>Ga0105239_10001115_pt1 | contig 37041 bp, 29 predicted proteins | sample KBSC44metaG_FD_92761 | JGI IMG/M metagenome (GOLD analysis project Ga0105239, IMG submission 92761) | Corn rhizosphere microbial communities from Kellogg Biological Station, Michigan, USA - KBS C4-4 metaG | ecosystem: Host-associated > Plants > Roots > Rhizosphere > Soil | place: Michigan, USA... | reverse complement strand
TCGTTAATCAGGAGAAAGCAACTCCGCAAGAAACGCTACTATATCAACAGATTATGGGGCCAAACAACTTCGCAGCGATAATGACAAGGCCTAACATCGCCTTTAGCATTAAATCTATCGCAATTCCTTCAAAAGCCAAGCGAGACTCATCTCGCAAGTGCTTGTCGAGTCGTAGGCTATTTACAAGCAACAAGGACTTACGCACTACAACTGACGGGACAGCGAAACATAGACCTTAGTGTCTACTCTAACGCCTCCTTCGCCGATCTTACTAATCGAAGGAGCTCACAAGAATGTCTCAAACTACTAGGAGACAATATCATCGACTGGAAAGCAAGCAAGCAAAAGAGAGTCACTATCGAGCATAGCGGCCGAATTAATGACGATTGAGTACGCCGTGGGCTGAGCCATGCAATCGAAAAGAGCTTTGGCTCACCTTAAGCAGTATCTCACTGCAAATCTAGAGCCAGTCAACCTCTCTTCAGACATCAAAGTACTCTGTGACAACACTTTAAACCATTCGACTACTCACTCAGTCGATAAGCAAGCTAGACATAAAACTCCGCCACGCCGACATACGCAACTGTTAGGTTTGTGAGAGGATCCAACTACGAGAACTGACTATAGACTGAGTGCCTACGGCGCAAATGAAGGCCGACGCACTCTCTGGCGACAAGCACCAGGCATTCATGAAGGCACTTGGACTACGACAAATCGATGTTGATATAGTCTAGTAACACCTCATGATGGAAACACCTCATTTGAGATGCTCAATACGCCTTTCCTGCATTACATAAGCTAATATGTAGCATTGGGTCGAGTTTACGAGGGTCCCTCAATTAAGAGTTAAACAGAGTAATGTCGTCATTATTTGCGTATCCAATATCATGGAAACTCATGTTTCATAGCGACCTATTATCGGTGATATTACATTAAGTGTGACGGATGCGAGTCTACAAAGTATTGATATTCCATTACCTCTGCTCCAGCTCTCGAAGCCCGATCAAGCTTCCGTTTGCATGTTTTTCCACGATGAGTTGGATGGACTCGTGGTCCCGTCCTGGGAGACATGCCGCAATTCCGCCACCATTCTATCTCACACAGGGTGACCATGTAGCGTATTGTCGGCCCTGTGGGAGAGTCATCAGTTGGCTACACCGAATTCAGCCCTCCGCATCAGCTGAGGTAACAGACCTTCTCAATGCTGGACTTAGATGTAGTATGGATTCCGCATCAAAAATGGTGAGGGGTGATCGACGTATTGTTGTTACTTGCGATGCAATCGAGGAGATTGTCTTCCGCAGTCGGCATGACCCATCCAAGACGTTTGGCCGCAGGAAAAACCGCGCTAGTCGCGCAATCGGACATGATGATAAGGAACGGGGAAGTGTCGATATGATTGATAAGAATGATTTTTATCGGATCAAGCCCATCAGTCCTTGTTTCCTCAAGACTTGAAGGGAGGTCTGGGAATTCGACCTCCTCAGATGGAGTCTGAGGTCAACAGCAGTATTGGTGTCGAAAAGGGTTGGGCGGAGCGCGACTCGGAGACCCCTGAGGAGCTCGAGAAGAGACAGAAGGGTCATCGGGTCGCCGAAGAACGCGAAATGATAAGGTGGGCCGCGAGAAATCTGGCTGTGTTTGGCCACAGTGCCGATGTAGACCCATCAGATAACTAGAGGTCGGAATCCGAATATTTAAACCATTCTAGGAGAAAGCTCGTCGTTTGATAGTGGGGATCCATCAAATGGTGGTCAACGAAAGTGTGAAGCCCTGATGAATGGTGCGGCGGTCGAGCCTAGTTTCGCCAAAGGCAATTGGGCCATAAGGTGGAGAGAGACATCCTGAGGACACCCCTGCTACCTTACCTCATCATGAGACTACCGTTCCGACGGTCCATCAGATCGGTCCCTCTCCGACGGAACATACCATTCTCAACTGGCTTGGTTTTGTCATTGATAAAGGGCTTCCGCGGCCAGCTCCGAGCGATGTCGATGCTTGTTCTAGGGGCCCATACTTCTAAGAATAAGAAGATGAGGTAGTCGATGATAACACAGAGGCAGAAAAGTTTGCCAGCCCAGATACCACATCCGTAGTAACGCTTCAGCCTGTCGATTAAGGCGTAGCTATTGATATCCGACCGGCCTCTGGCGGCGCTCCAACTTGCAGTTGCATGCTGTCCATAAAATTCCTGTTCACTGATAGCGCCGGTTATCCCATCGTAGACCCGTTCGGTCCTCTGGGCAACGTCTGTCCATGAGTACATCATTTTGACCTGATCATGAAACCGCTCGGTTTTTACTTTGCCAGAGCGAAGCGCTGCAATCGCCTTGCCCGTTGCTATCACTAGATCATCCTCCTCGGGCTTTGCGAATGTCGTCATATGTGCTGGAAGTACTTCAGGGATACCTCCAACGCGGGTAGTAACCACATATAGTCCACAGCTGGCAGCCTCGACGATTACGGTCCCAAAAGCTTCAGTCAAGCTAGGATGGAGATATATGTGTCCCCTTACCATCACGTCTCGCACCTCCTCATGTCGTACTGGCCCGAGCAACTCAACTTTGTCTTGAAGCATCCTCCTTTCAAGCATCTGCTCTAAGTCGATGGCCTTTGGACCGGAGCCTGCAATGATGAAGCGAACATTTGGATGAGCCGCAAGAATTCTGGGTATGGCAGCAATCAATAAATCAGTGCCCTTGTTGTAAAATAAACGCGAGATGACCACGATGAAGATGGTGTCATCCGGACCCACTCGTTGTGGTAATGGCCGCGGTCTCATATAACTGGTATCTTGAGACTTTGTCGCATAGGAAAGCGGTTGAAAGTTCTCCGCCACCACAGCATTTGGGATGACGGATACCATCAGAGGATCGAGAGACGCTCGAAGAACTGTATTCTCCTTGCACGTATGACTCACGCAGATGACGTGGTCGACGTCGCTTAACGTGAACTTGAGAAGTTTGTTCGTCAAGATAGACCCAGCATCCGCAAAGCCAAATAGGGAGTGATCGGTAAAGACGGTCCGTAGACCCATGGTCCGGGCGTGCAGGATAGCTTCATGGCAGAAGCTGCTCAGGCTTGCGTGACCATGGACAATCTGGATTTGTTCCCGAATAATGATGTTGCGGAAAACAGGGAAGAATGAGAAGACCGTTGGCATGGTCGTCTCTCGATATATTACTAAGAACGGCACGTGGTAGACCTTCAACCCGTTGGTTAAATAATGCACGCCGGTCCGGCCATTGTATGCATGAGTTATGATAACGACCTTATGCCCACGATCGATCAACTTGGTGGAAAGTTGGTATATGTGGCTTTCTACTCCACCAGGTTGGGGAAAAAAGAAATCGCTGACCATAGCAATATTGTACGGCATTTTGATTTTGATTTGATGGGAATCATCCGGCTATTGTCGATATCATTCAGCATTGTGATGAGTTATCATAGGCCTGGAGCGTGATGTTGTACGTGAATGGTTCATTGTCACAAACAGGTTCAGGTATCAGGTAGCCATCGGCTTTGAACTTGAAGTTCAGGGGGGTTCTGCGGCAGATCATACATGTAGCCAAGGCGGTGGAGTGCGCTTGGAGGTCTCCTACACAAAACAGGGTTAATCAGGCGGTGACAAAGGCGGTGAGATCTATTTTGCCGGATCAATTTGGGAACTTTTTCAACCGCATTCGACTTTCCATTGCGGAATTGAAACCAAACAGTAGCACGAAAGAAAAGCATCATCCTGCTCTATTCCGAACTAGAACCTTCAATGTCGCAGTTCTACGCACGCTACGTGCCTCCCGTAACGAAGACGTCATCTACGCCCGCCCCTCCAACTACAGCAACAGATAAGCGCAAGAGAGCCGAACCACCTGTGCGCCATGTAAAGAAGAACAAGAAAGTCAAGTTGTCTAAAGATTTACAAGAGGATGATAATCTCCCTAGCGTGACAGATTCGCACCAGGAAGATAAGTTGACTGATAGTAAACCGACTGAGAATGGAACGGATATCTTGAGCAAATACCGTGTCACGGCAACAGGATACAACACTCGCGTGGGTGTTGAAGTGACGCCTGGCACCACTCCCAGCAATTATGTGCAGATTAGAGACAGCTCACATGCAAAGAATGAAGGGAAGAAGAGCAAACGACAAAAAGCTAAATACACCACCAACATAGATGCTGAGATAAGCACTTCCGAGGAACATATCACCAAGCATGCATCGATTCTTTCGAAGTTCGAACAAGCGCGTCAACAAGAGAGAGTGCCGGTAGATTGCCATGACAACTCGGTAGAGGCCTCACCAATTGAGTTCCATGGACTGGAGCCAATTCCTCAACCAGAGCAGGCAGAAAGCATTCCCATCAAGCCAGCTTATTCCACACTTCCACCATGGCAGAAGACCCCCTTGGAGGTGCCTCTCGATATGCGGCATGGGTTCGAATCTCTCGGGGTTCCTGATCCAATTCGGAAAATTTTGCAGAAGCAAGGCTTTAAGAGCGCTTTCCCTGTCCAATCCGCTGTCATACCCTTACTATTGGGTGGCTCTGGTGAGTATGACGGTGACCTTTGTATCTCCGCGGGCACAGGGTCTGGGAAAACGCTTGCTTACGTCCTCCCGATTATCGCAAGCCTAAAAGAGCTTGCGGGCACGAAACTGAGAGCTGTCATCATTGTTCCAACAAGAGAACTTGTCAAGCAGGTGCGAGAGCTATGTGACATTTGCGCCGCTGGCTCTCGCCTCAAGATTGCAACTGCTGTCGGAAGTAGCTCACTGAAGGACGAGCAAGATCAGCTGGTCCTAGAAGAGGACGTTTATGACCCCTATCAGTATGACCTTCAGCAGAACAGCATAGTCGATTGGGCCACTTTTTCCCTTGGAAGGCTAGTACGCAGAGCACATGATGAAGATCTTTTGGATTCGGTTGGTTTCGTAACTCAGTACAGATCCAAGGTGGACATACTGATCACTACACCAGGGAGACTTGTTGACCATCTCAAGTCCACCTCTGGCTTTAATCTAGATGACGTGGAATGGCTTGTCGTCGATGAGGCTGATCGGTTGTTGAATGAGAGCTATCAAGAATGGATTGAAACTGTAACTCCTGCTCTAGAGTCCAATTTCGCCAATCAGGAACGCGACAGGCTTCTTCGATCCATACGAATGACCCCTCCAAGACGGAAGGTGAGGAAAATTCTGCTCTCCGCCACCATGACCAGGGATATATCGAAACTCAATAGCCTGGGCCTTTTCAAGCCTAAGCTTGTGATTCTACGCAGCAGTACCAATGTCACCCTAGACACAGCTGCTGAAAATGGACCAAGCGAGTCTACTTCCGCAGAACTTACGATAAGTGCCGGTGGAAGTTTTCATCTGCCAGATTCACTTGTCGAGTCTGTGGTCTCTATCGCAGAGCCTTCCCACAAGCCGTTATATTTGGTACAGTTGCTCGAACAGGAGCTTAAGTTGGCGATCGAGTCGCCCAGTATCAAGAGCTCCACTGTTGATTCAGCTGCTGGCCTGACATCCCAATCCTCAACATCCTCAACGTCCTCGACATCCTCGAGGGATTCGTCCCTGTCAACCTCATCTGACGAAGACGACAGTGACACTTCATCTAGCTCAGATTCGTCAGAGGCAAGCGCAGATTCTCAGCAGCCCCATGAAAAGGCGCAAATTCAAACTGCATCCAGGGGACTACCATCCCGTGCACTGATTTTCACGCGATCTACCGCCACTGCCACTCGGTTGGCTCGGCTGGTGTCATTACTGAAACCATCGTGGTCAAGAAGCATTTCGACATTGACACGAAGTACTACATCCTCAGCCTCCTCCAGGCGCGCTTTGTCCGCCTTCAGAAGTTCTAAGATATCCATTCTAATCGCCACCGATCGAGCATCGCGTGGCCTCGACGTCCCCGGCCTTGAACATGTCATCTCCTACGACGTTCCAAGCAGCGCATTGACGTATGTTCATCGTGTGGGAAGAACAGCTCGGGCAGGAAAGGCAGGCAATGCGTGGACATTCTTGGAGCACAGGGAAGGGGCATGGTTCTGGAGAGAAATTGGTGGGAAAGTGCAGTCTCAAAATACGAATGCGGAGAATTTCTTGCATCGGAAATCCAAGGTCAAGCGAATTGCCCTATCTATCGAGGATAATGACCTCCAGGAGAAATACCAAGTAGCTCTCCGGCAGTTGGGACAAGAAGCAAGAGGGTGAATGTAGGACCTTGGAGCGACAGCATCTTCCGCTAAAGGGCACAAATACTTTTGCTGGAAGTAGTTTGCTCACCACTACTCTGCCCCTTTTTCGAACTAAGTGCACATCTTACGAGTCGCTCTCGAACACCTAGTTTTCATATCATTGTGGATGCTTCTATTTCGAGAACAAGACGATAGTTCGCCATAGCTAGGTCTCCAAACCTACTCTTAATTCAATATTTCGATATGAACCCAAAAGATGGTCTCGCGAGGAGAAAGTACTCATCTCTGCGTGTAGCAGCGACTGTCAGTTTACGGATTATCCTTCTTGTACCCCGCAGGTCCGGTCATCAAAATAAACCATAGCTGCGGGCTTTGGCGCCATTGTGTGATTGGCAGAAAATTGTTAGCTCTGCCATGATGATCTGCAGTTGGACGCAGGAGACTCCGTGATAACTCCCCAATCTGTACCTCACTGTGCGCTGCAATTAGAGCTCATTTGTGCCCCAGTCGGTCCATACTTGGAGGCCTATTTTGATCCGACGGTTTGCGAAACACAGCCTTGAGAATTCACAAATGGACAATGAATGAGCTGCTTCCTCAGCCACCTCTATCGCCTCGACTGGACTATGCTGCGCTTGCGCCTGATGGTCGATGGTCCGGTGAAACAGCCCGAAGACCGTGGGGTGTGGCATTGGTCAATCGGTGCAGCAATGGGCCTGGAAGTCGTTCAGCCTTTCGCGGATAGCAGATAGGATTTTCATGTCAGGCACCAATGAATACGAGTTTGTGTGCTTGCAAAAGTCTGATTCATCGGTAAGCAACACATTTTGGGTCGGAGGTTTGAAATCGAGACTCGTTCGCGATCCAGAGTGTTTTTCATGTCAAGATGTGATCCACTCAATGTCGTTTCGTGCTAACTGGTTGGCAGGATTGAACTTAAACCAAACATTTCGTAACGTGGTGGCTGAATAACATGTAAGAAGGTTTCGAAGCTGGGTTTCTTGGTTAAACTTGACCCAGACATCACATCAAACATTTAGCTGCAGAATAGGCTGCACTTGACTCCATCTCATGCAGAAAGCCATGCTCTGCATTAGATACAGGTTAGTCACCGTACTTTGGATGGTGCTTGCAATGGTCGGTGAGCAAAGTTACCTGTTGAAGGAGCCTATGGCTCTCAACCAAAATGTTCCAGGTAGTGAACAAATAGGCTGCTTAGGAAGGTATGTGTCACCACCATCCCAAACCACATGAGGTAACAGTCCGTGATCACCAAACAGGCGACCTTGAATCCCCACTTGGAGGACGACAAAAGCATGGTCTGTGCCCAAAAGTCTCAATCGAAGCAGTACTCCGTACTCCGTATGCAGTGCTCCACACAGCCTTGTAGCTAAAGGACTTACGAAGTGAAGCTCGTATTGAGTGGCTTGATAATTAGAATTTGACCATTTTTCTACTTTGTATTAGCTCGACGGAAAGAACCAGAGTTTGCCTGCCTTGAACCTAGGACCGGCTTGACCATGTGGAGAGCAGGCTGTTTGGTTGCATCTGAATAAGCTTAGAGTGTAAACTGGCAATTTGAACATCCCTGAACCCTACTTACTCTTTCACGAGACCATCGGTCATCGCACCGTAAAACCTGACTGGGCCCTGGCCGATCACTGAGCATATCGGATTGACCAACACTTTTGCCTTACCCCAGCTTTCCAATCGGGAAAGCTAGGTCTAGACAGAAACTCTACGAACACAGACCAGCTTCTCAATCTGGCTATTGGAGATGACTAGAAATCGGACATAACTTCAGGCCAACCTCCGGAGGACTGCCCCCAATGGGAAATATTTCAGCCTTCGACGCCCAGGCCTGCGAGTGATTTCGTGTTCTTCACATTTCCCTTTTCCAATATTATCATGTAAGTCGAGGTCGAAGGAGCCAATGGCGCTGGAGTAATCGCAAATTTATTACAAGTTGAAATCGTTCCCGTCATCTCCTGATATGCGACACTGGTGCTGCCGGATAGGAGCAATTTTAGGTTTCAACTATCTAGGATCTGTTCATTTTGACACTCCCAAGTACACCCTCCCGACGATGACAGTGCTGGGGCGTCTAACCCTGCCGGTCAGAGGTCTAGGATGAATAGATCACTACTCTGACTTGAAGTGGGACCTCGAGGACTTTTGGCATCGTTCGTCGAACGGCCGCCGAAATTACTTTTCAGGTAGTCGCAATATCAAGCGTATTGTAATATCTGTTGGAGCCGGAGTGGCAACGGCATAACAGCACCTGGCCGACTGTGTTGATACTAAGCAGGTAAAAAACAACAGGACATTGAACTTCAGCCTTGGACTTGTGGATTAAGAAGACTGGGGACAACACAGAAGTATTTATCTATACCTTGGGTTTCTGTTACGAAAGGCTAAACAAAGGCACAGCTTTGATAGGAGCAACACGGCTCTTGAGGGAGTGAGTGGAGATATGGAGATACCTGCATCGGAATTGCTAATGAGTTATCAGCGCTGGAACATATCTTTCTTCGCAGACAGTCGTATTGTGGAGTCCGACCTGCATACGGAACCCGACGAGGAGGCGCCTTGCCTGCGAGGCACACGTAAAGGCTGTTTGGGCGGCTGCGAACACAACTACGTACCCGTTCAATATTACGAGCCATCCAAGCCAGATCGAGATGAGTCAATTTTGTGAGAGAAATTGATTTCATTTATGAATTACCTAATGTTCTTTCAGAGAAGTCTGGGATTGGTGGTTTAATGATATACAATGTCATCACTCTAATTCGCCTTGAGGGGAAATAATGACCTCAGCCAGGGAAGGACACATTCAGACAAAACCCCTTCATGGCGAGCGGCGCTAGCCTCTACGATCACTAATACTGGCTAGTAATTGGATCCTGGCCGGGCTTTAAACATTTCCTTCTATGACATTCCTAAACAGGGCATGAAAACGGCGTTTCCTGCGACAGGCAGCAGCAGGCTTGGAAATCCAACACACCGGTGTCCTGCATGATACCTTGAACACTTGGAAGAACACTCAGAGTGTCGAATTGGCCGAGAGATACTTTCCCTTGCCTGGATTTGCCCTTTCTGTGTCATGCGCCCCCTACAGGGATGATTTACCTGTTGATATATCTTGACTTCCTGTCTCGATACGACAAACCGGCAGCAAGCAGTTGCAAACCAGGTATGGGCTCGTATTCTCGGGCAAAACAGAAATCCTTCCGCGTATTCTGCTGCACAAGGCGTTCGTGCCCGAGTTCAACATCTTCACTGAACTAATATCGTCAAGTTTTCTGTTGTGGGAAGCAGCCACTGGCTCAATTGATTCACGGGACCCGACAGGCCTTAGCGAATCGGCCCTGGCTTCAACGCTATAATGCTAGCAACTTGCTACCGGATCATGGTATAGAGTTGCGTACTTTTACAGTGACCCCCCTCCGGACCGATATGTTTCCTTACAGCATCCTATTTCCGTGGTTTGTACAAACTAAGTGGCCCCACAAACTCAGTCACCAAAGGATGCGAGTACCCAAAGCTATTTTTTGGGCCCATTCACCTCTGAGAGGTCTTCACTTGCCCTGTGGCGCATGGGGAACACCCTGTGACACTGCTAGGGGGGCGTTGAAGTCCACCGTTTAGACACCTCCAACGATGTGTATCCTTCATAGCTAATAATCATAGGCGTCCCTGAAAGTCCCCCGGTTCTTGGAGGAAATTGCAGTGGAGTCCCGATCATTTCCTAAAGAGGCATCCGAGATCATAGGTCTCATTGGTCAGCGAAACCAACATCTGAACGACCTCCCTGGCACAGTCATTGACTAGCGAATTACTATTCTCGGAAGACCCCGCCGTCTCCTTTTGTCCCGCAACCGCCTAAGCATGTCACAGTGCCAGAGGTATGGCCAGGAATCAGAGCCAGGCTCTCATGGGCCTTTCCGAGGTTGTTTCTTGGCCTACCTGTTTGGTCCCTGGGTGATGTCAAATGTGTATTCTCAACGTGCATATCTTGGCCATGAAGCTTGTGCCGTTGGTGGTTCGCGCTGAAAGGAAGAGGGATTTCTACAAAATTCGGCTTCCGTGCTCCTAGGGTATGACTCGGAGGAGAGTTATACTTTTTGCTACTGTTCCAGGATGATTCCCAAGACCAAGGGGAGTCCAGGTTCCATTTCGAACACAATGAGTTTCTAGCTACGGAAGGAATGTCACTGTATTATCTCTCTCATCTTCGATGGTGGAGCGAACTAGCGAGCGTTTTACGTGGCTAGGAAACATGACATGACAATCCCGCATCTAGAGTGGCTCCTACCTCAACCTCTCCACTCACTGGTTAAGTGTCCGCGAGGGCAAAAACACAGATAACCCGGCCGAGAAAGAGATCGCGACTGCTTTTTTTTCGTGAAACCGTTGTCAGGTTGTCAAATGATCCCCTGTCTTAAGTATCATGTACTCTAGATTCCGCCAAGCGCAGATTCGGTCGTCGATCTCTAGTTCGCGGCAATACCTTTGGATTCCTAGATCCTTGAGTGCCCCACAGCTCAGAGCACGGAGGAGACTGGTGATCATCTGTGACAACAAGTCCCGACTTTACACACTGGTGCTTTCAATTTGTATTCATGTAGGATGGATCTTCCTTCGGCTCCGTGTAGGAGAAGTCAAAGCAAGATCTCGCTAGATCACACCACGTTGATGCTATTTATCGAATATCCTTGCAACTTCTCAAATCGTCGCCTTCTCAAATTCTCAAAAAGGACCTCATGCGTGTTATCCTTCGGCATCAACCCCGCGGTTGGGGAATGCTGGATGGTCGAACGCAAGGCGGAACAATGTGCATTCTCCCACGCGCACCCGAGACTATTGTGAAGGCCCACCTTTCTATCTTTCCACTCGTAGAGCTAATGAGGTATACAGGATTCTGTGGCTCCTCGTGTGGCATCGAGAATCTGTGGAGACAGCTGCTCCGCCGACCAGTCTCCGAGAATGAGAGCTGTACGGTGAACATCGGGACTACTCAGGTCGGTCGCAATGGGGACTTAAGGCCACTTCGTCCTTCGTGCCAACTGAACAATCTCTCCTCCATTCTTCCACATTCAGACGAAGACAATGCAGTGTCCCATCAATGCGATGATTAGCTAGTGTTCAGGATTCTGCTCCTAGAACCATCGTGGGCCTCAGGGAGATATATTGGTCAGCGCCCTGCAACTGGCATGGCATTCCTTGAAAGCTGCCCTCACAGCGAGATTAAGCATTACAGTTTGTTATCACGTCAAATATTGCCTCATCTGGATCTCCACATTCCCTAGGCTCCACACATGCTCCTTTCTTGGGATCACACAACGTAGAGAAATCCCAAATCTCATCATTAGTGTCATCATCATTACCACCTCCACGACCTGCTCATCAATGGATGACCCCGGTGGCGGCGGTATGTGGTGGCGGGGCGAGGAGGGTGGGGACCTGATTCGCGAGCTATCTCGAAAGGAAGGACCGCGTGAATCTCGGGATCCACTATACTTACTACTCCGTCCAAACTCACCACCTATTGACCTTGAGAAAACTTACCAAGCAAATGGATCCCTGCGTAGCTCAGCACACGCTGGAAATCAAGAAGGAAATCATCATAATCGATTATCCAGAACTTTTTTATCCTTCCCTGCCTTTTGGTTCTGTTTTGGAACCAATCAAGCAAAGCGTTGCTACGGTGCATGGAAGTAAATGCCAACCCAAACTACCTTCGTACCTAACTAATCAACCCCATAATGACATCTCCTTCCTAGGGAGGCAAATTTTTTAGGGTCAATCCTTCGACATGAAAATAACTCATAGGGGGGGTGGGAGCCTCTTTTTCAATTTATTGATTACTTTACAAGACGTGCAAAGCAGTGGGCGAAATAATCTGTCCTGCGAGGCGGCGAAGTATACGAGGAGGAAAGTCAAAGGTGAGATACTCCGTCCTCGGCATGGCGAATCCCGAGTGCAACAGGGCACAACCTGTGGCGATGGCAAGGCTCTCGGGTAACGGGGCGCCGAGAGAGTCGCACGATTTGGGAATACTCCAAGAACTCAGAACACTCATTTGTGATTTCTTTACCCCCCTGGTATAGCGACACTCAGTAACATGTAGTCGCAGGTGCAATGGGAACTAGCAAATTTAATAGGTATTATGATCAGGGGGCCCTAGTTGAGCCCCTGGCTGTGTTCGCACAGGGAAGGAGCAGATCGCCGATACGACTTTACTGGTACGATGTGTAGTTTGTTTGAACTTAGTGTCATTCGATTCGTATTCTATGCAGAGTCGCAGACTCAGTCCTCCCCACGATCGCGATATTACGAGTAATGCCATTCACATTCACATCTTCCCCTTACCTCGTAACTCGAGAGGGAAGCCCTTGGAACTACTTCCTCTCTCGATCCGCTATACTGTCACCGGGCCCAATCGCCTCTCTGGCCGCCCGCCACTCAATTCAGTACCACATCTGGAAATAGCTACTACTGCCTGTAATAGCTAAAATCGTACCGCATTCTCCGGAATTGGTTAGTTTTCCCATAAACGTAGTAGATCAGAACTCAACGGCGCGCGTCTGGGGCAAGAGCCACTCATTTCGAGTCCTGCGCTAGCCTGGATCGGGGTTTTGCTGTTTTCCAAAGGGGGATCGGTGTGCCCAATGAAATCATATTCCAGCGTCCCTCTATAGTGGTGTCTTTCATTTTCCTAACCCTTCGTCGTGTCTCAAAGGGACTTTTGCCATGGTCCATGGATCCATCAACCGTCGGGATTGGCCCTCCATCCGCTAGGAATACAACCAATTCCCCAGCTTGACGGGTCAGGCTACCCACGAGTAGTAAGGAGACCTCGGGCATCGGGAACCTCAACTGAAGCACCCACATAGGGCCGAAAAAGTATTGAGCCCTTCGCTTGCGCATCCATGTTCCGTTTCTCTGTAAGGTGAATTGACATGACATGAAGATTGACCTGGAGGTATAAGCTGAGTGAAACATCCATGTGACATTGGTCGCGAAACGTTTGCTGCTAACGACACACTATTTGTTGAAACAACATATATCCTGCCGTCATCTACCACGGGGAGATTGTCCCTGATATCGCTATGCTGAATGCTCAACATCGCAGGAGATGCAGTACCAACCGTAGCCTATGGCCTAGACGGCGCTGCAGCGCAAGTGCAAGCCTTTGGCTGAATGCGACGAGACAACATGTCCACTCTTGTTGATAATGACCTAGATTGGACGATTACTTCGACGTGGGTAACACATCGCCAATGGTAGATGGAATATAGGCTAGTGGGGCCGGCACGTGGCTGTCAAAAGACACTTGTGGGTAGCTAAGTAGTCACACTGTGCTGGCTCAAGATTCGGTCTGAACAGCAGGACCCGCTTGCATGGTTATGTAATAAATGTGCTGTTGGTGGGACTTTCGCAGAATACATCAATGCTTTCGATTGCCCATCACAGAAGTTTCAGTCCTGCCGGTGGAAATCTACCAGGAACTATTGGATGGGGCACAAATCCATCGGAGTCCTTCCCATATAGGTGACTCACGCTCGTGTGGCGTATGGGAAGATATCGGGGTGGCGCTGGAGAAGTGGACATCAGATGAGGAGGAAGGAAACCAACGTGGTATCATTCTAGAGCGGTGAGCTGCGATGATTGACAAGACATGGATGTCATACGGTCTAGAGGTTTGGTCTTCGCGAAGTGCAAGGTATCGGTTGGAGGATGTCCCCCCAAACCCGCCGGAATGTTGAGTGGAAATGTCGGGAAACCTCCCCTTGCGGGCCCATTTTTTCACGCTGTGCGCCCATTATGGTAGCTTGATCGAGTCCACTTTACTCCTCCACCGGGTGAATGTTCAATTGAGAAATCCTCTTCTGGCATTTCGTGCTCTTTCGCTCGAGTATGCATCGATCTTGACCCCCACGAAGATGATCTCATAGCCTCCTCGTATTGAGTCCTGAGTGTTGGGTTGCACACGCAATCGCCACTGACCAGTGCGAATTATCCACTCACCCAAGTCCCCCTGACTACTCTGGCGTTTTCGTTTCTTCTTGGAGGGCGCGGCGGAGGCAATGCGACTCGTCTGAATAGGGGGGACGGGTAGGGTACCCCGTGCACCCCCTGCAGGAGGTTGCGCTGAAGGACCGCCTTGCGCCTGTCTTGTCTGAGGTCGTCGTGGCTGCGAAATTGACGACGAAGGTTTGGAAGTGGTATCTTCACTCATTGCATCTGAATCAGACTCTGAATCGCTTGCTGCTGTGCTGGGTCCCTTTGCAAAGACTTGTCCAAGGGGACTGTCCCAATCAACCTCATAAGATTCGCCGTCTAGGGTGATATCACTCGCGGGCTCAAACCGCACTTTGACTCGATCTTCACTAAGGGGGGTCTGCCCGGGGCTTGCTGATTGAGAAGATCTGCCGCCAGAAAGCATCATCAGGCCCAGGGGCGCATTAGTTGGTAGATTCATCTTGTTAGCAACCACTTGGAAGAGAGAGGATATCCTAGCTCTTGCCAGATTGTGAAAATCCGCTCTCATGTCCGTCAAGTCCAGGACTGTAGACTCGCTACCGACCTCAACAACCATTTCGTACGAGGTATCATCTACAAACGGCCGGGCGTAGTAGACCCAACCTCCTGGCGTAGGCTTCCCGCTTTCCCCCGCGTCGTCGCTACTAAATGAAACACCTGACGGTTTGACATCTTCAAGACGTAGGCAAATCTCTTGCTTTTGTCTCTCCAGATTGTAGCTAATCTCATGGGCGATGATCTTCTGCTCCAGACCCCGAAGGTGAAAATAGCGGCAATCTCGTAAGAGCTCAGCACGATGCGATTCGTTTGTAATAGTCAGAGGATATCCTCGCAGAAGATGTAGGAGTTGAGCAAAAATGTCTGCAGATCGGCCAGGCACATAAGGAGGTGTTATTGACGGCGGTCGTAGTAGCCCCCTGCGGTCCAGACCAGGGAATACCTCTCCAGGCGTAGAGAAAAAGACAGCAAAGCCCAAGGAAAAGAAGTTTGGTGAGTTTCCGGGTTCTGAGAAAATATCTTTCGGTATTTGAAAGTGTCGCTCGCCAATTTGAATGAAGATCTCGGACTCAAATAATTGATCTATCAGTCGCGGTACTAGACGCCAGACGTTAGCAGCCAAGCAAGCTTGGACGAGTTTCCGTCTTACAGCTATAGAATTGCGCATCTGCAAAAAGCTTAACAAAGTGGCTCCCGTCGACCGGCTTTACATAGTAACCTGCGTAGAAAGTTAGCACAGGCATGTTATATCAACGGCAAGTAATGACCCTGCAAATGGCGTGCAACATCTCTGAAGGTCGCAGGATCACGATCAATGTAAAGAGTCCTCACACCTCCTGATTCCTCATTTTGTCTGATCTGTTCCTCGAAAAACTGGGTGAAATAGGAGGGCGCTACTGGAATGTTAACAAAAGGAGCGTGTTCCATCAGACTAGGTGTTCTCTTACCATCAGACGAAATAGAAGCCCCTGAAAGTCTGAAGAGATCAGAGCCTATCTGGATAGGGAAGACCTTCTCTGGTGGTAAAATCGAAGGGGGATGAGCAGACGAAGTTCGACCTCCTACTCTTCTCTGGGAGCCTTGTGACGAGGTTGATGGGAAATTTACGGGGGGTTTTGGAGTCGAGCCTGACGATTGACGTGTTCTTCGGTTGCTAGCAGGAATCCCTGACCCTGAATTTAGAGCTGACCTGGAGCTGGCCAGGAAATCTGAGGAGGTAGATCCTTCATCAGGAGATATTGGACCGATGCCTGACATTCGCTCAAAGGTGACAGAACGATTATGTGGAAGAGTAGAGTCCGATTCAATACTAGAATCAGGACCAGCGCCAAATAGGCGGGATTTCCTTTCAGCGGGCTTGACGGTAGGTGTCGTCACAACTGAGCTTGCCTTCCGTTTCAGGGCAGATCGAGGAAGCGATGGCTGAACGAAAGGAGTTACCGGCCAAGAACCATTGGTAGTACTGGCCACCTCGGGCACGCTGATTGTTGTTGGTGCCGGATTGCTCGGAGATGAGGTGGAGGTGATAACAAGCCTCGGAAAGGAAGGGTCGTGGAATTCGTCGAAAGACTGAATATGTTCGTGGAGTAATTCACCAGTGGGCTCATATACTGGCTGAGGCGCAAAGGTCAGGAAAGGCCCTGGGGGAGCAATCCACGGCTGAGAGCCAAAGCTTGGGGTGACTAGGTTATAGCTAGCGGCGTAGGCTGCATCAGAAGAGGAAGCAACTTGGGTGCTTTGAGCTTCTGTATCATGTACAGTGACGGTAGGGTAGTCTAGATCCTTAGGGAGAAATACAGGTCGCGTGTCTGGGGAAGGATTAGCGGCGTCAGCAGTATCGGCACCGCGGTGAGAGATAGTTGAGTAGGGGCCAGAATTAATGGCAGTGCTGGAGCGATTAGTAGCTTCGACACCTGAGGCTTGACCATCAAGGTGGCCACTGGTGGTTGCGGCCTCACTGGTACGGCGCCCACCAGTTGTGGACGAAATGGAGATGGCTGGGGAACTCAAGTTGGTGTCAGTCGTATCCGAAAAGGTGACATTGCTGTCAAAATCGAAGGGCAAATGTGGGTCCGTCATCACTCTGACTGAGATCGCCCTGTGCAGGCTCGGAAGCTCAGAAATCAGCCGGCTACTAGCCCTCTAACCACCTCCCTGGTCTACGGGGTTCTCGACATCGAACTTTGGGGGAGCACTCCAGGGCCAGGACCCGTGTCACCAGACAAAGAGCAACCAGCACTCCGGGGCACTCCGGTTAGAGCTGGCGAGGTCCACACCCAGATGGAATGCCCACGGAGGGGACCATGGGCTAGACAGGCTCCCTCTGTGTTCGGGGCGGGCAGGGGCCAGGATTGTTTGTCACCAAAAGCTTTTGTTTCGGTGGGAGAAGGCTCGGGAAACACCAACAAGTTCTTAGAGTCTTCTGGGATGAGTTTGGCGCCGGGCACGCAGCTGGCTTCGGTGGGCTCCCTGAGGGTTCTTCGATAGCCTTTGGCACCGTCGGTGGGCTTCTGGTGGTGCCCTTCGTCGGCGATTGAGCTTGCTTGGAGCTCGAGGCAAAAGCTCTTGGCTGAACTGTGCGATGAGTAAGCCCTGAGTCATGCCAAGTTAGACGCTCTCATTGGCCATGGTGGTCTGACAAGTTTTCTCAGACGAGTCTTGTGACGCATGTCGATTACCAAGAGGCCGCCCCATTGAAGTCTCTGTCGGAGATGAGAGTTGTGACGGAGGATTCAGGGTCTGGAGTGATGGAGTGATGAGACTTACGATTATTATGGATGATGAAATTCGTAGTCAGAGGTTTAAGCAGTGCCGCCCCCGAAATATGAGGGGTTGTCGGGTCGATATCCACTTGCGGGAGCAGGCCTCTTGGCTCCTTTTCACCAGACAACGACGGTCCTCCCGCGGAAGAATCGACTTGGTGTTGAATAATGATATAAAATAGCCTCACGTGTTTGAGTGTTCGAGTCCCCCAGACACGACCGCCGACAAGGTCCTGACTTGCCTTGTGTTCGAGATCACACAACGGCCCTCTCTCGAACTCTAAATGACGAGTGGGTGTGCCCTTGGGCAGGGCACTACTGAACCCCGTTCGTTGCGTTCTCGCTCTCGTACCGGGTAGTTAGAAGAGAAAGGTCGACCACGAGGACGAGCCTAGCCCATCTCCCTGCCTAGGCGGTGACTGACCAGTTAAACGAGCCTAACTAGACAGGTTACCGACTGGTACCTAAACAAGGATCAGCCAAAGGGGCGAAATGACATGCCTCCGTGGGATGAAAAGACAGATGGAGTGGAGTTGGAAATAATCAATCTAGCACCAGATATTTTGCAGAGGAGATGCAGGTTAGACACACCAATCCTAGGAGAGTGAGCCCAAACCGGCCTGTGCGAGTGGTAGGAGAAATTCCCTTGCCAGCGCCAATGGTAACTCGGCGATGCCAGCTCGAGTTGGACGACTAATTCGGTAATTAGCTCAGGATCTCGAAGCTGGTCAAGAAAGGGATATGATTCGAGGAAGGCGATGAAACGAAGAACGACCACCCGTTAGCACCATGTGCCTAAACTAGTCATGGACAACTGTAGTAGAGAAGCCTTCGTATAGGAAGGACGAGGTTTGGAGCATCTGTCCTGCAAGATCGACTCTGACCACAGACTGTTTGGACGATCCGCATAGGAGGCTGCCAGAAACAACGTTGTTCTTATACCTGCATATCTGTCGAATTTCAGATCCAATCTGCATAGTTTCACAAGCGACTATTGTGTCTAAGTTAACAGTGATACGCACGTCACTAGAGGGCCGAAGGGCCTGATATTACTGAGCCAGCATTTCAAAAGGCCCCATCTCCCTGGCCCCAAGCTTGATTCACCAGTGATCACTCTCTCGATCGCTAAGAGAGACAATAACTGAGCGCCAATGTTGCGGCTGAAGGTCCTTAGCGGCTCATAATGACAATCTCAACTGTCCATGGCGACGAGACACAGTCAGACTCGTCGGACTAATGACAAAATATCAAAAACCCTGGCAAAGAACTTGCGTCCGGCTCACACCTCTGGCAACATTTCATACTTGATACTTGTGAAACAGCCTTGCCCTAGAGTGCACGCTATCCATTCAGGACAGTTAGCTTAGGACCAAAGACGAAATATGAAACACTCGAAGGAATGCCACAAAGCCAATAGCGTCCATCTATTCGTCAAATTTGCAATCATGAGCAATTCTCAATACTGGTGATGTCTGTTCTAGAGGAGCTAGCATTTTCAGGCTCGCGCCGCGAAATTTTATGGATGCACATGCTCCCGTCAACTGTTCCTGGACCTTTCAAAGCGTGGTTTTAAATTCACCCTCAACGTCGATGATTTTCTGAACAGCACGCTTATACGCTTCTCTTTCCTGAAGGCGATCGAGATACTCCCAGACCTTTGGGTAGTCTTCCTTGGTGAAGCCGGTACGACTCTGACCCGCTTGCAAAGGAAATGATAGCATAATATCTGCCGCGGTGATGGCTTTGCCGCACAAAAAGTTACCTTCGTCGGGCGATGTCTGCAATTGACCTTCAAGAAAATCGTAATGAGTCTTGAGATTTGGTCTTAGGAAGCCCGAATCAATCTTTTCTGCGACGCCGTTGGTGATTGGCTTGATGAAGAATGGTACGGGCGAAGATCTGATTCCTGTAACTGTGAGTCTGGATATCAACTACTCTCAAGTCAACGTACTCTGGATGATGATGCCAAGGAGCATGAAAGGCATCAAGCTGCCTTCCGCGTAATGCATAAACATCCTGAATCGTAGCCATGACTCATTTTCACCCCCTATTTGGCCTTCCTTTCCATCACCATACCGCTGAGGAACAAGCCATTGCCCAAAGTAGTCGCACAAGTACTCGGTGATCGCGGCGGATTCTGCAAGCACGATAGGGGTGCTGGAACCGGGTAGTTCGACGGTAAGGACCGGAGACTTGCCCAGCGGGTGGACTTCCTTCAGCTCTGGAGGGGCCAGGCCAGCCTTGGTCCGCTTGTACGTCTTCAATTCATACTTAACACCAATCTCTTCTAGTAACCACATAATACGATGGGAACGGGAGACTTCAAGCCTGGCTGATGTCAGATTCTCGGGCCGCCTGCCACCCAGATTTAGCGAGAGAAAATTGAAGCTTACCAGTGGAGGACGATTTTTGGTTCCCCACCTGTGTTGGTTGTCGGTGAAGACATACTTCCAGGTAAGCGATGCCTGGGCTCGTATCTAGTCAGGTACAGAAGTACGAAGTGCGCTGTGAGGCGATTGTGTATTGCTGATGTGCAATTGGTTGCGAGGGAGGCTTAGTGAAGCTGGGCGACCGCAGTAGTATTCAGTTTCTTCAATATATGCTGAATATTGCGCTTTTTAGGGCTGCGAATTGACTCTGCGTTTGGTTAGAAGTGATCAAGATAATAGCACACTGCTTTACAAATACAGTTTGGCAAAAGGAAAATCGTGAGAAAGCAGTTGATGTTGACGACTTAGGAAATTGGACTTGATAAGTAATGCAAACGTGACCAGCATAGTAATGCCCCAATCAGTTGAAGACGCAAAAGCCTCGTCGAATATTGCTCATTTCGTCGGGCTAGAAACCTAATAGCCCTGAACAGCCATATCCCGAAGAAGATTTTTGAATGACGATGGTAGATGTCACTATTACTGGCAGGAGTATTTACAGAGCACCTTGGGCAAATAGCGTGGTGGCGTATTTGCTGGAACGTAGAGACTGCGTTAACATGTGACTTCCCAGTCCTGTGCCACAAACAGGCCACCAGCCGCATCAGCAGCCACAACTGCGCTTGGGTCCTTGACCTAACTCGACCTCAACTATCGTGAAGGGAGCTCTCAGTTCACCATCAGAACAGAATTGAAGGCTCAACAAGTACGGCAACATGGCTGGACCTTCACGTATGCACTGCTCCTCTCTTTACGTGCACTTTAGAAGGCCCTATCACTGACATTGATATTCCAAATAGCTCTCCGTCTTGATCCCGCCCTCGAGAAATATGGACGTACGTCTTCATCCCGCACTACCGAGCATCTCCGTTCTCCTTGACGGATCGACCTCAGAAAATTCAGAGCAAATTACGAGTAGCTGACGCGCGTAACAGAATTAAACAAGGAACGATGGCAGTACTTCCGTTGGACGCCCCGCACTGCTTGGGTCTCGTTCATGTACGTGATCTTTGTCCCGACCGTGGTTGGATATGTTTTCGCAAAAACAGATGTAGGTGGAGGATTGAGCTTCCAATAATTCTGTGTTGGCCAGAATTCGAGCATGTTGCTGACCAGGCTGCAGGGGAAATACGATATGCGAGCCAAGTTAAAAGGAGACACCATCAGGGAATTTTAAGCATTTCCTGACAGCATTGCACGATGAGACTTAAGATAAAGCATGAGAAACTGTACATAAGAGTGCTGAGCAAGTCAAAGGGAGACGCAAAATTTCCTTCTTTCTAAGAAGGCGTAACATCTATATGTTTCACATCGAGCTCTGATCGAGCCGAAGAAATCAATGCTGAATCATGTGTCCCTATGTTCACTCTGTGCCTAGACACAGGCTCCCACTGACCAATTCTTGCAGAGTGTCGTTTATGTGTCCTGCTCATGATAGCCCAGGAAGCTTCTGTTTACCTAGGCATGCAGTCGAGAGCCCCAGTCAGTGGCAGAGATGCTCCTACAAGCAGTACCCTGTACCGATCAGTTTCATCATTCTTCTGGGAATAGGCTCAGAGGCGCAGGGACGACCGACATGCCTCGGATGTTGTGAGAAGCGGCTTGAACGTGGGCAACAAGATCTTATAGTTGTAGACCCCACCCTGACTGATGCAAGGAAAGGTTGCCGCCCAATCATGGAATTTGTCAGTACGCTGACAGTATCCGCTGTTGAATTTTGTCACGGCCATCCTTGCGGCTCTAGCTAAGCCTTTGCTTCCACTAACCTTGACCACCACAGCTTTGACTTACCGTGTACAGTTATCCACTGTTTTACTGCAAGCCTCCCTTTCGACATGGGGGTTTCCATTCGATGGGTTTAACGGACTGTCCACCTAAGCCCATGCGCTCACCAGCGTGAATTCTCTTGGCTTGGCGGAGTTAGACTTATTCCCGGACGAAGCCTAGATCGAGGTTAAGCTATATCATACTTCAAGAGCACGATTAAATGTCTTGCTTGGGCGAATGAGTGTATGGGGCTATCTAGTGGTATCTTAAGAAGAATGGAATTCAGCGGAACCTGTCTGTGCGGCGATATTGCCTACGTCGTCCGCGGCGAGCCGATGAACACAGTTCTTTGCCATTGCAATAACTGTCAAAAATCCAGTGGTTCTTCCTTCCAGGCCAATTTCCTTTTCAGATCTGGTGTAAGTCTTCCCCAGCACTAATACAGCTTCCAAATCTTCCAAATCCAGGGTGAGCTGAACTAGGGATCAGCAGTTCGAACTCCTGAGAGGTCTCGATGGGATATCTGGGTACCGCGACAGCAATACCGACACGAAGAATACTGTCCTGCGTTCTTTTTGCCGTAAATGTGGCTCCAACCTCTTTTCAGTGAATATGGACAATACGATACTTAAAGATGTCATCTTCGTAATGTCCGGCTGCCTTGAGGAGCGAGCAAGAATCCAATTCCAGCCGAAGCAGGAGTTCTATTGCAAACGGCGCCAGAGCTGGGTTCCAGCCGACGCACAGACGGAGAAATTCTACGGTATGTTTTGAAATTATCTGCCGCGGAACAGGAGCCGGGATGGTCTTGCAAGCTGCACAAACACTAGAACCGGGATTTTAAGCTCGCCGCGTGGTGGTCGTATAGTGCATTTTTCCCAAGTTCAAAAGCACTTTTAATCAGGGTATCTATAGCCCTGGAGAATTTGTGGTTAGTCAAATGAAGGAAGATATGACGCTTGATTATCTTACTATGCTTTCCTTGTTGATGGTGTTACTTCCCGAGACTCAAGCGTTTCCACATTCCAAGATGTTCGATTCCAACCTCATCCCACCTCCCCAGCTTGACATCAGTGACAAACCCCAATTTTTCGTACATCTTTTCAACAGTGGCCTGGGCATGAGAAAGCACGAGACCGTTCCAACCAGATGGGAGTTCATCTTGGTGTGCAGCCAACCAAGAAAATGCCTGCTCACTCAGCATCCGACTGAGTCCTTTACCCCGAGCAGTCGCCATAGTAGCAACCCGTCCGATCTTGAAATACGGTTCTTCGTCCGGATCCCAGTAGCCGTTTGGGTGTGGACCATGCGGAAAAGGCACAATTCTGATAACGGATACAGGCACATCATTGCCAGACTCGTTTGACAGATAGGCGACCCAGTGCCATGACCTCGGGTCATCCTCATCCAGCTCCTCCTCCAATGAACACTTTTGTTCGTCGCAGAAGACCGTGATCCGCACCTCCATGGCATCCAAGAAGACTTGCGGCGCGGCTTTCGGGCGGGGATCTGCTGGAAACCCTTGGGGAGCCACAATGTCACCCGGAGGTGGGATCATCAAAATCTTGACTCGCGGCTTCGTCATAATTTCGTTGTCTTATGCTTTTGATAGAGAATGGCCAGAGCGTACTTAGGCTTAAATCCCGGATAAAAGCCTGTTCAACAATCCAACTATCTGGTGCGCGCCTTGTGATGAGATGACTCATTCTCACGGCTTGTGGTGTTTTCTTCAGTGCAACGGGAATGGTGGATTCGAGGCCAACAGCCTTGTCGGAGAAAATGCTGTACAAGGCTGAATCTGGTGTCTCCTAATTGGCTCGTTTTAACTAGCACTGCCAAACTCGTAAGGCGACGATCTATGACCACGACTTTTTCCCTTCCAAAATGTCAGTATATTACGATGCCAGCACGGTGCTCGCCGCTGCATCTCGGTCCGGGTCGCTGAAGTCCAGCATTTATGATAATAAGCTGGGCCTTCGATCGAAGCCAGCACATCTATACGCTTTGATCTCCGAGACTGCGAAATATGACTCGTTTCTCACAGAAGTCATCGACAAGGCCGATTTCCTAGCACAAGAACCGAAGGTAGGTCTTGATTTTACCTCTGTTGTGTCACCGCTGACTGACGCAAGCCTCGGTGGTCTCCTGTTATAGCTGACTGCCACACTCTCACTGTTTATTGTTCACGACTACTTCTTTGCGAAAAGCGGAATCGCCGCGGCCTCGAATCACCCTCTTCGACTAGCTATCGAGAGACACAAGGCAAGATTGCAGGCAGAATTCACAAAGGCTCGGTTAAGGCGGAGATGTGTCTCGATTGAGCAGCTCAAGGCACTGCTCTTGAGTAAGAAGCCACTTTCCGACCGAGCGCAGCCGAGATGGATACGGATCAATACCCTCAAGTCAACCCTGGAACATGAGCTAGCGACGACATTTAAAGGATACAAGATCGGCGCCACAATCGACCAAGTTGTGTCTGCACCGGCTACAGCAAAGGTTCTGGCTGTTGACCAGCATATTCCTGATCTTGTAGCCGTCGCACCAGAGGCAAATTTCACCAAGGCACGGGCATATACAGATGGCGCAATCATATTGCAGGATAAAGCATCCTGCTTTCCCGCTTACCTGCTAATCGGCGACCAGTTCAGCCGTGATACGGTGGGAGACTGTATCGATGGATGTGCAGCCCCAGGGAACAAGACTACACATCTGGCGGCGCTCTCTCACGCGGCTGACAAGCGCAGGATCAATATATACGCGTGTGAAAGAGATGGGCGAAGATCGAAAACATTGATTAGCATGACGGAGAAGGCTGGCACCCAAAATGTCACCGTGCTTGAGAGACAGGACTTTCTAGCACTCGATCCCCAAGATTCACGCTTCGCGAATGTGACTCATCTGCTTCTTGACCCAAGTTGCTCTGGAAGTGGTATTCTAGGCCGAGAGGATATCCCCATTCTAACATTGCCCGCAGATCCAAAGTCTCGGAAATTGAATGGAGGTATAGGTTCAACGAATTCCAAAAAGCGCAAGAGGGATCCAGAGACAACTATGGACAACAATAATGATGCAGCAGCCATCGAGGCGGAAGAGACCAAAGACAATGCGTACGATCCCGCAAGATTGCAGAGACTTGCAATCTTACAGTCAAAAATCGTACAGCATGCGTTTGCTTTTCCCGCTGCTCTCAGAGTTACGTACTCAACGTGCTCAATACATGTGGAAGAGAACGAATCTGTAGTGGCCCAGGTACTTGAGTCACCGGTTGCCAAATCGCGAGGCTGGTCTGTCCTGCGACGGCAAGAACAAGTCCCAGGCCTTCGTGACTGGGTGCATCGTGGCGTTGAACCGGCAGCGGATGCCGACTCTTTGTCATGGAGCGATGAAATTCGAGAAGCATGTATTCGCTGTCATCCAGGGGATGAGCAGGGGACGATGGGCTTCTTCCTCGTCGGTTTTGTTCGACCCCCTTCCGTACCTCAGCACGATGGGACAGCGAACACTGAATTGAGTCGGGACAATGAATGTTGGGAGGGGTTCAGTGACTGAGTGGAATGTCATAGTTTCGGCTCACAAGCAATATGATAGCCGATAGATGCTTCCTTACCCGAGCGATGTATTCCGCCCATGCTTCTAAGGCTCAACATTAGTCCAGATCTAGGATCTTGAGTATTACATCCGTGATCTTCAGTGGGCCCAGTCGTCGAACTCAACGGTTAGTCAGCGATAGTTCTTGCTAGGAACAATATATATCTCGCTAACTACTCGTTGAAGTCATTGAGGTAGGGCGTCACCACCTGCCCACCTTGGCCAATTGCGGGTGGCCTTGTCTACTTGCCAAGGCGGTAAATGAGCCCTAGACAAGGCTAGATTCTAAAGAGGCAGGCACTCTTCGACTTACAAAGATCCTCTCCATCCACTCTGCCTAAAACAAACAATCACACAATACTCCGTACATGAACTTGTCTCCTCTCTTCTTTCATGCTATCACCCATTCCGGAACTAAATATTAACATATGCATGATTGTCCAGCATACCTGACGTACGCGCCCTAGGCCAAAACCCTCGGGCCCACAGCTATCATCAATTGCCTAGGCTGTGTTCTGCATTTGTCAGCATTTGATCTCCGCAAGATCGTCGACCTGCTCCTGTCAAGCCTTGTTTCCACCTCCGCTTCATTGACAGTGGAACGTAGTACAATTCCCAGACGAGGATTTTGAACTGCTAGCTCAGTTGCAAACTACTGGTAGACCTAAGTTGATATCGTGGGCTCTGATTGACCCATTTTGATGAACGTTCTCCCTGATGTTTCAGTTCACGAGTGGCCCTGATGCAAAAACCGACACATCGGTTCGCCGGCTTTCATCCAATTCAAAACTCCATGGGGCCAAAATTGATAAACGTCAGATTACACGCAATCGGACAAGCTACAGTTGCCTGACTTGTAGAAGACGGAAGGTCAAATGCGATAAAGTCCATCCCATTTGTGGCGGGTGCCAGAAGGCCAACGAAGAATGCCTTTACAGCTTACCGGAAAATCACGAGCCAAACGGACACTCTGAAGGATTGAAATCATCTAATGCGCTGGAGTTGAAAAAAAGAAAGATTAGCTCTGTTCAGGATAGCGGAGCGATTTCACCAGCCAATGACAATGGAGCGACAGGCCCAGTATCGCCAACCCATTTGAGGGCCATTGAGGATCAACTACAGAGGTTGTCCGCATTGGTAGACTCACTCCGCAGCAGTAATTACAATGATGAACATTCATGGCTGCGGAATCTGCTTACGCCCATGGCTTCTAGCTCAGAAAAAGATACAGAGGATGGACAGCCTCCTGTCAACCTAAGCTTAGGAATGTTCCAATCGGGCATCCACGGCTCAGCCAAAGACGCGACAGAGCTAAGCAAACCTCTGTCGAGCCTGAAATTGGGTCAGTCAGAACAGCTCAGTCCAGAGGATTCGTTCTGGAACCATGTCACCTCGGAAATCAACCAGTTGAATGAAGCTATGCGTCGACATAACACTTTTGTGAATGCGACTAGCATACAGCATGACACCTGCACTGGGAAGCTGTCTGAGACACTTGAACAGCAAGACCATCCGACACAAGAGAAAAATCATTTATTTGACCAACAGAGTTTCCAAAAGGCAGCGGGGCTCGAATTCCCGTGCTTCTACGACCCGGATAGTTCATGCCCAGGGTGTCGACTGATGCCATTCGCGAAATCGACTCTTCTTCAGGATATTCCAATAAAGACCTCTCCGAAGCTCGCACATGAGCACTTGCGTAGACATGTGCCTTCGAATTCTCAGAGCAATGTCCTTATCCGCTGTTGGCTGTCTGGTGTACATCCTCTCCTACCAATTTTAATTCCAACGGAGATCCAGAAAATGCATGAAACTTTCTGGTCACAGTATGACCTAAATGCAGCCGACACATTGGGTTTTAGAGACCTCGGCTCTGCAGCTTTGATGTACGCCGTTTGGTACGCCGGCTCGCTCAGTCTGTCACTAGAGGGATTCAAAAGATGGTTCCCGGGCACGACACGAGCCAAACTAAGTGCGAGACTACACGATCAAGTCGTCTTCGCTCTACATCTCGCTGACTTTTCACGAAATACTACGCTGCATACGCTCGCTGCATTTATCATCATTTGCTCCCTTCCCACTTCAGAAGAAGACCCGACACAAGCTTCGCTGTATTTGCAATTAATTGTCCGGCTTTCTCTGACAATGGGTCTGCACAGAGAACCTACTCTTTTCAACATGCCCGTAGCTGAAGAGGGTATGCGCCGACGCCTATGGTGGCATGTCATTCAATTAGACGTTTCCCAAGTCGTCGCTAGCGGTTACCCTTCTTTGGTTTCGGAGGCATTTTGCGACACGAGGATCATCTGCGAGGATCATGATGCCTTGACTGATAAAGATACGCCTGATGCAGACTCTGAAACGGCCTCCAAACACAATTCCTCCAATGGCGGAAGCCCACCATCGCAGGGGTCAGTTTGGGAGTCGTATCGCACCTTCTCGCACGTTGCCAGAGCGAAGTCCATCCTATCGTGCGCTTTCAGAAGTGTCGTATCGATACATATGAGCGCCAGAGCCCTCGCTAACTCAGACATGGCTGAGATGAAGCGCATCATGAATTCAGCAAGTGAACAAGTGAACTATATCATCAAACAGATTCCATCAAAAGGCCTCCCTGAACTAGGCTTTACGCCCAGTGGACCGAAGCAAAAGTCACAACGAGTTCTTGATCGTGAACTGTCGATGGCAGATCCAATCACCTTCAGTGAGTTGGGCCACTATACTGATTTAGCAGGCGATCCGGACACCACATTGGCCGCCACATACTTCTATCGCTCAAGACGGGCAGCATACAATAAATGGGCTAGAATTAACCTGTCAATGATGAATGACAAACTCCACTGTGTTGCATATGCACCATTCCTGAAGAATACCAAAAGCAAATTATGGAATGTTGGCAGGCAGTGTGCATTGCATAACTGCCATAGCTTCCTGAGGAAATTCATATCAGTCGCCAGCGATCCTGAGCTGGAACCTTTTTGGTGGAGCTGGCCTGCAATGTATGGGCCAATGCATGCCGCACTCATTGTTTTAGTGGATCTGTATGAGAGGCCCCACAGTGTCGAAGCACCAAGATCGAGAGAATTAGTTGATTCGGTCTTTGCGTACTCATCTCCCGATCGCGGCATTGTTGGAGGTCCAAACGGTGTCACTGTTCATCGACCCCTGCGGGAAGGAGGCGTCGAAGCATGGGAAATGCTGAGAGGGCTGAGATCCGCGGCCTGGCAAAAGGCTGGACTTGATCCGAGAGTCCTATGGAAAGTGGCTGACGAGGTCGACATTGGTTTCGCGAAACCGCTGACCGATGCGCAAAGGATAGCTCAAAGCATACGAGAAGATACATTTTACGAGGGTAACCGAGACGGCAATCAGAACACCTCAAGAAGCCTGTCAGATACGGAAAACACTGCCTACGAAGATGGCTTTCATCTGGCATTCAAAGTCTCACAGAATGAGATGCTTGGGACCCAACGAGCTGAAGAACATGAATGCGGCAAAACCGTGCGAGACCGTATTTTCAAGGAGATCGAGCATAATGAGCGACATAATCCCGCTCGCGGCCTGGCCTGGCGAAGTGACCAACAAAGGATGCCTTTCCCGCTCAGTGCGAAGATGGAGGCATGCTCAGGATCTGCGGCTCAGACAGGCGAGGCCCCAAGCCATCTTATAAGCTTAGGTACACATGTTCCAAGACCAGGGCGACAACCTACAGCATGTTCTGCTCAGAGGGATACATCACCTGGAAATCTCAATTCTGCAAATGGTACAGGACATACACTCAATGGAGGTCCTCCCGCAGCCAATGCGCAGTGGGCACAAACCTCCTCAGCTGAGCATACGACTCCACAGAAGTTCGATAGCATTTCTCCAGAGGTTCATCACACGAATGGGGATATTTGGAGTAATGGCGTTTCTCATACCACGAATGATAATGCTCATACACAAACTCAAGGTCATCAGCAAGGCCAGTCCGGCACCAATGGTAACCCTCCTGAGAGCCAGTATCATCGAGTAAACCCACCAACTGAAGACGATCTCGGCTTCGACTGGGAGAAGTGGGACTCTGTATTTGGTCAGTATTCAGGATTCACCGATATGATGGAGGATGTGAGATGGCATGACTACTTGGAGGAATAATATTTGTCTTTCACCAGTGATTGTTCTTCTCAGGACGCTTTCTAGGGGCAGCAATTGGAGCCATAATGCGATGAAGGATCACAGCAACGATACAATTCGCAGCCCACGGAGACCGAGACTGCGTCATGCCCTAAAAGTATGTATTTCAACACCTCTTTGAGAGACCGTTCATCGACATAAGGGAGCAATATGAGAGTTGTTGGCCTGGATCATCGATGTCAGCCCCGATGGTACAGCTGCTTCACGACGAATCACCTGTCACTAGGTGCTAACGGCGATGCTCGAGGAGTATGTTATGGCTGAGCGACTTTGAAGGAGGAGTAGTAGTAGACCTCGAGATTTCTTCGCTTTTCCTGAAGGAGAGCTGTATTGGCGCCTGTTAAGCGGTCGTCTCATGCAATGTATGGACATCTTGTCCTCCTACATCAAAAAGCATATGGGCTTAAAGCGACGATTTGGAAGGCTGTATGGATATATCCAAGAATCGGGCTGTTCTGGCTTTCTCTACATGTCTGTCAATGAAAGTAGTTACTTGACTTCGTCAATGGCATCCGCTCCTTTGTTAGGCCCCGGGAAAGTTCACGACAAACTTCCTAGTTGCTCTTTTGTCCCTGTCGGTTCTCTCGTGGGCATCTGGAGAATTTGCGCGAGGTCAGCACCCTTGTCTCGTCTTGGCATGTTCAGAGGTAGTAGGTCTCGCTCACCAACGCGGCTGCCTTCCCTCACATGATAGACAGGTTCGTCAAGTTCTTTCATTGTACTCTTACTTTTCATTTGTTCTTCCTGTTCCTTCTTCCTAACATTCACTTCAATCACAACTTCCTTGTACCTCTCAGCCTCAACCTTTGCCCAACTGTTAGTAATACACACGATCGTCCGTTCCATTTGAGCGCCCTGAAATGGACTCACGAGTCACCATGGGACCCGATCCTCTCGTCGAACCTAATGGCGAAACCAGTGTCACCATCAACACGGGTCTGGTGAACATGCGCTTTGCAGAGTGAGTCGATCAGCAAAACATCATAAATCCATACTGACCTCGAAAGCTACATATCTTCGCCTGTGATCGAGGTCAGTGTCGGACAGAACCAATGGAGCTTCAATATCCACAAGTCACTTCTGGTCAAGGGTTCAGCATTGTTCAGAGACCACCTTAGTCGAAGAGGAAACTCTAGCAAACGCAACATGAAGATTCTGCCTGCTGTGAAAGATGGTCGCCATCTCCAACCCTTCGTCTGCTGGCTGTATGGAAATAATACCGAGGTCTTTGATACAGGAGATAGGCCGCCTTATCATCTTGGACAACTCTGGCTGGTCGCCGAAGAAATTGAATCGACGGAGTATCGCAACTGGCTCGCCAACGAACTCCAGCGTGCTCCCGCAACAATCGAGCAATATATGAGGGCTTACAACGAATTGTGCAGTGTTGAACAGGGTGAATCGGCTATAGGGAACTTCATGATTAGCGGTATGGCGTATGTCCTTGTTACGAAGGGACTGACAGACATCTTTGGAGGCGACAAACCCTCGACGCTGGAACACGCCATTTTTGCGGAGGGTCGGAAACTGTGGCGTCGGATCTGCCCAGTGTTGGATGGAATGAACCAGGAATTCCGAGCAGGTGAACTCCAGGATCCCAAGGATCGGTATGACTGTTGGCTACACCAGCATGACACCGAGGAGTCCCGAGAAAGTTGTCCACGGTACAGAAAAGCGGAGGTTCAGAGTCCCGCAGGAACCATCATCGACATCACTGAGAATGACAAGGGAGAAGATCGTGCGAAGAAGCGGGCTTGTCCTGACAGCTTCGACCCAGACAACAAACGTGTCACCATTTAAGTGGGAAGCCGAACATCAACCCCATCTGCCGTTGAGGGTGGTCAAATTGGTGATGTGGCTATGTTGTAACACAACCTACTTCGATTTTTTCAATCAGAGATTGGGTAGAACTATCCTGACGAGACAAAATTGTCAGATTCAAGTTAGTCAGAGCAAGAGCGACTCTTTTTGGTGTCTGCTCCAAGTTATGCTCAGAACGCCATTCCAGGGTCACGATTGCATGAGAAGAAGGGCACTTTCGTCTGAGAATAGAGGTGATTGCGCGTCATGGGTTACTATGGCTTGACGTTCATCGAGAGAGTAAATGTTAAATGAAGTGATGACGCACTTGAAAAACCTTCCACACTCTATTTTACTTAGGCGATATCATGTGCTTTGAGATCTTCAATCGGAAATCCAATTTCCCCGTACAGTTCTTCCACAAAACTTGAAGGGGATCATGGTAGCATGGCTTGTATACCACATCTGGTGTCGGGGCTGTGTTTACTGCTGATGGGATCGATTAACTTACCTCACAGCGCGTAATATTCCCGCGATGGAACAGGCTTTAGGTTCTCTTATCTGGCGTACGGGTTCCGGAACCGACTGGTTCGAGAGGTATTGAGACAGCGGCTCCTTCCACGACGAAGTCTTCTTGTCGCCTTGGGTTACTGGTGGCTTCTGATATGTCGAGCCAGACATCCCAAAGAGCACATGTTATTCACAACAAGGCAAATCCTTTGTTTAGGTTGGCTCTTCTTGGTGAGTGAGCTTACCTTGTACAGTTTCTTCAGTCAGCTAAATCTCTCAGCGAAAAGTTTTATGATGTCGTACTCCATATATCACATAAAAGAGCCACCAGCCGCGAACCCATTTCGATGTGTAGAAATATTGAGAAGAATTGCTTGAGCCAGGGAGAAGCGCTTCGACGGGCAGACAGATCTGCAAGCACACCATTCCTTAATTGGTCTGAGGTCAACCGACTTCTCATTGGATACTAGTGCACCGAAAACCGCGAACCCCGAGCCGCTGCATTAGATCAGATCAGTAATCAAGACCTTGTTCTCGAAAATTAACTTCTCCTTGCTTGCTCCCTGTACTCTATTATATCAGCACAACCCACATGAAACGTTTTGCCCTCCCACGAGGCATTCAGTTACGGGGAGTGTGACGTCGAAGCATCGGACAAGCATTCCGTTCAATATGCTTTGAGTTCAAATAAATCAATATACCTGCTTAGTAAAGCTAATTCTCGGCCAAGACGCCACTAGCTTCAGCCATGAGTCCATCACGGACAACAATCATGTGGCTAACGAAGAAACCCGAGTCCAGAGGAAGCATTATAACACCGGCAAGCCCCCAATGTGCAACTGGAAATCCTCAACTGGCACACTTTGAGTGGAAGATTGCTTGCGAACGCCTGTTTGATACGCTTGACGGTGAACTCACTTTAGCAACTACCAGTAAATACCAAGAGAGAGACGTTGCGGCTTGAGAATTTCAGCAGGGGGGAAGAACAACAGACACCAGGTAACTACTAATTCATGACCAGCCAGCCGCTGTGGATCTCAAGTATATGGTCATTCAGCAACTAGTACCTGGTTGAAAGTGGCGACCTTGGAAGGGGTGCGAGACTACTAAAGAAGACGATTACTCGAATTCTCATTCTACTTCTGAGCGGACACCCAGCACTTTATAGATTTGACAAGACTCCAAAGAACTTGCGCTGATAATAACATTCATCAGTTTACTCAGTTGAAACAAGCAATTAACTCCGTGGCTATGGCCAACTACCGGATTTGACAACTCAGGATCACGACCTACAGCTGAAAGAGGAAATTCAGTCAAGGCCCTCGCCTTTGCACAACGCCTTGCAAGAAGCGAGTAGTAATCATTGGCTCTGCTCGGTTGTCGATATGCCACCTAAACGGAGCCAAGGACCTCCCCCTGTAGGTGAGGCCCCTACTCGGGTTGAGGAGCCAATTGATCGGTCGAACAATGCGACGAGCGAGACTCTCAATGGTGAAGGTGCTCTTGGTGGCTTCCTGTTTATTGCTTCAACGGGACAAAAGTCCGGCCCCCGCGATCGAAAGCAGCTGAAAACTGTACGAACTCACGTTATGCATAATTACCTAGATCGAACCAGCGCCAAAGATGCATCAGATAAACTGCATCCCAGCGAGACTGAACCCCAAAATGTCGTGGGTAAGGCCAAGGCCGGCTCCTCGGCTGGCCAGAAGATGAGGTTCCGACTGACATCGGGAGGACTGGAATTGCGGCATCCCCATCGCCTTCGAAAGTCTAAGAGGAGACCCCAAGAGGCAGACAATCAGGGGGAACCACAAGCAATTCCTAACCCAGAAGACGAATCAGATGTCATACCTTCCTTACCTATCACCTGGCTTAGCGCTTCCCGCAACGATCCTTTCGATACCCTTCCTGCGCGGCTCAATGAAAGCGATGAGATTCTACTTTCACGATTTCGCACCGTTGAACGTTGGCCCTGGTGTCCTATCAACGGACAAGGGCTCTGGCCGCAGTTCGCGTATTCGGACCAGCTCGTGTTCCACGCGACGATGTACAGTTTTGGCATGCATTTTAAATGCCGGATCCATAAAGGGAACACCATCCCAAGTTTGGACCCAGAAGAAGATATGCGAATCATACAGCATAAATTGGCTGCGATTTCTTTAATCAATGATCGGTTATCGGACGAACGACAAGCAGTCAGTGACGGATGTATTGCAGCGGTCGCAACGTTAACGAACATTGCGTTGGTACTGGACTCGCATGAGGAAGCGAAGAAGCATATGCAGGGGCTCAGCGCCGTCATCAACATGCGAGGAGGATTACTATCCCTAGGAGATGGAGTGCAGACACATCTGCAACGGTTGATTAGTTTCAACGACTTGATATACTCCGAATTGTTCGACGAAGAATTGAGATTCCCGCCGCTTGTTGAGGTTTGGAACGGTGCGTGGGCAGCGTTGGAGCTGCCAGAGAGCTCCGGGTCGTTACCTGGTCTGAGCCGAGCGGAGCTGGATTATTTCAAGATACACCCGCACCCGGTACTCGAGGTGCTGGAAGAGATTCGCCAGCTATGCTATTCCGAACAGACGAAGCCCTTAGAGCAGGCTAGCGATACTGCAAGAATGATACGGGCTGACGTGTGCCTAAAACTCGAGAGACGCTTACGCCTGTTCATCCAGTCAGAAGCACCACCAGCTACCAGTGCGATAGATGGGCCTTTCTGGAAAGCAACCGCACTCGCGGCACTGATACATGTTCATCGCAGTCTGAGGGGAAATCCGCTTCGATATCGACACTTTAAAGTGTTGACGATGCAGCTCTATGATACATTACTCACCATGGACGATGGCCTGCCCGAACTTGATTTTTCCCCTTCTATGGCTGTGTGGATTTTGAACACTGGTGTTTTCACTTGTCTTTCACCGGTTGTGCGCTCTGAATTTTTAGAAATGCTTCGCAAAGCTTGTATGAGGTTTGGGTTGGTAACTTGGCCGACTTTCCACCGCACAGTGTCGAGGTTCCTGTGGATGGGAGAGGCAGATGAACAGAGATATCGAGAGCTGTGGGAGGAGCTGTGACGATGAGAGGCTCTCTTTAATCCCTCTGATGATGATTACGACATGACGATGTAGCAATAGTAGCAATATTGGCGGATTCCAATCTATGGACTTTGGATCATAATAGTATTATTAGGTGACGAGGTTGTCCATGCTTCTGGTCGTGCCCCAACCTAAACCTGGGCTGAAACGATAGGAACTCCGGGGCGTCTTAACTCCGAAAGTTTGTCCACCTTGCGGGATTGTACGGACGAGGGCTGATTGTCGGTATCATCATCACCCTCGGGTTTCGCGTTTGCTGCATCCATACCCTCTGACTACCTTCCTACATTGTGATAATTATCTGTCTTTCTCCTCAATTGAGTTGAAGAATCACCCAATCAGTCTAATCATCATCATCATTTATCCATCGAAGGATTGATGGTGGTTTCTTCTAAAGCCTCATCCTTGCCCCCAACCGTACGCTACCCTGCCGACATCGCTGCAGTCTATCCCCGACAGTTCCCCCAAGGTCAACTTCCGTCAACTCACATCTGACAGTTCAAGTCCCCCAACCTGGACGCTGGAAAAAGGACTATGGCGCAACTTTGCGATCAATCGCCAGAAATTCTACACAACATCTTTGTCAACGTCGATACCACAGATCTTGCCAGGTTATCCCGGACATGTAATTACTTCCATGAGTTCATCCAAAATGACGAGTTTCTGTGGAAGCTCCAGTATCAATCCCGATTTGTAAGAATCACGAGTTTCCACTAGATCGTTTTCGGTCATCCGTTAGTTGCTGCAAGGAAGGCCCACTGACGAGATCCTTCTGATTATTTAGGACGATTTAAACGATACTGCTGACGACTCGTCGACATGGAAGGACCGATTAACCCCTCTGATCAAGCTGGAGAAGATCCTAGAATCGGAGAGTGAGGACGAAAAGGTAGGAATCTAGTGCTAGTCATCGGCGCTTTGGTGGCAAGACGATGATGTAAATGAACTGACCATTTGCGCTTTGAAACTCTAGAATGAGCACCTTGAAAGAGTTTTGAAGCAGAGTATTGATCTTGCCCTCAACTCGCCAGCGACATCATGTCGAAATCAGAACTTCTTGACTGGGCTATACCGAAACGCGATGAACACGTCCACCTATCTCTGCAGGTCAAGCATATTCCCTCTGGCCAAACCGTCTGTCTGGACAGCAGGATCGACTGAGAACCTCCGCCAACTCTCCGCTCAGCTACATGTCTTGTGTGGTATGGATCTTGAATCAGCATGGCCCAGCCCCGACGAGATGGCATGCCCTCACATCCTGGAAGAGCAGGGCGTTAATCCCAATCTGTTTCCTCTCCGCTTCGTTCATCCGTATGCCAGATCGAGGGTCTACGATCTTCGTCGATACACGGAAAGCAACCTGTGGGGCCCATTCATGAACGATGGCTCGGAGCGGATCGACTGGGAGAAAGTTCAAGCCATCATGATTGTCATAGCCTTCAACCTGCGCATCTACACGGAACGAAGCCTTCGACCTCGACCACGCAGCGGCCTGCGAACATCCTCAGTCACTCCCCTATGGGAATCTAGATCGTCCACCACATCCCAGCCATCCACATCGTCATCAGCATCGACGTCATCCTCCTCGGCAGCCTCAACATCACCCTCACGCCCCTCGTCGAGCAAACATAGCGCCCAGTTATGGGACGAACCTTTCCAAGGTATCGCAAAGGACAGCTTCGTATCTCAGCCTTTGGGCGACGGCGACGGACTCGTACCCATAACACTTGCACCAGTGCTCCATCCGGAGCTCGAAGCACTCGACCCGTACGGCGTGACTGGCACGTGGACGCGGATCGTCTGCTTCCTGGACTACAACGACCTGTACACCTTCAATTTTGAGACTGAGTATGCCCCATTGCCGCAGGAGCGCGATCCTATCACGACGCGCGAGGCCTTCCGGCTCATTCGACTGCAATTGAGAGTCACAGCCATCGAAGAGCCGAGCGAAGACGACGGAAAGGACTATCCTGTCGTTCATTTCCAAGGATCCAGTAAGAGTACATTCATGGCCTGGGACCCGAACGCGAATTCAAGGATTCGAGGTATGTTTTTTTTTTCCGTCTTTGTCTTGTTTCCCGGCATTGCCTGTCCAGCATGCATCCCTGCGGGCGCCAACTCCCCTCCCCTTTCCATCCAACACCAACCGACTTACTCCCTTCCTTA
>Ga0105239_10001114_pt1 | contig 37064 bp, 31 predicted proteins | sample KBSC44metaG_FD_92761 | JGI IMG/M metagenome (GOLD analysis project Ga0105239, IMG submission 92761) | Corn rhizosphere microbial communities from Kellogg Biological Station, Michigan, USA - KBS C4-4 metaG | ecosystem: Host-associated > Plants > Roots > Rhizosphere > Soil | place: Michigan, USA... | reverse complement strand
GATCTTGCCTTTGCCGGTTCCTCGACGGTCGCCACCATCACGGCCGGCGGCGATACCGCGCAGCGCCTCAGGCTACGCTTCCCAAGTCGGGTGGACGGCAGCGTCCTGAGGGCTGGCGAGACCGTGGCGCTTTCCTTCGCGCCGCATGAAGGCCACCTGGTGCTGGCATGAGCAGCGCTGGCTTGGGGCGTCCCATCGCCATCCGCTGGTCGCCGCTGGTGACCGCGCTTGCCTTTGCGCTGCCGGTGGTGTTCGTCCTGGCGCCGCTGGCGATCTTCCTCGTCTACAGCTTCTTCAGCGTGGACCAGGGCCAGATCGTCTACGCGCCGACCCTTGCCAATTATCTCCGCTTCTTCACCGACCCGGTCTTCCTGCCGGTGTTCTGGCGCACGATCGTGCTCTGCCTCTCAGTGGCGGCGATCTCGATCCTGCTCGCCTATCCGACAGCCTATTTCCTGACCACGCTGCATGGCCGCTGGCGTTACGCGCTGCTGATGCTGCTCATGGTGCCGCTGTTGATGAGCTACGTCATCAAGATCTACGCGATCCGCAGCATCCTCGGCCTCAATGGCTTTCTCAACAAGGCGCTGGTGGGGCTGGGCATCATCGCCGAGCCGTCGACGCTGTTCGTCTTCAACATGAACGCCATCCTGCTTACGCTCACGCTGCTCTTGATCCCGTTCGCGATCCTGCCGATCTTCCTGGCGCTGGAGCGCATACCGCAGGTGTTGCTGCGCGCATCCGACGACCTTGGCGCGAGCAGCCTGCAGACTTTCCTAAGGATCACCCTGCCGCTTTCCTTGCCCGGCGTCGCCTCGGCGGCGAGCTTCGTCTTTGTGCTGGCGATCGGCGACTTCCTCACGCCGCAGATGGTCGGCGGGATCAGCGGCTTCACCTTCGGCCGCATCCTCTACAGCCAGTTCGGCACCGCCTTCAACTGGCCCTTCGGCGCCGCGCTCTCGGTGGCACTGGCTGTGGTGGTGATCGTCGCGATCCTTCTCGGCGAGCGCTTCGGGCGCAATCGGGGGGCTTCGCTGTGATCGTCGCGCCGCGCCTGTCCACAATACTTCTCGCCGCTGTTACCACGCTGGTCGCCGTGCTGCTCTACAGCCCGCTCTTCGTCCCGATCGTTTCGTCCTTCTTTCCGGTGGCGCGCGGCGAGGTCGACTGGTCCTCGCCCACCGTTTCGACTTATGTCGCTCTGGCCGCAAATCACGAGATACTCACGGCCTTGCGCACCACGCTTGTCGTCGGGCTCTGCACGGTCGTGCTTTCAGTGGTCAGCGGCACGCTGCTTGCCCTCTATTATCACGGCCGCCGCGCCGGCCGCTCGCTGCTGCAGTTCATCGTCTTCCTGCCGTTCCTGATGCCGCCCATCATCAGCGGTCTGGCGCTGTTGATCTTCTTTCGCGAGATAGGGCTCGAACGCTCGCTGCTGACGGTCATCATCGGCCATACGGTCTTCGTGCTCGCCATCGTCTACCGCACGGTGCTGACTCGCTTGCAGTCGATGAGCCGCACGCTGGTCGAGGCCTCCTACGACCTCGGCGCGACCAAATGGCAGACTTTCTGGCGCGTCATCCTGCCCAACCTGTCGAGCGCGATGGTCGGCGGCGCCATCCTGGCCTTCGCCCTTTCATTCGACGAGACCATGATCACCATTCTGGTCACCGGCACCCAGACGACGCTGCCGGTGCGCCTGTGGGCGATGATGCGACTCGGTTTCTCGCCGGATATCAACGCGCTGGTGGCGTTGATCCTGATGTTTACCGTCTTGCTCTGCGCTCTTGCGGCCAGGTTCCTTATTCCGAGGCAGATCGCCACGCAGCGCAGTTGAAACGAGGCCTGTGCCGGGTGACGCCGGGCGGAATGGGCAAGCCATGCGAGAGGGGATGGCTGGGGTTCCTGGAAGCTTTTCGAACTTTCTGGGTCACGCCTCAGCCCGATTTGCGGGTGCTCATGGACAAGGTGGGGCACTAGATTCGGTTTTTGGATAATTGCGACGGTGTCGACCTCTGGCACATGTGCCTTCCCTGATAGCGGGCATAAGCACGCTTCTCCAAGTTCTTTACGTTTGTGAACGGCGGCTTTGCGCCTCATGTCAGACAGGGGGTTAAAGTCGTCAATTCTTAATAGCGGACATCGATGAATCTCGGGCTGTTCGCCTCTGCCTTAGGAACGCCTAGCATTGCTTTGCATGACCGCGCAGGGCGGGATTTGACTCACGGACAGCGCGGAGTAAGTATATTAGCATTGTAAAATATTATCCGGTGGGGCGATGTCAGGCGGTAGAAGCGGCAAAACTCCACCGTCTTGCGCCGCCGTCGTTGACTACGACCTGATCATTGTCGGCGGTGGTCTGGCGGGCTCTTCACTTGCCATCGCCCTTGCGGGCCACGGCCTCAGGATTCTCATCGTCGAGCACCAAGAAGAGTTCAGGGACCGAATCCGCGGCGAGGTATTGATGCCCTGGGGAAGTCTCGAGGCGAAGCGCTTGGGCATCTATGATCCGCTTCTTGAGAGCTGCGCCATTGAGGCAGCATACTTTTCAAGTTTCACAAATGGCTCGGCTCCCGTAGTGCGCGATCTGCTTGCGACGACTCCGGCTGCCACCTGCTGCGTGACATTTCCACATGCCGAGATGCAAGCTTTCCTCCTGAAACGTGCCGAAGCGCTCGGGAGCGAGGTAAGGCGCGGGAACGCGGTCTCGGGAGTAACATTTGGAGATCTGCCACGGCTTCGTATCGGAGGCGACACCAGAGAGTTCTCTGCACGCCTCATCGTTCTAGCGGACGGACGGGATTCACGGCTGCGGTCGCATCTCGGCTTCCAGGTAGTGCACGACCCTGAGCAACTGGTCACGGCGGGCATGGTTCTGGAGGGTGACATTAATTGCTCGGAGTTCCTCGCCCGCGAGGCGAGTCCGACGGCGAACACTGTCAATCTCTTCTACGATCCCGCGGGCGGGCGAATGGTAATCGCCATGCGCATCGCGCCCAGACGCAACCGGATCTATCTCATCTATCACAAAGATGTTCTGCCGAAGCGGCTGTCCGGCCGCCATTCGGTCGATGAGATGATACGGCAGCTGAAGGCGGTCGGCGCTCCTGGCCATTGGTTCGATAGGGCACAACAAGTTGGTCCGTTCGCCAGCTTCGACGGGTCGCACCGTTGGGTCGAGGGCCCATACCGAGATGGCGTTGTTCTGGTTGGCGACTCAGCGGCCGCCACTGACCCTGCCTGGGGCAGAGGCTTGTCGAGGACACTTCGGGATGTGCGACTGCTGAGGCACCGATTGCTGGAGAGCTCCGATTGGAGATCGGCAGCGGAGACCTATGCCACGGACCATGACGACTTCTACGGGCGGATGCGGCGACTAGAGGCCATGCAGACGGCCTTGCTGTTCGATCGTGGAGATGCTGCCGATAAGCGACGTAACCACGCATTTGCGCTGTTTGCCCGCGATCCGACGCGCGTTCCTGACGCGCTGGGGCTGGGGCCGGAGGCGCCGTCGGACGACCAGGCGCGTGCACGCTATTTCGGGGAGATATGAAATCGTCGGCGGAGACGTCAGATAGGCAGCGACCGATCGCTGGCGCCGCGTTCTCTCACACAAACCAATGGAGGGCGACGTGAGGCAGTTCGACTTCTTTTACTTCTTGGGCAGCGGCTATGCCTACCTTTCGGTGATGCGCATTGGAGCGATGGCAAGGCAGGCGGGTATTGCCGTGCGGTGGCGGCCTTTCAATGTCCGGACCGTCATGGCCGAAAACAACATAGCGCTGCGTACCCAGGTTGCGAAGGTCTCCTACATGTGGCGCGACGTGGCGCGGCGAGCGGCGACCCATGAGGTGCCCTTCGTCAAGGCACCGATCTGGCCGACCGATGCCGATCTTCTCGCCAACCGTGTCGCTATGGTGGCGGCGGAGGGCGGCTGGTGCGAAGCCTACACACTGGCGAGTTTCAAGGCCTGGTATCTAGAAGGAATGGCGCTGGGCGATCGCGCCCATCTCGAGCATGTGTTGCCGCCGCTCGGAAAGGACGTGGACGCTGTGGTCGCCGCGGCCAACGCGCCTTCCGCTCATCAGCGACTCAAGGCCGAGACCAATGCGGCGCGCGGCCACGGCATCTTCGGCTCTCCGGCCTTCGTTGTGGACGGCGAGACCTTCTGGGGTGACGACAGGCTTGAGGAGGCCTTTGCCTGGGCCGAGGGCCGACATAGGCTGCAGCAGGCGGAGTGACACGGATGTCCACTCGATGTTGGCTCGCCGCGATTTCATTCGCGCAGTGTGATGCGCCATATGACGAGTGCGCTCACTGGACAATGGCGTTTGCGTTGGCGGAGGCCGGTCGGCTGGAGGAGGCCCTGTACGCGTGTGATGCTGGAATTTCGCTTAACCCCAACAATTCACTGCTCTTGGCCGACAAGGGGGACTATCTCGGTGCGCTGGGCGAACGAAAGAGGCTATCGAGACATGCGGTCTCGCCCTTCAGCTCGACCCGCGCTACCCGGTCAACTACTGGTGGGAGAACAGCATCGCAAGCGCCCGATTCCTCAGAGGCGAGCATGCGGAAGCACTAAGCGTTGCCAAAACTGTAGCATTGAAGAAGCCAACTCACGTGCGTGCGGGCATCGTCTGGGCTGCATCCGCAGCAGCTTCCCGAAATGCGAAGGAAGCCAAGCAGGCTGTTGACCATCTAGCTATTGTCGCACCCAATCTGAATCTGAACAATGTGATGCCCGACTACACGCTCACGCTTTGTGAACCCAAGGACGCCACAAACTAATGCACTGCCTTGCGCTTGCCGGTCTGAAGGCATGACCGATGACGGCCCAACCCAGAAGTGTCACTCGATCTGCTTCAGGTTCGATACTGTCATGGTGAGGCGATTCGAACGCCGACCCCAACCTTGGCAAGAATGGTACGCCCAGGCTGCTGCGCGAAAGAGCAAGTGAAGATCGTTGCACTGCCCAGCAATCATTTCAACTGGCGATGCCAAATCGCGCAGATCAGCCGCCCCAACCAAGCGGTCTTTTCTGCGTCCACAAGTTCCAATGGTTGCGTCCTCCCGCAACCGGTCGCTGCCCGTCTCCGCCTGGTCGAGCAATTTCGCCGACGTGGTCTCGTGAAACCCATTTTACACTGGTCGTCAGGCGACTTTGCCAACCGAAATTAATGACTCGAAGCCGATTTATCTTCCGCTGAGCGAACGACAGCAGGCCAAGCTTCGCGCCTCTCAGTCGCGCGTTAAGACCATTTCGGCGCTCTCCCAAAGCAGACCTGGGAACACCCAGCCAGGTTAAGATCTCGATTAGTGTCGGCCCTAGCCTACCCATGCATTTACACGCTCGTAGTCGGCTTCGGCTTAAGGAAAAATGCTCAAGTCACATGCGGAAGGGTTTGGTCGCCTCGCTCATCCGAGAGAGCGAAACGCAACGAGCTGTCTAACTTCTCCTTGGAATAGGGTTTGGCGACAATAGCCGATCCTCTCGCGAAGTCTGACGCACCCTCACCATATCCGGTGGCGCATACAATTGGGATGCCCCGAAGCCGTAGAGCGTCGGCAACGCGGTCGCTTCGCTCTCCACGTATATTCAAATCCAAAACAGCCGCGTCGATTTCTTGGGTCTCGATCATCGCGATCGCGCCGTCGATGGTGGTGGCGGGCCCAACAACAGTGACCCCGAGTTCAATCAAAAAATCCTCGGCCAACATGGCGATTAGGGATTCGTCCTCGACGATGAGCACGCGTCGGCCTGACAACGTTGTCATTGGGGGAGACTCCCCTCTGCCAAGGGCGCATCGATTCTGCAGACGAGGCCCTGAGGTTGGAAATCCATCGCGACCTCCGCCTCGAGATCGGCGGCTAAGCCCCGCTCAAGGAGGCGGGAGCCAAAGCCTCGCCTGGCCGGAGATGAGACTGTGGGGCCACCTAGCTCGCTCCAGACCAGCTTGAGCCTTGGCTTGGGTTCGGCAATGCGAAACCACTCGACGGAAATTTTGCCAGTCTCGTTGGAAAGGGCGCCGTATTTTACAGCGTTGGTCAGCAATTCATGGAAGGCAAGTGCTAGCGAAAGAGCTTGGTTGGGCTGCAGTAGAGTTGCAGGTCCAGTTGTCGAAAAACGGTTGGAGAACGCACCGCGAATCTGAAGGCTGTTGCAAACCAATTGGTCCAACGATGCATGTTCCCAATTGGTCTGCGTAAGGATGTTGTGCGCTGCCGAAAGGGCCATGAGACGGCCTTCGAACGCGGCATGAGCATCAGTGGCACTCGTTCCCCTGAACGTCTGATGAGCTATACCCTGGACGACCGCCAGAGTGTTCTTCACACGATGGTTGAGCTCAGCCATCAGCAGCTCTCTTTGTGTGACGTCCACATTTACCCCGATCAACCCGCGAAAAACACCGCTAGGGGAGAAGTGAGGACAAGCAGTTGTGAGTAGAACGCGATACTCCCCTTTGCAATTTCTGTAGCGACCCTGAACCGTGACGCCCGATTGTGTTGCCAATGCTTGCGTCATGCGAGCCCCGATATCGGCAGCATCGTCGGGATGAATGGTTGGGTGCCAATTGAACGTCGGGATATCCTCGGTCTCGACGCCCCAGAACTCCCTAAGCATGATGTTCAGATTTGTGCATTTGCCCAAAGCGTCGCAGGTCCAGATCATCACCGGAGCATGTTCCGACATAAGGCGAAACTGTTGCTCGGATCCTCGCAATTCTTCTTCGGCGACTCTTCGGGCCTCTTCTGCCCGCGTCCGCTCAAGATAAAACCCGATCTGTCTGGCAATTGTCGTAGCGAGATCGATCTCGTGGCTGACAAACGAATGCCTGTGTTCGTAGTAGGTCATGAATTTTCCCACCACTTCGCCTTGGACTGTCAATGGAATGAACGCCAAGCCAATGATGCCTTCATCGGCAATGATTTCTTTAACGGCGGGAGCTTCATCCGTTTCAGCAATGTGCGAAACAAAGATGGCATCAGGGTTGCGTTCGCCCACAACCCAAGGCGAGTGCCCCTCAAGCGCCTTTCTGTACCGTTCGGACAAGCCGCGCCACGCTACGAAGCGCATGATGCCTGCATCATCGAACAGCAACATGGAAGCGCGATGGCACCCTAGACCGTCACGAATGGCATCCAGACCGGCTTCAAAAGCTTCGTGGCTCGTCTTTGCCCGGTACAGTCGATCTGTCAGCAAGTAAAGCGCGCTGAGTTCGTCCAATCTGTCTGTGAGTTTCTCGCTGCCCCCGCTCAATTGCACCGCCTCCCTTTGGCGAATGGTTATTAGCAACGACGCATAGAACGCTGATAGGTCATTTTCGTTCCGATCGCATAACTCGGCAGTTGCGCCGTCGGCGCGCTGGTAGTCGCCGACAAAGCGGTGATAGCGATCCCAGGCTACGAAGGTGCACTGGACGGGCCTCGATGCGGCAAGGAACTTGTTCAGTGCTTCGGCCGATCGCCGGCCGCACGGTACGGGTATTCGAAGCCCCTGGCGTCGTTGCAATATTGCTTGCTCTCAGGCGCGTCGATGCCATTGAAGCGGATCCGCTGACCGTGAACCTCGATCGTGTCGCCGTCGATGACCGATGCGACGCCGGCGATGGATACCGGCTTCGGCTTGATGATGTTCTGCAGGTCGATTTCCGGCAGCGGCCCGCTGTTGTGAATGACGAATTGCGTGACCACGGCGGAGACCGCGGCAACCGTCACAAGCACGAGACGAAGCGGCACGCCGGTCCATCGGCTAGCGCGTGAACGTCTCCCGCCAGTGCGGCGGCGCCACTGGTCTGAGCGAATGTCGTAAGTGACCTGTCAGCTCCGCGGCTGCCTAGAATGACTATTTTGGGTAGTGTCTCAGTTTGAAATTTGACCCGCCATCAGCCGGCACCGCTTGCCTGTCGCGCCGCGCGCCGAACTCCTATATGCTTACCGGAAAGCATAGGAGGTCTCTATGCAACGCGGATGGGAATTTCGGTTTGGTGACCGAGTGTATTATGTGGGCGCACCAGACGTTGAAGCCGCCAAGTACCTTGTGCTGCAGCACCTAAGAAGCCAAGGGGATGTCAGATCTGAGGAAATACCGAATAGCGCCATACGCTTTCTCAAACTGGCCGACGGAACGCTGATAGAGGCGAGAGTGTTCGATTTTAATGAGTTGCTAGATGCCAACCGGACCTAAAGGCCAGAAAAGACCAGCCGACGTGATCGGCAACGCCGTCCGCGTCATGCGCATTGCTACCGGCGAGGAAAGCGACGACACGCCAGACGATGGCAAGAGCGCCGCCGCCAAAGAGCTTGGCTCGAAAGGCGGAAAGAAGCGCGCCGCCAATATGTCACCAGAGCGGCGCGCCGAGATTGCTAAGAAGGCTGCGGAAAGCCGCTGGAAGAAATAGCCTTTATCTGTTGGACGGCGGCGGCGGGTAGGGCAACGGGAGCGAAAACTGAACCATTCGCCTTCCATAGTGTTGGGCTACCTTGTCTCGAAGCTCGCGCATGTTAACGCACGTTTTCGACATCCCGATTACCTCATAGCATCTCGAGACGAGCGCGCGAACGCCGATGTTCTCAGTCAACTGGCGGTGCCAGCGGACGCCGGGAGGCGGCTTGTTATTTTTTAGGTAGTCGGCGACATCGTCGTCCAACGTGTCGTAGATCATTTCGATCACGAGCTTGCCCCACCACTTCGGCCGGCTATGAAGCGAACCGCTCCATCCTGTAAGCCGACCAAATTCGGTCCATAGCTCATCCGGGAAAGTCTTTTCCCAAGCACGCAATTCATCGGCGATAAATGCCCGCAGCTTTACCTGTAGGGCATCCTCTGCGCGCTCATACTGATAGCCGGTAGCTTCATCGATTAGTGCCTCGAGGCCGATCTTGGCGCACGCGGAAAGAAACATGCTGGCCTTGATCGCCATTTCCCGCTGGCGATCCGTCATCTTGGGAAAGGGCGAATTTGGGTCAAACGAGGATTGAAGCGCCGCAACAAAACCCTGGCACACCTCGATCATCAAATCGGCCGGCAGACCCTTCACGGCTTTCTCGAGTCCTTCGACCTCGAGCAATCTAAAAGGCACCATTCTCTCGAGAACTAAGTCGCTGTTAATAAACGGTTCTAGTGCTTTTACCCCTAGATATTTCTCGAGCGCTCCACCGCCCTTGATGCCGGTGAGAAGTTCGGTGGCCGAAGTTCGCCCAATGATCTTTTCGCCGGTGTCAAGAACGTAGCAAGGCACCTCGAGGCCAACGATATTCAGTGTCCCGCGCCACCTCGCAATTGGCATTGCAGGTTCAGGTGCTATTACATCATCGTCCGCCGGGATCGTCTCTTCCGCCGCGTTCTCTTCTCCAACTGGTTTCGCCCAACGGGCAAGAGCAGCCTTTCGAGCGCTCTCTGCCCTTTCTTCTGGAGTTAGAGCTTCCGCTCGAGCGAACCCGCCTCGAGCTTTGGCCTCGTTCTTCTCGTCGTCGTCCATCCGAATCTCCATGCGTGCATAATGCAGGCATATTGCACTTGTCATTTGCACGCACAAGCGAAATTATGCGTGCATAAATTTGATTCTGGTGCACGCATGATGCTTGACACTAAGCATAAAAGTTCACATATTAGGGGCATGAACAAGCTGCCCCTTCAAACCCGCGTCCAAATCCTCACGATGCTCTGCGAGGGATCGTCCATGCGGTCGATCTCCCGCGTTGCCGACGTGTCGATCAACACCGTTTCCAAGCTGCTTGTCGATGCCGGCAAATTCTGCGCCGATCTGCACGACCGCGAAGTCCGCAACGTCACTTCCAAGCGCGTCCAGTGCGATGAAATCTGGTCGTTCGTTGGCGCGAAGGCAAAGAACGTTGCCAGCATGAAACAGCCGGTCGAAGGCGCTGGCGACGTTTGGACTTGGACCGCTCTGGACAGCGATAGCAAGCTTATCATTTCCTGGCTGGTCGGCGGTCGTGACGGTGAGTATGCGCTGGCCTTCATGGATGACGTGAAGGACCGTCTCGCCAACCGCGTCCAGCTTACGACGGACGGCCACCGCGCCTATCTCAATGCGGTCGAGGAAGCATTTGGTGTCGACATCGATTACGCCATGCTGGTGAAGCAGTACGGCGAGCCGGAAGGCAAGAAGACCTCGCCGGAACGCCGCTACAGCCCGGCCGTCTGCACTGGCGCGACCAAGACGCGGATCGAAGGCAATCCCGATCCGGTGCATGTCAGCACGTCGCATATCGAGCGCGCCAACCTCACCATGCGGATGGCAAACCGTCGCTTCACGCGCCTTACCAATGCGTTCTCAAAGAAGTTCGAAAACCATGTCCACATGGTCGCCATTTACACCGTCTGGTACAACTTCATCAAAATGCACAAGACGCTGAAAATGACGCCGGCTATGGCCGCTGGCGTGTCCAAGACGCTCTGGTCGATGGAAGACCTTTGCGAGAAGATGGACGCCGTTGCGCCGAAGGCCGGCAAGCGCGGTCCCTATAGGAAGCGAGCTATCGCTGCCGAATAGGCTACGACCATTTGCGCAAATCGCTTGGGACTTGTGAACCGTTGAAAGGCCAATTCTTTCGGATCAATCTAGCCGATGCGCTTCTTTGCTGAAGCGCGTGCTCGGCTCGCTCATCTTGTGAATTTGACACTCTCCGGGTGGGCGGGCCGGGCATCCAAAAGAAGGCTGACGTGACTGAACAACAACCAATGCAGGTGGCGGCTGGATTGCTTGCGGCGCTTGGCGACAGCATCGAGGCAATCAAAAGCCATCTTGCGGACATGGACAGGGAAGGGCTTGACGCCCTCCTTGCGGTGCTGCCATCGCGGTCGCCGGCAGGTAGCGCCGAAATGGTGATGCGCATTCTTGTCTATCGTGAGATCGAAAAGCGCGGTGCCGATGGACCGCCGCGCGATTTGCACTAGCCCTCATATTTCAAACTGAGACACTACCCTATTTTGCCAAAGAGCGCATTCTAACCTCACATTGCGGCCAGGTCGCAATGCCAACCAGCACATTAGCATGTACTAAATCTCCATTGTCGGTTAGACTACAGGTCAATCTTGCCCGGGAGGAGTAGCCTCAAGGAGGATACAATGATCGAGCGGGGACGCATTTCGGTGCTACTGGCTGCGTGCGCCCTGTGGGTTCTGGCCCCGCCTGCGCTGGCGAGCAGCTTGGGTGATCTGGTCAAGAATGGCGACGTGGCAGCGGTGGCCGCCGCCTTGGACAAGGGCGTCGATGTCAACGAAATCGATGGCGTCTCTGCGCTCTATATTGCCTGCGAAGCCGGAAATGTGGAGCTGGCAGAACTTCTGATCAAGCGGGGGGCGGACGTTGCCCTGCCCGTCAGTTGGCAAAGAACGCCGCTCTACGCCGCCAACAAGGCCGGGCATGCTGGCATCGTCAAGTTGCTGCTCGACAATGGAGCCGATCCAAATCAGGTAGCGAAAGCGCAGACGCCGCTACACGTGGCTGCCGAAAATGGCTGCCTCCAGTGCGTCATCCATCTTGTAGAAGCCGGAGCGGATGTTAACGCGCTGACGTCGAATGGAAGTCCCCCCATACATCTGGCCAAGACCGGGGGCCACGAGGACGTAGCCGCGTATTTGCGCAGCCATGGCGCCGCACAACCGGCGATAGCGCCGATTTCACCCCGCCTTGCATCGGCAAACGTCCAAGCGGGCAAGGACATTTTCGACACCACCTGCGTGGCCTGTCATCTTTCCCCAAGCGTCAGGGTGCCCAAAAAGGTCAACCTTTGGGGCATCGTCGGGCGGCGGAAAGGTGCACAAAGCGATGTCCAGTATTCGTCGGCTCTGAAAGATGCTGGCGGCAACTGGACCTTTGAGGATCTCAATCTCTTCATCTCAAATCCCGCGCTCACTCTGCCCGGCACGGACATGTCTTTCCCGGGTTTGAAGGACGAGAACAAGCGGGCAGACCTCATTGCCTACCTGCGGACCTTGAGTGATGTACCGCTCCCGCTTCCTTGATCACTCCCGCGGGCCCGAATGAAGGTGACTTGTAACGGCGATGCCCCAGGCAGCCTTTCAGCTGTTCGTTGCGCGTTGCGTATTCCTCAGGGAAAGCCGGCCTCTCTGAAGCCCGAGGTAAACCGTTCGAGGTCGACTTGGTCGGCGAACGGGAGACATGAAATCAGCCGGCACGTCAGGTCGCTCTTTCTTGTCAAGGCTTCTTCGACTTCAGCTCGCGCCTTCTCCATCTCACCCAAATGTGCGTATGAAGCTGCGAGGAAGGCATGAATGAAGAAGTGGTCGCCGGCCTTCTGATACGAAGCGACGGCTTCCGAGTACCTTCCAAGCAGGAACAGAGAACTGCCCTTCACCTCCCAGAACCATATCGGGGGTAGCGGGTCGCGCAGCAGCGCACTTTCGAGCACTTGGAGCGCCGTCTCAGCCCGGCCACCGTAGTTGAGCCAGCTTGCATAATCGCCTGCTATGTTCACGTCCAGCGGGTTCAGCGACCGTGCTTGCTCGAAATGGGTTCCCGCATCCCCATGCTGGCGCATGTGCGTAAGCACCAGCCCCATGCTCTGGTGGCAGACACCATCGCTCCTGTCGAGAGAGAGCGCCGTTTGAGCCGAGTTCCAGGCCTTCTGCAGCGTCCGCGGATCATTGTCGTACCAGAATCTGCCCACAAGGGCCTGTGCGAGGAAGGCATGGCCTTGAGCGAATGTCGGATCGAGCTCGACGCACCGGACGAATAGGGGCTCTGACTTGTCCATTTCATAGCGATGAAAGTACGCGCGACCCTGCAGGTAGTAGTCGTACGCATCCCAATCGGCCGGACGCTTTCGTCTGGACCGGCTCGCCGTGTCTGCTTCCGCCTGGCCTTCGACCATCGAGGCGATCAGAGCCGCAACTTCGTCTTGCAATCCAAAGATGTCGTTGAGAGCCCGGTCGTACCGTTGGGCCCATAGGTGCATGCCGGAGGGAGCATCAATCAATTGCGTGGTGATCCGGATGCGATCACCGATCTTTCGTATGCTGCCTTCGACGAGATAGCGAACTCCGAGTTTGCGATGGACTTCGCCAATGTCCGATGCCCGATGGCGAAACTGAAAAGATGAGTTTCGGGCGATAACGAGGAGAGATCGAAACCTCGCCAATTCCGTGATTATATCCTCGGTTATGCCGTCGCTGAGATACTGCTGGTCCTGGTCACCGCCGGGATTGGCAAAAGGCAGCACCGCGATCGATGGCTTGCCGGACGACACCGGTTTGGAGGATGTGCTGGCCAGCGGCTCGACAGTCCCGTTGAAGCGGTAGCCGACGCGAGGCACCGTGGCGATCCACGCACCGCCGTTGTCATTCAGCCCCAGAACCTTTCTCAGTGTAGCTATTTGGACGGTAAGGTTGCCTTCCTCAACGGCAGTGCCCGGCCAGGCAGCGTCCATCAGTTCGGCCTTGGTCATGATCTCGCCGGGCCGCGCCGTAAGCGCAGCAAGCAGCGTCAGCCCGCGATGACCAACAGCAATCGGTATCTCCCCCTTAAGGAGCGTCCCAATGCCCGGATCGAGTACGAACGGGCCGAAGGCTATGCGGGTCCCTTGCATGCGGCGCATATTAGCTGTTTGCAAATTTTTCGGAACGGTTTAGGCGCCGAGTAATGCGCGGGTCGGTAACGACGACAAGACTAAAGCTGACACACCTGCAAGGCGAACGTAGGATTGTCGGCTGGCCGTTCCCACTTAGCCTGATCCGTGGTACTTTTAAGTGTGTCGTAGCCTGATCATCAGGGTAGAACCGTATGGCTGCCTCTCGGGCAATCGCGTCAGCGATTGAGACTTGCTACGACGCCGCCTTCGAATTTTGGCGGTGGCCGGAAGCGCTTCAAAACCTTGCAGATGCTCTCGGCGCTACGAGTTGTGTCATTCGAGCCTGTGATGATACCCACCCTTTCCGGAGCGACCAGCGCAAACGGACCACCCCGACGCCGGATTCGAGGGAACATGCTGAATTTTCGGCTCTTTGGCTGAAGAACATCGAAGGTGCTCCCGATCCCCGTTGCGAGAGATTGAGGCTTCTGGCGAAACCCGCAACCTGCTTCACCGTCGAGGATGAACTCACCACCTCCGAGGAGAGAAGGCACCTTGCTTACTATCAGGAAATAGCGCGCCCGGGGAACCGCGAGTGGTGGGCAGCGGTCTACTTTTTGGTCAATAAACGCAAGTGGTTCCTGTCGATGTTCCGCGATGCCCGCAGCGGGGCCTTTGAATTGTCCGAAGCCGAGCATTTCCTGCGCGTGGTGCCTGACCTGAACCGGATTATCAGCCTAGCGGAGAAGATCTGGGAGATTTCGCTCGATCCCACTCTCGCCGTTCTTGACCAATTCAATTTTGGCGCGGCGCTGCTTGATCATCGTGGCTGCCTGACGCGTTGCAACGCGCATGCGGATGCTTTGTTCGGCTCCGGCCTTCTGGCCCGTCACCGCCGCATCCACGCAGCCGACCGCGAGAGCGACACCCGGCTGCAGCGGATGATAGGAGCTGCTTTATCAGGCGCACTGGACGGGGCGTTTGTGGTCGAGCCTGAAGTCATTGCCCGCGACGGATCGTTCTGGCTTCTTGCCGAGATCGTGCCGATGACTTCATTCGTGCGTGATCTATTCAATGGCGGCGACCTTCTGCTGTGCTTCACCGACCTAATTGGGGAACGGTCGCCATCGGCACGGTTACTTGGACAGACATTTCAGCTCACGGCAGCCGAAGCGCGGCTAGCCTCCAGCCTGACGGCCGGCGACGGGATCGATGCGGCGAGCGATCGATTGGCCATTGGCCGTGAAACCGCGCGAACTCAATTGCGAGCAATCCTTGCCAAGACAGGAACGCATCGCCAGGCCGAACTCACGGCGCTCTTAGCTCGCTTGCCCTCCAGACACTGAGTTACGCCCTCACCCGATCAGGTGAAGCGCGCGGCCACATCCCGATTCACACTTCCCCCTCGAATCGCCGAAATCGCGCCAGTGACGCCAGGGGGCAGTGCAGGATGGCAAAAACGTTTGACCGGAAAATTTACTGGGCCCGTCGAGTGAGGCGGCCTCTGAAATTGTGCTCCCCGGCGCTGATGCTGCTTGTCAGCGGTCTTGGCTCCCCATCGGCGGAGGCCGCAGAACCGGGAGCGCTAGGCGTCGATCTCGAACTGGTCCTCGCAGTCGACGTCTCACCATCAATGAGCCCCTCCGAGCAGCGGGTTCAGCGGAACGGTTACGTCAACGCTTTCCGGCACCCGGACTTGATCAAGGCCATATTGTCTGGCCCACGCGGTGTGATCGCGGTTTCGTATCTCGAATGGGCCGGGCCCAACTCCCGGCGCATCGTCCTGCCCTGGACAATCGTCGGCAGCTATGGCGACGCAAGACAGTTCGCTGATGCACTGGCGACTGAACCGATCAGCGCCCAGCCTGGCACTTCCATTTCGGGCGCTCTTCTGGCGGCGGGCGATCTGTTTGCGCAGAGCCGGATTGCAGCTGCACGCCGGGTGATCGATATATCGGGCGATGGGCCCAACAATGCCGGTCTGCCGGTCGCGCCGATCCGGGACCGGCTGACCGCCTCCGGCGTCACCATTAATGGGCTTCCTCTGTCCTTGGCGCATGGTGGCTTCAACGGCTTTCAGTCCTTTGGTGCACAATATCTGAATCTTTACTTCGAGCGTTGCGTCATTGGCGGATCCGATGCATTCGTGATCGGCATTGATGATCTTGCTTTGTTCGAGATAGCAGTACGCCGAAAGCTCCTCCTTGAGATTGCGGGTATGCCCTCCCGACCTAAGCTCGCGTCTTATAATCCGGCAGCCGGCCCTGCATTCGACTGCTCCATGATCGGAACTGCCGCGCGGTAACGCGACAGCCGCCATGTTCCCAGATAGTTAAGGATGCCCGGCATCCTGGGTCGACCGATAGTCGCCACCCTGGCTGATAAAGGCTGCCACATAAAAGGGGCGGCCTCGCTTCCCAGGGGGCAGCGTTCGAAGTGAGAAGAAGGTTCCGTGGTGGAGATCGTGTTCAGCGCGATCGACAGGGTGACTTCCAGGATGGACGGTGCGTGAGTCCGCGGAATCTGCGAGGAGTCCTAAAGACAGGCGGCCAACAGCCATCAGCCGCCTGTAGAAGCAACTCAGGCCCGCGGCATTCGTGTTTCCGCCTCAGGGACCTCATTGGTGTTCTGCCCAGCCGCGATCCGCCATCCGGCAGATCATTTGACGGTGACCAGCGAAAGAATTCCTTGACGCGGCGCCCCGATCGCTCCCGACGGGTCCAGATGCCCCGTCATCCGCCACCGGACGTGGACCAGCGCAAAATCGGGACCGAGGAATTTAAGCGTGGCGATGTCCCACCCAAGAACACTGTTTTTAAGGAACGTCGCATGTGTATGGGCGTGCGCGGCCTGAATCGCATTGCGCCCGCGCCGCCACATTCCAGCTACATTTACAAACTCAGCACCGTCCGCAAACAGTGTTCCGAACGCCTGCATATCGTGGCGGTTCCACGCAGCATTGAAACCGTTCACCAATTAGGTGACGGCGACACGATCGGCGTCGATTGTGGAGGTATCTAGATTTGAAGACATGAGTTTATTCCTTGAATGGGCGCTTACGCCTGCTCGCCTCGCGAGTTGGATTGACGATCGGTGGATGATCTTTCAGGCAGCTCGGTCAGAGAGCTGCTACCGAACGCGGCTTCTGCTGAAGCGCCGGCGCAACCTGAAGGCCAATTTCCTCGACCTCGAGCAACGCCATCCGCCACTCGCTGAAGTCGTTCGGCATCCGCCTGGGCAAGGTTGGACGCGGGGCGTTCGAGCAGGCTGTGCGCCAGACGGTGGCGGATGATCCGCTATCGGCCGAGCTGATGGACGCCATGCTGTCGGCGCGCGCGGCGCTGTGGAACCAGTATTGCCGGCTGCACGATCTTGTCGTGAAAATGGTGGCGCGCAGCGAGACATGCCGGCGCTTCATGGCCATCCCCAGCATGGGTCCGGCGACGGCGCATTCGTTCATGACGGCGATCGACGATCCCACGCGCTTCCGCCGCTCACGGTACGTCGCGGCTTACTTCGGGCTGACGTCGCGGCGCTGGCAGTCGGGCACCTCGATCGACGTTCAGGGCCGCATCTCCAAGGCCAGCGACGCGGACGTGCGGCGCGCGCTCTACGAGGCGGCCTCGGGATTGATGACGCGCTTCAAGGGCAAGGACAAGGCCAAGAGCTGGGGCCAGGAGATCGCCAAACGCTCCTGCCACCGCAAGGCGGTGTGGCGGTGGCGCGCAAGCTGGCGGGGATCATGCATGCGATCTGGAGCGACGGCACGTTCCACGTTGGCGATGCGGCCGAGAGCGAGGCCGACCCCCGCTGTGCGCGCGCATGGCAAGGCCCGTAACGTTCTCGGTGCACATCGATGAGTGGTGTGGCGGCAGTTGAAACGCATGGCGTCAGCAGTGTGATGGACGCCATCTGAACTAAGGAGATCCGCCTCGGCGGATGAGGACCGATGCAGACCAGGAACGGCGGAACGTACGTTATCCTGCCTGCGGCCGCGCCGATCGACAGACGGCCGGACCGCGCTCGATTGCCTGTGACGATGTTCCGTCAGTCCGATGGAAAAGTGCGCCCCGACGGTTCGATCGCTGCAACCGTGCAGCCGAACCACACCTTCGCAGAGCGCGGAAGGTTGCACGGCCCATCGGAACTCGACGTCCAGAAGCGTAATCGTAGCAAAGAGAATAGATTCGTATATTATCGTATCATGAAGGAAGAGCGGCGATGATTACAAAGTATCGCCAAGCACAATCGAATAAGATGGCAGGATAAAATGGAGCACATTGCGCGGAGGGCGGGTCTTTGTTTTTCAATGCGTTAGATAGTGATTTCGCAATGTGTGCATGTCTACTGCAAGTTGCGAGAATTTCGATTTATCAGCTATCCCCGTGACTTAGTGCAATGTGCGGAACCGTTTCCGCACTTTGATGAGGATGAAGCCGGGAAGGGGGCGTAGTCAGGGACGGCGCTGAGGCAGCCTCTCGCCAGCACACAACGAGGTGGTGGATAGTCAACGTCGAACCGCGTCGACCTGGCCTGCGGTGGCTAGCGATGGGCGGCCGGTTCGGCTGCCGGGAGAGAGGCTTACTACGGACCCGATTGCCGACATCGCCAGCGTCGGCCGTAAGATAGCGGCCGAGCGCTGGCTTGCCGGCTGGCGCCATCCTCCGCACTGCGGATGCGTAGGCTTCACGGTCCCGATGGAAAGAGCGCAGGCGATACGTCCGCCACCAAATCCAAGCGTCCACCGGAGGGTTCGTCGGGCCGGCATCCGCCGGCGCTGCGCATCGCCTGGCCGTACTGACTGTCGTCTGCCAGGAGTCTCTCCATCCTGACAGGAATGCGTAAACCATCGTGTTACGGTCTAGCCGGCTTATGTCACTGGCTTAATAGCCATCAAAGCAAATGGAGAGTTCGCCACGTCTAGGGTCAACCGCCGCGCCTTGCTCCTCCATTCTGGCAGCGCAGTCGTCGCCTCAACAGTTGCGGCAACGGCGCTCTGTACCGAACCGCCAGGTCAAGACCGAGGACTGTCTGATAGTCTGCAAGCGCTGATGGAGGCGCACAAGATAAGCTATGCTGCGTTCGCTGAAGCCCTGCATGACAAGGGCGGTGGCCGCAACCAGTCCGACGGAGCGAGCCGGGAGGAGGAGAGGGCGTTGCTCGCCATCTGCGGCTACCCTGCAGTTGGGGAGGCGGACCGCCTAGCCAAGGCTCGGTATCTTTTAGAGATCGAGGGGCGGGGTGAGCTCGACCTGGCAGAGCATATGCAGGCCGTTCTCCGCTCTACGATGTGGAGGGGATGAGGCGACCGAGGCGCGGTCGGTCAGCGACTGAATGTCTGGTATGCGCCCAATATCGGACGTTCAAGGGGCCGAAATTCCATCCCAAAACCTGCCATGCCGATCAAGGGACGATTAGTCCTCAATTCCGGTCGCCCCAATGTTGCGCGCCCTAGCCTTCAGCGACATATGCGTCGAGCATTAGTCGGTATCGCTCTGAGGTGACTGCCCTGACGCGTTGTTGTGAATCCAAGGTGAACAGAAAGCCGCCGTCGCAGTGAGCCAAAGGCGCAATCCGATCGAGCACACTGACCCACATTTCTGGGGGGCAGCTGTCTCATAGATTCGATCTATGATGCTACCTTCTGCGTCCCGATCGGCTCATATTAGCGGCGACACAAATGTGTTCCGCGTGGAAAGAAACGTGGTCGTCAATCGTTGGCGGCGAACATAGGGGCAAATTGAACCGACAGTACTTGGTCAGTTCGGCAAGAGCCTAGCCAACAGCGATACTAGTTCGGCCTGCCTATGCGTTCCGGTTTTGGCAAAGACTGCTTTCAACTGGTTTCGTGCCGTCTGGTAGGAAATTCGGCATTTGTCGGCTGCAGCCTCAAGCGTTTCCCCAGTTGCAAGCATGGTCGCGAGTCTCGCCTCAGCCGGTGTCAGCGCAAACGACATCTGAAGGTGTATCTCCGGAGGTCGTCTTTTCGCGTCAGGATCTATCACAACTACCACCGCCTGGCACGGCGCGAGCGAGTTGTAGGTTACGCTCGCCAACCGGAGAGGGTAAGCAACTAGTGGGCGGCCGCGCGCCCTGGGCAGCGATACCGGTGGCATGGTTGCAACGAGGCTGCGACTTCTCAAGAGCGTTTGCAGCGCTGCGCTCAGCGCGTTGGTCGCATCCTTATCGACTGATCCCAAATGACGACCGGTCACGACGAGGCCGCGGGTCTGCAACAACTCCGCGGCCGCGTTCATGCGCAGCACTGTGCCGTCCTTCCCGATCATGACGGCGGCTGTGCTGCTCGCATTGAATGCGTCGAGAGCCGCTTCCGCCCGTGCAAGGCCGAGCGTCGTGGCAAGCGCAGCGACCGATCCTGACCGCTGTGAGAGAACCATCAAGTCCTCTAATTCCTCTCGAGAAAACGGCCCCTGTTCCATAGATCTCTGCAAGGACAGTGACCAGAAGGTGTCCCCTGCGGCGATTTTGACCAGGGCGCACCAGCGCAGCCCGCATGGGGCAAGGAATTCCTGGAAATAGGGATGCCTGGCGACGGCGTTCGACGTCAGAAGATCCTCATCGGTCGCCACGCCGCGGGCGTTCAAGAACGGGACCAGACGGAACCGCTCATCGCGCTCGATCCAACCGCCGTCGACATACGCCTCAAATGCTCGCGCCATCGAACGAGTGCGAGGTAACAAAGGCAAATGGCCATGAACGTCGAATAGCAAAGCGCCGGCGCTCCTTGTGGCCTTTGCCACCCGCTCCATGGTCTCATCCCACCGCGTCGGATCAACCGCCGCCTCGACAAGACTGCCTTCGATTGCGGCAAAATCGAACGCTGTCGACATCTCCAACTCCGTCGATGCCACTCCATCAATATTTTAGAATGCACTAATAAAAGAAGCTTCGCTACCGGTATTCTGTGAAAATCGGATTTCGCTAGTCGGGGAAGACAATTGTGCCTGGGCATTGCAGAACGTGGGTACGATCGGAAGGTTGGCCTCTTTCGCAACCGGTTGCCTAAGCAACGAGAGCTTTTTTTGGCTCATAACCCAAATGGGTCATGAGCCATTCCCGCCAAGGGATATCCTTCGATTGAAGAAGAAGAATGGGCGTTGCGCCCTCAAGAAGGCTTAGTGCGCAGCATCCGTGCTGCAGACGCACGGGGATAAGAGCGAACTTCAGCCGAGGAGACGCGCGCCCAAGGTCGGAGGTCAACATGGCCACGCTAACTTGGAATGCCTCGGGGAGCTCTGTCGCCGACGATCTCGCGTCTTCCGGGGGCCCGGGCTACGGCGGTTACGGTGCGGCCAACTACAACTGGGCTACCGCATCGCTCTGGTCGCCGAATTCTGCCCCCAGCGCTATCGATGACGTCAATGCGCCCGATGGTGCATTCCTCTGGATAACGTCTCCGATCGGCGTCAACTCTATTACCAACGGAGCTTCCCAATCTTTTCCGGAAGTTTTTGCGGATGGTTCGGGAGCGGTCATCCAGAGCGGCATCTTCTTCTCCGCCCCAGGCGTGAGCAACGTCACGTCGAACTTCATCGACAATGGACGGGTTCTCATCGATGGGACCGGGGACGGCGGAACGAACCTCAACGTAGGGGGAACGCTGACAGTCAATTATTCTTTTCAGATCGGCAACGTCGGCATCACGGGCGGCACGACCGTAACCGCGGCCGCCCTCGACAACAACACGAACTCGGATGCGTATTATGATCCGCAGGGGGGCCTGATCCTTAGGGGCAGCGGCAGCGCAGAGGCAAGGCTGGACGTTCAGGGAGCGGCCGGGTTCGGAACCGATGGCGTGTTAAGTGGCAAGGTCGAGTTATGGAGCGACGCCGTCATCCAATTCGAGACAGGCGGCCAGATCACTGACATAGCCCCCGGAGCGAGCCTCGATTTGATAGGAACCAACGCTCGTATAGCCGACGCCAGCGCGCCCGCAAGCAACAGCGCACTGCTTGGACTTTCCAACAACGAGGGCCAAATCGATTTAGAGGGAGCGGTCGTTCATGTCACGAGCGATCTGACGAATGCCTCATTCATTACTCTTGATAGCGGAACGGGCTATATTTATGGCCTGGATCCAGGCCAGTTGGGGCCCCACGACGGGGCAAACCTCGCTGTCGACGGAACGTTGACGAATTCCGGCACCCTCCAGATTCGGCATTTGGCTGGCTCACTTACGAGCGCCACCAATGTGACCGTCTCCGGGATCAACAACACCGGTGAGTTGGACGTGGACGACGGAGGAGCTTCGCTCACCGTCAATGGGATTGCGGGATTTGGAACCGTCGGCGTGCTGACAGGGCAGGTCGTCGTCGACTGCTACGCGGGGAAGGGAATTATCGAGTTCGCCTCCGGACAAATCACCGAGATCGCCAACGGCGCTGCCCTCTATCTTGATGGCCCGGCCTCGTTCATCGCCGATGCCGGCGCAACCGACAGCAATAGCGCACTGCTAGGCCTGACGAAGGTCGATGGCACTTTCGGAATGAACGATGGGACGTTGGAGACTAGCGGAGATCTCACCAATGTAGGCCAGATTTTGCTCGGGAGCGCCCCCACTACCCTGACGATCGGCGGAGTGCTCACGAACAGCGGCTATATCGCGCTCGGTGCCGGCAACGGCGGAGGCGGAGGCACGGTCTCGGCCGCTGGTCTGAGGAACACAGGCAGCGTTGCGGTAGGCGGAGATAGTAATTCCCAGGGAACGCTGCACGTTTCAGGAGCCGTCACAAACGACGGCACAATCACGGCCGGACTAGCGAGCATCTTGCTGGGCGGGCCTGTTTCGGGCACCGGATCTGCGAGCATTAGCGATGCTTCGATCGAATTTGGGTCAGCTGTGGCCGCGACGCAAACCGTGGTCTTCCAAAACGGCGATGTCGGACACGAAGCGATCCTCGCGATCGACCTTGCGAGCCAGTTTGCGGGGCTTATTTCAGGCTTCAAAGATAACTTCGAGGAAATCCATCTTACCCATGCGCAGGCCGCCAGTGCCTCACCCACAACCTACAGCGGGGGCGTGACCAGCCTTGTTGTCAGGGACGCAAGCTCGAACGTCCTCGCGACGCTAAGACTGCAGGGGGATTACCGGTCGGATACATTCTCGGTTGTGAGTGACGGCGGAACCGGAGCCTACATTACCGTCGACGGAGGGCCTGTTCAGTCTGGCACGGGACCAGCTGTCACATTGGCTCTCGCCACCGACACGGGCCGGTCATCGGCCGACATGATCACAAAGAGCGACGCGCTGATCGGCACGGGCGACCCAAATGCAGTGGTGCATTTCACCGTTGACGGCAATCCGATCGCTCAGACGGCTACGGCCAATGGCAGCGGCGCCTGGAGCTTTGCGCCCCCAGCGTTCGCTGACGGTTCGCACACGATCGTGGCGAGCGAAACCGATGCCGCCAGCAACACCGGATCGGCGACTATCAGCTTTACCTTGGATACCGTAGGCCCAACCGTAGCCGGAATAACTCAGGTCGGAACAGGACCGACAAATGCTTCGACGGTCGACTATACGGTAGCCTTCTCCGAAGCGGTGACGGGGGTCGATGCCAGCCAGTTCGCCATCGATCCGGCAAGCACTGTCAACGGCGCCTCAATCGTCGCTGTAAGCGCGATCGACGACAGCCACTACAAGGTCACTGTCAACACTGGGAGCGGGGATGGAGCACTTGCCCTTGATGTCGTCGGATCAGGTATCCGCGACTTCGCTGGCAATCCGTTGGCGGGCGGAAGCCTGTCGCATCAAGTCAGCTATGCGACAGGGGCCGGCCCCATTTCCGTCGTCATTGGCGACGTCAACGGGGATGGCAACCCAGACTTGGTGATCGCAAACGGGAATTCGTTCAGCACCGCGTCGGTCTTGCTCGGCAACGGTGACGGAACCTTCCAGCCACAAATCACCGTCTTCACCGGCACCTCACACCAGGTCGTCCTTGGGGATGTGAACGGCGACGGCAAACTCGACATCGTAAGCGCAAACAGCCATGAGGGGACCATAGCCGTGCTGCTTGGCAACGGCGACGGGACATTCCAGCCCAAGACTGACTATGCGGCAGGTGACAATGCAATTTCCGTTGCCGTTGCCGATGTCAATGGCGATGGTAAAGCGGATATCGCGACAGCCGACTACGGAGCAAACACCGACTCTATCCTGCTCGGCAATGGCGATGGCACGTTCCAATCGCGGACTGCCTACGCAACGCAAATTCAGCCTGGAATCACGATTGTTGTCGACGTCAACGGCGACAGCAAACCGGATCTGGTCACCAGCAATCAGGTATCGAGCACCATCTCGGTCCTGCTCGGGAACGGCGACGGCACTTTCCAGCCGCAGACAGCATATGGGACGAGCGGGGTGGCAGACGTTGTTGCGGCGGACGTCAATGGCGATGGCAAGTTGGATCTGCTAACAGCTGGAGCGAGCACAGTCTCGGTTCTGCTCGGCAACGGGGACGGGACTTTCCAGCCGCAAACGACATACTCGGTAGGGAACACGCCATTTTCCTTGGCTGTCGGCGACATCAATGGCGACGGAAAGCTGGATATTGCCGCTACCGCTCTGAATGCAGACACAATCTCGGTCTTGCTCGGCAATGGCGACGGCACCTTCCAGTCGCAGACTTCGTATACAACTGGCGCCGAGCCTTTGTGGGTCGCGATTGGCGATTTGAGTGGCGACGGCAGGCCGGACCTGGTCGTAACGAACGGAAATTCCAATAACGTCTCGGTCTTCCTCAACAGCACTCCGACAATCGCTGGCCCAGCCTACACAGTCGACAAAACCGCGCCCGCCCTTTCTGCAAGCCTCGCAAACGACTCCGGCATTTCCTCGACCGACAAGCTCACAAAGATCGATGCACTGACCGGAACAGGTGATGCGAATGCAGTGGTGCATTTCACCGTTGACGGCAATCCGATTGCTCAGACGGCTAAAGCCAATGGCAGCGGCGCCTGGAGCTTTGCGCCCCCAGCGTTCGCTGACGGTTCGCACACGATCGTAGCGAGCGAGACGGATGCCGCCAGCAACACTGGATCGGCGACCATCAGCTTTACCTCGGATACCGTCGGCCCAACCGTGGCCGGAATAACTCAGGCCGGAACAGGACCGACAAATGCTTCGACGGTCAACTATACAGTAGCCTTCTCCGAAGCGGTGACGGGGGTCGATGCCAGCCAGTTCGCCATCGATCCGGCAAGCACTGTCACTGGCGCTTCAATCGTTGGCGTAGCCACGATCGACGACAGCCACTACAAGGTCACTGTCAACACCGGTACCGGAGACGGAACGCTCGTCCTCGACTTCACCGGCGCCAACGTCAGCGACCTCGCGGGTAATCCCTTGTCCGGGGGTATCTTCAAAACTGATCAGACGATTTCCGGAGTGGCCGGCCTTGTGACTGCCGTGGACCTCAACGGCGACCAGCATGCAGACCTGGTTTCTGTGACGCCTGGCGTCGGATTGGCCGTTATGTTGAGCAACGGTGATGGTACGTTCCTAGCGCCCGTAGCCTATGCGGTTGGAGACAATCCGAACGGGATTTCCATCGGCGATTTGAACGGCGACGGCCTTCCGGACCTCGCGATTTCTAACTACGTCTCAAACGGAACAGTGTCGGTCCTTCTCGGCGCTGGTGACGGGACTTTTCATCCGGCAATCGTTTCAGCAACCAACAGCGGCTATCCAGCCGCCTCTGCACTTGCTGATCTCAATGGTGACGGCAACCTGGATCTTATGCTCTCCAACACTGCCAACCGCGGTGGCGTCTCGATCCTCCTCGGCAACGGCGATGGGACTTTTACCCCAAATACAGTGCTTTCATCTGATGGAGACCCAGCCGGCACTGCGGTGGGCGACTTCAACGCAGACGGCATCCCCGATGTAGCATTTACCAACGTTGCTAACGGCGCACAGGACGTTCAAGTTTACCTTGGAAAGGGCGACGGTACCTTCGTTGAGGAACCGAGCGTCCCCGCGGGCACCACGACCTATTCAGCCGCGATTGCCGATCTCAACCGAGACGGCAGTGAGGATATGGTATTCACCAGCACCGACGGCAGCGTATCGGTGGCGCTTGGCAAAGGTGACGGCACATTCCAAGCGCCCATTTCCTATGCGTTTGGCAGCAGCAGTGGCGACGCAATCGTCACCGATGTCAATGGCGACGGAAAGTTGGATGTTGTCGTCACTAACGGGGCTGGGAATGCTGTCTCGGTTCTGCTGGGCAATGGCGATGGGACACTCCAGCCGGCGCAGCCATTAGCGGCGGGAGGCGGCGCGGGTTGGGTGACGGCAGCCGATTTTAACGGCGACGGCAGACCTGACCTCGCTGTGGCGGATTTTGGCTCCGGTTCGCTTTCAATCTTGATCAACAAATCGCCAACAATAGGGGGCCCGACTTATACCATCGACAAAACCGCACCTGGCGTTACCGAGAGCCTCGCAAACGACTCCGGCATTTCCTCGACTGATAAGCTCACATAGAGCGGTGCTCTGACCGGCTCCGGCGATCCTAACGCTGTGGTGCATTTCACGGTCGACGGTACACCGATCGCCCAAACGGCTACGGCAAACGGCAGCGGCGCCTGGAGCTTTGCGCCCCCGGCGCTCGCCGACGGCTCGCACACGATCGTGGCGAGCGAAACCGATGCAGCTGGGAACATAGGGTCCAATCAGCTGACATTTAAGCTGGACACACATGGTCCGACAGGCTGGAACTTCAATCTCGCAAATTCCAATTTTGACGGGTCGAATTCAATCGCGTCCGGCACAGTGATCGGAACCGTCTCCGCGACTGGCGATCCGAACAGCGCGACCTTCACCTATTTCTTCGCGACAAGTCAGTCTGGTGCGGGGGCAACACAGAATTTGAATGGGCTATCCATCAACGCCAATAGCGGAGTGATAACAACAACCGCTGCGATCAGCGTATGGCCGAGTGCTTGGTTGGTAGCCGAGGATTCGGCGGGCAATTTGTTTGCCAAGCAGTTGGTGCTTGGCTTTGGCAACGCGTCAGGCAACACGATCACAGTAGGGGGCGGGGCCGCTGCGGTTTTCGCCCTTGGCGGAAACGACACGATAGCCGGGACTTCTGGCAGTGACAGCATCGCGGCAGGCGCGGGAAACGATAACATCGTAGGATTTGTGGGTGCCGATACCGTGAATGGTGGCACGGGTACGGACACAATTACGCTCACCGCGACCTCCGCAAGTCTCAACGCTGCCACAGATACCCAGATCACGAACGTCGAAACAATATCCGCCACCAACGCGTCGAGTGGAGTGACGATTGATCTGCACAACCAAACGGAGGGGTTCGCGATAAATGGCGGGGCTTCTGGCGATAATATCACCGGTACCAGCGCCAGCGACACTATAAGCGCTGGCGCGGGCAATGACGCCATCAACGGGTTTGTCGGAGCTGATTCCGTCGACGGCGGTGCCGGCGCGGATACCATCGCTCTGACTGCAACCTCAGCCAATCTGAATTCGGCGACAGACAAGCAGATTGCAAACATAGAGACAGTGTCCGCAGCTGCCGCAGCATCAGGCGTCACCATAAATCTCCACAATCAGAGCGAGGGATTTTCGATCATCGGAAGCAGTTCTGCGGATGCGATAGTCGGCACGTCCGCAAAGGACATTTTAGACGGCGGTGCCGGGGCAGATACGCTGACTGGAGGAGCAGGCAAGGACACCTTTGTCTTTATCAACAAGCCTAATTCGCTCATTTCCGCTTACGACACGATCACGGATTTCACCCACGGCTCGGACGTGTTTGAGATCGGGCATACAATAGCTGCCGCCAACTTCAGCTCACTGTCCCATGCGTCGACCGGCAACCTCCTTGCGGATCTCAACGCGACGCTGACAACCGCTAACCTGAAGAATAACGGCGCCGATGTGGTTACCCTCACCGGAACTGCTGCTGATGCAGGAACCTACGTGATTGTAAACAGCGGACACGGCAGCGGTTACCTCGCGTCTGCGGATGCCGTTGTCAAACTGCAGGCGGGGGCGACGGTGACGGCCACAGACTTCATCGCCTGACATCGCCATTCGAGATTCAACACCGTGGGATTGCCATACGATAGAACGTCAATGTCGATCGAGATCCCAAACCACCACACTGAGTTGAGGTCCGCCTTGGGGCAATGCCGTGTTGCCTTCCTCGGTGTTTGGGTTGCAAGTGCACTGGTGAACCTGCTGACACTGGCAGGCTCCCTTTACATGCTCCAGGTCTACGACAGAGTGCTGCCCTCACGAAGCGTCCCCACGCTCGTGGGGCTGACGTTGCTGGTTCTGATGCTCTACGTCGGTTACGGCTATTTCGACCTTATGAGGATGCAACTCCTGGGCGGGATTTCTGCACGGGTGGATCGTCTGATCAGGGAACGAATATTTGCGATCTTTCTTGATTTGCCGCTGCGGTTGGGGGCGGCTTCCGAGCGACATCATCAGGCTCTGCGGGATCTCGATCAGGTTAGAAGCTTCCTCTCCAGTCTCGGCCCCGCGGCGTTTTTCGACCTGCCTTGGCTGCCGGTATTCCTGTTCATCGTCTATGTGATGCACCCCCTTATTGGCATGTTGGCAAGCGCCGGCGCCCTTATCGTTACGATGCTCACTTTGCTGACGGAGTGGCTAAGCAAAACTCCGGCCAAAATGGCGACTAATGCCGCTCTGGAACGCCAATCGCTCGCGGAGGCAAGCCGCCGGAATGCGGAAGCCATAAAGGTACTGGGCATTCGCCAGCGTATGACGAGCCGATGGACCGAAGCCAATCAAAATTTGCTGGCTGCCCAGCAAAGGATGTCCACCATCACCGGTGTAATTGGGACATCATCCAGAGCATTTCGCATGTTCCTGCAGTCTGCGGTGCTTGGGCTCGGCGCCTATCTTGTTATCCAGCAGGAAGCAACCGCCGGCGTAATCATCGTGTCGGCAATTATTGTTTCCCGTGCGCTTGCACCGGTTGAAACCGTCATCGCCAACTGGCGGGGTTTCATCGGCGCCCGCCAAAGCTATGGAAGGCTCGCAAAACTCCTCTCCGCGTTTCCGCCCGTGTTGAAATCGGTCGATCTTCCGCTGCCAAAAAGCGTGCTCGAGGTTGAGGGGGCCTGCATCGTTCCCCCTGGGGATCAGCGCGTTGTCGTTCAGGGCATCTCGTTCACGCTCGCGCCTGGTGCAGGTCTTGGCATAATTGGGCCGAGCGCATCAGGTAAGTCTTCCTTGGTTCGCGCCTTGGTGGGCGCGTGGCCAACCGCTCGCGGCTCCGTACGCCTCGACGGTGCGACGCTTGATCAGTGGGATTCGGACGAACTTGGACGTGCCATCGGCTACCTGCCTCAGGATTTCGAGCTCTTTGCCGGCACCGTGTCGGAAAATGTCGCGCGCTTTGATCCGCAGCGTTCTTCCGAGAGGGTGATAGCCGCGGCAGTGTCAGCCGGCGTTCACGACCTAATCGTTCGCCTGCCACGCGGATACGATACCCTTGTCGGCGAGGGTGGCTCGGCTCTCTCAGGTGGTCAGCGGCAGCGCATAGGATTGGCGCGAGCGCTGTACGGTGATCCATTCTTGATTGTCCTCGACGAGCCAAATTCGAATCTCGATGCCGAAGGCGAATCCGCGCTGACAGAAGCCATCCTGGGCGCGCGGCGTCGCGGTGCGATCGTCGTCGTCGTCGCCCATCGGCCGAGCGCGATCGGTGCCCTCGACACAATATTGCTGATGCAGGACGGACGTCAGGCGACGATCGGCCCGAAGGAAGAGGTCCTGCGCGCAGCATTGCGTGCACCCGTCGTGGTCGCCGACCCATCGCAGCCACCCGCAGAGCCAGCTCGTGTGGGAGGCATCAAATGACGATGGGAATGACTACGTTCCCGCAACGTCACTCGAAGCGGCTGGATGGGTGGCTTCCTCCGGACCAGGACGGCATTCGAAGAAATCTGCTCGGGATATTCCTGGGCATTCTCGTTCTTGTCTTGGCAATCGGAGCCTGGATGTCGGCGGTTCCGATAGCCGCTGCCGTGATTGCGTCGGGAACGGTGGTCGTGGACAGCAGCGTGAAGAAAATTCAGCATCCGTCCGGCGGGATAGTCGGCGAGATACGAGTTCGCGACGGAGACCGGGTCCATGCAGGGGATCTGCTCATCCGTCTCGACGAGACTGTCTCACGAGCCAATCTGGGAGTGGTCACCAAGCAATTGGATGAAGTAGCCGGGCGGATAGCTCGCTTGAAAGCCGAGCGCTCGGGGGACTTAGCGATTGTCTTTCCTTCCGAGCTTGTTGATCGCCGTCAGGAGGCGGACGTCGCCGAAATCCTGGCAGGAGAGGAGGCATTTTTTCAGAGCCGCCGCGATACGAAAGACGGACAGAAGGCGCAGTTGAACGAACAGATCGATCAGCTGCGGACCGAGATTGTAGGGCTAGACTCTCAACGCAGTGCGGAAGAGCACGAGGCGAAACTCATCCAACAAGAGTTGGAAGGGGTCCAAGAACTCTTCCGGAAGAATCTTGTCCCCATTGACCGGCTTACCAGTTTGGAGCGCGATTCGGCTCGCGTCGAAGGGGAGAGTGGACATCTGATTTCAGCCTCTGCGCAAGCGCGCGGCAAGATCGCCGAGACCAAGCTCCAAATCACGCAAATTGACCAAGAAATGCGCTCCGACGCGAATAGAGATCTCCGCGAGGCGTTGGCCAAGGAAGCCGAACTTGTGGAACGCCGAATTGCGGCGGAAGACCAGCTTAGACGGATGGATATTCGTAGCCCGGAAACGGGTATCGTGCATCAATTGACCGTGCATACCGTGGGGGGCGTGGTCAACGCCGGCGAGCAGATCATGCTGATAGTGCCTCAGCAAGATGCGCTGGTTATTGAGGCCAAGATTGCACCTCAGGACATTGATAAGGTCGAAGTTGGCGAAAAGGCAGAGATTAGGTTCAGTTCTTTCAATGCACGCACGACGCCGGAGATCGGCGGCGAAGTGAGCTTCGTTGCCGCAGATCTTACAAGGGAAGCGCAAACCCAGCCGGCATTCTACGCCGTACGTGTCAGGTTCTCTGCCAGTGAACTGGGAAGGGCTGGCGGCCTTAAAGTCGTTCCAGGAATGCCGGCCGAGGTCCATATCACGGTTGCTGAGCGCACAGCGCTATCTTATTTGATGAAACCATTCACTGATCAACTAGCAAAGGCCTTCAATGAACAGTAGCTGCGCTTCAGACGCGAGCAGTCAGCGCCACATATAAGCTAACGGCGCATCGGCAATGCCGTGGCACTATTGAAATCCATCACCTCGACACGATGTTTGCTTGGCAGTAAGTGTCGGCTTTTGAGTGTTCGGAACCAAAAGCGGTCGGTACGTTGCCGGCCCCTTAGCGGACTAAAGTCAGGCTTTTCCGATCCCGCCAACGATCGCTCTTCGGAAAGACTCCATAGCAGAACGGCTGTTGGTGGTGTCAGTTGTCATCCAGTCGAAGCGCAAGGCGGACGCCTGGTCCCCCTCCATTCTGCGAAATGAATTCGATCCCCGCCGCTTCCAACGCAGAAGATATCGCCTGCAGTGTTGCCGGTCTAGGGAGCGTTTGAGAGCTTTCAATTCTGGCGAGCGTCCGAACTGTCACTCCAGAGGCGTTCGCCAGGTCCTCTCTCGTCCAGTCAATCAAGGCCCGAGCTGCTCGGATCTGCTGAGGCAGTATGTCCGTTTTCATGACATTCATCTTGTTAAAAGTCACAAAAAGTGACATAAACGATGGTGACTACACTCGGTGCGGCCTGACCACTACCAAGCTGTTAGGAGCTCGGATCATGGCTGATTCCGACAAATACCACGCCTTTGTCTTTCGTCACCCGCAGGAGGGTACTTGGTGCAACGGCGATTGCAATCTTAGGATGGGAAAGAGGTGCTTTTGCCGACAAGGCGCCGGCAGCAGCGGGACCTTCCGATCCCGCGCTGGCGATTTGGCGAGAATGGCGCAATGCTCACGAACTGAGCGAGCGCCTCTGCAATCAAAGTGCGCACTTGCAACGCACGCTTGTGGAGACCATCGGCTACCCTTGTGTGACCGTCCAGTTGCCCGGTGGCGAGAATCTGACGGTTCATTCTATCAGGGCACTCGGCGAGGTGCTCGATGCTGATGCGGAGGCCGATGACTCTCGCGCCGATGCAGAAGCCAGTTTGGAGGCTCATCAGGCACGCTGGAATGCCGCCGAAAAGCGAATTGGCTATTCGGCCGTGACAGACGCGGAAATCACGGCAGCCGACCGAGCCGAAGAATTGCTTGAAGCCTTAGCTGCGGCACCGGCCACCTCCCTCACCGGCGTAGCGGCCAAATTGAATGCGGTGCTTCTTGAGAGCGAGGTGCGGGAGGGAGGCGAAGAGTTTCCGTGGCCGCAGATTCGCTCGGCGTTCGATGATGTCACGCGGCTGGGCCAAGAAGGTGCTCTCGCGTTGGCATATCGAGATTGCTTTTCGTCCGCGCCCAGATCGACGGAACCCGGAAAGGGAAGGGTAGGGGTTTAGCCCCTAGCCGTCCAAAGCGGCGGCGCGGAAAAGGCGGCTTAAGCGTACACATCGGCCATTCGAGATTGGAAAGAGATCGACGATCCTTGCCTGGTGCTGCAAAGCGCCAGAAACCGGGCACGGACGATGATGAGACCAAGAAACGCTTGTCGGTCGGTTGAGACGACCCTGTCCCCACAGAATTGCGCCGTAGATGGTGCCTTCTTGGAAAGAACGGCTCAGTTGTTCGAGCAGCGCACTGGTCGAAAGCTCACCAGGGAGGATGCGCGCCAGATCGTGGAAAACGTCACCGGGTTCTTCCGCCTCCTTTCCGAATGGCAAAATATGGAATGAGCGAGGCTTCACCTCGCTCCGCCCTCAGGAGACGAGGCTGAGAGATGATCAAGAAAACTGCGCAGATCGCAACTCGCAGCGGCTTGGTGAAGGCGCTGCTCTATGCTCGGGTCTCCTCCAAGGAACAGGAGAAGGAAGGCTTTTCCATCCCAGCCCAATGCAAGCTTCTGAGGGAGTATGCAGCTCAGAAGCAGTTTGGCATTGCCCAGGAGTTCATCGACGTCGAGACGGCGAAAAGCAGCGGGCGGACCAATTTTAATGAGATGGTCAAGTACCTGCGCAAGCACCCTGGTGTGCGGGTAGTTCTGGTTGAGAAGACCGACCGTCTCTATCGCAATCTAAAGGACTGGGTCACGCTCGACGAACTCGACGTCGAGATCCATCTCGCCAAGGAAGGCGTGATCCTCTCGCAGGACTCGCGCTCGTCGGAAAAGTTCATGCACGGCATCAAGGTGCTGATGGCAAAGAACTACATCGACAATCTCTCAGAGGAAGCCCGCAAGGGACAGATGGAGAAGGCGGAGCAGGGGATCTGGCCGACCAAAGCTCCCCTAGGGTACCTCAATGTCACCGGAAATGACGGCAAGAAGGTCATTGAACCGGACGTTGAGTTGGCGCCGATGATAACGAGGCTGTTCGAGCGCTACTCAACCGGCGGATATTCTCTCAAAGCAATCACGAAGGCAGCCCACACTGAAGGCCTTGTGTATCCGAAGAGTGGGCTTCCGGTTCCGGTGAGCACGGTGCACGCGATTCTGCGCAATCGTCTTTACACCGGATTGTTTCAATGGAACGGCAAGCTGCACCACGGCAAGCACGAGCCTCTGGTATCGATCGAGCTATGGGAGCGGGTCCAAGGCGTGCTGACCGGCCGTCACGCGACGCCCATTCACTCCTACGGCTATGAGTTTGCCTTTGGCGGCCTGATGACCTGTGCCAGATGCGGCTGCGCGGTAGTGGCCGAGATCAAGAAGGGCAAATACATCTATTACCACTGCACCGGTCACAGCGACAAAGGCCGCGGCGACTATGCCGATTGCCGCCGCAAGTACGTCCGCGAGGAGGTCCTCGAAGAGACCTTTGGCGCCTTGCTGGACAAACTTCATTTCGATGAGGAGGTGCTGGATTGGGTCCGCGACGCGCTCAAAGTCAGCCACGCCGATGAGCGGAAGGAGCAGGAACAGGCCATCCTGCGATGCCAAAAGGAATACAAGCGCCTCGAGGATCGCCTCCAGGCAATGTACATGGATAAGCTCGACGGACGCATCGACAGCGCCTTCTACGACCGAATGTCAGCTCAATGGCGAGTTGAACAGACGCGCTTGCTCCGTGAGATCGAGCGGCAGGGCGCAGCCGAGGAATCATACATGGAAGATGGCGTCCGCTTGCTGGAGTTGGCGCGCAACGCCCGCCAATTGTTCGCCCGGCAGGCACCTGGTGAGAAGAAACGGCTTTTGAATCTGCTGCTGTCGAACTGCACGTGGGAAGACGGCGAGGTTCGCGCTGTCTTCCGACAACCGTTTGATTTGCTTGCTGAAACGACTAAAGCGCTATCTTCGGAGCAAGCTTCGGGAGCTGTCTCATCCGCAGAGCATCCAGTTTGGCTGGGGCGCCAGGATTCGAACCTGGGAATGTCGGTACCAAAAACCGATGCCTTACCACTTGGCGACGCCCCAGCAGGCGGTGCATGCCGCGCTGCGCGCGGCCTTATAGGACGAGGCGCAGCAAAGCTCAATGCCGGGAGATCAACTAAAAGCGGCTGCGATGCAGGTCGCTGCTCTCGGCAAAATTCGTCGCCTGATCGCCGGCGGTGGATCGCAAAGCCACGCTCGCCGCACAACCGCTTCGCTCGTCCGGCTGACATCGGAGCAGTTCAGTTCAGGCTTTCGGGGAGCCGGTGCTGCGTTCTGCTTGCGCTTGGGCCACGCGCTTGCGGCAATCCTGCAGGACCGCCGCAAGCGTCTCCTCGAAGGGATGCTCGGGCGCCCAGCCAAGCCGGGCCCGGGCGCGGGTTGCATCGCCGACGATAAGCGGCAGGTCGCTCGGCCGCAGTCGCGAGGGATCCTGTTCCGTGAGGATATTGGCGCTGCTTTGCGCCAGCAGCAGGTCTAGAATGTCTCCCATCCGCCAGGAGACCCCGGATGAAATGTTGAAAATAGTGTTCGGCGCAAGATCGCGACTGCTCAGGACGACGCGCGCATAGGCATTGGCGATGTCGCGCGCGTCCAGGAAATCGCGCCTTGCGTCAAGATTACCGACGCGGATCACAGGCGGAGCCAGGCCCGCTTCAATCCGTGCGATCTGCATGGCGAAGGCTGGCACGGCAAATGCCTCTGTCTGACCCGGTCCCGTATGGTTGAAGGGCCGCATTCGGGCACACTTCAACCCGCGGCGTGAAAGCGCGCCGAGCGCGAGGTCGGCAGCGGCCTTGGTTACGGCGTAGTCGTCGATCGGAGCAAGCAGCGTGTTTTCGTTGAGCGGCTGCCCGGCTTTTGCGCTTTCGCCATAGACCAGGCCAGACCCGACATGGATCAGCCAGGAGTCGGGGGCCTTGTCGAGGACGGCATTGGCCACATTGAGCGCGCCACCCACATGGATGCGCCATGTGTTTTGTGGATCGGCCTGGGCGGCATCAGGGGCCGCGACCGCCGCCAGGTGAATGACATGCGTGGGCCGGTGACGGGCAATGGCGTCACGGACGGCGGCCGGGTCTGTCACATCCAGCTCTTCGACCTGACCGAAAACGGGATGCGAGCCGCCATCCTTGGAGGTCGCGACAACAACGACATCTTGGCCGCAGATATTGCGCAATGCGTCAAAAACATAGGGGCCGACGAAACCGTTGGCACCGGTTATCAAAACTCGCATGCCGACCTCACCAACCATGACGCGTTGTCCACATGCGGATGCTTGGCAGAACGTGGTGCGTCAAGTCATCGACCCGCAAATGCAAAAGCTCCCTTTCAACGCCTGGCAGCCGAGTGGCGCGCGAGATCGGCCTCCACCATTTCGCGGATCATCTCCTCCAGAGAGATCGTCGCTTCCCATCCGAGCTTCGCCTTTGCCTTGGCCGGATTGCCAAGCAGGATTTCGACTTCCGCCGGCCTGAACAGATCAGGATCGATGACCAGATGATCGTCCATCCTCAGTCCCACATGCTCGAAGGCGATGCGGCACATGTCGCGCACCGTCGTCGTCCTGCCGGTGGCGACCACATAGTCGTCGGGCTGGTCCTGCTGCAGCATCAGCCACATGGCGCGGACATAGTCTCTGGAGTGGCCCCAGTCGCGCTTGGCGTCGATGTTGCCCAGACGCAATTCCTTTGCCAGACCCATCTTGATACTCGCGACGGCGTTCGTGACTTTTCGTGTCACGAACTCGATGCCGCGAAGTGGCGATTCATGATTGAACAGGATGCCGCTCGAAGCATGCAGGCCGAAGCTCTCGCGATAATTGATGGTGATCCAGTGACCGTAGAGCTTCGCCACCGCATAGGGAGAGCGGGGATGGAAAGGCGTAATTTCCGACTGCATTGGCTCCTGGATAAGGCCGTACATCTCCGACGACGAAGCCTGATAGAAACGCGCCTCCGGGATTTCGAGACGCAGCGCCTCGAGCACGTTCGTAACGCCGATACCGGTGACGTTGCCCGTCAGAATCGGCTGCTGCCATGAGGATTTTACGAAAGACTGTGCGGCCAGGTTGTAGACCTCGTCCGGCCTTACATCACGCATGGTTCGGGCCAGGCCCGACAGGTCCGTCAGGTTGCCATCCACGATCCGCACGTCGTCGTCGATGCCCAGCCATTTCAGGCGCATGGTGTTGACGTCGGCCGTGCTCGACCGTCGCGCCAGCCCGTGGACCTCATAACCCTTCGAAAGCAGCAGCTGTGCCAGATAGGCGCCGTCCTGCCCGGTAATGCCGGTTATCAATGCCGTCTTTGTCATCAATGCTTTCGGTGATCGAGCGAGATGCGGTGCGCGAGTCCCCATCGTTGTTGAATTGGCCGCGCTCCAAGCCTGCGGCAACCGCCGGCACCGCTTTCATTATACGGCGTCGGCCTCATCCGCCAGTGTGGTGTCCCGCGCCCGTTCGAGGGCTATTGCAACAATTTCAGTCGCCCTGTCATGGCTGGCGGCCTCGGCATAGCAACGAAATTCGGGAGCGTTGCCGGAAGGCCGCAGGTGGATGATCTCGCCGCTGGCCATTCGGGCCCTGAGACCGTCTGTCTCATCGACATCCGCGACGGAGCCGAAGGGGGCAAGGAATTGCTGCAGCGCGTCGCGGTCGGTGAGCCTTCCCATCAAGCCACGCGATTTCTCGACCGGGAAGTTTTCGAGCCGCTCGCTGGCGCAGACCGGAAGATTCCAGGTTTCGCGCAGGTTGGACAGCGTTTTTCCGGTGGATGCCATCGTGCCCAGCACCGCCAGGATCGGCAAAAAAGAATCCCGTGTCGGCAGCGCGGACAAAACCCTGCCGTTCACCGGGCAGTCCGATCCCAGAAGAACCCCGCCATTGGCTTCGAAGCCGACGACGGTGCCGCCTGCCTGCCGCGCGGCGTCCATTCCCGCTATGACGAAAGGCGACCCCACCTTCGTTCTCTTGACGCTGAACCCGAAAGCCTCGGAGAT
>Ga0105239_10001113_pt1 | contig 37096 bp, 32 predicted proteins | sample KBSC44metaG_FD_92761 | JGI IMG/M metagenome (GOLD analysis project Ga0105239, IMG submission 92761) | Corn rhizosphere microbial communities from Kellogg Biological Station, Michigan, USA - KBS C4-4 metaG | ecosystem: Host-associated > Plants > Roots > Rhizosphere > Soil | place: Michigan, USA... | reverse complement strand
TTTACCGGCATGACCGTAGGGTGGACATCCCGACTCTGGGTGTTCTTGACCCGAGTTCGTATTAGTGCTCAATTATGCAATCATGTACGACGACTGTGACATGTATTATGCATACGACAATAACGTAAGTGACTCGCGTGATACCGCAGCCAGAAGTCTTAGTGCAAATAGATATCGTACCTTCACATTGCCAGGATACTTCTTCGGTTGGTAGACTTGAAAGGCTTCCGTCCACGCCGTAGCTTCGACCGACTTGGATGAACCAGGATCCATTAGCCGGTCCGGACGCACCCTAGGTATTTTGTTAAGCCATTGTGTAATGCAGAAAAGAAAGAGACGGACGAAGACGGACGCAACGCACTTGGACGCCAGATCGACCAGTTGAAATCGGAGCTTGAAGTTTCCGGGCACGCGTACGCTGAGATTGGAAAACACAAAGAGGTGCCTCCATTCGCCGGCTTCGTCTCGTAAGCACGTACAGCGCACTGTGGTGCTGCCGACAAGGGCCGATTGCGCGTCCTGTCCGTTTTTGTTCCGGCATACGAGTTCCAGGTGGGTCTCTCCTTTCTCATCGAACAGTTGGCACATCAGAAGAAGGAAGGGTGACGGCTCGAAGGGCGGACACTCGCCGTTTCTGAAATTTCTTTGAGAAGACTTCCCTGAAAGGACTAGATACGTGACGTGGGAAGGTCACTTACGTGGGACCGTTTCTAACAAGTTCCACAATTGGTGCCGGATCCAGGTTCCGTTTGTCTGTACTTAAGAGTCTTAGCACGGCGCGAGCAGTAACACTATGCGGATACACGTACCAAGGTCCCCAAGCCCGCAAGACCGCGCCCGCACTGGGTGTTGCAGGACTCGTATGGTGTTGCTCGCCTGCCCTTCCAGGAGAGGACAGCGAGGCAGAGTCGGAGAACAGAGAACTTCCGGCGGGTAAGGAGCCTCCGGGGAAGGACTTTTGCCAGATAGACTTTCGTCAGACGATAAAGGAAAACCAAGTGGGGAAATCATCACTCCAACCCAGCTAGGGTGCCTTGTGAGCGGGGCGGGATCTGGATACGCATTGAGGTCAAAGATCTCTCTGATTGGAGGAAGGCGGTAGTGGGTGGGTATTCGACGGCCGGAGGTGGGCAAATGGCTTGCTTCCTCTCGTTCTTTAGACGGGACGGTGAGCAACTGGTCGATCGACAAGGGGAACCTCGCTGCTTTGGCGTTACTCTTTGAGGGCTTTTCCATTGGTACTTTAGCGTGGACGGTACTTTGGCGTCGATACTTTGTCGCCTGGTTACTCGGTAATGGTTTGAGAGGGCATCCCTTGGGTTGGAGCTGGTACGGTTATGAGATGTCCTCCGCGCGTGAGGACTCTGGTCCTTGCTACCAGGTACAATAGATTGTCACCCCCGACCCCGCTGTGGACACAACACGAGAAGGGGTTCCTCCTCCCAAACGAAAGAAGGGGTTCCTCCTCCCAAACGAAAGGTGTCGCCGGAAGGCAGTGGGAAACGGTCAGCGCTCGGGGAGACGGAGAGGCTTCGAACATGCGGAGGTCTCCGCAGAGTGGGATAGCATGGATTTGTTGTACCTGTGTAACCCATCCGCAGCTTGCCAATCCAGGCGCGAAAACCAAGTGTTCCGGTTGGTCCAATCTTTGAAAGGCTTTTCAATTGTCCGTAAAATTCCGAACATCGGGCTTGGATAGTTCAACCGAACCCGCGGATATCATGCAAACCAAATGATCCAAGTATTACGACATAGTCCTCGCTGACAAAGACCACTCGGAGTCGGAGCGTGGTGTTTAAGATATTGGGTGGGGGACATAGAGACAGACTGATTACCACGTGGGGCGACTAGCCAGTCGGCTCCATGTCAGGCAGTGCGCACCATCCCGAAGTTCCTCTTCGCGCGACCGGTGGCGCAGTGATACGGCGCTTGAGAGGCCGCATTATCGACCGGTACATCAATCACATATTTCGATCAGACACCCTGGTCCTTTCCACGCGTTCAATCATTGCCCTGGCGCTTCGAGGATAATGTTCAGCTGCATTTCAAATTTGCGAAGAGTTTGGCGCCCTCGACCCACCGGGCCTGCTGAGCAGCCGCCCGCTTACACGCAGCATGCAGAGGAGTTTGTCCTGACCCCAAAGCAACCGGCGGCGTCGGCAGCTGAGACATTTTCCACCAACACCACCGCGGCTTGGGCACTTTACCATCTCGTTGCGAAGCCGCGCCACTCCACTGACGATCCGGGGGCGACCGATGGACCTTGTCTATGGAGCCAGGACCCTGATAAAATGGAAACGTCTGGTGGCATTTCCACCTACACTTTCGATGTGCGTTCTGGAGCCGACAAACTTCGTGATGTGAATGTCCGTTTTACCACTACCGGTGACATTATACCCGCGGAACGCAACATCGCCAATATTACGTACACTGTTATTGGCGACACCTCCTACAATTCCGCAGAGCGTACAATGGTTAGCTTTACGGGCCCCGCTTTGTATTGCCACAACGTGGTGGAAGGACGGCGGAGCTACGGCAGTGTTTCATCATGCCACACCACTCATCTCGTTCCAGTCGTTCCCTTCCACCGCGAAGGGCCGTCATTTATACCCCTCGTAAGGTTCCTGCAGCTCCGCATTTCTGTCTCCTTGGCCGTGCCCGCGTTCGACGTCAGCCTACAGTTCGACGGTACAATGGTGCACGGGCGTGAGGAACTCAGGAGTAATGCAATGAGGAAGTGGGCAGATTGTGACACCTTCTTCCTGTGGCAAAGATCAACCGGGGGGTCGTCTACATCCTGGGCGAAGAGCAGGACCTATCCCGCGTCATTGAACTCTGCGGTGACGACCATTTCGCTCGGCAATTTCACCGAATCAGAGCTCAACTACCAAAGGATCCGCTTCCTCGTGCTTCATTCCGAGACAAAGGTCGTCCATCTTCGCTTACAAATCAACAAGAGAGACGACGCTACCTTCGATCTCAGCGGTCTGTACGCCAGCACGGTTGCCTTTGAGCAAGCTATAGGCCGTCAAGGCCCAGATGATTGTGGTCTCTATGCCATTCCCCTGAACGGACTGTGTGCACAAACGCTGGAGCATCTACAGCTCACAGTCACGACGGAGGGCATTGCTGAGGGACCGTTCACGGTTTACGGTCGTATTCTGGGCGGCGCCTTACCAACTGATGTTACCCTGATGAGAGCGTCACCGACCCCGCAGTGAGGGAATCTTTGTATCATTGAAATTTAGCATGTTACTTTTGTTTTACGTACATTCTGCCTTAGCCCTAAGTCAGTACTCCAATAATACTGTTAACTTCATATCTACGCCTTGCATGTATAAATCTTCTAAACTTTCATCACGCTCGATCTCACACTCATGCCTGTTGGCGTACCCCTCACACACCCTGTAGAAGATGTCGACAAAGAAGCCCTCCACGTCGTCTCCCGGTCCGACTGAGTAATCAACCCGATTTGAGGTCAGACAAACGTCACCAACACCCACATTTTCCCCATGCACTTGCATAAACTGAGCGTCGCAAACTTCAGCCATTTATGAACGGGAGTGAAAACGGCAGGGGGTGGTCCGTATAACCAAAGAGGTGCACCTTGTCGGAGTCGTACGCCTCGTCAAAGTCTAGAATTCTCCACGCAAACACGCAGCGGTCTAAATAGTACTTTTTATTGTATGCACCGCAGTGTCTACATGAATTGGGCTGATACCTACCTGCCAGGGCCTTTGATGGCGGGAAGAACCAAAACCATTGTGTCTGTTCGTCGTCCGACAAGTTGCTGACTATCAGACCAGGGTCCCCGAAAAGGTGGCGCTGAAGGTCGGTTTGGCGCCGCGGAACGGCGGCACTATCGTGACCCGGGATGACACCAAGCCAGTGGTGATATGAGATTTGACGGTTTTCGACGGTCCGATCGCAGATGGTTTTCAAATTGCTGAGGGTGGCGATGAACCCCTTGAAATATGATTTGTCGCTTTCGCGCCAGCAGCCGCTCCAGAACTGCGACGCTGACTCTTGGAACGTCACACACAATATTTCGACGGTATCGTGTCGGAAAGACCAGGGCTGTCGTTTTCCTAGAAGTGATCACGGTTGTGAGACTACAGTTTGAGATCACGAGGAGGATGTGCTGACCTTGGAGATATCCCTTGAAAGCTTCCAACTTGGCCAGGATTCTGTCGCGCTTGAAGGCCCCAATATGAATGTACAGAGTCCGTCGAGTTTTTGGAAATTCCCCCGCCCACTGACGACAAACTAAGCGCAAGTCATAACGGTGGTAGAAGGCAAAAAGCACACGTAACGCTGTATTCGGAAGCATTGCCAAGGAACGGCAGTGGGGGCTAGAAAGGTAGCGAGGGGTCTGAAGAAAACACAGGCGGGCTTTTTGAAGCGGCGGGTAACAAAAACAGCCACACGCCACGGATTTCCAAGCTCTCGTGACATCCCCTGTGGTTTTGTCGTAGCAGTCAGAGAAGCCCAAGGAGACTCCATCGGCGATTCACAGTGACACTGACGAGAAGATCTCCGTGTTCGTGCTCGTCCGCTTCCTCGGAAGGAGGGATGAAGCGATCATATCTGTCAGCAAGCTGCTCCAGGTAAATAGTAGCACACCGCATCAACGAACCGTAAGTCATCGCCCCAGTAAAAATCAAAAGGTTCCGACACACAGCGCATGTCTATAGTGTACATCAGGTGAAAGTCTCCGTTCAAGTAATAGAAAATAAGGAGTTCTCAACACCCCGGGGATGGTCCGTGAAAGAGGAACATGGACACACTCATTGGGAAAGGAACTCCCGTACGTCGTCCAGGATGAGCGACATATTTTGATGGAGCAACGGGGCTACTACTTGCGGATCCCTGCTCCAGTCCCACCGGAAAACTTCAACGTTCCGCAATGTGTTCACACCCGGCTGCTCGCCGTTTTGAATGACCCTCGTCAAAAATATCAGGTACCTCGCGGTATACCTCTCGACATCACGAAGGAACGGCTGTCGGCTTGCGGGAGGGATGATACGGAGGAATTCGGATAGGTATGCTCTCATTGCCTCGCCGCTACCTCGTGGCCCTCGTTGGCCTGACTCCGCCAAGATCAAATTGAGGAACAGCTTGGGTAAGATGATTCGGTCACCGTATGACCGCCACACTCCCGGAATAATCCTGCGAATGTTGCTCAAAATTGCGCCTACGGTGATGTTTCCGTTTCCAGGTATGAGGGCCCGGTGGCGGTCTTCGTCCGTCACTCCAAGGAGAAACGTACCCTGGTAGTCCTGCAACGGCTGGGTGGGCATACTGGGCAGCGGGTTGAAAGGTCGCTGTTGTAGGTTCCTACCGTGCTCCCTGTTGTGGCGACGTGACAACTGTGACGCGCGAATGAGACTATTGTCGTCGAGGTAAGCGCCGATGCCCGAGAGAAGCTCATCAGGCAGGTCCTTGTATCCTCCCCTCATCTCTATTACTCAACTGGCAAAAGATTTTCGTGCCCGGCTACGACAGATGGACACGTCAGGCAATAGCGATTGGGCTCAGGGTCGGTTCCGACATGTGGGACTGTGTTTTTGCCCATGATTTACTCAGCTTTACTTCACATTATTTACAGCGAGCTGAACTATATAGCGTTGGCATGCTTGGTTGCTGTGAAAGGTGAGATTGTGCTTGCACTCCCCTGTAATGATGTCAAGCACCACGTAGCCTTTGCCCTCAAGTATGTGCTTGATTGCCCCTTCCTGTTTGATCAAGAGGTTGTCCACAATAATTTTGTCGTAGTAGGCGGCCTCCTTGAATCCCTTCGCGATGGCCGCTTCAACCTTGGAAGCGTCAAAGGTGTACTGAGAGGCATGAGGTATCATCGCAGGACTGTAGGGAGGCGGGCGGCAGGCCCCGGTTTTGCTGTTACTTGAGCCCATAATGCCACGACGGAGCTGCTGATAAGAGAAGAGATAACCATTCTGTGAGGCTTCCTCGCCTTTTTACCAGCAGAGACGCGGCTTGCGGCGCAATGGGTGGTGCGAACTGCGCCACACCTGACCATGCGCATCGTCAAGGAACTTCGGAGTCTGTCCCGAAAGGGGAGGACCCTTACACGGTTCACTGGGGCTCGTCAACGCGCTGACAGCGAAGCCGTCACGGAAAAGGCTCGGCAACGGAGGAGCCATTCGGTGTTCCTTTCAGGGTGAAAGTGCTCCACAAGCGGCACTACGATACGAGTCATGGAATCCGTAATGGGGAAAGTTTGGTTAGGATTAGGATTCTACAAGTACAGCTGATTATGAGGCTTAAGAGGCTACTCTGTGTCGACCACTAGATCAATGAGGCCTTCCCGAAGCCGCTCCCTCTGACGCTCGTCATCACATGCATCTGCGTACGCGATGAAATCGTATCGGTTGCGTCGCGACACCGGGAAGTCAAGAGCCCTGTGGCCGAACTCGAAAAGCGCTTCCAACAGGGCGGGGATGGTCATTTCGGAGTTCATGGCGTATTCTCCAAGCAGATACGTGTCGCCGAGCACTGCTCGAAAAACGACCCGCAGATCTTGGAACTTCTCCAAAGCTCGGATACCGCCGTCGAAGAGCTCTTCTGATTTCAGTATGAGCGCGATTTCTGCCTCCGTGGTGCCGAAGTTGTATCCAATATCCGACAGTCGACGATGGACATCGGCAAAGTTGCGCACGTACGGGAGATGTTTCTTAGGAATGTGGAGAGCAGCCTGGCCGATTATCTCCACAACCTCTTTGCATCCCCACTTCCTAGTCAAACCTCTGTTCCAATGTGACCAATTCGATCGCCGCGTTAGGTTCGATCGAATGAGGGTTTCGAAGTCTTGATCACCAGATACTTCCTTACAACCTTCCAGGAGTTCCCTGTTGCCTGACATCAACACGAGAAACACGGTTCTCCCAGAACGAATCGCTTGAGGATTTCGAAAGATGTGTGACTGGAGGCCGTGACTACTGCCATGACAAAGGTAGTAATCTACCCTCAGATACTGCTGCGGGACCGCACAATAGGAAATGCGCTCAAAGTTCCCACACCACGTTGAAAACGCTGGTACATCTCCGTAGGGCAAGACAGCCTCTTCCCAAACTCGATGTAGCCTTCCCAAGGCGTTGACTATTTCCCTCGGGATCACCTCTTCATTCTCTTGTTCGGATGAAGAGCCGTCCGACGAAGAGGCATCCGACGAAGAGGCATCTGATGAAGAGCCATCAAGCTCTCCTTCAAGAATACTGAGGTGCTCGACGATGAGTCCGTAACCCTCCCGACAGTTCCTTACTGACTCATCTGAGAGGTCCTTGCGCCTCCTTAGAAGCGTGGCAGCACAGAGAATCAACTGTCTCACGTCCGGGGCGTGATTTATCAGATGACGGATTATGTCCGGGAGTGAGGTGTGATGCAAGTAACGCTGCAGGCACTCCCCAAAGGCCTTTTCAATATGCCAGTCTTGCCCCATGAGGTCCGATCCGTCAAGGTTCGCCCCTTCCTCGTACGCCCCTCGAACCAGCAACCGGGCGATGGTGAAGGGATCATTGAGCCTGGCACGAGAGCGTTTGTCCCAAGCGCGGGTCGTGTGAAAAGCCGAAATGATGCAACCTTTGTGCAAAACATTGGTGTACAGCTCTTCTGGTAGTGTGTTCAGCATGATGTCCAGCTTGATTCTGGCAAGTCCAACGAGTTCAATTGCCCTTGCCTTTTGATCTTTGTGATATCGATGCTTGCCTCCGTGGTGAGGGCGTCCACGTGATTTCATTCAGCGAGGCGCGGTGAGGCGGATGGTGCGTCTACGTCACACAAGCAAAGAGACAACAGTGGCGCTGGGTGTCACGTGTTGCATTACGCCCTCGTGGCGTTGCAAGAGAGCCCACCGCCGGCCTTTTCCTTGTATCATGGGCGGCCGTTGCCTTGCGTACCATTTCTTGCCTGCTTCAGGGCACCACGATGTTTAACCTCGAAGAAGCAGCGAGCGCGTTGCCGAATATTGCTTTGACAAGAGCGGACGCTCCACTCACGGGGAATCGGGATGCTGGCCTGGCCTTCCTGGAAATGGAAGGAGAAGTGACCGACATCGCCTACTATGCCGAGTGGCTCCGCAGCAATGTCCCGAGGCTCAAGCGCCTGCACGACAACGACGACCTTATGACGTCCGTCATGGTTCCCATACAGACCATCGCGGATGTGTATGCTGTCATCTGCACAACTAGTATGTCGTTGAGGTGCCGCATTTTCCTCGAAGCATTCGTGCGTTTCCTCATGGCGATGCGTGACTACACCTGTGTGGATGTCCGCTCAGAGGCAACCCCGCAGGGCGCCGGTTACAAGTTTTATCCTGCACCGCTAGATGCCACGGGGAAAATGGTTTACCTCGTCACGAACGCAGAGGGCCGGGTGCTCGACGGGAAGGATAAAACAACGTGCTGGGTGATGAGACAGGGACCCGAAGGAGGGATGGAGATGGACATGGTATCTGACGAGAAGCGTCCGCGGCTCGTTTTTAATCTGTAGTAGTCGCAAGAAATTAAAGACATCCTTGTCGTCGTTTCGGGCTGATATTTTGAATCATTGTCCGGCTGTTCTGTCGTCAGGCGATCTGACGTGTCTGCTGCCAGGTTTGGCCGGCGGTAAAGATGAAAAAGGGATTCACAGTGTACAAATAACAACAGTCTCATGTATCATGTAGCCTACTACTACAACACGTGGGTGACGCAGCCGTACATCTGTCGTGCTGAATAGCTTACGTACAGGGTCTTCACTGCACGGCACGCCACCTATAGTGTGCTAAAGATCTAATAAGGTCGATTCAAGCAGGGAGAAGTTTCTTCCGAGGTGAGGGCAAATGTTAGCAAGATGAATAGACAAAAGTGAGAAGGGACAAGACGTACCTCGTGCATGCCTTTTTCAATTCTGTTGAGATCCGGCTGAAGTGTAGCAGCTTCAACACGGAAGAGGCCCATGTAGTCAATCACTCGGACCAACCACGCAGCGGCGACCAAATTGTGTGAGACGGAGACGTCCCCGTAACGGTCTTCGGGAGTGGCAAGTATCGTACATAAAAACCACGTCAGAACGATAGTCGCTGAACCCCGATGGCAAGCCAGGTAGATGATGGACGGTACGTGCATAGCAACCGACACAGACATAGCATTCATGTACGTGGGATTGGTGTAGAGTGCGAATAGGGCGGCAACGGACGGAAGGAACGGCGCAATGTCCAGGAAGAGGTGTGCGGTATCAGATAAGAGGCGTCGGGTGCGTGCGACGACCGTGGCGAAAGTAGGAATTGATATTTGAGAGACCCAATCGACAGCTGGTGAAACTGAAGCTGAAATTTCTGCTGAAATCTCGGCGTACAAAAACCTCGGTTGCAAAGGATGCGCTCCACGCGGGCCATAACCGGGAATGCCAGGCTGGGGTGTCTTATGCTGCCGCCCGGACCTATGATGGCTCTTATCACACGCCTTTATTGGTACATATACGTTACAATAGCGGCTCACATTACTGATGATTCATACCCTCTCCCACCCTTTCTCACCGACGCCCTCCACCAGCTTCTCTAGGTTCAGTTGCACTGCCTCTTCCCCGGCCTCCGCGACCATTACGTCCCGCAATTTGGCCCAAGGCATCCACTTTTCAATGGTGGCGCTTGCCGTCTCCTTCACCTCCTTCAGCTGTTGCAATTCAGCGCACCCTTCAACGCCGGTAAGGGCTTCAGCAAGGACCTGATCAAGTAACTCCTTTTTCTTCATGAGCTCCGCTGCGGTGGGGATGTCGGGGAGGCTCACTGCGGCCATGCTGTCCCTGATGGTCGTCAACTGGGACATGTCGCGGAGGACGTGCTGAGACGCTTGCGTGACGGGAGGGGGCGGCTCGCTCGTGGCGGCCGTCATGTTGCAGAAAAGGAACGGCAGACTTGGGCCAGTGATGAGTTTCGTCATCGTGACGGTGACTTCCGTATCAGAAAGACAGGGGACGTGCACGGTCTCGCCAACGGGCAGTGACCGACAACCGCTTCCCCCGCTTCCCCAGTGTGTTGCCCACGAGACACAAACGCGACAATCGACGAGGCGGCTCCAGATTTTGCCGCTCCGGGTATTCACGCAAACCGACTTGCCGTCCCAGTCAATCACATACGGTTGGTCATAGTCACTTCCGGGACGACACACAAAACGAAGGATGTCCGGATCGTTTCGGACGATGAGCACGTTGTCTGAGTTCGACATTTTTGAGGTGGTGGTCAGCAGATGTCAAAAATGCATCGGGGTGGGCAGAGGAGGGGCATCTTTTATTGGTTGCCACCAAAGGTCACAGGTGATCACCAAGCCACGCTTGTGGCGCATAATGGTTGCTCGCGAGTAGACACCGCCACCCCATCCTTTGTGGGCCTGCGATTTGGGCCAGGGTTGATGACGCGCTCAGTCTTTTGCAACCAGCCAGGAGACAAGCCACATGGCGTGTTCAAGTCACACATGATCAGCAAGAAAGTACTGGGAACAACGCAGCTTTCCTGGCGCTTATATTCAGACACCACAATGCAAGGAATTCACTACAACAGAACGTCGGGCGGAGACCGCTTCAAGCAGATCCATATTCACCAGTGGATACCAGACGACATACCTCTCTTTCTGAGTGAGTACGGTCGGGTGGAACCCTACCAGCCTGGAAAAGATTACGACGCGGATTATGTGGATGAATCAAACTACAGGTGGATTGCCACCCTTCAACGCTTCCGTCGGCGGGACGATGAAATCAACAGCGACAGAACGGCCATCGCTTTTGAGGAAATAGCTTGGGTTGCCTACGGGATAGATTTGACGAAAGAACAACGGGTTGACCTGGAGCCATTTTGTCGCTGCTACACCCACAGGGACTTCTATGCTCGTTGCATGCGCGGCGCTTTCCCAAATCAGAAAATCATTATCTCCTGCATCCTTGCCAAAGCTTCTGGGGTTCGCACCGGCGGGGTGATCACTTATGACCGACACCCGGAGCTGGTGCACAGGCTTGCGCAGTTCCTGGACTTCCTGACGCTGAACAACATGCGGGGAACATGTTCAGCAGTTCGGCGCGAGACCAGGAAGCTGTTCATGGTACACCTCTTCGATTACGTCGTACGAAGAGGGCGGCCGACCGTGAAATACCCTGATGAACCGATTCTTCTACTCATCCTTGCTCCGCATTGTATTCGCGTGCGTCAGGCCATTGCCGACCGCCTGTACAGCGCCTCCCACACCCCGCGAATCAGCCTGAGAGCCCGCGTGACCTTCAGCAAATTGGACAGCAGGCTTTACGAAGAGGGAGATTACGAAATGGAGTGTCAACATTCGAATTGTTGCGCCAGGCTACATGACACGGATGCCATTGGTGACGTCCTTGATGGTACTCCATCTACAAAGACAATAGCGTAAAACCAGATATTTTCACTAGTACCTCGCTTCGGCACTGCAGACGACAGTCAAATTGGGGTTGACAAAGTCAGTGATGGCCGGTTGGTACGAGGTCCTGATTCGGACCTCCCTGTTCGCGTGGCGCGGATTGTCCTTCAGCAACGGAACCTCCGATTTGGAATGCAGGACGTCGGCACCGTTGGTGAATGTCGACCTACTCCGTCCCATCATCTGGCGCTTGCGGATACCGCGTTGGCTCTATTCCACTAGGCAGTCCCTAACAAACCGCGGACTTCTCACGTCCTCTTTGCATCGGCGCGTTATGCTGCCGAACGTGGTTTCCTCCGCACAGCAACGCATGTAACTTCTGTACTTGAGCGAAGGTTGGGTCGTGAGTACCTCCGGACTTGAAAAGGAGCTCTTTGTCGTGCCTTTGTTTGATTATTTCCTCGTAATTTGTGCTTATCTGGACGCCGATGTACATCATTTGGTAATCTACCCTTTTGATTGACCTCTATCACAACGGATAGGCTCTCAACCGAAAGTTGACTTCAAAGTCGGGTACTCGTCCAGTCTGGTAGCAGAGCATGCCCCGATCTATGCCGCGGCGTTGTCTATACCGCAGTCGCCCGCTGCTGCATTTCGCTACGGTCGACCCACACGGGAGCGCTCAATGGGCCCCCGTTATTCTGAGCCACGTTCGTGCAGTGAATACGGGTCTCAAGGCTGACTGTGCCGTCGGTTACCGCGTATGTGGATTGCAGGGTAAATTCTTTGAGATCGCCTGGTGGGTCGCCCAACAGATACATCTCCCGCATGATGTCCAGCAGGAGCCTTTGCGACGTCCGAACAAAAATAAGTCGGCACCTGTGGTTGACATCGAGGCCATCAGTAACATCAAGTGGTGATGGGATGAAGTCCGCAGAGACATGCGTGTACGCGTCCATTGTCTGCCCCTGTTGTCGCAACCGCAGCATGGCCAAGAGACCATTGCACAGGTTGGGCATCCTTACACCATACCAGATAGTGAACGCATATCCATCTGCGAACTTGAGCGCGGGATTGAACGAGCCAGCCCGCGAAGTCAAACCGCGGAACAAGGTTGAGCCCGTGAAACCGGGCGTCGACGCGAGATGGCCAAAGATGACCCGCTGCTTCCAAGTCGGTTTCCCCGTCACGTACGTCTGCTTCCTATTGCACAAGCTAATGCCCTTGAAGACCGTTTCGCAATCAAGTAAGGTCCGGAAACGGCGACTCGCGCCGCGCAGGATGAGCCAATCTGGAAGGCTAAGATAGCGCCATAGATCCTCGCTAGTGAGAACGTCACCCAGAGTCTCTAGACTAAGCGCGCGCTTGATGGGGGACATGTAGCCGAAGATGATAGGCTAACGACGGTAAGAAAATGGTGCAGTGTAAGCAGCGCGGTTGGCGGAAGGTTTTACAAAGACCGGCGGGGTCTGCACGCACAAGCCTGTGGCTGTGCAGATTACCATTTTGGCTGCATTTTTAAAACCCTCGGTGCTCACCTGTGTGCGCCTCCCCGGTCCACTCTGGAGATTGTGAAAACATAACGTTGTATCCATCACTATGAACTGCCCGAAGTGCAACCGCCATCTGTCTCTGACCCATCTCTGGCGGGTTGGTTTGATATGTGGCTGCCGCGAGACTGAAGCAAAACTGGCCAAAGCCGCCACCGTTGCGTTTGGTCACGTCACCTATGTGATTGTTCCCAAAAACACCAATAGAAGTATTGCTTATATCGGGAAGTCCAGCGCCGACCTGTCTGATCGACTGTACAAACACCGCCGCGCTGCCTATCCCGCTGAAAGATACCATATCAAAATATCCATTCATATCAATGAGAAGCCCCTCACGCAGCTGCTGCGACGGCACATGACGAGGCCACCCGGAGCAACTATGATGGATGGTTTCCGATTTTGCTCTGACGGGACGTGGAAACATGTAGACTGGTTCCAATCTCAGTTTCATTTTGGGTTGACCCTGATGCTAAAACCGATCGCTTCTCGGGATGTCATTTCGCAACCTGTGGAGATGAGCGAATTGAGGCTCGCCAAGCCTTATACGTCGACGGAAGCTTTGTTTTCCTGGTCTATGCAGCCGCTTGCAGCACGTGCGTGTAAAAATGATCACACACACGTGCACAATGTTGGGGTTTTGTTCGCAAGCGGAGGGACCATCGCGGGTTTCAGAAGACGCCAGCAGGACGTCTATCCCGATCTGCGGCGAGACTTTTGCTGGGATGGTGACCCACGATACAGGGAAACGCCTTGCCCCCACGACGTCCCGTGTCAGTTTTTGAAGTCAGTCATGGTCTTATTAGACCGATGGGAAATGCAGCTTTGCGCGTGGCGGCGAATGAAGTTTTGGTTGCCGCACGAACGACAGCCGGCGGTATGGCTTCCAAGTGGAAAGGAGGTGACCCTGCGAACAGTCAACTACATAATGGCTAAGAACGGGGAAAATAAGGAGTTTGTCTGGTTATCCCAGCTCACAAGAGAGCTGATTGCAGGTGCGGATGACGATTTGCGTATAGCAGAAGCCTTGTATAGAGTGCAGACAAAACGCATTCGTAGATTGTTACCCTACAGCAGAATATAGTACACGACAGCTCAACCGTAGATAGATGAAGTGACAAACAGCAAATGAAAAGGGTTCTTCTTTGCACTGATCAACGGAGCACTCGGCGCGACAATCTGTCAAAAACGAGGTGTGCCAGCTTGTGCACGTCTGGCGGCATTGTCCGGGGAAAAGCTCTCACGGCATTGGTGTTGGCGCAGTGAGCGTAAATACGCTCGGCCAGAAAATTGATTTATCGTTTCCTAAGCCCCAGTCTAAATTATGGTATGTTCCGCGCGCCACAGCAGCAACTTCTTCGCCGTATATTTAAGTGGAAATGTTGAGTCATTTTGAAAAGTCAGAGGTAGCCTGCCTTGCTTCCGAAATTGACGCCTTGAGGCGGGAGAACGGTCTTCTACAAGAGAAGAACGACGTTCTGAGCAGGGACGTACAGGGTTTGAAGGCAGAGATGAATGCGATGCAAAAGACCCTTTCTCGGTTTGTTGCGTCTGAAAGGAAAGAGAAGTACTACCAGGCCATTCTTGAGGAGAGGTTCAAAGCGGGGCACCAGCGGATCGTGGGCATTGGCGAAACAGATATCACAACGGAAGACGCCCATATCGAGATCAAACGGTGGTCCAAATTCTCCGACGTCACCGGCCAGCTCGCGAGGTATCAAAGGGCTGTGAGGAAGGATCACCGGAGTGTCTACTTTTTTGGCGCGAGACCAAAGGCGGCGAAGATAAAGGAAATTTACGAACTGATGTGCGAGGCGGGGATCGAGATGTTCTCCTTTGCACCAGATGATTCCGTTATTCGACACGGGCCTGAAGAAGACGAGGATCCACGCGGGCACGCCGTGAAGGTATTCGCTCGGGAGCGGCTTGTCCAGAATCCGCGCGGTACGGTGCTTTGGGTTGATCTTCTGCGTGCGTACAATGAGTGGGAAAATCGGGTGGGGATGCCAAGCACGGCTTTGAAAGCGGAGTTCGCAAGAGTCGGTGTCCGTTACCAGAACACACGCATCGACCGCACACCTTTCTGTGGTGTTAAAGGATGGACGTTGAAGAGCTGCGGTACGGTGATTGCTTCTGATTAGGGTTTTATGTCAGTGTAACTGGATTCATGTGAAAGAGACGGAGTGCAGAAGCGCAGGACCAGTAAGCCAGGCGGCGCTGACGGCCAAAGCGGGGCGCCGAAATCGATGATGTCTCTTGTGATGATTGGTCTCCATCCGGCACTTCTTTACTAAGCTGTCGGTAAGGTTTGGTGCCATCAAAATCGAGGACCCCTCGGGGAAGGATGTGGCGCGTTCGTGTGGAAAGGTATGGCGCGTGTAATATCGTGGCTTTTGCTTTACTTGTATCATGAGCGCCCGTTGTTTCCTGCGATGACGTAAACGCGGTCTTAGTGCATCAAAATAAATGGGGAGCATAAAGAAGAACTAAAACTAAATGTCCACAGCGGTCCAAAAGACAGTCAAGGAGCACCTGTATACTAGGGACCGCATACTAACGGTCTTTAGTCGGGTAAGAAAGGCTGGTGGTATACGCCTAGATGAGAAGGTAATGCAACACACTGCGTCTTGGTTCCGCACTCTTGCCCTACGTGGTTTCGCTGACGCTGCGCTGTTGAGCGATGCGACTGCTGCAAAGAACGCATTCAAAGGGTCGTTCCCTAACACAACGACGCGATGTCAGTACGCGCGAGCGATCGTGACGTACCTGGGGGGTCTCACCGATGAAGACTTCGCGGCGGAGTACCCCGGCGCCACACGTGAGGAGATCGTTAAACTGATGAAAGATATTGTAGTGGAAGCAGGGAAAGAGAAAAGAGCTCAGTAATAAAGGGGAGACACATCCTTCCGCGTTTGAGACGCACTTCTCTCAGGAATTTATTTCTTGCCTACGTGGAGTTGAGTACACGACGCCAGTGATGGAGTTTGTGAGCAGAATCCGTGGTGCGCGGGATCCGCACATCCTTACCCCTGACGACTTCCGAGCAAAGACGGCGGAAGCAAAGGCAGCATATGACAGTCGCCGTCCCCTAGCCGGGTATACTCATCAGGAGCGGTTTACCGGAGACAAACGGGTGCGGCCATATTATGATTGGGACGCCAAGTACCAGGAAGTCCCAGACGACCTGGACGCGGAGAAGAAGAAGCACTCTCGTGACTTTGCCACCCTAATCGGGAGGCTGCACCCGGGCGCGAGGGTCCTATACGCGCAGCGCCACGGTCCCCTCGGAGGCGCGGGAAAGGACAAGTACAAGATATCCTACCGCGGGTTCGTCGTCGACATTGCGATAAAGGTCACCGACATCCCCGTTCATGTGCGACAGGTCCTTGGTCTCGGACCCAAGGAGTCCCATCCACACCTTGACCTTTCAGTCTACAAATCTCGTGAGCAACTTTTGGGCGTTATATACGGAACAAAAGACACCGATCCGGTGAAGCGGTACCTGATACCACATGACGAGGACGTCGATCCGTGCGAATACCTTGTTCAAAACGTCTCCGCCGACGCAAAGGAGATCACACCCGCAACCAGCACTGACGGCGGCGGGTTGATGGCGAAGAAAAAGCGAGCCTCTCGGAAAGGCAAGGGGGCGGGTGACGTGACGGGAGGCGGGGCTAGTGGGGCCTTTGGGGATGCAGGGACTGAAGTGGGTGGTGCGGGGAAGGAAATATATACGGCTGAGCACTTGGAAGCAAAGGAAGCACTCTCTTCCGCGACCGAATACTTTGGCGACAAGTACCGCATGCAGGAGGAACTCACTGCCATTACCGTCAACCGGGAGGAAAAGTGGATCCTGTACCCGACACGGCAGAAGTGGTGCTTCATCAAACGGCGGACACATGCGGGGAATAATCCGTACGTCATCGTCACCGAGGCGGGGGCGAGATTCAAGTGCCCGGACGACGAGTGTAAGAGCGCCGGCGACCTACCTCACATTCCGTTATCGGACTTGCCGAAACCCATTCGTGACTTTTTTACGAAGATGTGTTACGGGCACGTTGATAACGAGCTGATGACGTGCGCAAAGGACGAATGCAAGAGGAACATCGTGGATCACTTCCCCATGGAGGATGAGGTAGACGTTACCCCTCATCAGGACATGATGACCGCGCTCGCGAAGTACCAACAGTGCACGCGGTGTGGTGGGAAGCGGATGCAGTTCGAGCACAGTCTTCGCGGGTGGAATCTCCGGTGCATGGAATGTCAGGAACCGTGGCCACGCCGGCCGGTACAGCTTCTCGAGAGTGACTTCCCGAAGCTGTTCACCGTCCTCCATCAACTGAACCTATCCATCGGCACCGTCAACATCAACAACACGCAGGTCAATAACTACATTACGAATGTCGACGAGCCTTTCGTAGGAACCTACGACGAGGACGGGTTGGTTGTTTTCGAGGACGCCGGGCGGAACGCAGAGTTCCTCACTGCGCTCAGAGGGACGGACGCGCCCCTGTCTCGATTCATCTTCGCCATGTTCCGTGACGAATTTCACTGCTGCAAGTCTGGCGCAAAGGGTGTGGACGGCTTGTGGTACCAGTTTCGTGATCACCACTGGATGCCAAAGGCAGAGTTGACTCTCCGTACTCGGTTGGGCGGGGAGGAATTCCTCAAATATTTCAGGCGTGCCCTGCAGTTCTACGAACGGGAGTGCATCCAGACAGAGGATACGAAGAGGAAGGCTCGCCATATCAAACGCTTATTTGAGCAGCTGGAGGACGGTGGGAGGCGGAAACGGATCCTGGAGGATGCCATCGAGTTATTTCATGAGCATCGCCCGGATTTTGCGGAGAAACTTGACACGGGGAATATGCTCGTTTTCACCAACGGAGTTTACGACTTCAACACATTCGAGTTCCGCGATGGCCGTCCAGAAGACCTGCTTTCCGTTGCGCTGAAGATTCCCTACACGCCGGTTGACTGGGAATCAGCGGATTCTCTCTTCGTCATGGATTTCATGGCGGCGATTCAGCCTGAGCAAGAGACAAGGGACTATCTCCTGACAGTTCTTTCGCTGTGCCTCACCACTGACACCACTATGCAGCATTTCTGGATCTTCACTGGGACAGGTGCGAACGGGAAGAGCAAATTGATGAACTTCCTCATGGATACGCTTGGAGACTACTACGGTACCGCACCTGCTGCACTTCTTACCCGCCGACGTGAGGATGCGAATCAGGCCAATGAATCTCTGTCAGCTCTCGAAAAGGCCCGAGTTGCTGTCTTCTCGGAAGGATCGGCAGCAGAGGTCCTGCAAGTCAATACCATCAAACTTTTCACGGGCGAAGACGCCATCACCACGCGGGGACTCCACGAGAAGCAACGTCGGTGGAAACCGTCCTTCAAATGCACGATGACCTGCAACGATCCTCCTTTGCTCGATGAGAATACGTGGGCAGCGTGGAGACGCATGAAACTCATTCCATTTTCGACCCTTTTCGTCGACAATCCGCGTCGCCCACATGAACGTCAGAAGGATCCGAGCATCGGTGAAAAGCTTTCCGCTTGCACTGCCGCCTTCATCGCGATCCTCGTGGAATATTACCGCCGTTACAAAACGCAGGGACTCCGTGAACCTACCGCCGTCACCGCAGCAACCCAGAAGTACCAGACTGACAATGATGTCTTCGAAGAGTTCAAAGAGGAGCATTTAATGGAGGAAGAGGGAAGTGCGGTTAGTGTCAAGGCCATGTACTCAGCATTCCAACGGTGGGCACAGACCAAAAGGCGGGTAATCCCACCTAAAACGTCCGCACAAAAGGCCCTCTTCGAGAAACATCTGGGGAAAGTTGGGAACCACCGCTTTGGGTCACAACCATCTGATACTTTGTATGGCTGGAAGAATGTGAAGATAGTCTAGTGTGGAAAGTTTTTGTGCTCAAGAAATCGGTTGCGTGGACAAAAACACGTCAATGTGGAATGGAAAATGTGTTGCGGTACCAAAGTGGAAATTGTGGAAGGATTTATCCACCATTCTTTTCTCCAGGAGGAACCAAGACTGAACGAAGCCAACACTTGATTTTTGTATACAAAAAAACGGCTCAAATCCTTCCACAGTTTCCACATGGCCACGGCATTCAAAGGCATGTTCCACAAATCATCTTTTTATTACACACTCATCATTCTAGTTTACACAAACACATGAAGTCTTCCACGTGATCAGTTTCTGATATGTTAAGACATTGTCCGAAACGTAGAAGCTAGAGTGTTTCAACGGAGAGGACGTCTGGCTTTGCGTCATCGTGTCCACTCTGCGGGCCGGGGTCTTCTGCCTTGAGTCTTTTGTTCCGCCACCCATTTAGCCACGTTCCGTCGAGCTGATTATGGTACCTCGCGCCAAGCTTGGACGTGAACAAGTGGAGCAACTTTGATTTCTGAGGAATCGTGCGTTTTTCTTTCTCAGCCCACACCATGAAAGCCGATCGGAGATCCAAAAAGCCCAGTCTGGCACCGTCTTCTTCGACAATATGTGCCTCCGCAAACTTGTCGAAGTGGTCGGGCTCCGGCTCCACGATGTCGTGTTTCCTGATGTGATCATTGGAATCGAACGAAAAGACCTCGATGTTGGCGTCCTTCATCAGCTCGATGATCTGACCGAACCGCTCGTTTCCCGGCTCTTCACCGAAGAAGTAGACGCACTGATTTGGTCGCTTCAACGCCTTTTGATACTTCTGTAACTGCCCCGGTACATCATCATAGTCCCGCCAATTCTTAATTTCTATGTGAGTGTCCGGAGTCGTGATGTCGGTCACGCCGACACGACTAATTGGACAGTGACCGAAGCCTAGTTTGGCGGCGAGAAGGTTCTGGTAGTACCTCTCGGCCTTCTTCGGCTGCCTTCCACCAGCGGAACGGAGCCTTTTGTTCTCGTCTTCGAGCGCCATGACCTTAGCTCGCAGGCTAATTGTCTCCTGTTTCAGCGCAGCCATCTCCTCGGCCTGCGCGGTCAATTGCTGTTGTAGCGACTGCATACCCGCAAGTAAGGCATCCGCGCCGAAGGTTGGCGGTGAGGATGTACTGACCGGCTGGACTGCGGTCATATTCGCAATCTTCTCCTCAGCTGCCAACAGGCGTCCAAACGTCTTGTGCATCAACGGTTCCAGGTACCTCCACTCTTCTGACATCTTCGGTATCTTCCACTGTGCAGAGACTTTATTTGGTGACGTGCTCGCTCGGATCTCGCAGCTGATGGTTGACTGTAGGATCTGCCAAACGCAGATTTTTCCAGCCGTACAGGTTTCGTTTGTGAAAACGATTGTCGATGATTGGGCCCAAACGCGACACGAAAAGGTCCTGGATCTTGCTCTTCGAAGTGGGGAATTGCCGATCTTCCACCAGCGCCCAACTGCGAAAGAGCGTCAATACGTCCCTCCACTGCAACAGTGCACCGTCTTCTTTGACGATGTGTGTTTCCGCGAATTTATCGAAGTGGTCAGGCTCCGGCTCCACGACGTCGTGTTTCCGAATCCTATCCGCTGCGTCAAAGGAGAAAACCTCGATGTTGGCGTCCTTCATCAGCTCGATGATTTGGCCGAACCGCTCGTTTCCCGGCTCTTCACCGAAGAAGTAGACGCACTGATTCGGCCTCGCTAGTGCCTTTTGGTATCGTGCAAGCTGCCCCGGTACATCATCAAAATATTTCCAGTTCTTTATCTCAATGTGAGTGTCCGGAGTCGTAATGTCGGTCACCCCAACACGACTAATCGGACAGTGACCGAAGCCTAGTTTGGCGGCGAGAAGGTTCTGGTAGTACCTCTCGGCCTTCTTCGGCTGCTTTGCACCTGCTGCACGCAGAGTCTTGTTCTCGTCTTCGAGCGCCATGACCTTTCCCCGCAGGGTGATCGTCTCCTGTTTCAGCGTAGCCACCTCCACCTGCTGTGCAGCGAGCTTCTCCCCCTGAGAAGCCAGTTGTTCCGCCTGCGCGGCCACTTGTTGTTGCAGCGCCTGCATACCGGCAAGCAACGCATCCGCATCGAACGTCGGCGGTGGCGAGGACGCACCCGGCGAGGTCGCACCAATCGAAACATTTGACGGCGTATCCCCGGTCATATTTGGAACGGTCGTATTCGCAAGTTTGTCCTCGAGGGGAACTCTGTTCCCCGACCTCGGGAGCTCCGCTCCCTCGACGGCCAACAGGCGCCCGAAGGTTTTGTGCACCAAAGGTTCCAGGTATCTCCACTCTTCTGACATTGCTTCGCCTTTTGACACACTGTAGAGACTTTATTTGCTGACGACTCTGCCGCGCTGCTTTGGAAGCCGCGCTGCGCCACATGCCTTGGCACAATATTTGCTCCTCACAAAAGGATTCACATCGTAACCCATTCAACCTGTAAGAAATATGTTGATGGAAATTTGGGGCGGGGTTGCGCGGCACATCCCCAACAAAGGTCTTATCTTGCGATGCTTGAGCAAAGGCCACAGGGAAATATACACCTCGCTGCCCCTCAAGAAACTATATGGGGAAAGCTTCGGTTGTGCTGTTTCCTGCCTGTCGTCGGATCTCCCGAGTCTCCTGCAATCAGCCGCCATCGAGTCGACTTCATTGTGGATCCTTACTCTCGTTCAATACCTGACCGCCTTTCCCGAAAAGTGTACGGAGGATATCCTCGCTGCCATCAAGCGGTCACCGGGTTACTCTTGCCTTCGCCACAATGCTCTTCTTCCGTTGGTCGAGGCAATACGGGCTCGGCAACCAGAAATGGTGGCCTTCCTGGCGGGGGCCATTTATTTATCACCGTCCAAAGCATACAACCCGCGCCTGTGGACATTCAACCCGCTCTACGTCGCTGTGCAAACTGGGGAGGCCGCTATCGTCCGTGCGCTGGTGGATCATTCCACTGACGAAAGCCTCATCAGCTGGAGGTGGTGTCGGTTGAACATGTCGCATCATGTCTCTGCCCTGTCAGAGTCGTCCTGGTCGCCCTATACCGAAGCAATCAAAATGGGTGACAAGGATGTCATCGAACAGGTCACCCGTGCTTACAGAGTCACCCCAGCCTGTGAAACGAGGGTTGAAGACCTTCCTCCGACGGATGAACCGCGGCCGTGGGAGAGGTGCCTGGAAATTGCACTCAGTGACGGGCCGGCACCTGGTGACATGGCTCTATGGGAACGGAAATCGTGTCTGCTGTTCGCCTGCATGCATGGGAGGGCGCGCCGCTTGCCGGCTTTGCCCGCGGTCGGAGATACGGATGGGTGGGAGGATTGGGATGGGCACAGCTACGAGGGTCTTGAAGCCGATCCACTGAGTGTCGCAATCCTTGCCAACTCGTTTGCCTGTGTCGAGGTCCTACTGAAAGACGGCTTGAAAGGAGGGGTGCGCGCTAGTTCACGGACGGTGTCGAGACATGCAGGCTTAGTGGGAGACATCAGGACAGTACAGGCCTTGAATACGTACGGCCTACTCAACCATGGCAAAGCTCTTCGGGCCGCTTGCGAGGCAGGGCACGTGGGAATTGTCGATTATATCATCACCGCTGGACCGCCGATCAAACCGGATCCCTCGCATTTCTTCGCAGCGGCGTCGAGGGATCACCTCGGTGTTGCAATGCGACTGGTCCGCGCGGGTTATGCAGTTACCGCCGAAACCCTTTTGTACGCGCTGGAGCCGCCCACGCTGCACGTTTTTGAGTATGGGTTGGGACTTCTCGCCCAGGTTGACGAGACAGGCTGGCCCGAATCCAGAGGGTACTCGCTTCTCCATTCCGCAGCGCAGAAAAAGCGGGCACCGGCTGTGCGCCTCCTCATTGCGCGTGGCGCGGATGTCAACATGCGGTCGGCTAACCGTATGGCGGAGCGTCCTCTGAGGGTTGCAATGAGAGGCGAGGGCGCCGGGGACATTGTAGAATTACTCGTGTCACACGGGGCGCACGCATAATAGAGCTTCTCTTGGTCTCCACTTCCTTGCGTCCAACCTAAGTGAAGTGTTCTCTTTGTACACATGTTATTTATCATGTGACAACCGATCAGGCCTACTACAAATTACATGAATCTTAAGGAATCTATCTGATTATGCTCGTCTACGTGATCAAAGTCCCCTTGCTTCGCTAAAACCCTGTTGACACGCGCAGCTGCGAGTAGATCCTGTCCGCTGCAACCGTCGACACCACCGCCAGCATTCAGGAACTCCTGCACTACCTCCGCATGACCTCTCAAGACTGCTGTCCGTAAGGCGATTGACCTCTTCGTGTCGACTGTAGCGCCCATATGTAAAAGCGCCCCGACCGCTTGCGCATGACCCCTAACCGCAGCATCCCGGAGTGGCTGATTGTCATAAATGCAGACGTCAACGCCCCGTTCCCATAAGGCGTGTAGAAGCTGTGCGTTGCCGCCAATTGCCGCCTCATTGAACGTCCAATCAAGATCTGAAGATGATCCAGCCGGTAAGTGCCGGAGGAAGAGCTTAGCAATATCCCAGCGACCATTCCGCGCAGCCGATCGTAACGCCTCGTGCACATCAAACCGAGTGAGGGCCGATCGTAACCCCTCGTGCACATCGAACCGAGTGAGGCATGTGCGAACAATGTCGAGATTGCCACCTTCTATCGCTCGGTCCATGAGGTCACGTGCGCGCCCCCCCGCTGAAAGTACCCCACTAGAAGGATCTGACTTCAGAAGAATTTGGAATACTAAACTATGTCTTCCCCGCGCGGCCTCCAGAATAGCTTCCTGCTGAGGGCTAATCCCTACCGCGAGCAGGAGCTCAACTATCCTATAACGACCTGCGCGCGCGGCATGCGTCAAACCAGCCTCAAGTTCCGCATCCGTAACGAGCGTCAGCATCTTCACCACAAAATCCAAGCGCCCAAGTTTGCAGGAGGTAAGGAAGAGGGTGGTGTAGATGGATTTGTTGTAAGGTTGATTTTCGAATGGTCGTCGTCTCGCCCACACACTGGGAAAATACCTGTCCACAAGAAGGTTCTGTCCCGCCTCCAACGCTCGACAAAGAACATGTTCCTTCATGTGCCACCCTTCCTCTACCAATTTCTCGACGGCCCCCACGTTCCCCGTTTCTGCAAAATATATTCCTGCCTGGCGGGATCCTTCCCATCGACGGTCTAAGCGGTCTAAGCGGATGTGTCGCTGCAGGATGCACACCAACAAGTCCCAATGCCGCAACTTCGCTATGAACTCAATGGTTCCGGTGGCCCATCCCCCTCCGGTGGGGATGGGACAATATCCACCCGGTACATATATGTCAGACGGCGGATCCGCCCCATGTAGGAGAAGGAGGACGGCCATGTGTGTATTCCCATCCCGTATGGCATACTCTAACGCGCGTGTGAGATCGCCGGGGGAATGTTGTTGTGCTCTGCTTTGTTGTGCTCTGCGTAAAAGTGTTCGGACCACGCCGGTTTGCCCTGCTTCCACGGCGTGAAGGAGCGCGCAAGTGCCGTGGTCGTCGGTGGAGCAGGCATTCCCGCCCGCATCCAGCAGCATACTAAGAATATCGTTGTCGCCCGAAACGAGTTTGAGAATATTGCCGTTCTCCGCCACGTTGACCCTCCCCACGACGTTCGTCACCGCCCAATCGAGCTCACGGCTGTCAACCGAAATGATGAGAGACTGCACCACCTCGCGGTGTCGCCCCTCAACAGCCCATCTCCAGCACTTTTGTGTTCCGTTGTGATGGAGGTGTGTTCCCGCTTCAGCCCATGTGACGTCGGAACGGGTTACGATACTGTTGTGAAGCCTGTCCGTCCCACGCATGTTTTTGCACAAAACTCTGCCAGCCATCCTCGCCGTGTGACGAATCAATTCCGGTGGTAACCGCGGGCGGTTTGGTGCTGCTATGACCTAAAACAGCATCAAATCATTGTGATTTTGGGTGAGATAGTGATTGTCGAGAACTTACCTGCATCTTGTCCGACTCGGAAGAGGGGTACCGCGGGTGGGGGAGGGTCAGAAAAAAGACTTGCGCAAGCTGGATGCCTTGTGCGCTCTCACGTGCGCCTTCCTGCACTGGCTAAAAGAGTGGCGCAAACACATTAGCCACCAAGCCACTTCTTCGCAGCGGGTGGTTGGTCACTTTTTCCACCCACCCCTCAACCTTCAACTTTCCAGTCAACCAGCCGTTCCACTCAACCGGCTTCCCACAGCAACACAGGTATAGTTCCCACACATTGATATTTCGTTTTGATATTTCGTTTTCCATATTTCTTCAGCGAGACTAAGACCAAGATGTCCACTTCGGAAAAGTTCACTCAGTTGGTCGCGCGCGCCAAGCGGCACATCGGGCGCCCACATTTCACGTGAGCACAGATTCCGATCACGTGTATGTATCGACACGCCCCTTGCATGCACGCGTTTCTCCCGTCCGAGACCATTTTCATGGGCGTTGAATCAGCGGGCACCTTTTAACCTAAATGACCGACAAGTCCGGTCAAGCCACTAGCAATTACACAACACGCAACTTCTTCCTCTCTTTGAAAGATACGCCCTCCCAAAACCACCCGGGCAGGGCCTCAAGTGCGCTGACTTGTTCTTCTGTCAGAGGTTTCGCACTGTGCCGTTTCCCACGATGATTCGCTCGTTGGGCCGTGACCCACTGACCCAATCTACGCACGGTCGGGTTCGATGAGCCGGCGCTTGGAGGAGCGCCATGGCTTTCGCAATATGTTTTCACCTTCTCGAAAGTCGTCCACCAAGGGCCTGCCAAGTCCCTGCTCCAAAACCATCCCGGTAGCGTTTCCAATGCTTCGCTTCTCCTATCTGGTAAGTCTCCCTGTTTGCGTTTGTACCGTTGTGCTTGAAGCCATTGTGCCATTCGATTTTCCTCGGCGCATTGGATGCTTTCTTTGGGTAGGCGTTGATGTTGATCTACGAACGTCCGCACATCTCGGATGTGCGAGTCAAAGTCCTTCTGCGACTTCGCGCCCTGCGGTTCGGACCCGGCTTCCTCTTGATCATTAGCATCCCATTTCCACCACGTCAGTTTCTCCAGTAACTCGATCTCCTTCTCTGTAAGGCTGCCATCGAGGTAGTTACTCCTTTGTCGAGTGCACCACCGGTACCAGTCTGATTGTGTCTCTCGTGTTGGTTCTCCGCTGAACGCAATTTGCGCGTATGTCGACTCCCACGCAGATAACGTCGTGCGTGCCGTCGTTTTCCGTTGCTTCTTCGGTAATCCCTGTGGTATCTTCTGTACGTCCAGCTTTCCCCGGACTGTCATGACCGCCTTTCCCTCCCAACTCCACCCGGGCAAATCGTCGAGTAATCGCTTCTGCCAATCCTTTAAGAGGTTATTGGATGCTTTGTTCCTCTGCGAGAAGAGCCATCTCGCAATCTGCCTGGCCGCCACATCACCCGATTTCGTTTTGGGGTAGTCGTTGGTCATGATATACGTTTTTGCCTCCAAGTAGCTACCCATCCACTTCTCGTCCGGGTCTCCAGTCAGTTTGACGCAGAGGTAATTCATGCGACTGTCGAAACCCTCAACTCCCCACCTACAATAACCACCGTCACTGTCTAGGATTGCGCGGATCTCTGCTTGCGAAACGTGTACGTCAACTTCCGAATTTGCCGCTTCGGACAGTTCCTCATTTTCAGGGTCATTGGCTTCGGTTTCATCCGCGCTCATTTCCTGATCATCCGGTAAGGCCTCGTCTTTCTTCTTCAAGGCAGCGACCGGTTTCCAGCTCCACAGGATATTCATGTCGAAGTCATTTTTGAGGTAGTTGATGATCCTCATCGCATACTCGAATTGGGACAACCGTAATTGACTGTGCACGAAGTCATCTCGCTTTTCCTCCACGCCCGTTAATTCGAGGAACTCCGAAGTCGATATGTTGACCGGGTAGAAAAGGGTTGCGTTCCTCCATTTACCGGTGGACCGTTCCTTGGTCGTCAAACGACAGGGTCGCGTCCCACGTTGTACCGCCTGCACGATACTTTTTGATGGATCGAGGTTGACGACGCAGTCGCAATTCACCAGGTCTACCCCTTCCGACAAGGTGCGACAACTGATGATGACATGGACAGCTTCGTCGTCTTCATCCCGAAAGGATTCGAAGATGCCCTGTCTCTCGTTGTTCGACGTGGACGCCGATATGATATGTAACCGATAACGCCGCGGGAAAGACCTGCGATGGGACCAGAGCCCTTCCACTGTCGCCACAGGTGCACTGGACGTTACGACGAATCTGGTGTAGATCAGAATCCTCCTCAAGGCGCGCTCCTTCGCCAATCGCACGACGGATTTGATTATCTCCGGATAGCACACCGACCCATCTGACCGCGGCGTGTCTTCTGACCGACACAATTCGATGACTGTATCAAAATTCTTCACGATGCCGTCGTCGACCCCTTGTTTGTGCGTGTACCTCAACAGTTCCTTGCCAAAGATGTCTTCGTATCTGTACATCGGCGGTGTCGGTGTGGCTGTAAAGAAGAAATTCTTTGTGTTTGCCACAAGGCCTCGGTAAAGGCATTTGACCGTGCCATAATTGCTGATGTTGTTGATTTCTTCTTCCTCTTCGTCCAAGGGTTCACCCTCGTAGTAATTATCGCCCCCCAGGATTCTTAGCCACGTGTGGGAGGTATAACGATGTGCTTCGTCGTAGCAAATGACCTCCGGGTTCACTTTGTGCTTGGTGCAGAAAGCGTGCACGTTGTGAATACTTTGAAGGTTCGCAATGATGACGAGACTCTTGTCTGAAGTCGGTTTGTAGAGTTGCTCGTCGCCCGGTGAATGGTCGGAGTTGATTCTGACAAGTTGCACTTTCGGCGAGGAGAAGTACCTGCTCGACACTTGGTCGACCAGTATTTTGGAGGGTTCGAATAAGACGCCGCAAGATACGTCCGACAAAATCCTTTCCATGATGACTGTTTTCCCCGCCCCACAAACGATGTTGAAGAATCCCCTCGTCTCCGCACCGGCCAGATCTACGCAGCGTCTCTGAAAGTCATATAAAGGGGTAGTGGTAGGCGCGGGCTCGTCAGATTCGAAGTCATCAAATTCGAACGTCTGTTCCAGACTGACGACATTGGCGACCGCAGCCCCTTCAACGTCAGAACATGGCGGTGTAACCGGAAGCGTGTCGAGACATGCCGTGGGACATGAAACTGTTGAACAGACAATGGTGGGATTCTTCTCCTCCTCCCAGTGATCAAGAGCAGCACAATCCGCAAGGTGTTCTTCAGGCTCCCACGTGACATCGCCGAACCCTTTCCAAGTCACCTGATAAAACGTGCGACTCCTGGTGACCCTCTCCGCAATGATCTTGTCCACTACATATTCCTCAGCAGCATCGTCTTCCCCATGACCTCCGTCGCTGGCCCCATCACGGTGGCTGTGCTCGTCACCAAGGTTTGATTCGGTTTCTGTCAAAATACCGTCGCTTTCCGTGTCACTACACGTGTCTTCCACGGCATCCGAAAAGCTTCCATCGGTATCGCTACCCTCATCACTGTCCGAGCCCGTCCATTTGCGTTTTCCCTCTCTGCATCCCTTTTCCGTAGAGCTCCCCTCCACTTGCACAAAGGCATGCCTCTCGGTGCAGGCGGCGTCATGCCTGGCGCGGAAAAGCGCAAACATCATGGTGCTGTCATTAGCGCGTGCTCCTCCGTAAAGGACTGCGTTCCCAACAACCCCTCTAATACACTTCCCGCCCTCATCGGTAGCATCGTCTTGTTGTAAGGTGACAGGTTCAAAGGAAACGCAGGTCGGCTTATGTGACGCCGAGATGGCGTCAATGGCTTTCAAGTAATGTGACACCACATCCCGGGTGGTCCATGACTTCATTGCTTTGTACCGCTTCACCACCTCCGTCCAGCCCTTTACATTTTTGAACCTGGTCAATAGCTGCCCATCCCCGATGGCCTGGAAGGTGAACCCAACCAGCGTACCCGGTTCGTCGTTCCTCATACAGGCGGGCGGATTTTCCAGGAAGCGTCGCAGCATCAAGCTGGTTTCCACCTGGAAGGTGCCCATGAAGTCAAAGTTCCAAAGGTCAACGTCGTTCGCGTTCACCCAAACATTGCAAAGACTTGCAAAGTCACGGCAGATGTCACCAACATGACCGGTGAATCGGTGTCCGCGACCGAACGTGCTTCTGAAATGTTGCTGCTGCTTGGACAGAATGAGCTTGTCACGTTGAACCGCGGTGACGGCTCCGCTGTATCCGCCGCGTACGAAGCTTGATATGGTACCGTTGGTTTCGTCATCCAGGGTGATAATACAACCATGCTCCGCACGGCATCGAAGTGTTTCCCTTACGAGGATCGCGTTGATGCTGTCCTTTGAAGACTGGTCTACAGACTTGTACGCGGGCATTTTGTGCGTTCAGTTGACAAAGATTGTTGGTTGTGAGTTGTATTTTGATCATTGGTGCGGGAGGGGTGCATATAAACGGACGGGAAGTCGCGCTTGTGCTTGTGCTTGGGTGTTGTCTTCCGTGCTTAGATGCTTGGGCTGGCTTGTGTCACGTGCTCCATCGCGGCCAGTGGCGGACAGCACATCAATGCAGCTTCTGATCAGATTGTAACCATTATTCTGGAAGGGCTCTGTGGCGCGATTGTTCTGTCGGCCTGCTCGTGAAGGTGTTTCGCTCGGCTCGTTCTCCTCGCACTGGCAATGCATACACACAAACTTCGTTTCCTCGCCTTCGTCTGGGGGCACAGTCACAGACGTCTGGATCGTCTTCAGTGGCCTCTGCACTTGGAACATCCCCAACAATCATAGTACCCACAGACCTGGTGGCCACAGATATTGCACGCACCCATTTTATTTTAACGTCTAGTGGTGTTCTTATATTGGCTTACATCATATCACAAATTCAGTGGAGCCTCTGTGTACACAAACGGGACTCCACTTCTCGGGAGAAAACGCCCCCTCCCCGCGACCATACAGCCGCGACGATAGTTGTAAAGCCATAGGTATAGCCCTCGTGGAGCATCCTGTGCTACGCCCGCATCCCCTCGATGTCACCGCTGTACACCGACCTGATGGTGATGAGAGGTCTCGCGGTGCGGCGGCGGAAATATGATGAATCGCAGGAATACCTCACCAATCGTGACGGACTGCTTAGCAGGCTCAGGCATTTGGCAAACATTTTCAGGCATCATGGAAGCGCACTCGCGTCGATACAGTACGTCAACTATACACGTCGCCTCCAATTTTTCAAAGCTTTTCATGAGCTGGAGGGCGATATGATCAGATTTGGAACTTTCGCTGAGGTCTTCCCCCCCGAGGTCATCTCATACATGATCCCTTATCTGATACGGTCTATTGAAAAGCCAAAGGTCTGTACGGAGTACCCATGTAAGATGGGACTACTAGCGTGGTCACGGCGTGCACGGGACAGAGTAGCTTTCAGGATAGCCGAGGACATCAACGCAATGTACTCACAGTAAAGGTCTTGCTCCGCCATGTGGGTGTCTTCGCCGAATGGACACGGCTCACGCCCGTGATAGCCCAAAGTGCACGCTGACGTCACATCTCACATTTATTATCTGGTGGATAGCATAGTTTTTGAAATACATGGAAGGCAACGTAAACATCGGTTTCAGACGTTGAACTCGGGGAGGAAGTCCGTCCTGCCTGCCGACAAACGCACGGGCACTTCCTGGCCGTCTATCACTAACGTATCCAGCCCTTGCTCCTGCATCCTCCTCACCATCTCAATCCCCGCTCTCTTGTCCGCGTCGCGGATGGCGGTATCACGCGCAAAGCTGTTCATGTCGTTCGTCCCCGCTTGCTCCCCTTGCACGATCAGCTGGTCGACCTTCCCACCGCGGATGGCGTTGTGCGCCCGCTTCGGAGTCTCTTCTTCCCAGCGGGGTTTGCCTGTGTCATGCCACTCGACGAAGACGTCCTGAAGCTTCAAGATCCATTTGGCATTGTAGTCATCCTCGCTGACCTCTCGCACCGGAAGGGAGAAATCGCGGTGACCTTTGCAGAGGGTGTAGAAGTCCAGCGCGGTCCCCACGTACTTCCAGGACGCATCGCCCCACGTAGCTGATTGAAAGAGCTCGTCGGTGTCATTGCACGAGCATGTTTCGTACTCGATGACGCCAACGAGATCTTTTTCACGAAGATATGCCACCACATAACCGCGATTGTGGAAGCTCCTCCACCCCACGTAGTAGAGCGTCTGCGCAGACGGGACAAAAGGAATATTGTCTAAGGTAGACTGTTCATTGGCGTTCGACATGATTGTGCAGTTCTGACCCGAAAGAGCGGCTGACTTGGAGGCCTTATATAGATATAGGTGGAGAATGTCAAGCAACTGAGCGCGGTCGGGGGCTGGGCGTGGCGTAGGCAACCGCGCGCAACCGGGGTCGATGACGATAAGTCGCGGCTTCACAAGCCTTGCGAAGCGCGCCGTAAACCCCCTACGCCAGACTCACAAACGTGACGTACACATACAAACCCTATGCAAAGAAATAAGGCATATTCTTTTTGGTGGGATGCAGCTCCCGCCATTACTGCTCTTATTGGGTTGTCTGCGCTTACTGCGTTCATCTTCCATTATCTGTCCTTCTCTCTCCCCAACACGACGACACCATCCTCCAACCCCCAAAGTCCCACCATGACGACTGCATTCTCCGAGCTCCCAGCCGAGATCATTTCCGCCATTGGCCGGATTTTGAGCATACAAGACCTGATGCGCTTCCGATGGATCTCTCGGACTTCACGCGCTGTTGTTCGAGGCGACCGAGCGCTCTTCCGTCGAATATTACTCCACAAATTCCACAGGAAGCTGACCACTCGTGACGTTCTCAAATACATACCTCACGCCGCCGCTATCCCCGGCTCGGGTTTCATCTGCGTCAGGCACTCGTTTCTCGAAGCTGTCCTCGTCCTCTCCCCGCGGGACGCTCGCGTCACTTTAAAGGTGCACGTCGGCCCGAGCATGACGTTGAAAAGAGATCTCATACTACGAAAGGGTGAGGTACTGCGAACCAACTTGTACGACGCGGTGCAGTTCCGACGCTGTCAATTCTGTGTCGTGTGGATATCTTTCGACGTGCTCAGCTCTGGTCTTTCCCCGTCGGAGATCAAGGTCACCACTGTATCACTCGCGGCGCCGGCAGAGCTGCTGGTTCCGCCCAGGGAAATCTCGACAGGGACAGGGAAGGACACCTTCCTCCTCCCGCGCGCCATATATGTGTTCGGCGGATGCCTAATCCACTACGTCTATCACGAGGGTGACGCGCAAATCATGTTCTGCCCCGGGCAATGTGACAGGCCACCCAAATGCTCATGTAGAATATGACAGGACCTCCCCCGAGGTTTATTATTTGTGTCACGTGACAACTACTTTGCTGTGAGCCCAGCACGCCACTTTGTTGCGTCCTGTCCCTCTTCCAGTTCGATCTTGTTTCCGCGCTCCCCCATCAGAGAAATTGCTCCTTTTTGGATATGTCCATCGCAACACCTCCCCCTGTTGGGGTGTCGACCACGGTAAGAGCAAGCCAGCTGTGATAAGAACACTCTCTGACCCTAAGCCTGTAAGCCTGACCCTAAGCTGACCCTTGACCTTGAGGATAGAGTCGAAACGCGCTTCGTGAGAAAACGGTTCCCTTCATTCACCAAACAATCAGGGGAACTATTGTTGCACTTTGGCTTGCCCGGATCCTGCGCGGACCGACCTTGACCGACGAGATGGTACAGCGACTCGCAACGAAATACTTCAATGATTGTTGGCATTCCTGGCACACAGCGGGTGACCCGTTCGTTTTCATAACTCTGGGTACGATCAAGGCAATCGGCAGGTTCGATCACGCATCGTGCGTCCTCAAATGGATCCACGACATCCTGATAGCTGTTACACCTGCTGTACTGCGCAATCAGCACCGCTTCCGATTTGACTCCCCGAGCCGGGATGCTTTTGCGGACAGCGTTGATGCCGTGATTTCGGAACCAATCATAACCGAGACGCTTCGCTCCATCGACGCCAACGAACATGGATGTCGCGGACGTTGCCCGATTGTAGTAAACTACCTGACAGACAGGAGCGTCAATTTGTTCTGAGTACATCACATCCATGAACTGTGTAAGGGACTAAGTAAATAAGCATGTCGGACCTCATCTGCCGTAATCCCAAGGGTAGGCGCTATAACACAAGCGGACGGGTGAAGCCCAGGAACCGTCACCCATACAAATCGCTCAGGGATCCAGCTTGTCCATGATCTGGTCTAGGTACTCCTTCATTTTCTGTTTGTCACGGCCGGCAAGAAAACGCTGCCGATCCGCTTTTCGCACATAGGTTGGGGTAAACGCCTCCGGATGAGTGGCAAGGTAGCGAATGTAAGCGGGGTAGTCTTGATGGTCCGGGTCTGGCTTGCGAGCCCACGGTGATTCGTTTGGTGGCTCGTTTCCCGTCATACCTTGAGCGGCGGGATTTACAGCCCGAGCGATTTGCTGGCCGGACATGATGGTTTTGAAATCTTCGTGGATCTGTAAACGATGCCATGCGCAACTCATGCGAGGAAAGCCGCGCAACTCATGCGAGGAAAGCCGCGCAACTCATGTGAGGAAAGCCATTTGACGCCACCTGCGCCGCGGTGTTTTGCGTGCCATTGAAGAGCTTCCACATCATCGCACCCGTAGATGAAGGACTCGCCACCTGGTGGCGTTACCCTCAGCCATCCACCCATGCGCAGAAAAGCAGGGAAGGTTCCCTCCGGCAGGATATGTCAAGTACAGATGTGCATTTGATAGCATGCGCGAGAGTACATAGTAGACGACCGCTTGCTAGTCCCTGCTCTTTCAGTATCATCGACATGGACGGAAAAGACAACGAGAGTGAAGAAAACGTATCCTTGCTGGAGCTCTACTGCCTCATCCGTGACGTAGAAGCCACGAATGCTCTCTCGTCTGAGGTGACTTCGGTTGCTAGTGCATTCGCGGAGCGGTTGTCGGCAACTGACCAGTTGAAGCTCACATCATGTGGATGGACTGGAACATTCGAGCGGGGTATCTCATCCTCAGAAGTTCGAGGTTTGCTGCCGACGGATCCACCCAGTCGGAAGGGCACGTACGACCAATTGGGGATGCACGATGGGGGCGCCCCAGTAGACCGGAATAATCCCCAACCTCCCCAACCGTCACCTCCTCCGGTCACAACACAACAATTTCTAGATGATGTGGACAGCGAGAACATGAAACGTTTAGCTAAAGAACTTCCGCAGTTCTTCGAAAACGAGAAGGCGTTCCTCACGCTTTTGCATAATGAAATCAACCGGGATCAAATCAACCGGGATCAACTTAGCCTCCCATATGATTACATAGCTTCTACTGAGGTTGACGTTGACATCACATTCTCGGGTCCTGGTCATGTGCTGAGGTGGGCGAAGAAAAACTGCCTCTGGCCTAAAAAAGGTGACGCTGCGCAGTGGAACTGGTTCTTCGACACCCTACTTGGACGTGACGGCGCCCCGAAAGATCGAAACAAAATTATACGGAAGGATTTTATCAATGACAGGGTTCAGGGTCTGGCGTATCCTGTCACAATATCTCATCGAAAACCGGACCTCGCGGAGCGATTTGCAAAATCCAAGGTAAGGACACCGTCCACATTGGTTTGACTCCTCCAAACTAACAATAAAACGATGCGTGAACCAGCTGGGAATTTGCGGCGCAATTATCTTTTCTCCCGCGGAACTGTGTATTCCTGACTCGCGCGATGGCCTTTGCTATGGTTTGGACGTCCTCGATGTCTACCTCCCGGACTTTTCGCATACGCTTCACCTGTATCCGGGACAGCAGCGAAATCAGATGGTCTGGTCTGCGTACTGTCTCGTTCGGGCCATCGTCAATGCGGTCGCGCGACCGGCTGAGCAGATCCGCTGTTCTGTGATATCCACCGGTCCTGACTGGGCGGGATACGCACTACCAGAAAATTTAAAGTTGAATCAGATTTCAATCCAGCGTTAGTTGTTGGTGCGTACAACGATACCTGAATATTGTGTTATGTATATCTCGTGTCAAGAAGGTCTTCTGGATGGGCCGCCTTCTCATCTTCCGCTCGCATTGTTGAAGTCAACCGTTCACAATGCAGGCTCAACAAATCGACAGCGTTTTCGTAAAGGAGAAGTCCAGCGGAAAGTACGTCCACTTCCAGCCAGAGACTCGGTCATCCTACGCACGCGAAGGGACAGTGGGAGCATGCGTCTTCAAACCTGAAATCGTACAACAATTCATCGCGCAAGTCCTTCGTATCACTGATCACTACGAAACGGAACCCAGTCCCAGTCAAGCGCGACACGGAGCAAGCGGCCTATGCACAATCAGGGCTCGCGGTTACCAGGGTTGATTAGCAGGCATTACAAGGGTCAGAAAATGCACGTTTTGGGTGTTAGCGATTCGGGAACTGCTTGTGTTTCAAGTTCTTGTGTTCAATAAAAAGGCTGTATCGTGGACGAGTGACTTCGTCAGGCGGTCATATGAGAATCATGCGAGACTTTGTGTCGTCGTCATTACGGAAATACTCTTACCCAATGTTACCTCCCGAGCTATGGTCGCAGATCCTGCGCTGGAGGACACAAATCATGTCATTCGGCATCGCTCGGCACAATCTAAAGCAGAACCTGTCATTCCCCGTGTGCACCTTTCACGGCGACATACATACGCACCAAGTGCACTGTGGAGGGCTGTTGATGCACGTTTGGTTCACGCAGCAAGATAGGCTGGACGGGCTGTGGCAGCAACAGACTTCAGTTTTCCCCACAACGCGCGACATCTGGGTTCACTGTGAGGACGGGAGCACGTATGCTACCCGTAACTACCTAGGAAGGCGAACGCCCAATGTGACCTCCTTCATTGTAGTTTGATGGGTGTATTTTACAGTAAGCATGTATTTTGCATACAACAATAGTCTACTTCATCTGCTGCTCTACTTACGCGTCGTCCGGGTTTCAAAATAAATATTGCTATCTGCAAAGTAAGTGACGATGGTAGTGTTCGTGAACCCCATCACCGTCAAAGCGCAAGACTCCGGCGACCCATCGCTCGTCGTCGAAGGCGACACCGTCCTGCAAAAGCGCCTGATCGCCCAGGGCCCGCTCGAAGCCAAGGACCTCACATTGGATACCATCAAGACGCAAGGGCTGGCAACTCTGGGCGGAGGGATCGTGCTTTTCGCACCGGAGACGGCGACCGCCTCCCGACCCGCGCTGTCGACCGGAGTGGGCGCGTACGAAATCCGCGGCGCTTCTGCGACGGGCGATAGCGGGGTTCTCCGTCTTTCCGCAGGCGGCGGAACCGACGCAACGAAACAAGCTTTCCTCGACATATCCGGGCCGAGCGCTGACACTGGCTTGGCGGACAGCATCAGTTTCGGGACCGCCGGTGCGGAACGGTTGCGGTTGAACTCTGTGGGCGGAACGTTCAGCGGAAGCGTCGGTGCCGTCGCCGGGACATTCAGCGGTATGTTGACCGCCGCCGCTGGCTTGACGTCCGTTGCAGGGCAGACCACCCTCGGAACAACGGCAATGGGTTCCTTGACGTCTACTACTGGTTCATTCAGCGGGCGCATCACAGCTGGCGCTGGCCTTACATCAACGGCGGGAACAACCATCTTTGGGACTACCGGAACGGGAGCGCTGACGTCGACGACAGGCTCGTTCAGCGGGCTCCTCACGGCCGGAAACGGACTGACGTCGACGGTGGGTACGACCACCCTAGGTACCACGGGGACGGGAGCGCTGACGTCGACGACAGGTTCGTTCAGCGGACTCCTCACGGCCGGAAGCGGACTGACATCCACAGCGGGCACGACCACCCTAGCTACCACGGGGACGGGAGCGTTGACGTCGACGACAGGTTCATTCAGCGGACTCCTCACAGCCGGAAGCGGACTGACATCAACGGCAGGTACAACTACCCTTGGGACTACCGGAACGGGAGCGCTGACGTCGACCACCGGTATGTTCAATGGTCTCCTCACCGCCGGAAACGGGCTGACGTCAACCTCCAGCACCACGACTCTTGGGACGACAGTCACAGCGGCGCTATCGTCTACAACTGGGACCTTCTCAGCAGCACTTGCCGGCACAACTGCTTCCTTCTCCGCAAGCGCAACAAATGCGAACACGCTTTCCATCCGCAACACGTCGGCAGCCAACACATCTTGTGGACAGCTTTCCGTTCTTGCAGACAATGCTGCGGGAGGT
>Ga0105239_10001112_pt1 | contig 37113 bp, 36 predicted proteins | sample KBSC44metaG_FD_92761 | JGI IMG/M metagenome (GOLD analysis project Ga0105239, IMG submission 92761) | Corn rhizosphere microbial communities from Kellogg Biological Station, Michigan, USA - KBS C4-4 metaG | ecosystem: Host-associated > Plants > Roots > Rhizosphere > Soil | place: Michigan, USA... | reverse complement strand
GACGCGGCGAGATCGCGGCCGCGGTCGGTCGGCCGGCCGACGCTCTCGCGCACCCGCTCACCGTGCTCACCGAAGCCCGACTGATCCGTCCCCTGGCCGACGCGCTCAAGCAGAAACGCACCACCTACCACGTCGCCGAGCCCATCGTGACGCTCAACGAACTGATCATCCGCCCCAATGAGCCCCGCCTCGCCCGCCACCAGGCCGAGGCCGTGTGGGCGCAGACCGCCGACACGGTCTCGGCCAAGATCTACGGACCCCACTTCGAGGAACTCGCCCGCACCTGGTGCGCCGAGCATGCCGACGTGGCCAGCCTGGGCGGCCAGCCCGACCTCGTTGCCGCCACCCAGATCGCATGCCGAGAACACGGCCGCACCCACGAGATCGATGTCGTCGTCATCGACAAGACCCCCAACCAGGCCAACCGCATCGCCACGATCGGCGAAGCGAAATGGCAACAGCAGCCGTCCGGGCCAGCGCAGCTGACCCGCCTCGAGCACCTTCGAGAGCTCCTCGACGCCGACGGCGCCCGGCTGCTGCTGTTCAGCCGGAGCGGCTTCACCGCCGAACTCACCGCCACCGCCCGGGCCCGAGCCGACCTCGAACTCGTCGACGTCGCCCGCCTCTACACCGGCAGCTAAACAACCCAACCCCACCCCCAACCCGCGCCGCGGCACTGCCTCGGCGGACGGCTCTATCGAGCTGACACGTCTAGCCGCGCGCGAAGTCACTGCGCCGACCGGGTGACACACCTAGGGACCGCACCCACCCATCAGCGCTGCGCACTGTGCCCAGCTCGGCCGGTTCCGCAGGCTTCACCGACCGAGCCACTTCCTCCCCCACCTGGCCTTCCAGTGTGGGCCGGGGCGGCCTGCGCGCAAGGGCGCTCCGCAAGCTCCGCGTCACCCGCGACCGGCTACGCCGGCCCTTGCGCTCCGGCCACCTCATCCGGCCCCCGAAAAGCGCGCCAGGTGGGGGCGGAAGAACGGGGTCATTCCCAAGGCATCGCTCCGCGACCAAGAGCCCCACCCAAACGACTCGGAAGGAGTCACCCATGCCGACGACCGTCGAACCGACGCTCGAAATGATCGACCCGGCCACGCTGCTGGTCGACCTGAACATCCGCGAGGCCAAGCTGGACAAGGACTTCGTGGCCTCCATCAAAGACCACGGCGTGATCGAGCCGATCGTGGCCGTGCGCACCGAGGACGGGCAGCTTCGTGTCCGCCACGGCCACCGCCGCGCCCTCGGCGCGATCGAGGCCGCGCAACCCCTGGTGCCGGTGGTCATCGCCGGAACCGAGGACAACGACGACGCTGACCGGATCGCTCGTCAATGGCACGAGAACCAGCACCGGGCCGCGCTGACCAACGTCGAGGAGGTCGAAGCCGTCGACCAGCTCGCGCTGCTCGGACTGTCGGCGGCCGCGATCGCCAAGCGGCTGCGCTCGCCCAAGAAGCACGTCGAGAGCGCGCTCACCGTGCGCGGCAGTGAGTTGGCCCGGGCCGCAACCGTCCGCTACGACTTCCTGACCTTGGAGCAGAGCGCCGTCATTGCCGACTTCGAACAGGACACCGAGGCCGTCAAGGCACTGGTCGCCGCCGCGAAGCAGGGCGACGTCCAGTTCCAGCGAGCCGCACAGACCGCGCGGGAGGACCGCGAACGCGCCGCAGGGCGGGCCGCGCTCGTCGCGAGCCTCACCGAGGCGGGCGTGAGCGTCCTAGACGGTCACGCGGACTACCGGCTGCGGCTGGACAGCCTCACCGACAGCGAAGGCACCCGGCTGGACGAGCACAACCACGCCCAGTGCCCCGGCCACGCCGCCTACATCAGCGAGGAGTGGGTGCAGACCGATCCGGAGGCGAACGCCGCCGAACAGTCCGACAGCGCCGACACCGGCGACACGGGGGAGGAGGAGGACGACGACGGCGCGTGGCGGCTGGCGTGGGTGGCTGTCTACGCCTGCACCAACCCGACCGAGAACGGCCACCAGAACCGCTACGGCAACGCCCGCGCCACCAGCGCCGCGTCCGCCGCGACTGACGAGGCTGGCCAGGAAGCAGCGAAGGAGGCGGCGCGTCAGGAGCGGCGCACCACCCTGGCCAACAACAAGGCATGGCGGGAGGCCGAGCCGATTCGGCGGGACTGGCTGCGCGCTCTGGCCGCGCGCAAAACCGCGCCGAAGGGGGCAGCGGCGCTCATTGCCGCCGCGCTGAGCACGGACAGCTACACCATCCGCAAGGCGATGGAGGCCTCGGTGCCCCTCGCCGCCGACCTGCTCGGGCTCGGCAGCCGCGAGGCGATCGACAAGGCTGCCGCCGAAGCGACCGAGGCCCGCGCCCTGCTGATCTCGCTGGTGGTGGTGCTCGCCGCGCACGAGGACGCCACCGGGGTGCACAGCTGGCGGTCTGACTCCGGCACGACCCGGCGTTACTTCGGATGGCTAGCTGACAACGGCTACCCGCTGTCGGAGGTCGAGGCCCTCGCCGGACCCACCGTCAAGGACAAGCGCAAGTAGCTAGCGGGGGAGTGGGGCGGGTCGCCGCAGACCCGCCCCACTCCCTGACGAACCGCGAGCACCCGACCGATTCCCAACAGGAGGACCACATGAGCGACCACATCAGCGACAGGGACGCCGTCGTCATCGACATCGCTGAGCGCCGTCGCCGAAGCCGGGCGCGAGTCGCAGGCATCGAACGGCACGCCGCGAACTGCGCGAGCGCGACGCGCACATCTGCATCTGCACCCATCGCTGCGCCACCCACGGCTCCTACGTCGCCGGAGAGTTTGTCGGCGTCGGGTTCGGTCCCTGCGGTTGGCCGGGCTGCGACTGCGATCGGTTCACCGACAGCGGCGCGAAGTCCTACGACCCGATCATCGGCGTCCCGGACTACGACCGAGAGCAGCCCATCGAGCACCGCACCTGCCCGGACTGCCAGGCCGGTCCGGGCGAACCGTGTCACTGGGCCTGCTCGTCTTGGTGGACCTGAACGTCTGCGCCCCAGCGGCCGCGTGCGGGCCGGCGACAGAGGCCGGCCCGCACGCACCCGCCCATAGGGCTCACACCGGTGCTGCGCGCCGACTTTCGCGCCCGGCCGGCTTCGCAGGCTGCGCCGGCTCCGCCTACGGCCGGGCGTTGTCCTCCCCCACCTGGCGTCCCAGTGTCGGCCGGCCGGCCTCCGCGGCAAGGGCGCTCCGCCAAGGCTCCGCGTCACCCGTGACCGGGCTGCGCCCGGCCCTGGCCGCTCCTGCCGGACCTAGGCCGATGCGCCACTGCGCCAGGTGGTGCGAGGGAAATGCGGGGGCACCGCAAAGACCCCGATCGCACCCGACCGTCCCGAAGGAGCCCGCCATGCCTCGCAAGACAAGCAGCAAGACCAAGGCCGGTAAGACCCCCGAGCAGCGCGCCGCCGAGCGTGAGGCCCTGCTAGAGCGGCTGGGGGAGAAGGTCGCCACACTGGGCAGCTCGACCGAGTGGATCGCCTACCTGCGGTTCATGTCGGCCTTTCGACGCTACAGCTTCAACAACCTGATGCTGATCGCCCTGCAGTGCCCGAATGCCACGCACGTAGCCGGGTTCCGCAAGTGGCAAGAGCTCGGACGCCAGGTCCGCAAGGGCGAGAAGGCGATCAAGATTCTCGGCTACTCGACCAAGAAGATCACCAAGACCGACCCGGTGACCGGCGAAGAGGTCGAGGACCGGGTGAAGCGGTTCCCGGTGCTGTCGGTGTTCGACGTGACCCAGACCGACGGCGAGCCCGTCCCCAGCAATGCCTACCAACTGCCGACGGGGGAGGGGCCCGCCGGAATGCTGGAGCGCCTCTCGGCCTGGCTACGCGGCGAAGGCTGGACCCTGCGTGAACTTCCCCTCGGCGGGATGATGGAGGGCTACACCGACCACCAGCGCCGCATCATCGCTACCGAAGCCGGTCTCGAGCCCGCCGCCCGGCTGGTGGTGCTGCTGCACGAAGCCGCGCACGCCCTGCTGCACGAGAACGACGCCGACTACGTGACCCATCGCGGGGTGTGCGAGACCGAAGCCGAATCGACCGCCTACGTGATCGCCAACCTGATCGGCATGGACGTCGACGCCAGCTCGGTCAGCTACGTCGCCGGGTGGGCCAAAGCCGACCGTGAGGTCATCACCGCGGCCGCGACCAACGTCCTGCGCGCGGTCAACACCATCGCCGCCGCCCTCGGCCTTGACGAGGCCGACCAAGACGAAGACGGCCAGCACGAGGACGCCGAGCAGGAGGTGAGCGCAGCCTGACCACGCGGGTGGCCGGGCCGGCGACAGAGGCCGGCCCGGCCACCCGCGCCGCACCAGCGCAGAACCACGACCACACCGGCGCGCGGCCGCGGCAGAAAGCACCGCGCCCGCGCCGAAGAACTCCTCGAACCGGCCGCCGGGCCGTCGACCGGTCCGGCCGCCGGCGACCACCGGGCGGCCGACAGACACCCGCCCGCCCGCACTGTCACTTTCTGACCCGCGGCCTCCACATCTCCCAGTGAGAGGACCACTGGAGGAGGTGAGACAGCTGCTGGCCCACGCTGGCGCAGTCGAGTGCCGTTGAACCCGCCGGCGACCCTGAACACCACGACGGGTCACCGGAACCGGAGCGACCCCGGCACGGAGGCCGGGACCCGCACTCAACGGCGATCGGTCGCTGCGCGCCCGACCCTGGAACTGTTTCCTCCCCCGCCGGGCAATCGAGTATGGGCCGCGCGACCTTCGCGCAAGCCGCGGCTCCGCTGCGCTACGACCGGCCCGCTGCACACGATTTTTCAAGCCCTACGGGACCGCTGACGCTCTCGAAAATTCGTGCTCGGACCCGGCAGACCGGGCTTGCACTACGGCCGCTCGATGCGGCCCCTTTCTCTTCTTTGCCCGGCGGGGGAGGGAATGCAGGGGTCAAGCCGACAGGCACAACGACCGAACCCCCTCTCTCGCTGGGTTCCAACTCCATCCACGTAGGCCACTCGTATCAGCCGAGGGTCACACCATCCGAAAGGACCACTGTCATGAGCTTCATCGTCATCGAGGGCAACGCCACGGAAGACGCCAGCCTGCGCGAGTTCATCAGCAAGCGCACCGACCAGAGCGTGCCGATCAGCAACGTCACCGTCGCGGTCAACGACCGCCGCTACAACGCCGAGACCGATCAGTGGGTCGACACCGGCCGCACCTTCTACGAGGTCACCGTCTCCGGCGAGCAGGCCATCCACTTCGCCGCCTCCGCACTCAAGGGCACCCGGCTCCTGATCGCCGGCAACGTCTACGTCGAGGAGTACCGCGACAACGAGGGCAACACCCGCCAGCGTCGCCGGGTCAGCGCCGACCACCACGGCATCAGCACCAAGTACGCCCCGGCCAGCGTCCCCGAGACCGTCACCAGCACCAGCTGAGTGACCCGACAGCGGGGGAGAGGCCGCGTCCCGGGGGTGGCGGCCTCTCCCTTCGCGCTTTCTTCAACCGAGGTGAGTCAGTCATGTGGATCATCAAGTGCACCGAGTTCCGCACCAACCGCGACTTCATCGTGGGCCCGTTCGGCACCGACGACCAGGCCCTCGACGCCGCCCGCGAGATCGAGGCCGATGGCCGGGTCGGAACCGACGTCCGGCCCCTGGTCGAGCCCGGCCGCGCCCTGGCGGGAGCGACGTTCTGATGGCGAGCCCAACCGCGACCGAGCTGGAGCAGCGGCTGCAGCAGATCGCGCAGCGGCTCATGCCCTGCCCGATACCCGACTTCAGCGAAGGGTGGGACCTGTGTGCCCACGGCCTGCCCTGGCCATGCCCGAGCACCGAGGCCGCGTGGCTGGCCCGCGGCCTCGACCGCGACGAGCAGGTCCGGGCACAGTTGAGCTGGCTGCGTGGCGAACGGGCCGACGCGCACACCGATGCCAGTCTGGAGATCCCCGGACTACCGAACCTGGGACCCGACCCGACGACCAGCGAAGGGAGACGCGGTGCGTGAGCTCGCCGTCCTACTCGCGGCCGCAGTCGCACTAATCGTTTCCCCGTACCTGGCTAGCCTCACCATCACCGCACCCGATCGCGAGCTACGGAGCTGGTGGCGGCCGCGAAGAACCAGTCGCCGGCGCTATGCCGTCACCGCGGCCGTCGCCGTCCTGCTCGCCGCACTAGCCGGCGCGGCCGCCGGCCTGTCACCGGTACTGCCGGCCTACCTCACCGTGGCCGTCCTCGGGACCGCGTTGGCCGTGGTCGACGCCGAACAGCACCGCCTACCGAACCGGCTGCTCAGCGCGCTGGCCATCGCCGGCACCGCACTGCTCACCGTCGCCGCGGGCGTAGACGACAGCTGGCACCACCTCGGCCGAGCCGCGCTGGCCGCTCTCGCTGTCGGCGCGTTCTTCTACCTCCTCGCGCTCGCCTCGCCCCGCAGCGTCGGTCTCGGCGACGTGAAACTCGCCGCGCTACTCGCCGGCGTCCTGGCCTGGCGCAGCTGGCTGACAGCCTTCGCCGGCCTCGCCGGAGGCTTCCTCGCCGCCGGCCTGACCGCGCTCGCCCTGCTCGCGGCCGGCCGGGCAACCCGCTCGACTCACCTACCGCTCGGACCCTTCCTCATCGGCGCCGCGGTGCTCGCGGCCGCCCTGCACTCATGAACCGCCTTAAAGTGACTTACAAGGCGACCGCCGCGACGATCACCTTGTTCGTCGCTGCGCCGCGGCCGCTACGGTCGCCTCGACGCAGGCGCCGATCTCATTCCGCCGGCCAGGTTCAGGTGGTGCGCCCCGCGGTACTGCAGACTCCGATAGACCCTGAATGACACCGCGCGCGGCACCTGCCGTGCCACCACTCGGAACTCGGCTCAGGCTGAGGGACATTACTAGGTATGACTGCACGACGAAGCCTGGGGCGGCCCTCCGACGAGGAGTTGTTCCAAGTCGCCGACGAAGGCGCGGAGACAGCCTTCGCCGAGGTCGTCGGGCGCCACGCCGACGCAGTCTTCAATCACTGCCTGCGGTGGATGGGCTACGACTCCGAAGCGGAGGACGTGACGTCCATGACCTTCTTCGAGGCTTGGCGCAAACGCCGTACGGTGCGATTTGTCGAGGGCTCAGCCTTGCCCTGGCTGCTCGTCGTCGCGACGAACGTCGCGCGCAATCAGACGCGGGGACGGCGTCGCTATGAACGGATGCTCGCCAAACTGCCCAAGTCAGAGTCGGCACCCGACGTGGCTGATGAGGCGATCCGACACGTCGATGCCGAGAGGAAGGCAGCCAAAATTGCTGCCTGCGTGCGGACCCTACGGCGGCCGGAGCAGGACGTCGTCGCACTCTGCGACATGTCCGGACTGTCATACGCAGAAGCGGCGACAGCCCTAGGCATTCCGATCGGCACAGTGCGGTCGCGGCTGTCCAGAGCTCGGGAGCGCCTCCGGCCCATGCTCGCCGAGCTCGACGAGCCCGGGCACTCGCCGTCAATCCCGAGTGCCGGGTGCGTCGCAGGCGCGCCACGGAGCACATCAACTTCGCGAGGAGACCAACCATGATCAGCCCCGAAGACTTTCCACCGGATCGGCCGTTCTCGGTCGAGAAAAAGCGCGCTCTCCAAGCGTCCTTCGTCGGCTCTGCCCCGCAGCGCCGTCCGCGTCGTAGGCTCCGGATCACGCTCGCATCCGCTGGCACGGCGATCGTGCTCGGCGGGGGAGGAGCAATCGCCTACAGCGCGATCGCGACGAACTCGGTCACCGACGAGAGCAGCGCACGCTGCTACTCCGTTGCCTCCTACAGCAGCAAGGGGGGCGACGACTTCCCAGGTACCTCGATCTCGGCCGTCGACGCTGGGGACGCTCCTGGCCGCGTGACGTCGGCGATCGACGTCTGCGCCTCGTTGTGGCGGGCTGGCTTTCTGCAAGCGGGTGTCACGGGCCAGGTGCGAAACCCGACCCAGGCGACGTATCCGGTCCCTGCGCTCGTCGGATGCGTGATGGCGAACGGTCAGGCGGCGGTGTTTCCCGGCACCGCGGCCATCTGTAGCCAATTTGGTCTGGTCGCCATCGCGTCTCGGCCCGCCAGCTCGTAGTTGATCACGATGATTCGACCACTCATTGGAGAGGCGGAGTGGCCCTGGCCAGGGCCACTCCGCCGACTACGCCGCTGAGATCATCAGAGACGTCAGGTGCATCCGAAGTACGTGCACCATTTGATGCACGAGGTCCCGTTGAAGCCACCGAGCGACGGCACCGAGGCATCGACACCAGTGTCGTATACGGGTTGTCCGAAGCCGCCGTTTTGATACAGCGTGGCCGCGCACCCGCTGTAGTTGGCCAACGATCGGATCGCGTCGTTCCAGCCGCTCGGCATCGAACCTACCTGCCAGCTTCCGCAAACGCCGGAGGCGTAGAAGTCGTAGGTCGATCCGCCGTAGTTGGCACTCTTGTAAACGATGCTCAACACATAGTTGGTCAGAGGCACTGACGGTGACGTGGACGCGTCGGACTGGCCAAGTTCGGCCGCCGAGACGTGGCGTGACGCTGTGGCGTTTGACAGGTGGGCTCGACCGCCGGTGGCGAAGGCTATGGATTCGTCAAAGGAGGAGAAGCATCGGGTTGGTGCCAAAGCCTTGCCGGGGGCGGTCCCGACCTGTGTCGCGCAATGCGTCTCGGCCGGTGCGGCGCTGGCTGGCGACGCAGTGACGAGGAACGCAAGGCCAAGGCTGGCCACGAGGACGAGCAGAGCTCGTGAGGTTAGCTTGGATCTGAACATTGAAATGCCTTTCGATATCACCTCAGATTGCTGGGGAAAGCGGAGTTCACTAGCACGCGTGTGCACGATCCCGACGGGATCTGGGAGCAGACAAGGGGCGGTCCACGGTTTCGCGGGCATCCTGCGAACGCCGCTATGGCACGACGTCGACTCGGAGAGAAACTCCTCGAGTCATGCGGGTGGCCGCAGCCCGGCTGCCCGAGACAACGCGGCGCATGCGACAAGCGAGACGCCGTCACACCCGTCTATGTCCGGACCAGAGATTCTGGTTCCGGCTATGCGCGGCGTGAGGTCGCCCTGCATTGCGGGCGGCAAGGCGAGGAGCTGTGCCGTCCGCGAAGCGGGACAAGACCAAGGGAAAGGCGGCACGATGACACTTGTGAGCACCGCGATCTGAGAGAGAGCGAGTTAACGAGATCGCCCGCGAGGCCGGGCCGACCGCGAAGCCGACGCACCAGCTCCGCAACGTCGCCGCGTCTATCGGGGTGGAGGGCATGCCGCCGGCGCTCGACGAGCCGTGCATGTGCGCCGACCTCGCGGCCGGGCGGATCGACTTCGCCGAGTATCGCCGCCGGCTCGGTGTCTGAGCCGCCTCGTTGCTCCGCCTGGGCGGATTACCTCTACCCGACCAGCGACGCTGGGGCCGAGATCCGGCGCGACAAACTGACCCCTACCCGGCCGACTTCTCTAGGATCTTCGCGCGGCCTTCTAGGAGTTCCTTTGATCGCGGCCCGACTCGACTTCGCGGCGTCGTTCTGACCGGTCATCAGTGTCTGCCTGTCCTTCCGATAGGCGGCGATCGTAGTGGAGGACGGGCGCAGTCAAGGGTGGGCCGAAGGCGAATCCGCTCGCGGACGCGCAGCGCCCTTGCCTGCGGCCGGCCGGAGCTAATCATTGCGGCATCGAAAGGGCGGGAGTTCGGCGTACAAACCCGTTGGAGCCGACGCCTTCGGCGGTCGTGCTGGCCCCATTCGGCGCCCGGAAGGTTGCCGCCGAGTACTCGCGTGACGCGTGACCGCGCGGTACTCTACCAACTAAGAACGGCGGAGCAAGAAGTGTCATCAGGTACCTGATGACGAGGTGACCGACGTTCGAGCAGTCGGTCAGTCGGCCGGACCGCAGGGGTCCGGGCGCTGCGCTGGGCGTGAAGAACCGGGGCGAGAGGACGACCGATCGTGGCGATCACCAGGGCACGTAGGGTCCGCGTCAGCGGCGGTCGGCCGGTGCAGGCCAACGTGAAGCTGACTGAGGAGGAGTACCAGTCGGTCACCGCTCGCGCTGTTGCGGCCGGGTTGACGGTGCCGTCCTATCTTGCGTTGGCTGGCCTGCGTCCCGAGGGAGTGGCGAGCGCCGATGCGAAGGCGGCGCTCATCAACGCTCGCGGTGCTCGACGGGTGCTAGCCGGGGTCGCGAACAACCTCAATCAGCTCACCGCGAAGCTGCACGCGACGGGCGAGCTCGACGAGGCGTTGCCGGCGGTGATGGCTGCGACGGAGCGGACGATGCGGCGCGTTGATGACGCGATCTCCGAGATCTCCGCGGTCGTCACCGGCGGTCGTCGGTGATCTCGAAGTCGCTGCGGGGCGCCCGGATGGGCGGCTTGGTCAAGTACTTGTTCGGCCCCGGCCGGGCCGAGGAACACACCAACCAGCGGATCGTCGCCGCCTCGGACTCCACCTGGGTGGGGACCACGCAGCCCGATTCGGAGACCCTGACTCAGCTCATCTCGGAGCTGAACGAGCCGGTCATCGTGCATGGAGACACCACCAAGAACGGCTACATCTACCACCTGGTCGTCTCGCTGCCGGCGGTCGATGGGCAGCTGTCCGACGCACACTGGCAGCAGGCCGCGCAGCGGTTCGCCGACAAACTCGGTTTCGATGAACAGGTGAACTGGATCGCCATCAACCACGGAAAATCGACGAACGGCAACGACCACATCCACTTCGTGGCGAACTTGATCCGCGCTAACGATGGCCACGCCCACCGGTTGACGTTTGACCGGATGCGGCAACGGGAGGCCTGCATCGAGCTTGAGGAGGAGTTCGGTCTGACGGCGACCTCGCCGGCCGGGCTCGGCGACGGTCGTTCGCTATCGCGGCGCGAAGTCGAGCAGGTCCGCTCCGGCGCGGTGACCAGCGTCAGTGATCTGGGGCAGCACCGGGTGGCCACGATCGTGCGGGCGGTGGCGTCCGGCGCCCGGTCCGAGGCGGAGTTCGTCGAGCGACTGCGCGGCGAGGGCCTGGTCGTGCGGGCGCGACAAGAGAAGGGTCGTCCGGGCGTCATCACCGGCTACTCGGTGGCCGCCAAAACCGGCGGGGGGGAGCCGCTGGTTTGGTACGGCGGTGGCCGGCTCGGCAAGGACCTTCGGCTGCCCGCGCTGCGCACCAAGTGGGGCCAGTCCAACGAGCAGCGCAAGGCTGCAGCCGGTGCCTGGTTCACCGAGGCGGCCCGCCGGCGCAAGGCCGAGACGGTCAACCTCGCCGGTGCGGCCGAGGCCCTGCAGAAGGCGGCCGGGAAGCTGCAGAAGGTTCCGCCGGAGGATCGGCACTCCTGGTACGTGGCGGCGACAGAGTCCGCCGGCGTCGTCGCTGCGGCGGCCAACACGACCACCGACGACCGCCTGCGCCGTGACCTGATCAAGGCTTGGCAGGCAATCAACCGCGCGACCCCGACCGGCACCAGTGTCGGCGTGGACGTGGCACCCGGCGACGCGGCGCAGCTGCGTCTGGCCGTTACCGAACAGGTCGCTCCGGCTGGTGTCGAGCAGCGCACCGAGCGTCCAGCGGCCGCTTGGTCGGAGCCTGCTGCCGCGCCGGCCGAGAGTACGGCCGAGTTGTCGGCCTGGCTCGGCGGTGCATCGCGGGTCTTGATGGCGGCTCGCATCGCTGACGCCCCGAACCACGCCCGGGTCCAGGCGCTGTTGGTACAGGCCATCGAACTAGCGGCGCAGATCTCACGTACCATCGCCGCGCAGCAGGACGCGACGGCGGCGCAACAGCGAGCAGCCGCGGCGACCGCGCAGGCTCTGCAGACGGCCACCTCGCCGACCCGGCCAACCGGATGGCAGTTCACTAAGACCGGCAGTGAGGTCCTCGAGTCCGCTCGCGGTGCGCGCGTGGTCGGCCTGGAGAACGAGACCGATATTCCTCGGCCGGTTGCGCCGGCGCCAGCTGTCGATCCGAACGAGCCAGGCCGGTAACGAGACGAAGCTAGCTGCGGGCGAGCAGAGTGGACCGCTGATGTATCGAGGCATGATCGATTGGCCGGAGCGGCCGCGGCTGGTCGGCCCGATCGAGTTCGCTCGCTCGGATCTAAGACCCCTACGCCGAGCAGGGCCAGGCCGAAGACCTAGACCTAGGTCGCCGCTGAGTTGGTCGGATGACCAGTCCCACCCGGTCGGATTCCCGCTATTACACGTCTGCCGATTCAGAGATTGGCTCGACCCCGGCGGTACGGGCGGCGTCGATGAGGTCGATGAGGTCGGTGAGGGAGCCGTGGAGGTCCGGTAGGTCGGTGATATCCATGCCGAGACGGGCGATGATGGTGGAGGGGATGCGTTCGGCCTCCGCGCGTACGGCGCGGCCGCGGTCGGTGAGTTCGATGCTGAGTTGCCGCTCGTTGCTGGGTACTCGGGTTCGGGTGATCAGCCCGACTGCGACGGTAGGTCGATACTCGGAACCAACGCTACCCGGGACAACGCTCGGGATGCCGCTGCAAGCGGAATCGGCGCCGGAAGGACGATGGTGTGATGATCGGTGCGGATGCCGTTCCGGGCCTGACGACGGTGCAGCAGAGCTATCTGTTGCAGGCTCGGCAGATGCAGGCGCTGTCGTTCATGGTGCACATCCCGCTGGTGTGTTTCGGCATCGCGTTCCCGACGCTGATCTTGTTCCTGGAGTGGCGCTACCTGCGCACCGGCGATGAGCTGTTCAAGACGCTGGCCCGGCGGTGGACGAAGGTGCTGGTCACGCTGTTCGTGGCGGGGGTGGTGACCGGCACGATCCTGAGTTTCGAGATGGGTCTGCTGTGGCCGGCGTTCACCTCGACGTTCGGCAGCGTGTTCGGGTTGGGTTTTGCGATCGAGGGGTTCTCGTTCTTCCTCGAGGCGATCTTCATCGGGATCTATGTCTATGGCTGGGATCGGTTGGCGCCGCGGCTGCATTTCCTGTCCGGGGTGCCGATCGCGGTGGCCGGGGTGCTCGGCTCGTTGATGGTGATCACGGTTAACGGGTGGATGAATCACCCGCAGGGCTTCACCCTCGTCGACGGCAAGGTCACCGACGCGCATCCGTTCCAGGCCCTGTTCGCGAACAGCTACTTCTGGCACGAGCTGGTGCACATGTATCTGGCTGGCTACATGGTCACCGGTTTCCTAGTCGCCGGCTGTTACGCCGTCGGACGGCTGCGTGGGCGGTGGGGCCGCTACGAACGGATCGCGTTGAGCGTGCCGTTGACTGCCGCTGCGGTCGCGTCCCCGTTGCAGGTGCTGGTCGGGGACTGGGCCGCGCGTGACGTGGCGACTAACCAGCCGATCAAGCTCGCCGCGTTGGAGGGGCTCGGACCGACCACCAGTGGGGCGCCGGTACATCTGCTCGGCTGGTACACCAACGGCCACGTCGAGTACGGCATCGAGATCCCGCGGCTGTTGTCGCTGCTGGCCTTCCACAACATCAATGCCACCGTGCAGGGATTGAACTCGTTCCCGGCCGAGGATCAACCGCCGGTCAATGTGGTGCGGTTCGCATTCCAGACCATGGTCGGTATCGGCAGTCTGCTCGCTCTGCTGGCCGTGATCGTCCTGCTCGTGCGGTGGCGCCGTGGCCGGCTCCCGAGCACTCTCTGGTTCTACCGGGCCCTCGTGCTGGCCGGGCCGGCGTCGGTCGTGGCGTTGATCGCCGGCTGGGTGACCACCGAGGTCGGCCGTCAGCCCTGGGTCGTCTATAAGGTGATGCGCACCAACCAGGCCGTCACCGGCGCCGGCGGGATCCCGGTCAGCTACGGCCTGCTCGCCCTGGCCTACCTGGTACTGCTGATCGCGCTCGGCTGGGCCCTACGGCGCCTGGCCAAGACGCCACTGCCGGCCAGCGACCCCGTACCGCCGACTGCTCCGCTCACCGCCGATGAACCCGTGGTGGGGTAGCCGTGCTGGCCACCATCGTGTTGCTGTTCATCCTGGCTGGTCTCGCCCTCTACACCGTGCTGGGCGGCGCCGACTTCGGCGCCGGTCTCTGGCAGCTGTCCGCCGGCCGCGGGCCGCGGGCCCGGACGATCCGCGACCACGCCCACCACTCGATGGCCCCGGTGTGGGAGGCCAACCACGTCTGGCTGATCTTCGCCCTCACCGTCGCCTGGACCGCGTTCCCGGCCGTCGTCGGGGCCGTCGCCTCCACCCTGACCATCCCGCTGTCGATCGCCGGGCTCGGCATCATCGCCCGCGGCATCGCCTACGCGCTGCAGTCGGCCACCGAGGTGCCCCACGAACGCCGAGTCATCGACACCGTGTTCGCGCTGTCCTCGATCCTGACCCCCTACATGCTCGGCTCCACGCTCGGCGCCATCGCCTCCGGGCGTGTCCCGATCGGCAACGCCGCCGGCAACCTCGTCACCAGCTGGCTCAACCCCACCTCGATCCTCTGCGGCGCGCTAGCGGTCGCGGTCGGTGCGTTCCTCGCCGCCGTCTACTTGGCCGCCGACGCCCGCCGCCTCGGTGCCGGCGAGCTGCAACGTGCCTTCCGGGCCCGCTCGCTGGCCGCCGGAGTCGCGGCCGGCGCACTGGCCGTGGCCGGTCTGATCGTCGTTCACCACGACGCCGAGCGCATCTACCGCGGACTCACCAGCGGCTGGGGACTGGCCGCGGTCATCGTCTCCGCCCTCGCCGGTCTCACCACGCTCGCCCTGGTGTGGGGCAACCGATTTCAGCTGGCCCGCGCCAGCGCTGCCCTCGCCGTCGTGGCGATCCTGCTCGGCTGGGCCGCCGCGCAACGCCCGATCGTGCTGCCCGGCCTCACCCTGCGCCAGGCCGCCGCACCCCACGACACCCTCATCGCGCTCATCATCTCCGTCGTGCTCGGAGGGCTGATCCTGGCGCCCTCGCTCGGGCTGCTATTCCACCTGGTCCTGGCCGGCAACCTCGACCCCACCCACCAGCCCACCGTGCCGCTCACGCCACCCAGCGCCCGACATGCCCCACGCTCGGGACGGCTCGCGCAGCTGGCGATCGGCTGCCTGCTCGTCGGTTTGGTCCTGCTCACCCTGGCCGACCCCGACGCGGCGCACATCGTCGGCGTCATCGCGCTGCTCACAGCCGCCGTCCTCGGCTTCGCCGCCGTCGCACCCGACCAGACCACCCTCGACGACGCGCCCCCGCGCTGACCCCCGTGTCCTCGATTCGCAGTTAGTTCACGCGACGAGTCGGCTGGGACGGCCCCCCTCCGTGGCTAGGTCTGGGACTAGAAGCCAGTAGCGGTCAGTTGGATGGTCGTCGATCGAGTTGGACTCTCCATTGCGGGGGCCCGGTTTGGAGGTAGGTGAAGCCGTAGCCGGCTGGATCGGCGAGGGCCAGTCGGCGCCAGATCGGGTACGGGTCGCTGCTGGCCCGCAGCTCCAGCTGCTCGCCGGCGCGCAGGCGCAGTAGCCGTCCCAGGGTGGCGTCTATTCCTTGTGGACCGGGAACCGCGTCGAGGTCGATGACTGCACCTGAGGTCAGGGCATACCAGCTGTGCGGTGTGCTTCCGAGGGCGCTCATCGACGGGATTTCGCTCGTGGAGTCTCCGAGGACCTGCTGTTCGGAGTCGATGTGGGCTTGGAGTTTGGTGAGCAGGTCTCGGATCATTTTGGCCAGTCGTTGAGGTGAGCGGTCGGCGTCGTTGCTCGCTGCTTCGTTCAGGTCATCGATCAGACGGCGCACTTCCAGGTGATCCTCACGCAGCTTGGTCAGCTGATGCGGTGCGTGGTGGGAGTTTCGGAACAGGAGCCACTCCTCGTCGACGACCTGGCGCAGCACCTCCAGATGCAGGTAGTCCAGGAACTGCTGGAGGGCGGCTGTGGGCCACCGGTCCTGGTCGGCTTCGGCCAGGACGTCGTTGGCGCGCGACGTGACTGCGGTCATCAGCAGCGTGTGTTCTCCGACGAGCGTCGGCTGGGGTCGCGAATGCGGTGTTGTGGTCAAGGTGGTTCCTTCCGTTGGACTCGTTGGGGTGATGCCGAGGTGGGGGTCTATCTCCGCCGCAGAATGTCGGCGAGGAGAAGCGCGTGGCTGAGGCTGAGGTCCTTCGTGGCGGTCAGCAGGGTCAGCGGGCCGGCGGCGGCCAGTTCCCGCAGGTGGGTGGCGATTGCCTGCTGGGCGGGGGCTTCTAGCTCGAGGAGGTAGCGGTCGGTGAACTCCTGGAACCGGGCCGGTTGGTGGTCGTACCAGCGGCGCAAGCTGGTGGAGGGCGCGATCTGTTTGCACCACTCGTCGAGGTCTGCGGTGTCTTTGGTGAGGCCGCGTGGCCAGAGCCGGTCGATGAGGACGCGGGTGCCGTCTTCTGGTGTCGGCTGGTCATAGACTCGTTTCACCCGGATCATCGCGGTGTCTGGCGGCGGCTTCTTCGTTGCGCCGGACTGGGGGCTCATGTCTGGTGTTCCTGTCCTGCGGTGCCGCCGACTGCGGCCCCAGCCAGAGCCGGCGGCCGGCATCCTCGCCCGTTGAGGTGCGACTGGTATTCGTCGGGGAATTGCGTGATGGAGGAGGTGACGGGGCTGACGGCGCCGTCGGCGAGGGCGCAGAAGGCTCGGCCGAGGATATTGTCGGACAGGTCGAGCAGGGTGTCGATGTCCTCGGCAGTGGCGTGGCCGTTTTCCAGGCGCTCGTAGATGGCGATATACCAGTAGGTCCCTTCACGGCAGGGGGTGCATTTGCCGCAGGACTCGTGGGCGTAGAACTGGCTCCATTTCTGCACCGCCCGGACGACACAGTCGTCCTCGTCGAAGACCATCACCGCTGAGGTGCCGTTCATGGACCCAGCTTTCACAACCGAGTCGAAGTCCAACGCCACGTCCAGATGTTGGGTCGTGAACAACGGCGTCGATGACCCGCCCGGGGTCCAGAACTTCAGATCCTTGCCGCGGCTCATGCCGCCGGCGAACTCGAGCAGTTCCCGCAGAGTGGTGCCCATCGGGGCTTCGTACTGGCCGGGATTCTTGACTCGTCCGGATAGCGAGTAGATCGAGGTTCCGGGGGAGCCTTCGGGACCTAGCGCCTTGTACCAGGCGGCGCCGCCCAACACGATGTAGGGGACCGAGGCGAGAGTGCCGACGTTGTTGACGACGGTCGGTGCGTCGTAGAGGCCGTTGGTGGCGGGGAACGGCGGCTTGAGCCGCGGCCGGCCCCGCCGGCCCTCCAGTGAGTCCAGCAGCGCGGTTTCCTCCCCGCAGATGTAGGCCCCGGCGCCGGCGTGCACGGTGACCTCGACGTTTAGGCCACTGCCGAGGATGTCGCGTCCGAGGTATCCCGCGGAGTAGGCCTCGGCGACGGCGGCGCAGACACGGCGGATCGCATGCACCGCTTCGCCGCGGATGTAGATGAACGCGTGCTCGGCCCGCACGGCGTAGCAGGCGATGATGATCCCTTCGAGTAGCGAGTGCGGGTCGATCATCATCAGCGGCAGATCGCGGCAGGTGCCGGGTTCGCTCTCGTCGGCGTTGACGACCACGTAGTGCGGGCGCGTGGGCTCCCCGAGTTTGGCTTGGGGGATGAATTGCCATTTCATGCCGGTCGGGAACCCGGCCCCGCCGCGGCCACGGAGGTTGGACTCCTTGACGATCGTGATGAGGTCGTCAGGCTGCAGCGTGAAGGCCTTGCGCAGGCCGGCGTAGCCGTCCAACCGTTCGTAGTTCGCGAGCCGCCACGGCTGATCTGTTCCGAACCGCTTGGTCAGTACTGGGGTGAGCATCCGGTCACGGTCCGGTGGGTTTGCTCGGAAGTTTCGCGACGGTCAGGAGAACGGCTGAGTCTTCAAGTGCCTCGAGGCTGTGCCGGGCGTCGGGAACGACGAGTAGATCTCCGGGCGTCCCCTCCCAGGTGACGTCTCCGCTGTGGAGCCGCACTCGTCCGTGCAGGACATGCACGGTCGCCTCGCCGGGGTTGTCGTGTTCCTCGAGGACCTGCCCGCTGAGCAGCGCGATGAGCGTTTGACGTAGGACGTGCTCATGTCCGCCGTAGACCGTGTGCGCGCTACGCCCGGCGGGCGCGGTCCGGGCGAGGGCTAGTTGCTGGCGGGCCAGGGCAGTGAGTGAGGACTTCTCCATAGCGGTGCTTCTTTCTGCTCCCAGAGGAACGGTCTGTCTAGGTGTCACGGTGCGGGGCGGGCTGGTTAGATGGATTGGCGGTAGCCGAAGAACTCGTGGTCCTCGTTGTAGCCGCCGTAGCCACCGCCGATATCGGCGTAATGGGCGACGAACTCGACGCCCTTGACCCATTTGACCTGCTTGAAGCCGAGCTGGACCTCATTGCGCAGCCGCAGCGGCGCGCCGTGCCCGAAGGACAACGGCTCGCCGTTCATGTCATAAGCCAGCATCGTCAGCTGGTAGGTCATCTGCTCGATTGGATGCGCGTCGTAGTAGATGCCGCCGTCGGGGCCGTCGCCGAGGGAGTAGAAGACCACCCACTTCGCTTCCGGGCGGGGATGCACGAGGTCGATGATGCTCTGCATCGACACCCCACCCCATTTGGCGACTCCAGACCAGCCCTGGATGCAGAAGTGTTGGGTGATCTGCTCGTGGTGCGGCAGCGCCCGCAGTTGGGTGAGGGTTAGCTCGACCGGGTTGTCGACCAGGCCGTTGACCCGCAGCCGGTAGTCGGCGAAGTCGCCATCGCGTAGCGCGGTGTAGCCCGCGGATGTGGGGTAGACGCCGTTGTGCCAGAAGTAGGGTGAGATATCGGCGTCGGTGTATTGGCCCGGCGCGGCGTCGAGGTGCTCGAACAGCCGCTGCGCCGGCCCGATCAGGGCGAACCCGACCCGTTGCACCATGCGGGGGTGGCGGAATGTGACGGGGGTGGCTGCGACCCAGCCGACGACGATGATGACCATCGATGCGGCGAAGATCCAGAAGCCGCTCCAGCTGCTGTCAGTGCGGTTGGCGTAGACGTGGTTGAGGTTGTGCAGCAGCCCGGTCGTGAACACCAGTGCGACGTGCACGACGATGAAGAACAGGAACCACACGAGTACCAGGAAGTGCAGCGACCGGGCGGTCTGGATGCTCAGCACGCTGCTGACCCGCCGGAGCCGGGTCGACAGCGCCGGTGACATACCCAGCCCGGTGATGAAGGCCAGCGGGGCGGCGATGAAGATCGTGATGAAGTAGGCCAACAGCTGCAGGCTGTTGTAGGACCCGCCCGTGGTTTCGGCCGGCCAGCTCAGCGACAGGTACTGGATGCCGACCGAGACCGCGTTGGGGAACACCGACCAGCTGGTGGGCACCACCCGCCGCCACTCCCCGGTGGCGAACAGCAGGACGTAGAACACGATGCCGTTGAGCAGCCACAGGGTGTCCACGCCCAGATGCCACCACCGGGCCAGCCCGATCGAATGCCGTATACCCGGCAGGCCGACCTGGCCGGGCAGGCTGATCGAGTCCTGCTTCGCGGTCCACAGCGGGTCTTGCGGGACGGGTTTCTGGACCCGGAACCAGTCCGAGCCGGGAGTGCTGTGCCGTGTCCAGTACAGCCGCGGGTGATCGCTGAGGATCTGTATGCCGGAGCGAATGATGAAGATCAGCAAGAACAGGTTGAAGAAGTGCTGCACCCCGACCCAGATCGGCAGCGCTGCGGTCTGGGGCCCAGCGCCGGAGTCGACCACCCCCGGGTTTCGGCCGATGAACTGCTGCACCGCTGAGACGTTGCGCAGTCCCTTCGCCGAGGCGACCGCGACGATCAGCAGCACGAACCCGATCGGCAGCAGCCACAGCAGGTTGAACCAGCGGCTGCGCCCGATCCGCACCCGGGGGGCGATGCCGTGGGCCACCGGGACCGCACCCGCCCAGGTACTCGGATCGACTCGCTCCTCAGCAGGTGAGAGCTCAGAGCGGTAGCTCTCACTCATCACCCGTGTCGCAATCTCATCGCAGCCAGTGACAGAAAGCCGTGATTGGGTGGCAGCTTGACTTTGGGGCGGGTGTACTGGTGGTCACTGCGCACAGCAGGTTCCTCTCGGCCGCACCGCGGGCCAGCGGATCGGCGCTCGTTTGAGACTCTAGGTGCAAGCGGCGTGGCGGTGGTGTGGGGTTCAGCTCAGATGCAATGGAAGCGCGCGGAATCCGTTGCTGGGGTAGGCGTCCCTGTCGGGTGTCGAGCCGGCCAGCGTGATCATGCTGGTGTGCTCGAGCAGTTCCTCTACCGCGACTCGCATCTCGAGGCGGGCCAGAGGCGCACCCACGCAGTTGTGGATGCCGGCTCCGAACAGGAGGTTGTCCGTCTGGTCGCGGTCCAGGCGTACGGCGTCGGGGTCATCGAAGGTACGGGGGTCGCGGTTGGCCGCGATCCAGTTCAGTGAAACCTGTTCGCCGGCGGGAATGGTGCGGCCCTGCATCTCTGCGGTGCGGGTGGTAACGCGGCGGTTGGCTACCAGCATGCCGTCCGCGCGGAGGATCTCTTCGATGGCTGGCACGATCAGTGCCGGCTGCTGGCGCAGCGTGTGTTGCAGTTCCGGCTGGGTGGCCAGGTTCCAGGCAATGATCCCGATCCCCGCGGTGAGGGTGCCGTGGCTGGCGGTCCAGTTGCGCAGGATGCTGATGATGTCTCGCTCGTCCAAAGCCGTCCCGTCCGGTTCGGCTGCCATGAGCCCGGTGACGGCGTCCCCGCCCGGACTCTGCGCTGTCTCCCCATGGCCGTGAAGGAAGCCAGCGACGTGTCCCGCGAACTCCTGCGCCAGGGCCGCGCCGGTCGTGGCGTCCGGGTTCAGGGCCGCGTGCTGATTGCGGTCGGTCCAGCCGCGCAGGCCCTGCCACGTCTCGGCGGGCCAGCCGACAAATGCGCACAGCGTCTGGAACGAGAACGGCTGGGCGAACTGAGTGACGAGTTCGACCTCGCCCCGGGCCGCCAGCACCTGCGCCAACTCAGCGCCGATAGACCGGCACCGGGGTTCGAGCGCGCTCATCTGTTCCGGCCCGAAGTACGCCTCCAGGAGGTGGCGATACCGCGTGTGCTCCGGAGGATCCATGCCATTGGGGACGGCACGGTGGGCGGAAGCGTTGGCGTAGGTGTCCGGGTCCGCGAGAACGTGGACGATGTCGTCGTGCCGAAACAGCGACCAGCCCAAGAACTCGTCGTAGGCGACCGGGCAGTGCTCGCGTTCCTCGTCGTAGGCCAGCCGCTGATCCTCGAGCACGGCAGGCGCGCGTGGATCCCAGTCGGGGATCGGGTGAGCGTTCATGGACGAATACCTCCGGGGATGGATGGCAGCACCCCGTTGCCTGCTCTGGTGCAGGCCGGGCGGCCGAGGGGCGTTCTACGGGAAGCTGCGTCGGCGTGGCCGTAGCCCACGCAGGGCGAGCAGAATAAGGACTGCCAGCGCTGTTGTGCGTCCCGTTCGCGAGCGGGCGACGGGCGGCAGTGCCGGGGATTCCAGCGTGGTGGCGGCGTGGGCGAGGTCCTGGTGGTCCGGCGTGCCGAGACCAGCGTGGTCGGCGTGGATGCGTAGCACCGGCGCGGTGCGGCGCAGGGTCGCTTCACGATGGCCTTCGCTGAGGCCGTAGCCGGAGTCGCCGTGGGGTCCGCAGAGTACAGAGGTGATGGTGGCGTAGGCGGCGATCCAGTTGTCCCAGCCGGTGTCGTCATCGGGTCCGGTCGGGGACGCGGACGCGGTGGGGTGCGCGCCGGGGGACCGTGGGTCGGGCGGGAGGCTGTTGAGGAGGTAGCCGCGCATGGCGTCCAGGTCGTGCCACAGCTGTTGGGCGTAGGAGCAGGTCTGGTGCAGGGCGTCGTCGAGCAGTTGGGCGCGGGCTTGGTGGTCTGCGATGAGGTCACCGCGATCGTTGTCGAGAGGGCGATCGGGGTCGAGGACTTGTGGGGTTGGGATGGGTTGCATGCGGTTCCCCTCAGTGGGCAAGTCGTGCGGATGTTTCGAGCATCAGGGCGTGGACGAATGCTTGGGGCAGGTTGCCGCGCATCTGGTGTTGTTGGGCGTCGTATTCCTCGCTGAATAGCTGCGGGGGGCCGCAGGCGGCGCGGGTGCGTTCGTACCAGGCGCGGGCTTCCAGGGGGTGGTCCTGTTGGTCGAGGCTGAGTGCGACGAGGAATCCGCACAGTAGGAATGATCCTTCGGCGTCGGGTAGGGGCCGGGCATCGTGGCGGAAGCGGTAGGCGTAGCCGTCGCGGGTGAGCTCGCGCAGGTAGGCGTGCAGGGTGGCGGTGGTGCGCGGGTCATCGCCGGGGACGGCGCCGCGTAGTCCGGGCAGGAGAAGCGCGGCGTCCAGGGCGGGGTCTTTCGGGGAGCGTTGCCAGTGCCCGTCGGGGTGGAGGGCGTGGGCGGAGGTGTCGGCGACGATGTGGTCGGCCAGGGCGAGCCAGTCGGCACTTTGGGCGGCGGTCGGGTGCGCGGCGGCGATGGCGCGTAGCCCGGCCGCGGCGGTTAGGCGGCTGTGGGTCCAGGGGCGGTTGTCTATTTCCCAGATGCCGGCGTCGGGTTCGCTCCATCGGTGAGTGATCGCTTGGGCGGCCGTTTCGGCGGCGCGCCACCCTTGGGTGTCGAGGTGGTCGTGTCTGGCGGCGGCGGCGAACAGCAGCAGCGCTTCGCCGAAGGCGTCGAGTTGGAATTGTTGGTTGACCCAGTTGCCGATGATGTCGTAGCCGCCGGGGTACCCGGGTAGGTCTAGTTGTCGCTGGTCGGGGACGGGATCGCCGGTGGTGGTGTAGGCGGGGGCGAGATGGTCGCGGTGTTCGAGGAGCCGGTCGACGACGAAGGAGACGGCGTCATCCAGTAACGGGTGCGGGCCGGCGGCGGCGACCGCTTGTCCGGCGTAGCACTGATCGCGGATCCAGACGTAGCGGTAGTCGTAGTTGCGGCCGGCTTCGGCCCGCTCGGGCAAGCTGGTCGTGGCGGCGGCGACCATGCCGCCGCCGGTGCTGGTGAGGCCACGCAGGACTGCATAGCTGCGCCGGGTATCGCGAGGAGCGAGCACGTTGTCCAGGGTGGGGACGGCAGCGCGCCACGCGGCTTCCGTGGCGCGCCACGCGACGTCGGCGTCGACCGGCTGGTCGGGCAGCTGCCGCTCGCTCAGCTCCAGGACCAGGTCGTGGTGTTGACCGGCCTCCAGGTGCAGCACCGCCTGCAGCGCCTGTCGACCGTGCCGGGGGTGGGCCTCGGCGCCTCCGTTCCACCGAACACCTAGCCCTCCGCTGCGTCCGGTCCACACGCCATCGTGGCACTGCAAATCGGCGAGCTCGTGATCGCCGTAGCCGGCGCGGGGTTCGAAGGAAACGGTGACTGTGCTGATCTTTTCGACGGCGTGGATGCGCCGCAGCAGCACGACGTGGTGTGGGTCGCCGGGGAAAGCGAGGGCTTCGCGGCATTCGATGATGCCGTGGTCAGTGACCCAGCGGCTGCGCCAGATCATCGACCCTTCCTCGTAGGAGCCACCCCATACGAACCGCCCGGTCGGGGTGACCGTGTACTCGCCGCGGCCGCCGATCAGGGAGGTGAATACCGCGTCGCTGTCCCAGCGGGGGGCGCACAGCCACACGATGTCACCGCGCGGGCCGATCACCGCGCCGCGCTCGCCGTCGGCCAGCAACGCGTACTCACGCAGCACCTGTGGCGGAGTCTGATCCTCCGGGCTGATCCCGGCAGTCACGGTCCCGCCTCAGCGATCAATAAGCCGAGGGCCGCGGACACGCCCGCGCTTGCCGCGCTGATCAGGGCCGCGCGCCGGTAACGCGGCCAGACCCGGGCTGCGGCGAGCATGCTGAGGGCATGCGCGACATCGGTCGCGACGCCGACCCGCAGCACATCCCGGCTCGGGTATAGCGCTTCTGCGACGCCTTGCGCTCCGACGCGGACGCCCAACACGCGCACGATCCACGACGGCGGCACGCCGTGAGTGCCGGCGACCGCACGCAGGACTCCGGGCGGTTGCGCCAGCAGGACCGCGGCTTGCGTCAGGTGTGTCCCGGTCAGTACTTGTGCGGCACGCCGCCGGGTGGTCACTGACGCCGCCACATCAGGGCCGCGACCGCGCCAATACCGGCTGCGATCACGCCGAGCAGGCCGTGGTGGTGGGAGGCCCACAGCTGCGGGTCGCGCTCATGGGATTTGGCGTCGAAGCCGCCGTGGGCTCCGAAGTCCTGACCGTCGCCTCCATCGGCTGGCTGCCACAGGTTCACCGGCGCGTCGGGGTCGTGAGCTTGTGTGGTTTGCTGGGATGTAAACCCCGTTTTTCCGAGGTAGCGATCGAGCAGACCCGGGGCGATCGCGTTCGCGGCCAGCGTGCCCATGGTGGAGGCGCCGACCCAGTACTCCCGTCGTTTCGGGTGCTCGGCGGCGAACACGATGCCGCGGGCGGCGAATTCGGGCTGATAGATGGGGGGCACCGGCTGGGCGTGATGCGGCAGCCGGGACAACACCCAAGAGAATTGCGGGGTGTTGACGGCGGGCATCTGGACCATGGTGACGTGGACGTTGCTCTTGTCGTGCAGCAGCTCGCAGCGCAGCGCTTCATTGAAGCCCTGGATGGCGTGTTTGGCCCCGCAGTAGGCCGACTGTAGGGGGATGCCGCGGTAGGCCAGCGCGGAGCCGACCTGCACGATCGTGCCCCGGTCGCGGGGTTTCATGTATTTCAGGGCGGCCATGGTGCCGTAGACGTAGCCGAGGTAGCTGACCTCGGTCACCCGCCGGTACTCCTCGGGTTTGATCTGGTCGAACGGAGAAAAGACTGAGGTGAATGCGACGTTGACCCAGACGTCGATCTGCCCGATCTCGGCCTCGACTTTCTGCGCGAGGGCGAACACCTGGTCGGGGTCAGCGACGTCGGCGGGCATGACGTGTGCGGTGCCCCCCGCCTGCCGGACTTCAGCCGCGGCGCCGGCGAGTCCCTTCTCCCCCCGCGCCATGAGCACGACCGTGTCGCCCCGGGCACCGAACGCGACGGCGCTTGCTCGGCCGATTCCTGCACTGGAACCGGTCACCACAATGATGCGCGCCATCAGATCATCTCCTCATCAGATCAGGGCAAAGTAGGACGCACAGGGGGTCAGGTCGTCCAGCCCATCGCCCACAAGTCAGACTCGGACGGGTCGCCGCCGGCGACCGCGAACTCCCGCAGCAGCGTGACGAGCTCGGCTCGCCGCGGCTTGCTCATCTGCCGGGTCAGTGCCGCGAGGATGGGTTCGATCGCCTCGCGTCGGCGTTGCATCACTCGCCGCACGACCCGCTCACCGGCCGACGTGAGCGTCAGCGCCACTTGGCGCCGGTTGGTCGGGTCGTCAGCCCGATTGATCAGGCCGTCCTTCACCAGCCGGTCGACCATCCGACTCGCTCGGGTCACGTGGAGGTTGGCCCCGCTCGCGAGCTGCGCCAACGACACCGATCCTTGACTGGCCACGATCACCAACGCCCGCACCTGCGTCAGATCAGCCACGTCCTCCACGGCGGCGATGGATTGCGCGCTCACCGCGACCAGAACCCGGCACGCCGCTAACACCGCGTCGGCCTCCTCATCAGCAACACCCCGTCGCTGGGACGAGGAGCGTTCGGTTGTCATTCACCGAGTCTCTACCCAACTGTTGCGGATCGCAACCATTGCGAGTAGACCGAATAGGGAGAGCTTGAGAGCGGCCGAAGCTGGGCATGACCAGCACGCTGGTCCGATTGGGCAGCTCACCGAATTCGCTTGCCCTTAACTCATGAGGAGACACCCAATGGCTCAGACCGTTGCGGACGTGCTGCTGGCTCGGCTACGTGAGTGGAACATCAAGCAGGTGTTCGCCTTTCCCGGCGATGGCATCAACGGGCTGCTGGCGGCGTGGGGGAGGGCGGACAACGTTCCGCAGTTCCTGCAGGCCCGGCATGAGGAGATGGCTGCATTCGAGGCGGTGGGCTACGCGAAGTTCTCCGGCAACGTCGGTGTCTGCGCGGCGACCAGCGGGCCCGGCGCCATTCACCTGCTCAACGGTCTGTATGACGCCAAACTCGATCACGTCCCGGTGGTGGCGATCGTGGGGCAGACCGAACGCTCGGCGATGGGCGGCTCCTATCAGCAGGAGGTTGACCTGCTGAGTCTGTTCAAGGATGTGTGCAGCGACTACGTGCAGATGTGCACCGTCCCCGAACAACTGCCCAACTTGATCGACCGCGCGATCCGGATCGCGGTCAGCGAATCCGCGCCGACCTGCATCATCATCCCCTCCGACGTCTTCGACCTGGACTACGTGGCGCCCGGGCACGTCTTCAAGCAGGTGCCCTCTAGCCTGGGCATGTCCGCCTCGACGGTCACCGCGGAACAGTCCGCGATCCGGGAGGCCGCGGACATCCTCAACGCCGGGAACAAGGTCGCCTTACTAGTCGGGCAAGGCGCCCGCGGCTGCGTAGAGGAGCTGACCCAGATTGCGGATCTGCTCGGCGCTGGGGCGGCGAAAGCCCTGCTGGGTAAGGATGTTCTTTCCGATGAGCTGCCGTGGGTGACCGGCTCGATCGGCCTACTCGGCTCGATCGCGTCCTACAAGATGATGATGGGCTGCGACACGCTGCTCACGGTCGGCTCCAACTTCCCCTACACCCAGTTCATGCCCAAACTGGATCAGGCCCGGGCGATTCAGATCGACCGCTCCGGCAAATGGATCGGCATGCGCTACCCCTACGAACTCAACCTCGTGGGCGACGCGAAAGCCACATTACAGGCGCTGATCCCGCTGCTGGACCGCAAAACCGACCGGTCCTGGCGAGAGGAGATCGAAGGCGAGGTCGCCGACTGGTGGCAGACCGTCGAGCGGCGGGCAATGACCGACGCCGACCCGGTCAACCCGATGCGGATCTTCCACGAACTCTCTAAACGCCTGCCGGCCAACGCCATTGTGGCTTCGGACTCGGGGAGTGCCGCGAACTGGTATGCCCGGCATTTGAAGTTCCGCGGCGAGATCCGCGGGTCGCTGTCCGGGACGCTGGCGACGATGGGACCGGGCGTGCCGTACGTGATCGGCGCCAAATGGGCCCACCCCGACCGGCCCGCGATCGCGCTGGTCGGGGACGGGGCGATGCAGATGAACGGCATGGCCGAACTCATCACCGTCGCCCACTACTGGCAGCAATGGGCCGACCCCAGGTTGATCGTCGCGATCCTGCACAACAACGACCTCAACCAGGTCACCTGGGAACTGCGAGCGATGGAAGGAGCACCCAAGTTCGCCGCATCCCAGACCCTGCCCGACGTCGACTTCGCCGCCTTCGCCCGCACTCTCGGCCTGAGCGGAGTCAACATCGACACCCCCGACGCCATCGGGCCGGCCTGGGACGCCGCTTTCGCCGCCGACCGCCCGACCGTGCTCGACATCCGCTGCGACCCGGACGTACCGCCTATCCCGCCGCACGCCACCTTTGCCCAAGCCAAAGCCACCGCCGGGGCGATCCTGCACGGCGACGAGGACGCGTGGGGGTTCGTCAAACAAGGCATCAAGCAAAAGGCCCAGCAGTACCTGCCCGGCACCAAGGACGAGGACTGACATGCGCCGACGACACAAACCGACTCCCGAGGGCGCGACAGCGTTCGTCGGTGCAGTGGTTCGTGACGTGCGGACCGGGCGGTTCGAACGCAGCCTGTCCGCGTTGACGGCAGCCGGAGCGGTGATCACCACGGCCGAGATCTATCTGTCGCACGACGGGGCCAGCTTCGGCAACAAGATGATGTGGTGGCCGATCGTGATCGTGCCCACCGCGGTCCCGGCCGGTGTCGCGTCGGTGTTCTCCGCCCGCGCCGCACACACCGTGCTGCCCTTGGCCTCGGCCGCGATCGTGATCAACGGCATGCAGGGCACCTACCTACATATGCGGGGCGTCGCACAACGCCCAGGCGGCATCACGCGGTACAACCTGGAGGCCGGTCCGCCGGTGTTCGCGCCGCTTCTCGCGTCCCTTGTCGGTGGGATGGGGCTGTTGGCCGCCGTGCTGCGCCGCGAAGGGCACCACCAGCACGGCGCCCGGCGCGGGGAGGGCTGATGGGGTACCGGAGCAAAGATCAGCATGCGGTCACCCCGCAGCACCGCGGCCGCTACCCCGGCTTCGACGTCCTGGACAGCGTCGAGGTGTGGGACGACGTCACCGCTGGCGTCGTGCTTGGCCGCCTCGCGCTGCCCGGCGAGTTCGCGTTCTTCACCCCGACCGAGGTCAGCATCGCCGGGTCGTTGCTCGACCTGCTGCTCGCCCAAGACTCAGACCCACGGGTCCCGGTGCTGGCCCTCATCGACGCCCGACTGGCCGCGGGGGAGACCGACGGGTGGCACTACGACGACCTGCCCGAGGATGGCCAGGCATGGCGGGACACCCTGTGTTTCCTTGACGAGGACGCGCGGCAGCGTCATCACGGGCGCGGGTTCGCGCACCTGATCAGCGACGAACAGGCCGCTCTGATCCAGGCGGTGCAAGATCTCAGCACCAACGGACAGGACTGGCATGGCTGGTCGGCGACCCCCGTGTGGAGCTTGTGGACCCGCTACGCGTGCACCGCGTTCTACTCCCACCCGTGGGCCTGGAACGAGATCGGCTTCCCCGGCCCGGCCTACCCCCGCGGCTACCTCAACCCCGGCGTCAACTCCCGCGAACACTGGGAAGTCCCCGACAGCGGCACCGAGGACAGCGACACCGACCCGGTCACCTTCGCCGCACGCGTCGAACAAGCCCGCCGCGAACACCAACAGGTTCTCGGACCGGCGGGCCCGGCGTGAGGAGCAACTACGGCGCCATCCGGGCCCGCAACGACTCGGCGTGGCTGATCCCCAACGACGGCTCACGCACCAACCACCAGCTGCGCGCCGACATGCGCCGCTACGCCGACAGCGACGAAGTCGACCTAATCGTGGCCGGCGCTGGCGCGGGCGGCAGCGTCCTGACCCAGCGGCTGGCCCGGGCCGGTTGGCGGGTCGTGTGCCTGGACGCGGGACCGTTCTGGGACCCCGACACCGACTGGGTGTCCGACGAACGCGGCGCCCACACCCTGTACTGGACCGAACCGCGCCAGATCGGCGGCAGCAGTCCGGTTCCGCTCGGGTCGAACAACTCCGGGCGCGGAGTGGGCGGGTCGATGGTTCACTACGCCGGCTACACCCCCCGCTTGCACCCCTCCGACTTTCACACCTACACCGCAGACGGGGTCGGCGCGGACTGGCCCATCGGCTACCCCGATCTGAAACCGTTCTACGAGCTCATCGAACAGGAGCTGCCGGTCGCCGGGCAGGACTGGCCTTGGGGTGACCCTCACTCCTACCCTCACCACGCTCACCCGGTCGGCGGCAACGGCGACATCTTCCTACGCGGCGCCCAGGCCGCTGGCATCCAAGCCCGGGTCGGGCCGGTCGCGATCCCCAACGGACGCTTCGGCAACCGGCCGCACTGCATCTACCGCGGATTCTGCCTGCAGGGCTGCAAGGTCAACGCCAAGGCCAGCCCGCTGATCACCCACATCCCCGACGCCCTCGCCCACGGCGCCGAAGTCCGAGCAGATTCCATGGTGACCCGCGTCGTCGTCGACGACCGCACCGGGACCGTGACCGGGGTCAACTACGTCCGCGCCGGCACGGAGCACTACCAGCGCGCCCGAGCGGTCGCGGTCTGCGGCTACTCCATCGAAACACCCAGGCTGCTGTTGCTCTCGGCGACCGACCGCTACCCGAACGGGTTGGGCAACGAGCACGACCAGCTCGGGCGCTACCTGATGGTGCAAGGCGCACCGCAGACCGCGGGTCGGTTCGACGATGAGATCCGCATGTACAAAGCGCCGCCACCGGAGGTCTCCTCCGAACAGTTCTACGAAACCGACCCCAGCAAGCCCTACAAACGCGGCTGGTCCATCCAAACCGTCAGCCCGCTGCCGATCACCTGGGCCGAACACGTCACCGCCCAAGGCCACTGGGGCGCCCCGCTGCGCGAATACATGCGCGACTACGTCCACTGGGCCACGCTCGGCGCCCTGTGTGAATACCTGCCCCAAGCTGACAACCGCGTCACCCTCTCCGACGAGACAGATCGCCACGGGCTGCCCGTCGCGCACTTCTCCTACAGCCAGTGCGACAACGACCGACAGTTAACCAAGGCCGCGACCGCGTCGATGGAAACCATCCTGAAAGCCGCCGGCGCGACTGAGGTGATGACCATCGACCGCTACGCCCACCTCGTCGGCGGCGCCCGAATGGCCGCCCGTGGCGAGGACGGCGTCGTCGACCGCGACCATCGGGTTTTCGGAGTCCCCAACCTGTACGTCGTCGACGGCTCGACCCTGCCCACCCAGGGCTCAGCCAACCCCGCGCTGACCATCATGGCGATGGCCGCTCGGGCTGCGGGCCGCCTCATCAGCCAAGGCCGGCGGGGGCTCACCGAAGCCCAGATGCATGCATCATGAGCAGCAGCCCGGTGCCAACCATCAGCGGTGTGAATACCGCGGTCTACAGCTTCCCGACCCCCGAACCCGAAGCCGACGGCACGCTGCAGTGGGAGGCGACGACTGCGGTCATCGTCACCCTCGAAGCCGCCGGCCAGACCGGTCTGGGCTGGACCTACTCCAGCCCGGCCGCCGCCGCCATCATCCACGACAAACTCGCCCCCGCGGTCCGCGACCGCGGCGCCCACGACATCACCGCCGGCTGGGAGGCGATGCATCGGGCCTGCCGCAACCTGGGCACCAAAGGCCTGGTCATGCAGGCCATCAGCGCCGTCGACATCGCCTGGTGGGACCTCAAAGCGCGACTGCTGAACATCCCGATCTCGACCCTGCTCGGTCGGTGTCGCAGCGAAGTGCCGATATATGGCTCGGGCGGATTCACCACCCTGACCGACGACCAACTCGAGGAACAAGTCGCCTGGTGGCAGTCAGTCGGCTGCACTGCGATGAAAATCAAGATTGGCGAATCATGGGGCACCCGCACGGACCGCGACCTGACCCGCGTCGACCGCCTGCGGAAACTCGCGAGCAGTTCCACTGTGCTGATGGTGGACGCCAATGGCGGCTACAGCGCCGGGCAAGCACATCGCATCGGCCACGCCCTCGACGACCTGGGCGTCAGCTGGTTCGAAGAACCCGTCAGCAGCGACGACACCAGCGGGCTCGCGAACCTGCGCGCCAACCTGCGCTGCGACATCGCCGCCGGCGAATATGCAGCCGACCTCTGCGATGTCCGCGCGCTCCTACCGGTCGTGGACTGCCTCCAACTGGACGCCACCCGCTGCGGCGGCTACACCGGCTGGCTGCGTGGCGCCGCCCTGGCCGCCGCCCAGAACCTGCAAGTGTCCGCCCACTGCGCACCCTCGCTACATGCCTACGTCGCTGCGGCCGTGCCCAACCTGCGCCATGTCGAATGGTTCGTCGACCATGCCCGCCTCGAACCGCTGCTAGTTGATGGGCTGCCCGAGGCCCGCGGCGGAGCGCTGCATCTGGACATCGCTACGCCCGGGCACGGCATGAATATCCGCAGCGACGCGGAGCAATGGTGCGTCGCCTGAAACGAACACCACCCAGCACGTAACAAGAGGCTAGGGAGAGGTCCCCCCAGCACGCCGTCGCGGCAAGCCGGCCAGAACCTCCAGTCTGCGTCCATAGCGAAAGGACGAGTGTGGCTTCCCTCGAGCACGCCGTGCCGAAAAGCATCCGGGCACCGCATCAGAAATCGCGGCCCGACAAGAGTCGTAACCGGCCCATCAGCAGCGTCGACTCCAGCCACGCATCACAGTCCTCCAGCCGCACACCGGCGGCGAGCAGAGACCGGGCCGCACGCCCGGCGGCGCTGCCTGCCCGAGCGCGGGCCGCGGTCTCCTGAACCGCCAGCAGCAGCGACCGGGCCCGCACGACCAGGTAGTCGATGACCGCCTCGCGATGCGTTGCGCTCATCGCGTCAATCAGATGTGGTGTGCTCTCACTGTCGACCCACCACACCGTCTGGTCCAGCGTCAACGCGACCTGCAACGTCTCCGCCGGCACATGCCTCCACCACTGCTCGTCATCGTCGTCGCCAGCACCGTCGCAGTTCACCACCCTGTGATTCTGCCCGCCCGGTTCATCATCTTTCGATGACGCCCTCCTCGCGCATGGCAACGGGCTATGGGGCGCGACGCCAAACCCGCCTCCGCGCTCCAGCGCGGCCTGCTGGATAGTCGGTCAGCACCGGTACCGGCCAGCAGGCTGGAAACGATAGTGAAGCCCTCGCCCACCACGAGTCGTGGCCCCGGCCCTGAGTCGGGCCGGGACGGACCTCCGCCACCACCAGGCTCCCCGGCCCGACCGATTGCGCGGATCAGACCAGGGCGGGCTCGTCGATGTTGGGTCTGACGGTCACGAGCAGAAGATCCTCGCCGGCAAACGCCGCGACGTCGACCACGGTGTAGGACCCGCGGTGATGCGTGACAAGGTCCCCGATGTCCGGCGGAGACGCCACCTCGGCCCGCCAGCGCCGTTTAGTGCCCTCGACGTGGAAGTCGCATCTCACCAGCCAACGATATGACACCTGGGTGGGAAGAGAAGCAGCGCGGATCAGCTGCCCCAACGAAGCGCTATGCGCAGCCGGTCGCACCCCTCACGAAAAGCCCGTCACGGCCGCTGCTCATACCTCGTGCGGGTTAGCCTACGATCGGCCGGGGTTCCGATCGCTGATCATGTCGGATCGATAGCCCCCGCATCCCAGGCAGCGACGAGCAGCGGCTGCAGAGATCGAGGCTGGGACCGACGTCGAGTTATCCCACCCGAGCCTGGAAGAACTGCTGGAGGAGTTGATCGACCGCCGCCGCGAGTAGCTCGGCGCCGATACGGCGGCTGTGCTGTTGCTGGATGACTCCGCGCAGGCCAAACTCCCGTAGTCGAGTGATCAGGTCCGGAGAGGTCTGAGCAGCAATCTCGGTAAGCATCCAGCGGGGTTGGATCCGTGGTCCGCCGAGGCTGGCTGGGGCTCGGCCGTGCGCTTAGGCGCAGGGCGTAGCAAACCTGTGGAGCGCCGTGTCTGTGTTAGTCGGTATTCGGGTGGGCTTCCAGAACGGTGGCTGAAGACGACCATCTTGTAAGCAGAGTCAGTGCCTCGGCCCTTAGGTCGGCGATCACGTCGCTGGCCGAGCGCGCGGCGTCGATTAGACCGACTCCCTCTCCAGCGTCGACTGGTGCCAGGCTCGAGTCGGCGGCCCCGAACGCTTCTCGGAGTCCCTTCTCGGCCGTCCGATCGTTCATGACGTCGTCCCTATGCTTGCTCCATTGGTCGAGTAGCGGGTTGCGCACGACTCGTTCGGGGAACTGTGTCGGCCACGGGTAGCGCTGGGCGCGGTCGAACAGCGACGTGATGACGGTGTCGGTTTCGGCGGCGGCGAACAGTGCCTGCCTTGCGTGCTCGCTGGTCAGCGCTTCGGGACAGGCGGCGAAGAGGGTGCCGATCCAGGCGCCGGCCGCACCGGCGGCGAGCACGGCGGCGAGTCCCCGTGCGGAGGCGATGCCGCCGGCGGCCAGGACGGGCACGTCAACCTGGTCGAGGATTGTCGTGAGCAACGGGAGGGTGGCGACCGCGGGTTGTCCGTGTCCGCCGCCTTCGCGGCCGCGGGCGACGATGACGTCAACGCCTTCGGCCGCGGCCTGTTCGCCTTGTCGGGCGGTGGCGATTTGAGTCGCGGTGGCGATGCCGGAGTCGTGAGCTTGCTGAGTCCAGCTCAGGTCGTGTCCGAAGCTGATGCACAGCAGTGCGGGTTGGGCGGCGATCGCGGTGGACAGCAGGTCCGGGTCGGATCGCATAACCCAGTCGATGAGGCCGATCCCGAAGGGCTGTTCAAGTTCGGTGACGTGTCGGAGTTCGGCTTTGAGGTGCGCGGCGGAGCTGGCGCTGCCCATGCCGATCATGCCCAGTCCGCCGGCGCGGCTGACAGCTGCAGCGAGTCGGCCACCGGCCGCGCCGCCCATGGGTGCGTTGACGACCGGCGTCTGGATGCCGATGGCACGGCTCCAGGCTGTTTCGAGCATCACACGTTGCTCCCCTGTGTGGCTGAGAGTACGACCGATAGGCGGGTGGCACGTCGCGTGCCGTCGAGGGTCGTGGCGCGGTTTGCTGAGTCGATCGACGGTGGCTAGTGCGGCGGTCCGGTGCTCGTAGGAGTGCTGCTGGTCCGGTCGCCGAGCCATGCGGTTAGTGCTGGTTCGTCGCTGGTGAGGCGTTGTTGTTCTTCGCCGCCGTCGCAGCGGCAGAGTGAGATCGTGACCTGGTCGCCGGTTCGGGCGATGACGCGCCAGGCTCCCCCGAACAGTTCCCACCGGGTGATCAGGTCGAGCGGTGTGGCGGTGGCGGAGAGTTCGCGAGGGTCGGTCGGGGTGTCGCGAGGATCGGGGTCAGACGGATTGGTCATCAGCTACCCGGTGCGGTGGCAGGGGTGAGGGTGACGCAGCAGCGTCCGGGCCCGGGGTCGAGTCGCGTGTTGAGGCCGGAGTCGGGATGGCTGTCGAGGATGCCGCTGAGCAGGTCGAGGTTCAAGCCGCACACAAGATCAGGGTAGGCCTCGGCGAGCCGGTGGAAGGGACAGTTGCGCAGCATGATCCGGGCCTGGTGGTCGTTGCCCAGGATGGTGACGGGTTCGTAGCCATGGTCGGCGAGCAGGCCGCAAATTGTTGCTGCGGAAGCGGTCGCCTCGTCACTGATGCGATCGGTGTCGCTCTGGCCGAGCCTGGCGCCGGTTTGGTGCGCGGCCGCGTGGAGTGCCTCGCCGATGGAGATGCCGCTCTGCTGCGTGGCGGTAACGGCTTGCGCGAGGATGTCAGCGGCAAGGTCGTAGTGGCGCTCGGGCAGGCTGACCGCGATCTCGTCGGCGGCGGGCCGATAGAGCTTGGTAGGGCGCCCCGCCCCGGGACCGCTGCGGCCGGCAGGACGCCGGTAGTCGGTATCGAGCAGCCCGTCCTCGGCGAGTTTGTCGAGGTGGAACTTGGCGACGTGGCGGGCGACTCCGATTCCTTCGGCGGCCTGGTCGCGGCTGACCGGATCAGGCTGGTTGGCGACGAAGCGGTACAGCAATCGTCGGATCGGTTCGCCGAGCGCGGCGAGCCGGGTCAGCTGCGTGTCCGGGTCAGCGCCTTCGCGGGTGGTCACCTGTCCGCCCCCGCAGCTTCCATTTCTAAAGGATAACTCTATTGACGAAAGGAAAGAGCCCCGTCTAACGTACGAAGAATCACTTGTTAGAAGGGCCCGGACATGATTCTCGACGCACCGTCACGGGTCCACCACACGACACGCTCAACGGGAGCGGCGGGCGACGGCTATCGCTCCCGATTGCGGACCGACCCTGCGGTGCCTGCGTTCTGGTTGCTGCGGATCGGGTTCCCGGTGGCCGCGATCCTGTTCGGGGCCGACAAGTTCGCCCATGTGCTGGTGAAGTGGGACCTCTACTTCGCCCCCCGGCTGGACCCGATCGTGCCGGGCACGGCCCATCAGGCGATGTATGCCGTGGAGGCGATCGAGATCGTCGCCGGTCTCGTCGTGTTCCTCGCGTCCCGCTGGGCCGGTTACCTGGTGGCGTTGTGGCTGACCAGCATCATCGTCAACTTGCTGATCCCCGGCTTGGATGACGTCGGGCTGCGCGACTTCGCGTTGCTGCTGGCCGCGTTGATGTTGACCCGGTCATCCGCCACATACCCCGCCGACGCCGCAGCGTTCGCGGTGCTGCGACCCGGTCGAGCATGACAAGCCGCGCGGCCAGCGCCGAGGACAGTGGGGCTGACAGCGAGGGCACGGTGTCGCCGGGGCTGCGGATCATCAGCCCGGCGCGGCCGATCGACCAGGAGGGTGTGGGGACGGCGGTGCGTTCGCTGCTGCTGGCGCTCGGGCATGACCCGGATTCCGAGCACCTGGCCCGCACCCCGGAGCGGGTCGCGGCCGCCTACGTCGAGTTGTTGACTCCACCGGAGTTCGAGCTGACCACGTTCGCCAACGACGAGGACTACGACGAGCTGGTGCTGGCCCGCGACATCCCATTCACGTCGCTGTGCGAGCACCACCTTTTGCCGTTCCACGGGGTCGCGCACGTCGGGTACCTGCCGGGGGAGCGGATCGTCGGCCTGTCGAAGCTGGCCCGGATGGTGGACCGGTTCGCCCGCAGCCTGCAGGTGCAGGAACGACTCACCAAGCAGGTCGCCGACTGCTTGCAGAGCGAGCTGAGCCCGAAGGGTGTGGGGGTGGTGCTGCGGGCTGAGCATCAGTGCATGACTCTGCGCGGCGTGCGGGCGCATGACTCGGCCACCCTGACCTCCGCGTTGCACGGGCATCTGCGCACCGATCCGGCTGCCCGCTCGGAGTTCTTCGCCCTCACCCGCGGACAGTAGTTCTCGGGCTGGCTCGGTGATCGACGGGGCGCGCCTGGATCGGACCAACAACGAACGGCACCCGGTGCCGGGAATGGAGCCAGGATGAGCGAGCTCGAGACGCTGGTGATCGTCGGCGCGGGTTTGGCCGGAGCGAAGGCGGTGCAGGCACTGCGGGAGCAGGGGTTCACCGGCCGGCTGGTGCTGGTCGGTGCGGAGACGCATCTACCGTATGAGCGGCCGCCGCTGTCGAAGGGGTATTTGGTCGGGTCGGCGCTGCGAGACTCGATGCTGGTCCACCCCGAAGGGTGGTACGCCAAGCAGCGGGTCGAGTTGCGGCTCGGCGAAGTCGTCACCGGGCTCGACCGGGCGGCGCACCTCGTGCACGTCGCCGACGGTGAGCCGCTGCGCTACGACCGGCTGCTGCTGACCACCGGCGCCAGCCCACGCACGCTACCGGTGCCCGGCGCCGACGCCACGGGGCTGCATTACCTGCGCACGGTCGAGGACAGCGACACGCTGCGCGCAGTCCTGGCGCAGGCACAGACCCAGACGACGGGCTCGCGGCTAGTCGTGATAGGCGCTGGCTGGATCGGCCTGGAGGTCGCCGCGGCCGCCCGCCAAGCCGGCGCCGACGTGACGGTGGTGGAAGCGGCGGCATTGCCGCTCCTCGGGGTGCTAGGACCGGAGGCGGCCACGGTATTCGCCCAGTTGCACCGCGAGCACGGCGTCAACTTCCGCTTCGACGCGACAGTCAGCGCCATCCGCACGACGGCCGGGGCCGCGACCGGCGTCATCCTCGGCCGCGATGCCGGTGGGGGCGAGGTGCTGCCGGCCGACGCGGTCCTGGTCGCGATCGGTGCAACCCCGAACACCGCCATCGCGACCGCGGCCGGGCTGG
>Ga0105239_10001110_pt1 | contig 37126 bp, 44 predicted proteins | sample KBSC44metaG_FD_92761 | JGI IMG/M metagenome (GOLD analysis project Ga0105239, IMG submission 92761) | Corn rhizosphere microbial communities from Kellogg Biological Station, Michigan, USA - KBS C4-4 metaG | ecosystem: Host-associated > Plants > Roots > Rhizosphere > Soil | place: Michigan, USA... | reverse complement strand
TTTTTTTGCCCTTTCTTTTGGGCGACGGATGTGAGCGACCAGCCTCATTTAGTTGGCGACTCTTATTACTGTAGTTCCTCGCCAGTGCTCTCGTCGGCTTATAGACCTTTTTTTCTGATTGAATCAGACATACCCATTGCAGCGATTAACGCCAGGCGAAGCATTCATAAATTGTGATACTTTGGTGAAAAAATAACTAAGGTATCTCTGGCGAGTTGTACCGACTCCGCTTGAGCATATTCTCCTATTACGGTTTCAAATATATGAACGCGTTGGCAGAGACTAACAACGGCGGCCTGCGATCTGAACTCATCGAACAAATTCACCCAATCAGTGAGCACAGACGCTAGTACTCGTACGTCCAGTAGTAACTCCATTCATCCCGAAAACATCAAGGTCAAGGTATCATTCGTCATCGTCAAAAATCTGGAGAGTATTGGCCAATATTGTTTCCACCACCTTCGCCTGATATCCAGCATCCGCGATATCTGCAGTCATTCCATTTGACTGGCCATTAGTCGCGCCTTGCTGGCCCATCAATGTTGGTGCAAAGACGATGGCTAGGTTGCTGATTGTCATCTTATTCCTGTCGCTACGTTGTGCGATTCGGTGGAGATGAAGGGCGAGGACACGAAGAGTGGCGTAGTTTGGGTCTGGCAAGGCATTGACAAGAGCATGGATGGAATCTCTTCGCACAATATCGTCCTCAAGCTTGGCGGCTTGTACATATCCATGGTATGACTCGGTAGTTAGTAGGGGCTCTGGCAAATCCCGCAGGAAGTGTTTCAGCAACGTTGTTACTGAAGCGATATCGTTGTGGAAAGTAGCTGCATCGCGGAAGTCAACTAGTGTGGAATCTGACGATTGTTAGCTGTATCCAAGGATCAAACTGGCAGGCTTACCGTGATCAAATAGTTGCCTCAGCTCCATGATATGATGCGCAGATCCCGATGTCCGATAGATACCCTCAGTGTCAAGTCCATATAGATCGACGGCTTGAATACACTGATAGACGATGGTTGGGACAGCCGAACCTTCACGTTGGAAAAGGTCATCTAGGGACACTCCAAAGACAGGCTTGAGAGGTGGCAAGGACGCCTTTGGTGGGGACGATCCTCTCGGAGCCCCTGGTCCGCCTGCACCAGGTCCTGACGGTCTGGCACCCATATTTTGAGGTCCTGGGCCTGGACCTCCCTGTGGTCGCGGTGCACCGTTAGGAGGTCCCTGTGATGGGCCTTGTGATGGGCCAGATGTTGGAGCTCCACGCCCAGCACCGGGGGGGCCTGTCCCAGCTGGTCGAGGCCCGTTTCCTGGCGGAGGGCCAGATCCAGGACCTCCTCGACCGGCGCCTGGAGGTGCTCCTCTTCCAGCTCCTGTAGGTCCGCTTGGCCCGCCTGGTCCACCTCTACCTGCCCCAGGAGGAGCGCCTCTTCCAGCCCCCGGAGGACCTCCTGGTGCGCCCCTGCCAGCCCCTGGTCCACCGCGTCCTGCTCCCTGAGGCGGCCCTGTTGGTCGAGCCCCCGCGCCTGGGCCACCCGGACCCTGTGATCCTGGTGGTCCAGTGCCTCTGCCAGCAGGGCCTGGTCCTGATCCTGGTCCCGCTCCTGCACCCGCGGGTCGTGACTCGCTACTTGCCTGTCGCATTGCACCTGGAGGTCTGGCCGCAGCGCCTGGTGCCGGTCCCGGACCACCGGGTGTTGTACCATATGATTGATCATAAGAGTCATTTTGGCCGGGAGTTGAGGTCGGGCCACCACCAGGAGCAACTGAAGATATCACACCAGAGGTCTGGCCTGCGAATCTATCAGAAGGACTCAGGTCGGTTGGTGGTATTTGGGGAGCTCCAGGGCCTGGTTGGCTGGGCGCAGTGGATGGTGCAGACGGATAATCCATCGAAGCTTGCCGTTGTTGCGGTTGTGATGGCTGACTGGGTCGTGGCCCCTGGTTTCCTTGTTGGTACTGTGATGGTGGACCAGAGCCAGGATACCCATAACCAGAATCTTCATACGAGGGATCTTGATATGACGTGACACCGGAAGCTTGCCGGCTATGACTCGTGGGGTAATAAGAATCGTCTTCGTAGTTCTGCATGTACTGATTTTGAACTTGTTGTTTGGGTCCCAGTGACGGGTGTTGCTCATATTTGATTTCATTCGGCCTTGGAGAGGCCTTGTTCGAAACACTCAAAATGTAATCCGCGAAATCCTTGTCGTTATTGATACTCGAGGCCAGTTCTCGCAGACTTTTAGTTGGAGGACCACCCGATGGATTCGGCCCTTTCATGGGAGTAATGCTAAGCCCATAACCCAGCAGCAATTTTTCACTCTGTGCAGCGAATTTCTGAACATGGACACCAAGGCCAGCATCGATTTCGAAGATGAGTTCTTGTAAAGCATTGACAGCCTGGGGTCTCAACGTACTCAGCAGCTCTTGTTGCATGGTTTGAGCGGCCTGGACTTTGAAGGAGTAATCGCCATCGGCAGCTTCAAGCTTACGGTGAAGATTCTCTTCTTCCTGAGCAGCCGACTTTTTCAAGCCAAACTTACCACCAGCTCGCTCACCAGTCCTCACTCTGTCATATTGTTCCGCCAGGCTATTGTATTTGGCCTTTGCCTTTTCCATGGCGAATTGAGCATCCTGCACGCGCTTCTCAGAATTCAGTCCTGTCTGTTTCCAATGCTTCCGACCTTTTTCTGAGTTATTGGCCAGTTCGAGTAGTTCCTCCGACATGCCGTGGAGGGTTGTTGCGAAGGAAACGCCATGATCCGCGATTCGTTCATGCGACCTTGCAATCTCTTGGTAGCCTTGGGCAAACGAGCCTTGTCGATTCTCGGGTCTGGCTATTGAATTATGTGAACTTTGGGCCATGCGCTTGAGGCCATGGGCGTGTTTCTCCTCGAGGACTGCTCGTTCTCTTAAGAAAGCGGCGAAATCCTACATCTCATCAGTCGCTGCACGATCCCACGCAGTTGGACCAACATACTTTTGTAGAGCTGATGCTTTGTTTCAGGCGGTTAAGGAGGGTCGTTACTCCTATCTAGGTCCATGGTTAGCCGCCCGTGAAGGAGCGCAGTCTCGGGTAGCTCTGCTTACATCTGATGAAAGAACTTGTCGTATACTCTGTTTGTATGCCGCGTCGAGTTCGCTACCATTTTGGCCAGCAGGCGGAGGTACTTGTGGAAGGTCATTTTCTCTGGGGCCACCTGGGCCCGCTGGACCATCCATGGTAGTGGCGGGTTCACCTACTGCAGCCATGGTGATGGTCACCTGCAGCGAGGTGGATGTACGCAGGAAGGCGATACGAGTTCAGGGTGCTGTGTAGGGAGTAATCTCACAGGCAGACCGATGAGGAAAGAACAGAACTCGAAAGGGAGGGTGGTGCAATCGCAGTTACGAGCTTGTAAGACAGAGAGACAATGAGTGTAATCGAGGTTGAGAATCAGGCTTGCTAGTTACTGGATGAGGGAGATCAGGGTAGTCGACCTGATTTGCATTACTGCGACGAATTCCAGACTGGCGAGCCGCAACTTGGATATCGGCCGCCACACAGACCAAGAACTATACGGAGAACGGAGTATAATATGGGAGTCCTTCGTCAAAGATCAGCATGGCCCAGCATCCGCATCCACATCAGCATCAGCGTCACTGTCACCAACATGCTCGTCAGTGCCGCGAGGCCGCCCACGTCACGTTCCCATGTTAATTTTGGCCCTCCTTGGCCCTGGAGGTGCAGCAAGCTCTTTAAGCGCGTCATCGCTAGCAGCTGCGCCACAGCCCACTGGCCACTGACCGTCCTCCCTGGGGGCCTCGTTCCTCCCTACCGCTGGGGCTAACCACTACCGAGCCTGATGGGAACCTCTCGCCTCAAGCCCTGTGGGTGCCCGTGCACCCTCTGGAGACCTTACAGCTCTTGCAGCGAGGCCGGGAGTCGTTCTGGGGGCCAAAGAGCCAGAAAATAGGACACTCCCTCCCCACAGCCATTAATATAGGCACTCCTTATGGTACCAAGAAACCCTAGTTGCCTTAAGCCTGGGCATGACTATTACCTGCCTACCGAGCCTCATCCTGTCAGTGGGTTCCAACCGCGGGTTTAGCGCGGCATCACCTCTGCATGCCTTTCAGACAGTCACTCCTGCTATGTTCAAATCTTAAACCAGATCATAATGAAAGAAACTGTACCTTTGAGATTTGGAAACAGACAAGGACAAATACATCTGGTGGTAAGTCGTCGAGATCCTCCAGTCCAGGACTTTCATTCAACCCTCGTCTCGTCTCACAATCTACCGCGTCGTCTATCCTCACCAATCTTGAGGATGGGCTTCAAATTCTTCTTCTGGACACGATCCCAGAGACTTCCCAGTCCAAGGCTCTTCCCTTTGGCATCTTCCCTTCGGAAAAATTCCTCGGCACTCCTGATCCTGGTGGGATGGATCTCATCCAGAAGCTGATAATCCCGTTGAATCACGCCTTTGTTCCCACCAGAATACTTCCACATGTTGAAGAAGCCAGTGAAATTCTGTTGGAATGTCATGAATGCAGGGTCGTTAGGGTCAGAGTTGTACCCGCCTCCGGTATTTGCAGCCCCAGCTACGTTTCCCGTTTTCCAATACGTATCAAGGTCAGTGTCGATATATCGAGCAGGGTGACCAGAAACCCTTTCAAATGCAGCTGCTAGTTCAGCATAGGGGATGTGATCGATCGCCACCTCCAGATCCAGTCCATTCGATCGCTTCGTGTTATCAAACAGCCACCTAGCATAGTGCTCACAGTCGTCCAGTGCCACATGGACAACTGCCCCTTGACCCACGGGAACCCGCCACGTCACAACTCCCTCTTCAACCGTTGGTGTGAAGATCGTCGCCATTGATATGGACATTTCGATATAGGGTCCCGTCGTGAAGACCGCGGCGCCCATCCTGTCCCGATTCGCCTTATTCTGAGCCAGAATCCACTCTCCCACCCTTCCCTTCCCATCATAATGACCCGTCCTGAACTTCGGATCATACCCGCTCTTTTTATACACGTAGTCCAAATTCCCATAAACAAAGAACTTGATCCCCTCCTCCAGCGCCAGCTCGTAGCTGCGGATTGCCCAATAAATCTCCGTTTTCTCTCCACAATTGAAGCCGTCGATGTTGACAAACGCGCCGTCGCACCCGCGGAATCCCTGGCGCAGGTCGGCTTCGCTGGCGAACGTGCCTTCCATCAATTCGACATTGCCTAGGGCGACGAGGTCCTTGGCTCTTTGCGAGTTGACATCCCTTGTGAGAGCCCGGACTTTGTATTTCCTGTCCTTGACCAGCCCGCGGATCACAGGGATGCCCTGGGCACCCGTGCCGCCCACCACGAAGATATACGAGGTGTTGTGTTCGGACATTGTAGATGAGGATCGGTGGGGTCGTCGATTAATACGATGAAACTGCTCTCGATTTGCAACTTGGTCACTTACTGGTCTTCATCGTAGAATATGCCTTTATATATGGTCTCCAGCATCAATGGAATGATTAGTCTTCACACCTCCTCCAGCGGCCTTGATGACATTTCATGCCGCGGCTGTTTCCTTTTTCTCCTCATGTGTTTAGTAAACAAAGACTGTTGCTGAAGATCTCGTAACAACTGAGGAGACCTTGTTACGTTGGTTAATCGTCTTGATTATTTCTGAAGTGGATTTTAGCGATACGGGATAAATTTTTGTTTGCGTCGAGAAAGGAACAGGGTTCATACATCTCCCACACTGTCTTACGAAGATATGTAGGAGGCCAGGGTTAGGTGGCCAGACGGGGTCATTACCTACCCTTCCAAGCCAATAGGGTTACGGCCCTAAGATGGGGTATGCAGGGGACGATGACGTCTCGCTCCAGCTAAACATGGGATGTCATATTGGCTCGAATACGAGTAATCATATCGAAGGGCTGTGTGGTGTTGACAGCACTGATCGCGGATATCCCTCGTACGTACGAGATTCCACTATGCAGAGACCTTGTGCATTGGGTGTTGAATACTCGAATACAAGGACTCAGGATACTTTGTAGGGCCTCGAATTATAGATTGAGAACACTAAGCTATGAAGATTACTCGAGGGGGTTATGTCTGGATCGCTCGCTGCCCACGCCGAAATACCACACTCCTGACGCCGTCGTTGCCTTCATGATATCTCCAAGCCACGACATGTTTAGCGTCTAGATGACTTATTAAAGCCACAAGATAGTGGCAAAGTCCAGAGGGTCTTCGCCTCTCGCAACTCTCCATCTGTTTGTACTATTGGTGATCGGGGCATTCCTCAACATCCAGCCCCATTTCCTTGCAAAGGCCTCTGTGACTTCCCAGCCTCCCAAGTCCCATGGTTCGCCCCAGACGATCAAACCGGTCTTCTCCTGTATCTCACCCTCGGGTTTGGCGCAATCACTCCCTCCCACCATATCAAGACATAACTCGACGTCGTTAATGTTTTCCTCGCCACGGCGGAGGATATTATCCCTCACGACCGGATCAGGCACGATATCCCATTGCGGGTGATGAGCCATTGTTTTCTGCAACTCTGTCGGCTGGAGCGATACCGGGAGGCGGCGAATGGCTGAAGTCGCTGTTGGAGACAGCGGATTAAAGGGTGATGGATAATCATCGGTGAACATCAAGTTCAGGTCTAGGCCCAGCAGGCCGATGTTCTGGAGCAAGGCACGGTAGACATTATAGTACACCAGTGAAATGAGATGATCGGCTGGTAGAGGGTACGCCCACGCGTTGTCACGCTCTTCCTGAATCCGGGCCGCCATATCCTTAATCTCAACTAAGCGACCCTCTAACATGATCTCATACCAGCGCTGGCACGAGTATTTGTTTCGAATCGAAACAAATGCCGACTTGCCAGACTTATTAAAGTGCTCCTCGGCAAATGACCACTCCGCAGACATAAGAGTGAATGTTCGGAGTCTAGCGAGGTCGCTGAGCTTAAATCTGTCATTGAGGGCAGGCTTAACCATTGACTGCATAATTTCACGTCTAACGGGAGTCCCTCCCGGCTTCAATGCGTTGGTTTGTGCCACTTTGTCAGCCTTGCGCCGTCCTAGCCGTCAGGTCAGCGTCTTGCAGCCGAGAGAAGCTATTCAGCACCACCAACTTACGCGCTGCTCTTTGGTTGAGTCTATTCTGAAGCTTTCGCCGGATCACTGGGTCGGTTATCCCAGACCATTCCTCCTCCAGCGAATGGATATCTTGATGGAGCCTCAACTCGGCCTGGATCTCCGGGTTTGCCATTGTCATGCACTCCTAGTACCTGGTGGTGTTCTGCTTTTAGAATCGTGTGGAAAGGTGAGTTTGGTAGAGAAGGAGAAGGCATGGACGCTCTTAAACTCCGCAGGACGCTGACACTCCACTTTGGAGTCTAGTGTCTTGAGAGACCATCTTCCTGAATGGTATCACCAGGCTGGTTTCCGACAATTCAATAATGGTTGTCATTGGTCCTTGGGTCAGGAGAAGAGAATGAGCAGATCAGCCGTAGAGGCTAAGACGAGGGTGGCCTTCGGCTTTATGCAAGTAGCTGACATGGTGGAGTTTTGAAACTCACCTAAACTCCAGGTTGACTTGGCTTTGTCATCCGGAACGGATTAACATTACTGCGACATAGTATCTCTCCAGTATTAATGACGCTCAGCCCCTTCTGTCATCCACCTACATGAACTCAACCTTCGTAGCGTCAAGTTTGGGAGCCATTTTGAACCAACAAAGCTCAGAGAGAATCGTGAAATGAAGTTGCATTAAGAGGTAGGTGGCTTAAACGAATTCAAGAGATATATAAGTCTCCCGTTTAAACCGGTAAGGATGGATTCCAACATCCACGTCTCCATCATAATTCCCGTATTGAAAGATCCCTCAACTCCCCTTTAATACCTTCAGCTCCTGCGTTTATTCTCACAAAGTTGCGAAGAATTGACCATGGCGCCGCTCAAATGGTCTCCCGAGGTACTACCCTCTCTGAGCGGCAGGACATACCTAGTGACTGGAGGCAACACAGGAATTGGATACTGGACTGTGTATCATCTTGCGCTCCGTGGTGCCTCAGTCTACCTTACCTCTCGATCTGAAGAGAAGGGTATTGATGCGATCGCAAAAATTAAGGCGGCTATCTCAGGGCTTGATCCGTCAAATCAGCCTCAACTCTACCTCCTTGTCATGGACCTGATGTCATTGACATCGGTGGTTGCTGCGGCGAAAAATGTTCGGTCGGAATGCTCACAACTACATGGACTAGTCAATTCAGCTGGTATTATGGCAACTCCTTATCTTGTAAGCGAGGACGGCTATGAATCTCAATTCCAAACGAACTATCTCTCGCATTGGCTCCTGACTTATCATCTTCTCCCGTTGCTTGAATCAACCGCCCAATCTACGCCTGAGGGAACAGTCCGAATCGTCAACGTCAGTTCTATGGGTCATGCTGCAACTCTGAAGGAAGGGATCACATTCGAAGACACTGGTCTGAAGGACAAATTCACCTTCCGGAGATACGCACAGAGCAAGCTTGGGAATGTCCTTCATGCAGGATCATTGCATCAACGACATCGCTCCTCGAGCACCAATATATGGTGCATAGCCTTACATCCCGGCAATGTCGACACACAACTCAACGTCAAGACGCTCGGTGGATCGACACTCACTCCAATCCTGAGGTGTTTGGGTACGTACATCACTCCGGAGGAAGGTAGCTACAATTCCTTGTGGGCACTTGTCGGGGATGATGTTCGGCAGGAGCACTCAGGAAAGTATTTCATTCCTGTAGGGGTGGAGAAAAAGCCTAGCAAACAGGCTTCGAATGAGAAGTTGGCGAAAAGACTGTGGGAATGGACTGAGAGGGAGCTTGGAGAGAAGGGGATGCTAGAGATGGCTTGATATTCGCAATCCATTATGTCAGAATTCCCAGGATTCCCTGTAGCTCAATTCCATCCCTCTAGCAGCATGAGGCTCAGCTAGGAGATGATTCAAATGCCGACGGGCCTTGTACGATGACCAAACTTGTCCTTTGACCCGGCCAATCATGTAACAAGGGGTCTTTTGGGCCCGAGCATCGATTGAGCTGCCATCATCTATAGGCCTTAGAGACCGTCGCATGAGCGATCATCTAGTTATAAGAATCCCCTCCAGAGCAGGCGAGGCCCGAGGGCCCTTGCCGAGGGCTATCCCGAGTCCCGCAAGATGACGCGGCATGGCGAACTGGATGCAACTAGAATTCCAAATGGAGCTTCGTATAGTAGTAGGGTTAAGCCTTGCGAGTAGATGGATCGAAAGGGAAACAATGGGAACTGACATTTGACATTGGGCATACTTGGTGGACGGCCTTGCTCTTGAGGACGGTAATGGGCCTTCAACCCTCCCCGAACAAAAACGTTCTACTAAGCCTTGCAAGGCTAGGTGAAATTTGTGAAACACACTCGTTGTGACCAGGGGCAAGCGGAAGAGCTTAAGTTGACATTCACAGGGCCATCCATGGCTAAGCTGAGTCCTGACCGAGAAAAGTGCGGTGGCTATTACCTGCAGATCCGTGCGGCCTCCAGTGTGCCTGATCAACGGTGGCCCCCTATCGGTTCGGTCGTCCTTCCAAATTCGAAGCTAGGACCGAAAATTTTCTGATCTTGATTTTTATGTGCCAACAATGTAGCAAGTCAACCTCGGACTTGGGACCCTCCTTCGAAGCAAGTGCACATGTGCTTCTCTCCTATTCAGAAGTTCATTGATGAAATTCCAGGGATACAATTGTTGAAATGTATCTATGAGTGCGCAGTCGAAGGCTAGGCCTTAGACTCGTCCCCTCTCCACCAACGGTCAATGGTTCATGGCGGTCCAGAGCTGTCGCTAACATGACCCGTTGACAAACCAACGGTCGTCTCGACCCGAGGCAGACGGACCTATCTGTACTGGTAGGTAGGTAGAGTCGAAAGTTTATTGAACACCATCGGGGTTTGGGTACCATCTCCTGGGTAAAGGCTGCGAAGGACAAACCCAAAATTTCACTATTCATTACCAAATTTGACCCACAACTTCCTCGTTGGGTTTTCGCTACGAACCATTGCGTGCCAGTGTACCCTGGACGTTGCCACGATGGGACTGTAGTCCGAAGATTATCGATACAATTTCATCAATTCCGGATCCAGTCCCTCGTCGATCGCCATGGAAATCCATGTAGATATGCGCCGTTGCCTCCCAGCAATTTCAAGGTCTTCATGCAGTATGGAGTTTCAAGGGGCCTGAACGTTGAGAAATTCCAACCGCTAATGCAACGGGTATATCAGGTGAGTTAGGGCGTCATCAACACCATTAGAAGTCGTCGGTACCAGCAACTGGCTGTTCCGAAGGATTGGTTCTTCCAGAAGATACACAGTAACACGCCGCCTCATAGCCCTCTTGGTATTCAAGATGGTTGAAGATCGAGGACCTCGATTACGCAATATTTGTGCGGTATTCCTGGCGTTTGCAGTTTTCTCGACTGCGATACGATGCTATGTAAGAGCTCGAATGGTGAAATGGTTTGGACTGGACGACTGGCTCATGGTAGCCGCCGTCGTAAGTCTCACAATTATTGTTGAGTAAATACAAGACTCTACTAACAGCATTGAACAGTTATCCTACATCATGTTCTCAACATGTGTCATCGCCGGCGTGCATTACGGCACTGGACGACACTTTGCCGATCTCGAGCCTCTCGATGCTATGAAAGCTCTACGGGTAGGTCGATTCTCGCATTATTCTACTTGACATGAGCTTACAAGCCCACAGTATTGGTGGTTATGCTATCTAGCCTACTCGCTGACCATGATCTTCGCTAAGGCGTCGATTGGCTTCTTCTTACTCCGTGTGGCTGTCGTCCGTATTCAACGCCAGATCATCTACGCTGTCGTCTCCACGACCGTGGTCGTTGGGACAGTCTTTCTCTTTGTCACCGTTTTCGAATGCTCCCCCGTTTCGTATTTCTGGAATCGAACCCAGCCTGGCCACTGCGTTAGTATCGATGTCATCATTGGATTGACCTACTTCTACAGCGTGGTCAATGCCATTTGCGACTTTACCTTTGGACTTCTACCTGTCTTCCTAGTATGGAATCTAAAAATGGACAGAAAAGTCAAGATCATTCTCATCCCGGTTCTGGGGATGGGTTGTGTGTAAGTTTGACATCTCCCATTTTGTTGACGCCACGCCCACTCACGCTCTCGCAGTGCTGCAATTGCCGTTCTCGTGCGTATGGCATATGTTAAAGAATTTGCAGAGCCCGACTTCCTTTGTAAGTTTCAAAAAGTGCAACCCCGTCCACGACGTTCACTGACACTTTGCAGGGGCTACTGTAGATATCGCCGTGTGGTCCGATATTGAAACGGGCCTGGCTATCACCGCCGGTAGTCTTGCCTGCCTCCGCCCTCTCGTCCACCTTGTGACCTCAAAGCTTGGACTGTCGAGCGTCAAGACTCCTCACCCAAATCCAGACTACAGTGCTGGGCGAAAGACACCCAATATCAGCGGCCCGTTTAACCTCGTCAGCTTCAATAAGGACAGTAATTGGGGATTCAATGGTGGTGGTAATGAAGAGTCTTTCGGACCCACCTATCGTGACAAGAATGGAGACAAGGATCAATGGGTGACAGCCCACGGTGACAGTGGAAGCGAAGAGCATTTGAGATGCAGTACTCCCGAGGCGGGGATGCAACGTCCACCAAAAGCTTACGCCCAAAGCGAATCACTTGGGGGAGTCGGGCGCTACGTTCACAAATGAAACCTGCCCGCCTTTCACCATCGGCAACAATTGGATGGAATATAGATAGGCAATGGATATTCAATACGCTGTATGTCACATGACAGGCTGGTTCCTGCCGTTGGTGGGTCATTATGACGACTCTTTCTATGACTTGAGGGCATTCATTCCTCTCTATAACTACTAAACTACAACATCGTGAACATGAAGGAATGATAAATGAGCTATTGCAGCCTCCTTTCCCTCATATGACACTGTACCGCAAAACCTATCCCAGCGCACCCGTGAACAATGTCGAAGCGATACACAGTCGTGGAATTTGACGTCTGTTGGAACCTACTTGCGGAGGCTTCCACCTATCCGGGGCAGTCGGGAGAATTTGTCCTCGAAGAAAGACAATATCTCACAAGGGCCTGTGTACACTTGTCTGGGTTTCGACGATTTTTGAAGACGTTTCACCACGAAAGGCGGGATTTTAAGAAGATCTTGCTTCCTTTTCAGCTATTTGTTTCCAGCGAGAACCCTTAAGCATTCTCGTAACTCAGCACAGGTCTACTATACGGCAGAGCCTGCGTCTGCCCCGCTTCCAGGGTGTCGACTTATCAACGGCCCAGAGCAACGGCAATTCTTCACATGCACTCCGTGCAACGAGCCAGTCAAGAAAACATCGAACGCGAGGACATATCACCCGACGGTGAAGCTCCCAGAGAGGTCTTTGCTCCGACTATAGAGTTGGAGAGACACCACAAGACTAACAAAGGCAATTGTCATACCAATGAGGAAGATAATGGTACAAGGCCTTGATAGGGTTGGCCGGTTAGGAAGTGGGGAATTATGGCCTGAAGGGCGAGGTGATGGTGGCGGTGGTGGTGGTGGAGGAGGAGGAAGAGGAGTCGAGCGTATACGAGAGGAATTTTCGCTCCCAGCACTAGATGTGAGTGATTGTTGGGCAAGCGGAGGTAGATTAGCTGGGACCAGATTTGATAATGGAATGCTTCCTTGATCACCCGGAACCCCATTCACAGGAATGATGATGGCACCAGACTGACTCGCGGCACTGTCTCCACATGTTGATTTATGCAGCTGTTGCAGCTGCAGCACTCGAAGAATATAAAAAACAGCCAAACAATAACGAATGATAATCGCCGAAAGTTCAAATTTTAGATTCACCGCCGCAGTCGCAGTCCAGAATAGACGGGCATCGCGATCAGCAAGTCCATTCAAAATACGGCGAAACAATGGATGTGGCCCGACGGTCCAGGTTGTTGAACGTCAGACGCTTGCGGGGGCGATGATGTCCTGTCTTTTGCCCATGTTTATCTCGTCCGAGGAGAGAGAGGGTCAGAGGGAGGAATGTGGGCTCGTTGGGCTCGTTGTTGAGCGACGAGAGGCGTGACTCGAGTAGTCTTCTATCGATATATCGACTTGAGATAATATAAACAGTCTCCTGAGTCCTTTAGCACAATATCGTGGCCGGAGGGAACGTTTCTTTCGGGAGCGGCGAGCCGTAGTATGAACTTACCTTCTCAGTCCGGTTGGCAGCTTCGGCCCACTGCTGAGGCCGCCATCCCGGGCGGTCTTCGAGCCAACTCATGCGGATAATATCTTTGGGGACATCAGAGGCTCGCTGGGAAAATACGAAGGGGCAGAGAAGTGAACAGCGGGGAGTTACAGTGGGAGGCTTGAGGAGCATGCTAGGTTTGGGTGAGATATATGGCTCCGTTGACCCTCGTATCGCCAGGCGTCTTCTCCCCCCGCGTGTTCGCCTCACGAGATGCCTTACCAGACCAGATACGGGGTTTCGAGGTTAGATAGGGCGAGGAGGACGCTGCTTACTCCCAGCCCTTGCCCCTCCAATCAAGACGCCCAAGGGGAGTTTGGGGGGAATTCCTATGAGTTTCACTGAGACAGGGTTTTCAACATTCCTTGTGTATGATCTCCAAATCCATATCATTATATAAGGCAGTGCATTATTATTGCGCCTTAATTCTCGATAATAACGAATGTGGATAAAGTGAAGAAGACCCCCAAAAAGGACAAGGCTCCAAGATACATATGCTTGCTCCAGCAAGCGGCCATCACGCGCTCAACATTGGAAATTGACACTTCCACTGCCCTTCTCGATGATGTCTATGGATGCTGCATGCTCGGCATCATCGCCCTTCCAGCCGAACAGCTCATGGCGGCCTTGCTTTTGGACCTGCAGGCCACTTCCACTAGCGTTGATGCTGCCGCTACCCTTCATTGTAACGTGCAGTCGACCGGTCCATTCAGGTGGATAAATGGCCGATATGCTACCTGATCCGGCCGTCGTGTGGGATACTTTCAGTGCCCGGATTGCGGATGTGGTTGTCCGATAGCCTGGAACGGAATTTGGACTAAGGAATCTGATATTCTGGCTCCCGGAGCCCGCAGTCGTGTGTAGGGTGGAGACGGAATCGTTTCCAGACACTCCAACTGGATAGATGGAGATGCTGATGCTCCCAGAGCCGGTCGAAATGGATGTACTTCCGCCGTTGCCGTGAACGATATTTCCGCTGACGCTCCCAGATCTCGTTAAGATTTCGGTTTGGAAGACCCGGCCTAGATTGTTCAACTTTTCTTCCGACTCGTTAATGACCTTAGGTTTCTTCCAGAAAAACCAACCACCTCCACCTGATCCAGATACCATATCGACATTGACGGACCCGGATTTCGCTGATAATCGGAGAACGGCGGGTTTGTCTCCTGGTTGAACTTCTATCGTGATTGAGATGCTGCCAGACGAAGTGGACAGATCGAGGAGATCATATAGTTGATAGGTGCCGCTTATGGAATGGGAGGTCTCGTGTTGACGGTGTTCCCGTCGTGACGGCGGGAATTGGTCATTTGGTTTGGAGCCTAAATTGGGGATTTGTGTTTGGCCATCCTATGTACAGACAGGCAGTGTTAGTTGAGGTGATCATCGATGGTAACAAATAATGAAATGGAAGGCATTACATCAGAGAACGACTTGCACAAGCCCGGGATCATCACCAGTAGGCACAATAGCACGGCACAGATGAGCCAACATGCGCGTTTGAAGCGACGAGCTCCGCTTTTACCGTCACAAGGTCGATAGCCTTGACCTCGACGAAGATGTCGAGGTACACACCACCTTCTTTTGAAAGATTTACGCATGTTGGGGAGCATGGGAGGGGAGGGAGTCTGGCTGGGGGCTTGCTGGTATGGGTACTGAACAGGTTCGGGGAGAAACGAGGCAGCAGGGTCGTCCTCTTCATCATCATCGACCTCATATTGTTGGTGCCGGGCTTGTGAGTGTGATTGTGATCCAGATTGAGAAGGGCTGAGGGGAGAATTGTCGCTCACAGGTGTGCTTACTGGGAGAAATACCGGAGCTACCCTTGTGGCAATGGGAGATGAAGGTGCTGCTGTCGTGCTAACAGTGCTGGCTTCTGGGGTATAAACTGGTGGGGGATCGGACGGATCCATATCTTGTGGTAATCTAGGATATTGAACATTCCGGGGCGTTTCGTCATCGCCATTGACCGTTGATGCTGTTGGAGTCATGGTCGTCGCTGGCGTGCCTCCACTGAATTGATCTGCCCAGGATCCCATTGAACCTAGCCGTTGAGCCTCTGCGGCCGCAGATCTTGATTTATCCGAATCTTCGTGTTGGTACGAGATGGGAGAGTCACTGAATGCGTTTACTTGGACAGAAGAGGATGCTTCTTCGAAAGTGTCATAACCGCGAAGCGGGTATTGTTTCCACTTGGTCATTGTCTTCTTATTAATAGGGCACTTCGACTAGAGGTCGAGGGGGTGTTGACGCCACGATGGATAATGTAGTCCTTCGCAAGATTGCAGGCGCAGGCTGCAATGGAAGAAACTGTAAAGAGCTGGATGAGCAGGTGGGAATTGTCTCAATCCTCTCAGGTTCTGAAGTCACGCCAGGTTGCGAAGCCAGCAGAGATGTGGGTAAGATGCGAATGATTGCGAGGAGGGGCAGGCCAGGCAGCTACCATTCGCCATGCCGCTTTCTCCAGAATTGGCCTACCGTTGGATGTCTGGAGATGCCCCAATGGAGTGGGATTGGAAACGCCATGTGCCTTGGACCCGAACCGGTCTTGTCATAGGCTCCTACATGTGGAGAGATAAGGCGTGCCTCGGCGGCCAGGGGCATGCCAGCTGAGCAAGTAATAGATGAATAATAAGGCACAACAGGCTCCACTGAATACGGAACAGACGTCAGGCAACGTCATTCAAAAGGTCGATAATTAGGATCAATGAAGCACGAACCTGGTATATTTCGCGAGCTGAGATCATTGAAATGGACTTTTGATGTTTCCCCCAGACACGCGTGCAGAAACAACCCTCGGTGAACGGATCTTCCCTCATGGAATGGAATGCCTGTCCAGCTGGAGTGTGTTTCTTCTTCGGACGACTTTCATGCCTAATTACACCAAACCCCTCTCGATGGAACAGAGACTTGATTTTCACTGACTGCAATTCATAAAAAACCAACTCATTCTCAGTGGTTATGGGTCACGTGTTTTATGGTGCGCGTTACGCGTTGACCGCGTTGACTTCACAAAGGGCGCTCAACTTCAACTCCGTTCAGTTCCAAGACCTGGTCCATCCTGCGGCTCTGAGGTACTTACACTTATGAGAGCACAAGCAGAGCTCCTTGTCCTGTTTGCGTCGTTCCTAATTGCCCTGAGCAATCACAAAGGATTTAGATTCTCAGCATCACGGCTTCACCAAGTGCTTGATAATCCAAAAGGTAAGACTCTTAAATCAGCGCCCTTGTTCGTCAGACAGAACCTTCAACTTTTCCCGGAGCGTGAGGCTATCGGTATGCAGGTCGGTATTTTTACAGCGCAAGGGAATGATACGGCGACATCAGGGTGCAAGCAAGAATCATTCTCACCACCTTTCCGCCTCTGCCTGATGTCTAGAGCAACCTGGGTCGCCCCGATTCAGAACCCATTTCACTCGTCTAATTGACCATGGGACTCATCTGAAAGAAAGTCTGGATTAGTCCAAATCTCCAATTTGTCAACGTGGTTGATTCAGCCTCATGACAACTTGAGAGCGCCTCAGTCGTAGGAAGGTCCCCCATCATCATGGCAAAAGCAGGGCTGGAAGGGGCAGGGTCTTCGCATCATGGCCGCGGACTATCATTCCCCCATCTCCCTATCTATCCTAAGAGCTAAATGACCTTAAAGTTGGACGGATGGCCAAAATCTACACCCTGCAAAACTTCACAGTCCCTGAGAGCCAACTGCCTATTCGACCAGCTCCTCAAATTCATCATGACACAAGGCACTGCCTTCACGGACTGCTGTTAAGACCCTGCGCACCCCCGCGTATATAGTGAAGTCATTCAACTACCTACACAACAATTACTTCTCATCACGTCTACATATCTCGGCCTTGGATCATCTTCAACACCCCTTCCCACATCCACTACACTGAGCAGCAACGCTTCCTCCACAGAGCATCGCAGTCGCACTCTTTGCTTCAGATCTATCAGCCGTCTTTCATCTTCCTCTCTTGAGCTTCAAGATCATGCGCGATGCTGATCATCTTCGCCATCCTTGCTCACCTCCTCGTGTTTGCCCGTGCCGCACCTACGAACGCGTGCGACTACGTCGGTGCCACTCCTCTACTCTACCATCAGTATGACTCCAAGTCTTGCCCTCCACCGCGCCATCTCCAAAAAAATGGTATTGACTGCGAGTGGAGAATCCCTCCTGACGACTACTACCAATGCGACAGCTTCTGCCAAGTGAGAACGAACTTCTTCTACGCCATGGAAACCCCAATCTATGGCAATCCTTATTGCTATGGACCTGTTACCTGTGGTGTTGGTGCCGGTGACCATGTTGTCTACAATGGAGGAGCCCAACTAGGCGAAAGCGTTAATGTTAAGACTTTAAACGACGGTGTAGGTATCTTTCATTCTTTCTCGGGTTCACTGAAGCTAACAACTACTTGCAGGTCTCTGGAGGATGGCATGGATTGCGCAAAGGGAATACTGCATCCCAGCCAGTCTCTGTAACCTTGGGAGACAACGAGTGTGGCTATTTCGCCTTCATCCCGATCGTTCGTGAAGTCTGCGGAACCCACACTTGGGGAAACACTCACAACTTCTTCCGCAAGGATTGTGAAGATGACTTTCAGACCAAGGCCAACGCCTGTAACTCGGAGTTGCTCAATGCAAACACCGGTCGAAGTGCGAGTGCTTGGGGCAGTGGTCAAGATCTCAAAGGCGACACAATCTTTGTCCGAACTGATTGTGCAACCCATGAACCCTTACCCATGGACAAGCAGAATCCTGCCTATCGTCACCCCGGTGTAGCCATGCCCCATGATATCCGACAAGAATACACTTCATTCTGGAAAGAACAGGAGAACGCATCCTCTCTGGCAATCAATGAGGCAAAGACTGCCTGCGTGACAGGAGACGGCGCTCCCCTTGTTGACGATTGTGTTGATGCCCTCCAGGACATGATTGGCAACCCCAGCAACTCTATCATTTCCTCCAATGCTGCAGACAAGGGCGAGATCTATGCTACTTTGGCAGTAAGTCCACAATTCCCTCCATCTTGGCATCTTGCTGACCCATCATTTCTAGAAATCAGGCAGCTGTGCCGTCCGCTTGTACTTTGACGATCAATTCACTCGATCATCAAATTGCAAGATCAACAATGTCGAGATCGTCTCAGCCGCAGCCAAAGTGTTGGAGAAGTGTGCTGCGGGTGCTGCGATCAGAGGTAACCAACCAATCCGACCTCAAGCAACATGTGGTTGCCATGTGGCCTTGGAGTTGAGTTCGACTGTTGGTCCGACACATCTACTCTTGGAACGCCGCCTATGGGCTATTGGGACGCGTTCAGGCTGAACATGGGAATCTCCTCAATTCAACTCTAAATTAGATCATGGGACGGTAGGGTATTCCATTTCGAGCATTGCAGGCTTTCACATCGTATGCACACCCGACGAGGTAATGATCGGCAAGGGCAGTGACCTTAGCCGAAGTCATTATCCGTACCAGTGCATTCAAGCACTACAGATACCCTTATGGAGCTAGCTCGTTGGTGGACAAGAATTCATAATCACTCCTATTTCCCCTTAGTAAAGTTCACGTTTGCTGCGCCCCCTCCGAACGGTGAGCGTATCTACACCGCGCCGACCCGCAGAGACATTTCTTGTCTAGTTGTTCCCAGTACCGAGAAGAGTAGTCCACCGTCAACTCTTTACCGGCAACGACACCTTTCGAGATGACGAGCATCCTCTCAACGCCCAGCCACGAGAAGTTCTGAAACTGGCAGTTGGGCTCGCAGGAATGGTTGATGAACCTCGTGAAGTTCCCGCAACGACCCTGCCAGATCTGATAGGGTTCTCGATCCTTCACCTGGCTCTGCATGACGTCGGTGTTTGCGAGACCTTTTGTGATCAATCCCACGTATTCCCCAATCGCCGAGCCTCTCGGGAAGGAACAGCATGCGATCACGCCATTGTTGCGTCCGTTTTCCGTCTGAAATACTTGAACAGGTGTGTTCTTTTGGGCGTTGATCCCAAAAACCTCTCCAAAGCATGCGCATTCATTGTGGGCCTCCACCGCTGACTGTCGCTGAGAACACAACTGGCAGACGAAATCCGGCCCTTCCTCCAGGCGACGAGGATCTCGGTCTCCCCATGCTTCTTTGTCAATCTCAGATTCAGTAATGTGGCGGAACGAGAAGTTAACATCCCACTGACGATATGTGAATGCTAACGGGAGCGGATCCTTTCTCTTGCTAACCACCCAGGAATGTGGGTGGCCACGCCAATGTAACTGAGCAGAATCACCCACGATTGGTAGTATCTGCCTCCAGTCCGGATGTAGGGTATCAGCCGCAATCTCGAACCTTGTCTTCAGTCCTCTCAACTTAACAAGAGCATCGGGATCAAGGCCCAGGCGGTATTTGCAGAATCGATATATTCCCGGTCCTGCAAAAATCAGCGCACTCCAACCCGCAGCATTCTTGATATCGCGATAGCCCTTCCAAATAGCCCTGACAGCACGGTAAGTACATAGATATTACGGAGAACACCTGCAACATCTTGAACTCACATTCGATTCCTTAACTCCTTCTCTGACCAATTGAACAGTTCGCAAGCCTTTGCCAGCGTTGCCTTTTTCTGCTCCGATGGCCTGAGGTCAGTTCTACTCTCGGCCAAACTCGCCAACTGCGCATCAAATGAATCGATCCAGTGTGCCTGCATGATCACTTCCAGAGCCCTGCCCGTGCGAGCGCTTTCAGTGATATGTCGACAGGTCTGAGTGGTAATATCAAAACTGGTGGCATCTAGCGCGGATTCCGCGTTCCGACTATCTGCTCGGCTCAACTTCTGGAGCAGCTCAGGAAGCTTTTGGTCGAGGACCAGGCTATTGGGGTTGTGCAACTCCTTCCAAATACCTTCGATTAGTTTATCCACGGTTGATTGCTCCAGCTTGGGTCCTGTGTCGAGGCGACGACGCTTCCGAAAATGATCATGACCCGTCTGTAGCTGTCTAGTCGTCGGTGGGCTGGGGCTTCTCGCGGGAACACTACTACGGGCAGAATTGATCCTCGGTATTGATAGCGCTCCAACCGTCTTTCGGCGCCGTGTCGACAGCCGTGTTTCACCCCCGCCTTTCTCTCGTTCTGGTATCGCTGTCGACCTGATCTGGTCTGCGCCATACCCTCCTTGTCGCTGGGGGCTCTCGTTTCCTCTCGGGCTATGATTTCCAGATGTTGTCGGGGAAGGCAATTGGTATCTCTCCTCTCGAACGGGAGTTTGGCCCACATTACAATAGCCGGCATGCTGGAGATTATTTGGGAATGATTCAAGATCAATAGTGTCCAGAACAAAGCGATCTGGGAGTTCGGCTAGACATGGAAGCGCAGCCTCATGAATAACAGTAGCCTCGACCTTGATCCGGACTCCGGCAGTGCTATTCGAGGCTGTGATTAAATCAATGAGTTTATCAAGCTCCTTTGCGATATGATTATGTGTGTGAAATCGTTGCATCTTCGAGTGTATAATTCATAGGGTTATCAGACCCTGACCAGATAGGAAAGAAAAGCAGCCACGCTCTATCATCAGGATTCATGCGTTCAGCACCGAGATGTGGAAAGAGTGAAGTCAAACCCGTGGAAAAGCGGCGGGCCACCAATCTTCCAGAGATCAAGGGCGTCAGTTCGGAAAGGCTTTCCTCGTGATAATACTCCGTACGACGATCTGGCACCGATCTGGAAAGACCCCCACCAAGTGGGCAAGCGGTGCGAGCTCAAGGAACTACTGTAGGCATCACAGATTTCTGCCCGAGGAGAGGGGAACCACTAGCCGACTCGTGGCTATCCTGGGCAATATTTGGGTTTGTTCCGGGACCCGGGAACTGGTCACGCACATGCTCGTAAGATAATAACGAGTTCTTTCCGCCCGATGAACCTGGTCGGTACGGAGGACATATGTCATTGTTTCCCACGATATATGGTTGAGGATCCTCCGGGTTGAAATTGCATTCTGTTGACTTACACACATATCCGGCAGATGTCCCCAGTCAGCGACTCAGTCCTATCGCCATCGCTAGGTGCCCTGGTCCATCTCATGCCCTCAGACTCAGGGTACAGAGTAAACGACACCCAGTATTCAATATATCCTTTCGTAGTCATATGTGGAAGAGAACTGCAATTTCCATAGTCCCTTTCGACTCTGCGAGGTCGCACCCGGTATCGCATTGTGCAGTGTTTCATACGGAGTATCAGTGCCTAAGGTATCAAACCAAAACCCCAACGAGAGGCCCCCTTCCGCCCAGCATTGAAGGATACCATACTCCGTTCTCTGTATTAATTAATACCTTATGTCCCTGTTAGGTCGGTATCGCCAAGGCTGGCAGCATCAGGAAGTGCCGATGCATCCAGCCCCTAAGCAGTAGGCGGGAGAGCGGCATTTGCTGCTGCAATCCACCGAATGAATATTCAACATTCATGTTTCGAATGCAGGCCCACCAACTTGACCCATCAGCAAGCGAGTCTACTGACTCGTAGCAGAGCCTCTCTAAGATGCTCCTGGCGAGCGTTTGTAATCCAGCATTTTCTCTGCCCGGGCAGAACTTCTGAAGCAAATGAAGGGCTGCTTGGCGTCTTGGCGCAGATATCGACAACGGCTTGAGCAACCAGACACGAACTTGGTTGTTCGCTTGGAAACGAACAAGAGAGACCTCACTTGTCTGCAAAGCTGTATGAGAGATAGGGACAATAGGACGCAACTTGCCTCAACGACTGATCATTGCAATGAGGAGATCAAAACCTTGGGTACCCTAGCGGTGCTCAGAATTTCGAATTCAAGGTAATTAATATGATTTGCGATTGTCCTTGATCGGGCCCGTGTCCTTCGTGGCAAAATCAGTCCGCCCATAAGCGCCAGTCACAATCGCAGGAGACTTTCTGGCCGACTTGCGACTTGCATGTGTGCGCACATACTCTCTCTGCAGTTTAGATATGGCTGAAGGAGAGTCTATAAAAGTGGCTGAGCTTCCCATGCGGGTTGCTCGGATGGCCGTGGTGGTTCTCAAGTACCTGGTCCAGCCGTTTTGTCGCGAACAACTACCCAGTGCGAGTTTGAAAGGATCATGTCACACACCCACAGGCCATCCGATAGCATGCCCCCTGATCCGTCTCGCTGGCGGGATGACCAAGGCTTCCTCGCTCGCCTTGCCTCGCCGTGCCGGGGCATGTACCATGATGTAAAACGACGACTGCCTTATTACTGGAGCGATTTCAGCGAAGGCTTCACCTACCGCGTGTTTTCCGGCACCATTCGCATCTACTTTGTCAATCTGTTGCCAGCCCTTGCATTCCAGTTAGACATGCAGTACAACACTGGGGGTTTCTTCGGAATCAACGAGGCCCTCCTGTCCTCAGCATTGGCTGCCATTGTGTTCAGCCTGCTCTCTTGCCAACCATTGACTGTCGTCGGCGTTACTGGGCTGATATCTCTGTTCAACTATACCATTTACGACATCATCAAGATCTACGATGTCGACCTCTACCCACGATTCATGGTCTGGGTCGGCATATGGGCCGCAATCTTCCACTGGACGACCGCCATTTTCAATCTTTGCGACTACATGCGGACCGTCACAGACTTCTCTTCGCAGACATTCGGCTTTTACGTCGGTGCAGTCTATATAATCAAGGGCTGTGAAGAACTCAGTATTGGGTTTGAAGACGGCCAACTCACCAATGGCTTCGCTTCTGCCCTCGTCTCAATTCTTTACTTTCTCACCATTTATTTGCTAGAACGACTTGGTCAAACCACCTACACCCGGACCTGGGCACGCGCATTCTTGTCAGATTACGCCTATCCAATCGCTACCATCTGGTGGACAGGATTTACCCATTTTCCAGGTAACCTCGCATATGTCGATTTCAAATATCTACCAACGAGCCACGCCTTCTTCCCAACAGTCGACAGGCCATGGGTTGTGGATTTTTGGTCAATACCAACCAAATGGGTGTTTGTTGCTATTCCCTTTGGATTTTTAATGACCATCCTCTTTTATTATGATCACAACGTTTCGTCACTCACTGCACAAGCTCGGCACTTTCCGCTCAAGAAACCTGCTGGCTTCCATTGGGATTTCTTTCTCCTTGGATGGACGTGTCTGGTAGCCGGGCTATTGAACATACCACTTCCCAACGGTCTTGTTCCACAGGCGCCAGTGCACACCGACTCGGTCACGTATTACAAGGACGAATCGGTCGTCATCGAAACGAAGGACCCCGATGAACCAAACATCATACGGAAAGCCACAATAGCAGAGGGTGTTGCTGAACAGCGCATTTCACACCTAGTCATGGGTTTGGCTCTTGTTGCAACGATGACCGGCCCACTCTTGACGGTCCTTTCTCTTATTCCTCGCGCCATTATCAGCGGAGTCTTCTTCACCGTTGGGATGGGCAGCATTTTGACCAATCCGATTCTGACTCACAAGTTGGCATTTCTTCTCCGGGACCCGAATTTTCAACAGCCCTCCGAGCGCCTGAGCACCATACCCCGACGCCAGATATGGCATTATCTGTTCTGGCAATTCCTCGGGTTTTCCTCGTCGATAGGAATCAGCCAGACGATCGCGGCGGTTGGCTTCCCAGTGTTGATTACCGCATTGATCCCTCTTCGATGGAAGGTACTTCCTCGCCTGTTTACTCGTCATGAATTGGAAGTTTTAGATTCCCTGACGGCAACTGGTGAGGGGGTGCTGGTGTCGTTGGGTGGGAAGCCAGAGATGCCCGAAGCCCGCAGAGACCGAAAAGCAGTGCAGAGTATCCAGGATCCCGAGACCGGGCTCCAAGCTGGAGAAGTTGCAATGGCGGATGATGAGGAAGCAGATCTGCGACAATGGGACAGGCAACAGAGTCAAGGCATAGGAGGGGACGGCGGCGGGATTACCAGACGAAGATCTAGCGTTGGGAGCCGAGACCGCCCAGCTTCCCCCAGGAAGCGTGACGAATCCACGAAGATCGATACTGATGCAAGTGGGGGAGGAGGAGGAGGAGGAGGAGGAGGAGGAGGAGAAAAGCGTGATTGAGGAGGCCGAAGTAGTTCGTGAGGGAGTTTGTTCGTTGAAATTATTTGCATGGGGAGTACGAGTAACATCCGGCAGGGCGTTTTGCAGGCCCATCAAGCCGAGACCTTCAAATCTTTCATGGCACCTCTTTCCTCGACCGTCCTTGCGACTTTATAACCATCGTCAGTGTTGAGCGCCTCGAAACCCTTGATGACACCCTCCCTATCAGCCTTGCCCATTTCCTGGCTCATCTTGAACTTCCCCTCCAGCCGAGTAATTTCGATCTCAATGCCGATGATATTCTTGCGCAACAGATCCACATACGACCGCGGCGCGTCCGTGACCCCCCAGGCCTTGGGGCGGTCTCCACCCACGTAGCCCATCACGTTGGTCTCGGCGTGGTGCGAGAGATCGGCGATCTGGCGTTGGAGGAACTCACCGGTTTCGGGCGCCTTGGAGTCGAAGTACACGGTGGCTTTGCCGTACGCCTGGACGGCCGAGTAGTTCCAGGTCGGCACCACCTTGCCCGTGGTGGGCTTGGTCTCGGTGTAGAACTTGGGCGTCACGTAGTGGTGCACGGGGCCGTTGAAGATGACCGACACTTCTTCCGCAAGGCGGCCGTTGGAGGCGGGCTCGGCCTGCGCCGCTTCCGTCAGTGCCTTGGAGTGAGGGTTGGGTTTGGCCATGTGGCCGCGCAAGATTCCAAGCTCGGTTTCGCTTGTTGCGTCTTCGACGTCGAGCACCCACGGGACGTGTGTGCACTGTATCGTCGGGAAATCCGTAGACGGTATCGCGCTGATCAGCATCCCGAATGGATTCTCGTGGATAAACTGCCGTAAGGCTGGGATGTGAGGTTCTGCGTGGGCGGCGCGGAGATACATCTTGGTGGGCCTGGCAGCAAGGATGTGGGATGAGGCCGAAAGTAATATGTAATTAGATGATCGCTCTGAGACGACACGCGAGGAGGAGCAAGTACCGTGTGCAGTTTATCAAGAGCCTGATCAATATAGCCAGCGGAATGGAAAGCTTCGATGCCCTTTTTAGTACCCTGTTTCGACTCACACGGATGGATTTGGATGGATGTGGAGCAGAGTGCATCCATTTTCTCTGCGAAGGACTATTATAATATCTGAACGACAATTGGGTATGTGAAAGGGCGTACCCGACGATGACTCTTGCTATCACCCGAGGACGCTATCGATTGCGCGACGCTTCCCACCAGACTCCGAGGAGAGTATTTGAGAGCACCACCACCACCACCTATCTACAAGGCACTACATATTCCAAACCATTTCACACGTTCCTGGCCTACGTTCTTAATCTCACTAGCATGCTCCATCATTGTCGGAGCCGAATTCCGGGGAGGGGGGAGTTCGGACCCCGGGTTTTATAAGCTCCACAAGTCATGGCGCCAAAAATGCTAGCTAGTACATGATCAAAAGGCGTGGGTACCTACATAGGTGCTTTCTTGAAACTCCAATGCCTGAAACACCCAATCCCAGGTTCCCTATTCGTGGATTTGGTAATACGAGTATTATCTATTCAGATCTAGAACATTCGGGCTCCACCTTACACAGGTCAGGCCTACGAGCTGGACATCTCATATTCAGGGGAGCCCATAGGAGCGTGAGTCTTTTCCGCGGGTATTTCAACAACACCAAAGATCGGCCTGACCTGCTAACTAGATATTCCTCTTGTGAATTGACAGTAATGTTGGACGTCAGTCCCCGACAACGGATCAGCATTCGCGACGCGGTCGCGGAAGACGTGGATTACATTGCGAATCTTGGAGCACACGTATTCAACACGACATTCGGACACTCGGTTCCCGCGCATGAAATGCAAGCATACCTGGACGAGTTCTACAGCGCCACGGCCATCGGCAGCGACGTTGGAACCCCCGATTAGAACACGATCGTCGCCACCACGCCCGACAATGTGATCGTCGGCTTCGCCCTCCTCACTCGCGGCACGAGCGAGCCGTGTATCGAGCACGTCGAGAACAAGGTGGAGCTGCAGCGCATCTATGTGCACACGGACTATCACGGGCTCGGCATCGGGAGGGTCCTTGCCGGCAGAATCGAGGACATGGCGAGAGAGCAAGGGTTCAAGCACATATGGCTCGGGGCGTGGGAAGAAAAATTGAAAGCTCAAAGCGTGTATGAGAAGCTGGGCTATGTTCTGGCCGGTGACCATGACTTCGCTATTGGAGAGGTCGTGCAGACTGATCATATCATGATCAAATCCTTATGATAAATTTTTTGTTTTGAAGGTGGCGGGGACTCACACCTGACCGGGCTCCCAGGAGGATAAACTAGTTAGGCCGCTAGGCGGCGACAAATTGGAGGATCTGAGCGAGCGCCTTCTGCACCGCCCTGATGACGAGCGACTCTGGAAATGTTGAATGTCCCCTCCTGCATGGCGTTACTGGGCCTCCAAGATAGATTGCCGCTCAGATGTGCACCAATGGAATCAATCATTCCAATCAAAACGACCTCAGAGCCTTGATTCTCGTCCCCCATCATAGCTTGGCACGGCTGATGTCGCAAACTATGAAGTGCCTCTCGACAACTCCACCCGCAATCAGACGATGGTTGACTGGGTCAACAGCAGCACCGGTGAGGACCGTGATGAGCGATCCGTCGTCCCAGTACAGAACTTCTGGTTTGTAGTCGTTCTTCTTGACAAGCCGCAGCACGGCTGCTTCTGCCTTGTATTCGCTGTCGAGGATATTGGCACCACTCAACCGTCCGATGAGCTTCACAATATCCGGAAAGACTGGACACGATCATGATTAGAATGCAGAACGAAATGGAGAGATGCTGTGCTACTCACCACAGACTGCGATATCTCCCGACCCAGGAATTTCAGAAAGGTTATCTGCAGACGCCCCCAAGCGCTTAGAATGACAAGTTAGCCAACCCTTTCCACGAGCAACATCCGTGTTGACACTGAACATACCACTTTCCTCTTTACAGTCAGCTGCTTCGAAACAGGGTCAATGTCGTAGAACGTTGTGGTGGCTTCGATGATGTCGTTGACTGCCAATGTCTTTCCATCCTCAACGAGAAGAGCGCCATTTGCAGACGGGTGTGCGTGGGTGGGCGAGACAGTCTTGCAGTCCACTTCAGCTCCAGATGCAGAACAGTAAACGATGCTGGCACCCCATTTCCATGGCCCATATTTGTCCTCGAACTTGCGTAGCCATCCGCCGAGGAAGCCGCCCCAGAAGTGGTGATCATTGGTAATGAAGAACGAACTGCCATTATGTGAGATACTGTATCCTTGTTTGGCGCGTGCCAGATCAAAGTAATGGGGAGAAGTGGGCTCTTACTCAACGCTCGTTGCAGCCACTGCGTTTGGAGTTTTGATATTCGGGTGTTTGAAAGCGCGGACGAATTTGAGCACATCAGAGCCTATGGTATGAGAGAAGAGTATGATCTCGCTCCCACTGCGAGGGTGGTTGACTGCAAACATATAGATCTAATCGATTTGTCAGCCCATGATTGAATCGGGTCAATGGTGCCGTTCGGTCCTTGTGTACTTACCTTAGAGGGATCATCTTTGGGTGTCAAGATGTCAATGCCGTGAAGAATCAGGTCGTGCGAAGGCTCAAGTCCTTCGATTTTGAGTGGAACAGTGGTATTCGTCTGATATCTGTTAGAAAATAGACGGCACTTCCATAGAGATTTGTGTAGATGCAGACCTTGATATCATACTTCAGGAAGTATTCCCTATAGCTCTTGGCGCCCGTGTTGTCGTGACGATTTAGGGGTGGGTAGAAGAAACTCCTGGTCTCCGGATATCCGCATGCTAGTCTTTGATGTTAATGGCCTTTTGATATCCAGCGTGGAAACAAATAAGAATGGCTACGAACCAAGCAAAGCCGTTCCAGAGGGATGATGGATACGGACATCCTCACAAGCCTGGCCGACTATTTCTAGTCAGTAAGACCTGGCCATACACGACCAAGGGGTTGATGTCGAGTATCAAGGGGTATGAGTACCTGGAAAGGTCCAGCATTTGTCATTGTTCAAGGCTCCATGGCCAATGTGGTCCACGCTGGGCTGAAAATCCGCCACGCGATTACCGAAGCGATTCAAGAGCGGATGTGGATTGTTGTATACTTGAATCAAGCCCACTACGACGAGTGGGAAGACTCTGGCCCAGACACCAACCATGATGACTTGACCTCGATAAATTCAAGCACGGAGAGATTGAAATTTGAGGAGGTTAGAGGGATGTAAAGACTGTCCGAATTGGTTCAGGAAGCCATTGTTGTGGCATGTCCTCCTTACGAGGACTCAGAATGTCTGGGTGCCTCTCAGACCTCGGTAGACATCCGTCTTCCCCCGCACCATGGCTGTGTTCCTGACACGAGCTGAACCTGGGGATCTTCAACCCCACGACTCAATTCTCGGAGTTTGAGGACAGCAAGTGGGCCTTGTGAACGTCTCGGGCTTGTTGAATCTTGAGTTCTCACTGCTTAGCACCTGTGTTCTGGTTCGCTCGGAGAAAGGTTGCTGACAAGAACCCTGGCTTGAGTCTAAAAGCACTTCACGTTGCCTTGAAAGTCAGGAACGCGGACGAATGTGCCTTGCGCGGGCTGGAGATTCATAGACAGATTTTCGTGATGCTAAGCACTCAGCAAAGCTAAAAGGTGGTGAGGATCTTGCAATACACTCCCAAACTTTTCCGATCCGAAACAACACGGGCAGCGGTGCTGGGAACTTCCATTAGATGTTTACGCCTCCAGCGGCCAAATGCGGCGCCTCAACATTTCAGGTGCCCGGAGTACCTCGTACTCGATATCTGTGACTAATATTGTTCCAGGTGTGACCAAGCCACACACACCGCGAGGTAATAAGGAAAAGCTCATGCGAGGAAACGAACCCTCTTCTCTTTCTCTGATTTTAGCCTTGACATCGATGCCGCAACGTCATCCAGCACGCTTTCGGATGCTCGTGATACTGATAACGCCGCTGCTGTGAGTTCAGAACCGATGGGGTTGTTGGCGTGCTCGTCCTTCCTCCGAAAAGGCGAAGACTTCCTGGGTGCGCTCAGATGCATCGAGTGGAGATAGAGCAGCGCAAGCAATGCTAAAATTGCCAAGACTGGCTTGACGAGGACAAAGAATATTGCAAGAAGCGCGAGGATACCGTACACCAACTGGGCTTGGGTGACCTGGAGCGATTTTGGCTGTTCCTTTGTTGTCAAATGGGGATGGATATGATGATGGCGGTGTTGGGTGTGATGGCCTTGTTGGCGATGGAGCATTGTGACGGTAGCTTAGGAATGATCTCACAGCTTTTTGACCAACCCCTAAAAATTCCTACACGCAGAAGTCTTGAGTTGAATGTACCCGTCAGTATGAACGGTCGCCCTTAAAATTCGAGAGACTATCAGATTGGTGGTACTTCGTAGGCTTGCTTGATCTGGAGTCGGATCTTGCCGGATATGACATGAGATGACGAGATGCTACCTATACCAATAGGGCGTTGAGGCTAACACTCCGAGCATTTGACTTTCGCGTACGCCTGACTATTCCCAGAATACTGACTCCTACGCGACAGGTTCGATATGGTTCTGATTGTGTGTGCATGCCAACTAGCACCAGAGGATATATTACGAGACTAGGAAAAGCCAGGACCAAGGCACAAATTTAACATAATCTCATATATCATTGGATAATTCTAGCTATTATTCTCTCTTTTAGGAGTAATACCATGTATCGCCAGGCTTTTACCGAAGCTACTGGGCTGAAGGGGTATTGATCTGTCCAGACGGTGGTCTCAATTGAAAACCATGACAACCCGAACCAAACACCGTGACACCCGTTGCTGAAATCGTTCATTATGCTCGCTGATGCAATGTACAGGCATGAGCCAGCCTCCCTCTGGTCCTTTCAACCTATTTTTTAGATGCAAAACAAAAATCTTCTAATTTCTTCACCAGCTTCACGCATCGATTCTCCACCTCCCTGTTCCATACATCGGCGACGCCGAGGCAGAACAGGAGGCTGATGGACCAACCGATCAGGACAGCAGTGATCCATGGTAGATTTGTGGTTTCGATACCTTCGGTGCCCATCGCCCACCAAACTTTGTGCGGAATCATATAGCCAAAACAATGGAGGATAGGGCCATGGGTAAGATACAGCCCAAAGCTGATTTTTCCAAGATATTGGGCAAAGTCACTGTTGAGGATCCGCCGCCAGGTCGAGTTGTTAGGGTCGGAACGTGCCAGGAGCAGGATAAGAAGGGCAGTACCAAAGTTGGGGTAGAACTTGTCCTTGCGCTCCATCCATTCTGGAATAAGCTTGTTCAGCGTCATATATCCTGGTGCATAATCTCGGGAGCCATCAATCGGATAGGAGAGCAGGTAAAATGCTACCAGGAAGCCGAAAATTCGAGATATGGAATATGCCGTCGAGTAAGTGAGGGGCACTGAGCGACGATAGCTTGGCCAAGATTTGGATGGCTTGTCCTCTCTTGTAGGTGAGTGCGGCGGAGAAGGCGGAAGGTTTTCCAGCGCTAATGAGTTCTTCTTGTCTTCCTCGCGCTCAGTCAAGAGCAAATCGACTTGTGCCACAACTGCACCGAGGATATATACCCAAATCTGCCAACAGTTCCAAAGGAAGTACACGTAGGTCATGACGATCATCACCGTCAATCGAACGGGCCGTCGGCACAACGCGGTTGCGACAAGAATAGCGTACAAATGCAGAGATCCTTGCATTTCTGCCAAAATCGACCATAAATGCTGATCGTGCCAGGGATAGACAGAACCGTGCTCGAGAAGATGGGTCAAGTCGAACATTTCATGTAGCCAGAAACGGAATTGTGCCCACACAGTCGGAAGCATTTCGGGCTTCGGTTCGTTCCAGACACCAGGGAATAGTCTGCCACGATCCAGTAGTAATGGTCGATTAGTCTCATAGAAGCCGAGATGGATGTATATCGTTGTGATGAGGGTAACTATGAAGACAGGGAGATACAGCCTGAACCCACGGCGGAAGACTGCGCCGGAGACGGTCTGAAGGACCTTGGACTGAGAGGCTTGATCATGCTTGTCGATCAATTGGAAGAGTCTCAACGTTGTCAAGTAGCCGGCGATACCGAAAAAGACATGTGCGGTAAATCCGGAATAGAAATATCGTAGGATGGGTAGCTCTAAAATGTATCGGTGACCGGTATTCGTTCCCCAGGGAGCAAAGCCAAAATCGCTAAAAGCAAAAGTATAGTGAAAAGTGAAGACCTTGACAGATGCGATACCACGAAGGCCGTTAAGATAGCTGGTTGGGAAAAACTTAGGTTTTGAGGCGCTGTCCTTCCATATGTAGGTTCGTGCAAGCTGTGGCACAAAACAGTATGCGAACCGTTTACCTAATCGATAGGCGTGTGCAGGGCGTACTAATGATGCGAGCTTTGAGAGAATCCTCCTCCGCCTCTCACGACGGAGGGATTCATCGCTGTAGTCGTCCGTCGTTTCAACGAAGATGTCCTTTTCGTCTGGGGAAATAAGTGGCGTCTGGAGTTCTTCGTGTTTCTCAGCTGTCATGACGGAAATCTTGACAGTCCGATGGTGTTAGCATAAGGCTTTGCATCCAGTTGCAAAGGCCAGAACGCTATCAGTCGAGCGCGCGATCGCAAACTGGTGACAATGATTTAGAGTTTGGTGAAGAAGGCAGAACAAACAAATCGAGCAGCCGACTAGCGGTGCATAGGACAGAAAACGAGTAGAATGATTGACAGGGCTGAAGCAGGGTGAGCTTTTCAATGACGGTTCAAGATGGAGAAACGTGGGCTTCACTCCAGAGGCAAAAGAGAGGGCCTTGGAGGGTAGACATAGGAATTTACATCGATCTTGGCTTAGGCCAGTCAGTAGTGTGCCAACTCAATGCCAATCCAATGCCAACCCAGTGCCAACACAAGTGCGACCAGGTCGCCCCCGAGCATGGCAGGCCGCGTGTAATGAGGCTCCTAGCAAAAGTAGGGGGAGCTCCTGGCAGGCAGCTGGTGGGAATTTTCTGAAGGAGGGCGAACCCACCAGGGTTGCCAAATAGGAGGAATACAAGGTCGGTTGAGTGGTTGAGAAACGATGGCGCCAATCTTTAGGATTCTTGGTGGGCTCCTCCGAGATCCACCATGGTGGCTGTCTCCCTGCATTAGCGTTGATTTAGAGCCTTATTGCCTTGGTTGGCAAGCCTTCTCAGGCATCGCTGCACATTTCAAGGACACTTGAGGCTCACTGACATTGGCTTTTCGCCAATCTATTAAGCGAAGTCGCCCCCTCAAGCGTTTGGAAGGAGCATTTCGCGTCCAAACCAAATCCTTCTGGCGGAAATATACTTCTGAGTGAGCAGGTGGTCTCAAGTGCCGTTGTCGGAAGGATTCGCTGACCTCAGTCGGGAATCAAGTTCGTATTCTTTGTCTCATTATCTGAACGGAATGTGAAGGCTTCTTTCGGTCCAAGAGACCAAGCCGTTTGATGTGAGTCTGAAACTGACTGAAAAGGCCCAAGAATCTCTCTCGGATCAGTGCTGTTTTTAACCACCAATCTATGATAGGCAGGCCGCAACGCGGCATCTGTGCTCCCAGTACTCCGTACTCCGTATTGGTGGCTGGCCCCCCCTACAACCGAGTCTTGGCACGTGGCACCCAGAGTTCCGCTATATCCGAAGCGGTTCCTTTGCAAGGATGGAGGAGGATTCAGAGATTTTGGCTATTACGGAGGACGGGAGCGCTCGAATTGTCATGGCCAGTGGTCCATTTCCCATTCTCCATCTGTCTCCGAACTCTTGGCCCTTGGGTGAAGGTATCAATTGACAAGATGCTTCAGTTGCAGAAGCCTTAATTGGGTCAGATTGCATCCCGTCAGCCCCCAAATCTAATGACTAAGGGATTCGGACTGGCGTTATCTTTGGCAAGAAGATCGGATGTTGATTTGATATGTTTGGAGTACCAAGAACACCAAGACAGCAAGAGCTGGGCCGTACCGCCACACCTCCAAAAGTCTGACACGATCAATCCGAAGCCCTAATTATGCACGAAGACATCACTGATCAGTAGTAGTGGCACACACTAGATAGCGAGTACTCACCCCAATTGGAGAAATGACGGTTCAATCATCGTCGGTTGCTTTGCCTTAATTGAGTTGAGATCTGAGGGTCACCGGCACTGGTAGTGGTAGTGGTAGTGGTAGTGGTAGTGGTGGGCAAACGCAACTCTCGTTCATCCTTCGCGGCACCAAGGAGCTCGTAATCTACTCGTACTGGTACCAGGCATTTTTGAGTCGAAGCGAAGGGAAACCCCCCACATAGGCAGGTCGCTCACTAGTACGTAAAATGCAAATGCTGCTGGCGAGCTCAGTTGAGTCGTACGTACATTACGGAGTGCTGGAAGGAGAAGATCCCTACCTGGTCTCCACGGCATCAGACACCCAGGAGGTCTTAGCGTGCCCCTTATCTGAAGGACGCGTACGGAGTACGGAGTACTCCACCCTACCAACGCACATGGCACTGCTCATCACCTGACCAACACCAGAGCAACACGTGCGTCGTTGAACACTGAACATCGGCTGGTACTATACCTCCTCTCTATTATTATATGAGTATGAATTTGAGGACGGAGTACCCATAGGGGCACATAGTGAGGAAGCCCCTTGTTGTCCTACGGAGTACGGATCACGGAGCACCAAGCCAAGCCAATATCCAAGATGCCGAGACCTGTACTCGGTACTGTACCACTGGACTGTCAAGGATACCTGGTACATATGAATTTCATGCAGTCCACATACGGAGGAATGGAGTTGTCAATCGGCCACATCCCGATGACATTCGATCATACTTTCCTCATCTCCTTTTAAAACCACACGGATGCTTCCGTAGACTGCATCCATGGGGTGCTACTCCGTACTTTCGATGGTGATTTGGATCTCTGGTAGGGAGTATCCCATACCCCATCCGTGGGATTCCTGAGAAGCCTTTGGGTTGCTTCTGTTTCAACCATTTCACTTCATAGCTTGACCAAAGACTCTCAAGCCATTTCCATCTCCCTACCTGTCAATTGAACGGGATCGGAGCGGTCGATGAAAAGGGTGACACTCCTCCCTGTACAACCCTCCCGAGGATCCACAAGTCCCTATGAGCTTGGGTGTGCCGTTGCCCAACGGGTTGAACAACCCATCTTGAACAGTACGGAGCACCCATCGAATTGCAACAATCCAGATTGTTCACTTGTTGCAGTCCAACACGATGATCTGGCCCCTTTACCAGGAGGGGGAAGCACGTGATCAGGGGCAAGCAAGCCCAAAATGGTAGGAGAGGGACCAGCAAACCACGTGATATGAAAACCCTGCCTTATCGATAAGGCCTCCCCCGCCAGAGAAAATTTCATGAAGGACGTGACCCAGACTCCAGTATACTGTAGTAATGGTTACAGTCAAGCGGATCAATAATATGTGTGCTTTTGCTACATCGCCCGTGAAAAAACCCCCACACTGTCCACTAACCTTACCGCACTTGCATCAACGATTAAAGCCAGCCTCGATCGTCCAATTGTTTGAAAATGCTTTTCTTTCTTTTCCTCTTTCCTTTCTTCCACCTCGCCATCTCAGGCTCTCTCTCATCTTTACCACAGCGGGCGACTTCGGGAGTTTTGCGCTCGCTAATCGTCATAAAGCTCCAAACCTAACGTTTTATCCACGCCAATCAGCCTGACCGCTTAGATCTGAGTAATATCGATTCTAGCAGGTAGAAACTCTTTTTCGCCTCTGGCCCTTGAACTTTCGCTTGGATTATATCGAGCTTCGACGACGTTCAACCATGGGCCCCGCTGCCAAGGACACGGACGCCGACGTGCGAGCGACCAGCATTGATTTCGGCCGTGATTACGGCACGACGACCTCCGGCTCGTCGCAAGCGCCTGCTGAGCATGGCCATCCCGAGGTCGTCGAGGCCAGCCCTGATCGCGGGACCGACGCGATCGGTTCGGGAGAGAAGGCATCCTGGCGCTCCAAGTTCGCGTATTTCAAGACCAAGGACTTCTGGTTCATCTTGCTCCTGGGGCAGATACTGGCTATCTGCATAACGGGCACCAACACTCTGACCACCCTCCTGGTCATCGAGGGAACCAGCATTCCGGCCTTTCAGACCCTATTCAATTACGTATTGCTTAATATTATATACACCAGCTACACTTTATACAAGTACGGCTTCAAGAAATGGACCCAGCTGCTGCTCAAAGACGGCTGGAAATGTAAGTGTCTCCTCCCCGTCTTCTGCCCATGCCATCAATCAATCATCAGCGATCACCTCGAAGCGACTGACTGACCGCCTGAATCTGGAATGCTAGATATAATCCTGGCTTTCTTCGACGTCGAGGGCAACTACTTCACCGTCCTGGCCTACCGCTACACGACCATCCTGTCCGCACAGCTCATCAACTTCTGGGCGATTGTGGTCGTGGTGGTGATCTCGTTCATCTTCCTGCGTGTGCGCTACCACTGGGCTCAGATCCTCGGCATCTTCGTCTGCATCGGGGGCATGGGCATCCTGCTCGCGTCAGACCACATTACGGGGTCTAACGGTGGCGACATCAGCAGCGGGAACCAGCTCAAAGGCGACCTGTTTGCGCTCCTCGGCGCGACCTGCTACGGGCTGTGCAACGTGTACGAGGAGTGGTTCGTCTCTGGACGGCCCTTGTACGAGGTCATCGGACAGCTGGGCTTCTGGGCCACGATCATCAACGGCGTCCAGGCGGCCATCTTCGACCGCCAGGCATTCCGTCACGCGACCTGGAACGGCGACGTCGCCGGCTACCTGATCGGCTACACGTTGATCCTGACCCTCTTCTACACGCTGGTGCCAATCTTGTACCGCTTTGCCAGCGCGGCGTTCCAGAACATCTCGCTCTTGACGGGCAATTTCTGGGGCGTCATCATTGGCCTTCGGGTCTTCCACTACCACGTGCATTGGATGTATCCGATCGCGTTCACGCTCATCATGCTCGGCCATTTTGTCTATTACCTTGGAAAGGGCGTCTTGGGCGAGGCGGCCAAGGCGTGGCTGGGTGAGAATCAGGAGAAGGGCATCGACGGATTCGGCTCTGCGAAGCGCCGCATCCGAAAGATGCAGGAGAGCGAGGCAGGCCCAAGGGGCGGTGAGGGGGTCGAGGGCGCCGGTGTGGTGTGAACACATGATGCTACACATGACTTGGTCAGTAGATGACCGCCCCGATGGAAGTCGTGGGTCTGTTGATTCAGCACCCCGATGATGGCCACCGGATCCATCATTCATTTCGAAGCGTATTGCTGCTCGTGGATCTACTGAACATGAACACAATCCACACATAATACACGAGTGTCCTGCGTTTTGTACCCATCGCAACCAATATGATAGTATAGTTGGAAGAGGTATATCGTAATGATAAAGAGATAACTTCATAATATAGCGCTTTTCAACACACCATCAATCTACCCAATAGTGTTTATTCTGCCTTGTGGTTCCGTGGATTTTACCAGAAAAGGGCAACCGGCGAGAGCCTACTCAAAATGCAATGCAAGGATGAATACACGATCTACAACAGGGTACGACTATGATCCATTAGGCAGCAGAATCATTAACCACGCCTCTGCTCCAGCCAGTGGAAAATGGTGAGTTAATAATCCTAAGACCTTTGGGTTTGAGGTTGCCCCCCACCCCCCCCCCCCCCCCCCCCCCCCAGCCCTCATCCCCCCCTCCCCCCCACCCTCCCCGTCAAACCAAATCCGACTAAAACCCATACAAACTATATTTACCAACAAAACAA
>Ga0105239_10001109_pt1 | contig 37133 bp, 51 predicted proteins | sample KBSC44metaG_FD_92761 | JGI IMG/M metagenome (GOLD analysis project Ga0105239, IMG submission 92761) | Corn rhizosphere microbial communities from Kellogg Biological Station, Michigan, USA - KBS C4-4 metaG | ecosystem: Host-associated > Plants > Roots > Rhizosphere > Soil | place: Michigan, USA... | reverse complement strand
TGGTTTGCGACGCAAAGCAGGTTGGCGGCGATCGCGCGCACGCGGTCACGGAAGGCCGGCGAGACGCGCCGCCCCCAGGCGAGTGGGTCGGTCATTGAAACCTCCATCAATGTCAGGCAATTAGGAGGCCGAGGTGGGTCCCCCGCCTCGCTTCTCCATTAACCTTGGCCCCGTGCGCTCACTTGAGCGGCGGGGTTTCTTTCAAGGGCCTTTGATGCCGAACAGCACGCGGCCGGCCGCCTGAAGGCGTTCGGTGAGCAGGTCGCCCATCACCGCCTTGCCGATCGACGGAAGGCTGGACGCGACTGCGGCGAAGCCGATGCCGATCCAGAAGGCGAGGCCGGGGCCGATGTCATGGTCGCTCACCGTCACCACAGTGCCCAAGACCGAGAGACCGGTGAAGCAGGTCCAGTTGATGAAGGCGCGCCGCTTGAACATGGCGAAGCGCACCATCAGGCACGCGGCTGTCCCGATCACGGCTGAAGCTAGAGGGACGCTCATCCCGATCACGCAGACGGTGCCGGGCACGACGGCGGATGCGCACCGCGTGATGGTGTCGTTCAATGATGCCCCCATGCCCCTTTCGCCACGGCAATCAGCGACGCGCAGAGGAGGATCATCCCCAGGATCGCGAGCGGTTTGCCGAGGCGGTGCCATTGTTGCCACGGATCGATTTGTACCGCGCGCTGCTCGACCGTCGTCAGCGCCAGCACCATCCGCGAGTATGTGACGTTGAGAATGCCCGTCCACAGGATGACGCCGGGCAGCGATATGGTATCGGCCACCCGCTTGACGGTGAGGATGACCCCCATCCAATAGCCCGTCACCTCGCCGTAACAAGTCAGATAGACCACCTCGGGGAAGCAGCGGACCACGCCGACCAACGACAGGAGGCCGATCATCGTGCGGAACAGGAACAGCACCGATAGCGGGTGCGACCGATACCGATCCGCATAGAGATCGACCACCATCCAGCGCAGGTTGATGGCGTTGATGATGCCGATCGTGATGAGGCTGGCGAGCGCCGATCCGTAGAGCCATGGGTTCCCGTCGAAGCTCGGCGGGTACGGCGAGATGGTCGTACTGAGCGCGGCGACCTTGGCCGCGATGCCCGAGGCGGCCGTCACGGAATAGTGCTCGGGTTCGTCGGAATTGTGTCGCCGTTGTAGCGGCCGCCAGTCCCGAATGCGGCCTGCCACAGGGCAAAATCAAGAGCCTCGACCTGCGCATAGGTTCGCCCGGACACCGTCAGGTCTTCCAGATAAGCGCGGTAATCGACCCGACTACCCGCCTTGTTCTGATAGGTCGCTCCCCAAGGGGAGACGACACCATGGATTGAGAGGTTGCAATACAAGAAGGTGGGGCTTCCGGAATGCGCGGAAACGCCAACTGAGAGAAAGCGATTCCCGAGAGTAGTCCTGAAATTCGATGCTGGCGAAGAGTCAAGCCCCAGTCTTTTCCCGCTGCTGGTAAGCGGTAGTGTACCTCCGCTGCTGACCGCTTCCGGTTGACTGAGAGCAATGAGAGCCGTCGTGTTTTGCCCAATAATCATCTCGCCAGGATCGACGTCGGCTGTTGCCGCGCGTGTCAGCCTGTCCCATCGGCTAATATAATAACTGTGGTCCAAATTAGCTTGGAGATACGCTTCAATTGCCGCCGGGCCACGCGCTGCCCATCCCTGCTGGACCTGCGCATTCGTCTGGGAAACTATGACATGAATGCCACCGAGCGTCGTGCGCTCGGTAAGCATCTGATTTGCCACGTCAGCGCCGCTGGCCACCGCGAACGGGTTTGAACGCGATAAGGCGAGCGAATTTACATCTCCGCTACCCAAAAGAGCCGCCGCGCGCTTCCATGCGATATTCGGGATCGATGCACCGGAAGCTGGAACGCCGACCACCGGATTTGCACTATGCGCCGGCTCATAAAGGACGAGCGAACCCGGCACGAGCAGAGAATCATCGTCGTCAGCCCACGGCAAGGTCGGATCGGGATCGCCGGCATAGGGCAGCGCAAAATCAAGGCCATACGTTGCCATGGTAGTCTTCTCCTTCAAGCTGCAATGAGGGTGGGGAACCAGCCTTTGGCGTACATCTTGCGGTAGACGCGCAGCGCCTCCAGCGCGTAGCCAAGGTTGTTTCGATGGAGCCAATCGCCGGTGGTCGCCGAAGCGGCGCTGAGCATGCCGGAGGGCATCAACGGATTAGCCGTGCCGTTGGAAAGCGTAGCCCCCGAGACCGTCAACGCCGTGCTCGACTTCGCGATCGTCACGCTGTTGCTCGCGGTACCTGCGGCGGTCGATGCGATGTTGCAGCGGGTCGTGCCGAGAATATCGGTCCCGCTAACCGCCGTCACACCAAGCGATGTGGAGTTCGCGTTGATGTAGCTCGCCAGGCTCGCCGCAGTGGCTACGGCATCCGCGCCGATGGTGACCTGCGCCCCGACGGCGCCGCTCGCAACGAACGTGATCGTCGACCCGCCGAGCGAGACCGTGTCATTGGCCGTCGGGTTGGCGGTGAAGGTCCACCCGCCGCTGGCTTTGCCCGCGAGATCGGCAGCGTCGGTATGGAAGTTGGAATAAACGCCGTAGCTATCCGGCACGAAGCCAATAGCGGCCATTTCCTCCGTTGTCGGGGCAAGATTGGTCTCGACATAACTATCGCCGTAAGTGCTCGCGAGAGTGGCGTTGTATGCCATGAAGGTCGTCTGGGTTGAGGTGCCGGCTTCGGTCGGACCATTCTGGATCGAGAGCACCAAGAGACGCTTATAATACGTCTTGAGGTAGGCGATCATCGCCGCGAGATCGGTGGGGAAACTTCCGCCGTTGCGCCCGGCCTTGTAGATGCCGGTTCGTTCTTGGGTCTGCGCACCCAAGTCGGTGATGAACGGCGTGTTGGCCGGGCAGTTGACTGCAGATCCTGCCGTCGTCCGCGTGAACGTATAGGGAGCCGTGCCGATGCCCGAAGTCGGCGTCCCGCTCAAAACTCCGGGAACACCGGCCAACGTGCCGGTCAGCGCCAAACTTCCGCTGGTCCCGCTGTTATAGAGCAGATCAGTGGAATATGCTGAGACGGCCACCGCCCCACTTGCCGGTATTTGGTTGCCGGTGACGCTGATCAGCGCGGGAATGCCATTTTGTCGGGCGGCGATATGCGTCGATGTCTGGCCACCAACGCCGCGATTGTTGATCGTCACGGTTACGCCGTTGGCGTTCATCCGATCCGACAGCTGCTTGGGGTATGATCCCTGTCCAGGCCCGCTGCCAGTAGACCCCGCTCCCGCAGTGAGGCTGTCGCCCCAGCAATCTATGACCGCGAGATCACTGAATGCGCGCCAGGCGGCACCGCCCTCGACCGGGACATGGAGATGATAGTTCAGCGCGTCGACATAGTAGATGACGTGACCATCCGCCGTCACCGCTTGCACGGTAGCGTTGTAGGTGCTGCCGGACAGCCCGTTGAATTGATGCATGTCCGACTTGCGGATGCTGCGCACCCGCTTCTTTGATGTCGCCGCGTCGACATAGGTCGACACCACATAGCTGGCCGTATCGACCAGTGTGAGCAGGCCACCGCCCAGGCGATCGGTCAGGTTGACCGTCGGCTGATCGTTCAGCTTGACGTCGGCCGGCAAGGTCATGCGAGTGAAGAACATGCCCGAGGCATTGCTCCACTGACCAAGCAGGCGATGTCCAAGGCGGAAGCGGAGCACTCCACCCGCCTCAAGCGGGAGGCGTGCGAGGTAGCTTCCCAGGCCGGGAGGCACCAGCCGGGTCACGATGTTCGCGCTGAGATCGTCGTCGACCTTGGCGCTAGCCGGCAAGGTCATGCGGCGCGGATAAAGGCCATTGATGACGTCGAGGGTCGCCAGCAATCGATTACCGACCCGCCAGCGCATCGCACCTTTGCTGGCCGTCAGCTCGGCCGGCAATCGTTTGAAATTCGAGCCGATGGCGCCGGCCAACAGCCGTTGGCCGAGGGAGATCGACGTGTTGTCGTCGATAGTGGCGTTGGCCGCGATGCGGAGCTTGCGAAAGTAAAAGCCGAGCGTCGCATCGAAGGTGCCGTATAGGCGGTTGCCGACCCGAAACCTCCAACTGGCCTGACCGCCCGCCTCGGTCGTGAACTTCCTGATCGGCGAGGCAAGATAGGCAAGCGCGGACGCCCAGGCCATAGCCGACTTGCTGGTCGGATCGCTGGGGTCAGGGTTGCCAGTGGACTGAGCCCACGCCTTCGATAGGGCCTCGGCCGTCTCCGCGCCGGTCTTAGCCGTTTGCGCGGCCGTGACCTTGCCATCGAGTGCCGCGGCATCGGCACCGGTGAGCCCGGGGCCGCGCAGGCCAAGCACCATCGGGGCGGTAATCGTCTCGCTCATTTCGTCACTCCTGGCGAAACAGTGAAGGTGCCGCTCGACAGGATCTCGGAGATCCCATCGGCATAGGTGATGCGGATGTCGAAGGCGAAGGACTGATCGTCGCCAGCCTCCGGCGTGTTGAGACCCGGCAGCGCGGCAAGTTGCGTGGGTGTGAAGCCCTCTCCGAGGTCGAGCGTGAGGATGCGGACTTCGTCGTCACCGCCCTCTGTGCCACTCTGAAGCGCGTCGCTGAAACTGATGTTCGCGAGCGCGAGGAGTGCCGCGCCGTCAGCGCCGGCATAGAGGCGCAGCTGCATGGCGATCGTCGCGTCCGTCAGCGGCAACGCCGCCCCCGGATAGGGATAGACGAGTATCGGCGCCCACGTCGCATTGCGCGACGCGGTGAACGTCTGTGTGACTGGCATGGAGGCCCCTAAATCAGCCGTCGCTCCGCTGGACGGCAAGGCAGGTGAAAGCGGTCCCGGTGGTTGGCGCACCGAAGGGATTGAAGCCGGTGAGGGCGGAGACGATCGCGTTGACGCCCGTGATCACGGCCGTGAGGATGCCGGTGACGGTCAGAAGGGTCGGCAATGTCTGCGTGCGCCAGGCGCGGACCACGCATCCCGAGTAAGCTCCGGTCCCGTCGGTGATCCAGCTATCCACCCGGAAAATGGCAGGCTGCGCCGACATCACACCTGTCTGAGGTGGGACTTCGGTGAAGATCGCCGCCGGGAAGGTCGGGAAGGTGCGGGTGAACGTGATCCTCGCCGTTCCGTTCGATCCGATCACATGCGAGGTCGGCGCGGCGCCGGTGTTGCCCGTGCTGCTCGTCAGGCGAGGATGGACGTGATCGCCGCGCGCATAGGGCGACATCGCTCCAGCTGCGCCTGCCGTGCCCTCGGGAGGAGGTACGGACGTGGACGGCGCCGGGATCGAAGAGGCGTCCGCCTTCTTCGCCAGCGCCGTGCTGACTGTCGCCGCATCCGCCTTGCCGGATACCGCCTGCTGCAGCGCGGTCACCTGGGCCGTGACATCCGCCGGCGCGAACACAGGAACCATCTTCCCGGCGACGCGCCGGACCATGATCGCGAGTTGGCCGGGCATCAGCTGATCACCGCGCTGGCCGGCATGGCCGGATCGCTGGGCGTCCCGTCGGCAGCGTAGGCGATAGCCGAATAATAGCGCGTGCCGGGCGAGGCCGAATAGGTGCCCGAGAAGGTGGCGCCGAGACCGATGACGATCCCGGCCTCAATTACCGTCATGGCCGTGGGATTGTTCGTCGCCCCGCCGAGCAGGTCGATATGATCGAACGGCGTCGACTGCGGTGCGCGCACCGTCACCGCGTTCGACCCGACACCGTCCTGGGCCGACACGGATGGAGCGGCCGGTTTCGAAGGCTGGGAAATGGAGAGCACGCCAGCGGTCACCGGGCCGAGGATGAGGCGGTCCCCTGTCACCCCTCGGATGATGTAGCGGATGCCCACATCATAGACGGTGCCCGGCGACACCGTGCCGATCAGCTTGCGGGTGATGTCGGCAGGGTCAGTCGACACGGTTTCCCATCCCGCGTCATCGGCCTGACCTGCGACGTGCAGACGAAGATCGAACACGACATCCGAAACCGCGGTCACGTCGACAGCGCCATCGACCTCGATCGCCGGGACAGAGCCGCCGCTTGATGACAGGGTGGTGCCGTTAGCCGACCACGCGGTCGCGAGCGGCGCATAGACGTAGGTGTCGTAGATGATCGTCGCGGTCGGCGGAGCGACACCCGTCTGGCCGAGCGCGAAGGCGTGCTTCCCGTCCGTCTCGGACACGAGGGTATAGGTCACGGTGCCGGTCTGGGCATCGAGATCCCGGCCGGTGATCAGCGCTTTGATCAGGAACCCGTCTTCGGGGTTGAAGGTGACGCAGTCGCCGATGCGATAGTTCAGCCACCAGGGGCCGAGCGGGACGGTGCCGGGGCCGGCCTCGCGCGCGTCGCAGACGTCGTAGGCGGCAAGCTGCGTCGCCTGGTCGACGTCCTGGACGAGCGAATATTGCACCTCCTTGGTGCGCTCATCCCCGTCGATCGCGACATAGTCGGCGACGATGATGCCGGCAGCGGTGACGGTTTCCCAATCGTGCGCCTCCGAACGGTACATCGGGATAATGCCGTTGATGCGCGACCGGCGCGGCTGGGTGCCGGCGAAGGTGCAGTCCCCGACGATGTCCGCGCCCGTGATCGTGGCGAGGCTGACACGGGGGTAGCGGTTGAGGCAGACGATGATCCCGCCGACCAGCGCGGGCTGGGCGCCGCCCGCCTGCAGGATCGCCTTGAGGCTGGACCACGGCGCGTCCGGCCGCGTGACCACCTGGCCGCCGATCTTCCAGTTCCGGGCGTCGTCGAGGTTCGCGCCCTCCACGAAGCTGGCGACGTCGATCTCCTCGATCTTGGCGCCGATGCCGCAGACGCGCTTGCCGTTCTGGTAGCGACCCATCGCCCAGGTGAGGCCATGGAGGTGCGGGTTCTCGCTGTAGACGTAGGTGGATTCGTCGAAGGCCCGGCACGCGCCCGAGCCGCCCGGATAGGTGCTGTCGAGGCGAGGATCGTAGACGAAGACGCCCTGCAGGATCCAGAACATCTGCGGCTCGGTCGTGAGCGTGTTCTTGCCCTTGCCGTCATACTCCATCGTGTTGAGCACTGCCGCCAGCCCGGAGAGCTTGGCCGTGGCGTTGTTCCAGTCCGGAAAGACGCCGACAATCGGCTGCAGCGCCACGGGTTCGGGACAAAGCCCTTTCTGCCAGCGCTGGTAGATGCGCGTGCTGTAAAACCCGCTCGGCGGGGTGCCGTTGCCGCCCGGAAACGCCAGCGTCGTCTTGTTCGCGAAGCTCGCCTCAAGGGCGTTGATCGTGCAGACGGAAAGGACCGTCACGAAATGCTCGTAGGTGTTCTTGCCGCCCGAGCCGCGCTTACCGATGATGTTGCCCGACGTGCCGGTGCGGCCCATCACATAGGGCACGCCCGCATAGGGATCGGCTTTCCACTTCGTCTGCGACCCGCCGCCCGACGGCTGCGGCGCGATGGCCGCCAGCGCGCTGACTGCGCCCAGAGCGACGATGCCGCCGAGGATCGCGGTTGCCGCCGTCGCCGAGATGCCCAGCGTGCCGATCGTGCCGGCGGCAAGATACGAGAATGTCATCGCGGCCGAGAAGCCGGACGCGACGCCGGCCGTCACGACCGCGAGGGTGACCGCCGCCACGACGATCGCGGCGACCTTGATGATCTTCATACCGGCACCCGCCAGGCGCTGACCGGGTTGAGGAGCCGGAAATGCGTTCCGTGCGGCGCTTCCTCGACGAAGCCGACCACAACGGCGTTGCCCAGATAGACGGTGAGCGCATCCATCGCCCCGACGCTTGGCCCGGCGATGATGTCGCCGGTCCACGCGCAAGCCGGCGAGATCCGCTCCATACCGTCGAGATGATCGAGCTGGTCCGCCAGCGAGGTGAAGCCGAGGCGACCGATGGCGCGCCGCGCGCCGATCGCAGTATTGTAGACGCCGAGCTTCGCGCGGATCGCGCCGATCGCCTTCGTCAGCTTGGGAAATTGTTCGAGGTGACTGAGCGCCATCTGGCCACAGTCGCCATCGCCCCAGCCGAACGGCTTTTCCATATAGGCGTCAAGCGTCGCCTGCGCGTGATCGCGCCTGACGACCAGATGGTGCGTCATTCAGGTCCTCTTGTACGTGATCTGGCCGATCGACGGGATGTCCGTGCGGGTTTCCACGGCCGTCAGGTCCAGCTTTTGGCCCCAGGGAACATAGGTTTCGACGTCGGTGACGAGCGACAGGCCGGTCTCTCCCGGCCATACCGACTGGTGCCAGCTGTCCGAAAGGCGCTTGCCTTCCTCGGTCTGGAACATGCGCTCGCCGACACCCGTGACGTTATATTCGAGGCTCCGGGTGTTCTTGCCCCACTTGATGATCGGCACGTCCAACTGCCCAGTCTGCAGCACGTAGGTCCCGGTGCAGAGCCCGGTCTGGATGTCGAGGACACCGATCGAGACCGTCACCTGAGAGCCTTGGACCTCTGGCCGGACAAGTTCCGCGAGCGATGCGCTCGACGACGGCAGGAGCGTGATCGTCACCGCCTTCGATTTGTCGCCGACGCTGTCCCCGAGGTTCTTGATGCTGTCGAGCACGCCGTAGGTCGGATCGCGCCCGACGAAGAGCCTGTTGCCGACCATGACTTGGCCCGATCCGTCGAGCAGGAAGATGTCGTGATCGGGCAGGTTGACCTCGACCATTCCGAACAGGAGCGGTCGCTCGCCGCGCATCGCCGCGGCGAGTTCTGGTGACAGCTGGGACATATTTGCTTATGCCTTCTCCGCCTGCCGTGCAGCGGGACCGTGCAATTGTTGATTGTAGCTCAGAGCCTAGAGCGTCGCTTGAGACACAGCGGAGGTCGGGGGTGGCGGCAATTCCCTCAGTCCAGCCGAAGAGGTGAAAGACGGTTCGGGACGAGCACGGCAGGCGCCCGAATTATTCGTCCTCCGTGATTGTGATCGTGCCGAGATCTGTCCACGGAGCCGTCTCGCGGCTCCATGACACCTCATTGCCGCTCAGCGATCCCTGGATCATCGGCCGGCCGAACTCGCAGACGTCTTCGTCAGCTGGCAGGACGCGAAGCATAGGGAAGATGGGCATCGCCGTGGCAGCGCCATTCGCATCGAGGATCGTCTGCGCGGACGCAAAGTAGAGGTAGCGCTTGCCGTTCGTGACGATGCTGAAGGCCTGCCCCTCCCTGATCGCATAATATGGCGTGCCACCCTTGATCTTGAGCGCCATGCCGCTCTGGCCGGCGCCGTCGACCACGATCGCGCCGGGCGCGCCCACCTTGAAGCCGTCCTGGCCGAACGGAAGCAGCGCGCCGAACAGCTTCGCCATGCGCAGCCGCGCCGACCAGATGCGGCCGAGCGGCTCCGTCCGCATCTTTGGCAATGTGAAGTCGAGGGCATGTCGCGTTCCGAGGCGCATGATGGTCTGGACAGGGCCGCCAAGCGTCGGCGTGAGGGCGCCGCCCCAATCCATCATCTTCGGCTTGTCGGTCTGAAGAGCGGGCTTCGCCGGCAGCAGGATCGGCCCCGTCATTGCGGGATCGCCGAATAGGCATCATCATGCCTGTCCTCGGCCGCCTGTCGAGCACCACCGATGATGGCGGCTTGCGCGTGGCGCGCCGAAATGTCGCTGACGACCGGTCGGAACAAGGCACCCTCCTCGACCTGGACGAGAATGTGGGCGGGCGAAGCGGACATGCGTGGTGCCGACAGGGTCCGAATATCCGATGGGGACAGGTCAGCCTGCCGCAGATCAGAGGGAAGGCCGCCGTCAGCGAAGCCTCGGAATGTGCCTTTGTTCATCTGATCGATGATCGGCCACCACTGCTTCACGGCGCGCTCGTTGGCGATGCCTTCGCCGTTTGACACCCGGATCAGCTTCCTGCCAGCGAGGGCGAGGATGCTGTCCGATCGGCCGCTGCCCGGCCCGCGAATGACGCCGTTGAGGACTGTAGCACTGGCGCCGGTGGCGAAGCCCGGTATGCCCCCATTCGCGAAGCCGCTCGCCTTACCAGATGTGAGGCCGCCGTCCTTTAGGCCGAAGCTAAAGAGCGACAGAATGCCCTTCTCGACGGCGAGCTTCGCCATCTCCATCAGCATGCTCGCAACCATCTTGCGGACCGCCTGAGAAGCGGTCTCGCTCTTGTCCGCGATACCGACAAGATTGTCCTCAAGGCTGTTCAGGCCGGTGACTTCGAGGCCTTGGAGGGCGTCGCCCATGTCGCCGACATTGGCCTTCAGGCGATCATGATACTGATCGAGTGGGCTCTGATACTGCTTGGCGAGGTTGGTGCGCTGCTGGGCCTCAATCGCGGGCAGGTTCTGCGATTCCTGGACGGCGCGCGCGGCATCGTCGGGGTCCTGGGCGGCGTTGTTGATGCGCTGGGAGATGCCGGCGCGCGTGTCTTCCTGCTGCTTCGCCAGCGCCTGCTGAGCGAGGCTATACTGATCCTTGCGCCCGATCGCGCCGCGCTGCTGAAGGTCGAGGAGCGTGAGGTCGGATTGGATCTGCGTGCGGGTGGCAGCCAGCTGCTGGTCGAGCAGTGCCGTCATCTGCTCCCGCTTCGCCCGCTGCTCCTGCAGCTGCTCGGTCATCCCGTAGACGACCTTCAGCTGGAGCGCTTCTTGTTCGGACAGGCTCCCGGCCTTCACCTGGTCGTCGAGCGCCTTGTCCCGGCCGTCGAGATCGGAGCGGAGGCGCGCGACCGAAACCTGATAGCGCTCCTCTGTCGTCGTGCTCAGGCCGAGCATCGCCTCAAGGTAGGAATTGTTCGCCTCGCGCAGCTGGTTCTGGAATGCGCGATCATCGTTTGCATCCTTGCGCGTGGCGCTCTGCTGCCGGCGGGCCAGAGTGTCTGCCGAAGGCCCCTTCGGACCCCAGGCGACATGATAATGGTCGCCCTCGTCCAGCCGCTCGGACAGGTGGACGCCCTGCTGGGCGAAGGCCTCAACGATCTTAGCCAGCGTCATGCCAGCGGACTTGGCGATGTCGAGCGCCTGGCCGCTCTCATGCATCGAGGTGCCGGGTTTCGCCGCCAGCGGCCCCTTGCCGGCCTTGTACCGGTCGTACAACACCTGCTGCTCGGCGGTGCTGCGATAGGTGCTGGTGATCCGGCCGCCGATGCCGTGAACGATGTCCTCGGCCTGGCCAATGTCGATCTGCCGGCCAGACTGGCGGTTATCGTTCGCCGCCGTGCGCTCTGCCGCCTTCTTCGCCTGCGCGACCTTGATCTCGGCCGCCTCTTGGATCGCGTATTTCGAGAGGACGCCGGCAAGGGCAGCAGCCAGCTTGTCGTTCGACTGCGCGGCCTCGCTCGCCGCGTCGGCGAGATGCTTATACTTCTGCCGGATCGCCTCGATCGGATCAGCGGCCGCTTTCGCCGCCTCGGCCGCCTCGGCGATCTCGCTGTTGCGGATTGCCGCTTGGGAATCGTTGATCAACGACTGCTGTTCGTTCGCCTTCCCGCGCAGCGCCGAGATAGTCGCAGCCCTCGTCGCCTGGGCGCTTTCGTCGAGGGGAACGGGTGCGGCGGCAAGCGTGTTCGCCTGCTGCTTGAACTGGTCGCGGCGGCCGGTCGCCTCTGCAATGCGCTGACGAGCCGAAGCAATCGCCCTGCGGGCTTCATTGCTATCGTTGTCCTGCTGACGCTTCTTTTCGTCGTTGTAGTCGCGGATCGCCTTAGTCGCGGCTTCCGTCCCGAACTTCTCGGCGCTGAGCGCGTCGACCAGCGAGAGCGTTTTGCCCTTCAAGGTGTCCGACGCCTCACCGGCGCTGAACAGGTGTTCCGCAAGCGGGATCAGGGCCGCGACGCCGACGCTGATCGCCAAGCCCCAAGGGCCGCCCATGAAGGTGGCGAACTTGCCCATGGCGCCGCCGGTCGCGTTCGTGGTCGCCGCGTAGAGGGTCATCGCCTCCGTGATGCGCCCCATCTCCATGGTCAGCGCGCGCACTGGCGACTGGCCTGCAGCGATCGAGTCCGAGAATGACCGGACAACGTGCTCGGCAATCATGCCGGATGCGCCCATGCGGGTATGTGATGCGGCAACCTCTTCGCTTGCATCTGCGACCGGGCCGAGTGCACCCTGCAGGCGCTTGAGGACGAGCACCTGTTGCTCCATCCCGACGACGCTTTCCTTCGATGCCAAGGCCTGCGTTTCCAACACGACGGCCAGTTCGCGGTCGGCGGTTGTCACGGTCGCGCTGGTGGTCACGTAGCGCATCTGCGCATCGGCCATGTCGCGATATACCTGCGCGGTATTGCGCGCGGTCGCGAGTTGCTGCTCGGCGGCCTGGACATTGCCGGTGACCACTGAAGCGGCCGACATCGGCTTGGACAGGGTGCTCTCGGCATTGGCGCGGATATTCGCGAACGCTTGGCGGTAGGAAGCCTCCAACTGCCGGGCCGATTGCACCAGATCGCCGCCGCCCAACTTCTTGAAATTGTCGGCGACGACCTGCTGCATGTTCGCCGCGCCGGCGCCGATCTCGGCTAGGCTGACCTTGGCAACCTTCGCGGCCTGCTGGAGCCCGCTGGCGCTACCGCCGACCTGGAGAAACAGGTTTTGGGTCGTGGTGCCACGCGCCATATGCCTCTCCCCAACGCGAAAAGACGGCTCAAAGGCCGCCTATCAATTTCAATTTTCCGTCAGTGTTTGTAGAGCGCGGCGCCGCTAGAACGCGCTATCGGTCCTGCAATCAACCAAGGAACGCGAATGCCACAGAAGATATTTGGACTGATCTTCTTTGGACAGCGCATATTCGGCAGTTTCGTTATCAATCCGGCACATCGCCGCCTTGTCGCCAGCGTCATGGGCCATTTGATATTTCCGATCGGCGTCGGCGAGCCGGTCTGCACATGCAGACAAGCAGAAAAGCACGCCGATGACCGCCTTGCGCACGTATTCCTCCAAGGAGATGCGCGGCAAAGTTAGACCGGGAGCGCTCTCGACGCAATCACCGCTGCTGCAAGGCTTTGTTCGCCCCTTTCCGGGCATCGATCATCGCCCAGAACTCATGCGGGGTGGATACCCAGAACTGCTCGGCTGACCAGCCGAAGGCTTCCATCGCGACGCCGCACAGGCGACGCCAGCGCGCATCCGGATCGTCCGTTACGTCGCCGACGTCGCCTTCCGTTCCCCCGAGGCGGTGCGCCCGCCCGTCGCCGCATCGGTGAGCAGGACAACCAGCTTGGCGGCGGCGTGGGGAATGCCGGCCTCCATGATCAGTTCCTCGATGCGCTCGGCACTGACATGGCGGGTCGCCTCATCCTTCGCGCCGGCCCGGATCATCTCGGCCGCGATGATGCCGAGCATCTCGATCGTGAGTTCGCCCATATTGGCAAGCTGGACGAGCGCCAGCACGCCGTGTCCGGTCTGCTGCTCGATCAGCTTTAGCGCGGTGTGACCGGGGCGCAGGAGATAGGTCGCGCCGTCGAGGACAAGATCGTCCTCGCCGCGCGTCTTGTTCCCCACGCTCGGCCCCTTGGGCTTTGGCGCCGGCTTACGCGACGACGGGCGCTTCGCCATTTGGCGTCTCCTGCTTGAGTAGCGCGATGACTTGCTGCCGGATCGCGACGACATCAGCCGCGGCGATCTGTTCGGCCAGCTTTGCGACTGGAATCGCCGTTGCCAGCATCGGCGCGAGCGCCTTGGCGATCTGGAGCGGGGTCGCGCCGCGCGCGGGGTTAGAAAGCATCGCCACATGCTCGGCCGCGTTGCAGCCGGTAGAGGCGACGAGACGCCGATCGAGATCAGCGGGGCGGGAGGCGTCGAGCGCCTGGTCTCCGATCTGGATGGTCATGGCTCAGGCCAGCTGGTCCACGGTCGGCGCCTCGGCGAGCGTGAAGCTGACCTTCACGTCCACGGTGCCATCCTTGTTGAAGGTGCGCCCGGTGATCGCACCATAGACCGACGCCGCGAAGATCGCGTCGGCGACGAGGCCGGCGAGACCGCCCTTGCGGATCTGGAAGCCGAAGGCGACGCCTGCGTTGCACTGCGTCTCCAGTCGCGTGTAGCCGTTGGCGTCGGGCAGCTTCACCTTCACGTCGAGTTCGCCCTTCCAGGCGATGTTGCCGTAGGCGCCGGTGTTGAACCCCTCGGTCGTCTTGTCCGAGGTGTCGATCTCCTGCGGGTTGCGGGTTTCCGTGAAGGTCCCCTGGCCCTTGATCGGATTATACTGATCCGGCGTGGCGCTATCGATCCACGCCAGATACTGGTTGCCGAGAAGAACGGCCATCGTCAGTCTCCTTGATTGTCCGGTTCAGGCCGGTTCCGCACACACTTCCCACGTCGACAGGCCGGCGAAGGTCACGCCGTCGGTTCCGGTCGATGTATCGTCGTCGAGCCAGTCGATCGGCCCGCAAAAGGTCACGCCGTCGATGTCGTCGGGCACTTTCCCGAACAGGCCCCAATAGGCGGCGTTCATCATCGTCAGCAGGCCGCGCCGCTCTTCGCCGCGATAGACGAAGTGGACATCGACGGTGACGCGCTTGCTGGTGTCGAGCTTCCCCCCCAATGGCTCGGCGTTCATGTCGCCAACCATGGTGAAGGGCGGTTCGGTGCCCTGCGGGATCGACTGAAAAACCTGCGGATAGCCTGCCGCGATCAGCGCTGCCTTGAGCTTGAGAAACACGGCATCCTGCACAGCTTGGAGGACGTCGCCGGGCGTGGTGGGATCATCCGCCATCAGCCGCTCGCTCCCGCACGCTGGAGGACCTTGGTCCAGAAGTCGGCAAGGCCGCTGTCTGCGTTGAGCGCGGCCTCTTGCGCCTGAGGTGTTTCGATGAATGGTCGTGGCGGAGCCGACGGGACCTTCATCGTATAGGTCGCGAGGATGTCCTCGGAACGCTTGCGGCCCCGCGTCGATCGGAGGCGTCCGCCGAAACGGCGGCGGCGCTGGACGGTGACGACCTGCCCCCGCCGGCCAAACTCCACGAAGCGGCCATAGAAGAGATTGGACCGCTTGCTCGACGCGGCGTCGGCCTTGCCGACGATGCCGATACGGATCTTATGACCGCCGGACAGCACCTGCACCGACAAGCCGCGCCACAAATCTCCGGTACGAACCGCGACATCCTGCTTCTGCGCTGCCAGCACGGCCGCGCCCATCTTCGGCAGGACGCTGATCAGTTCGTCGTCCGATGCCTTGGGCAGATTGTCGAACAGGGCCATGGCCGCCGCCTGTCCCTTCAGGACCTCATCCATTGGGGAGCGGCTCAACGGATTCGGTATCCGCCTGGATGATCTCGCTCTCGCGAAGTCCGTCCTGATCGGTCACCGACCGGACGTTGAGCGTGATCGTGCCATAGCGCAGCTGGTCGGTATCGACGATACCCGAACCGAAGCGGACAGTGATCTTGAAGAACTGGACCCCCTGCACCGCCTGAGCGAGCAGCGCCTCGCGGCCATTCTGGCCTAGCACCTCGGCCCAGAGCGTGGTGACCTTCACCCACGCGACGGTGCGACCGCCGAGGCCGTCGTCGACCTTCTGCTTGCGCCACACCTCGATGCGATGACGCAACCGGCCCGGGCTGAGCGACATCAGATGACCTTCCTCTTCCACTTGCGCAGGAGATCGGCAACGGCGAGCTGGACCTCGACGGACACAGCGCGCGCACCGACCTCGACCGCGTTGCGGTTGGTGTAGAAATGCGAGGTGAGCAGCTTGACCGCCTGCATGACGGCGGGCGGCACGTCGGCCGGCGTCGCATAGCCGGCGGTGACCGAGATGCTGATCGCACCAGCGAGCGCGGCCGTCAGCGGCCAGCGGGTGCCGACGATCGGCGAGACGCTCACCGGCCGGGCGGCGAGGTTGGTGAACCAGCCGCCGGTGACGATCTGCTGCGTCGCTCCGGAGCGATCAAGATAGGAGATGCTGTTCACGCTGGCGATCGGCCAGCTGCGAAGCTCGACCGCGCCAAAGAGCCGGCTGGGCGTCTCGACGACGGTGCGACGGGTCAGGACGAGGACGGTGGTGTCCTCGATAAAGCCCTGCGCCGCGGCGACGGCGTCGGTGATGAGGCTGTCCTCCGCGCTCGAATCGACGCGGAGATGGAGCTTCGCGGCTTCGAGGGAGAGGATAGGATCAGCCATGCGTCACCTCGGCGCAGGGAGGAACCGGCGGCCAAGGGGACAGGCCGCCGGGCTGGGAGATCAGGACTTCGACTTCGAGGCCTTGGCGGCCTCTTCCTCGGCCTGGACGACCTGCGTCGGCCGGGGATCGTTGAAGTCGATCTTGTTCATGTCCGCCGTGGTGTTGGCACGGGGATTGTTGTCGACGGCTGGGTGATCCGGATCGACGTCGGGGACGATCTGGACCGGCGCGCCGGAGGTGCTGAAGGTGGTCGCCGCCGGGATGTCGGCGGCGCCGGAGGTGTCGAGGTCCGCCGCATTGGCGACGTCGGTGCTCTTGCTGGTCTCGGCCATGATGATGTCTCCTGACATGGCAGATGGGAGGGAATGGCCGGGCCGAAGCCCGGCCGGGACGTCACGCGCCGATGACGAGCGCCTTCATGGCGTCCGGGTTCTTGACGCCGCCGCCCACGCGCTTCGTGCAGTAGAAGCAGATGTACGGCTTGTTGGTGTACGGATCGCGCAGGACGCGGAATCCGATGCGGTCGACCACCAGATAGGTCTCGCGCATGTCGCCGAACAGGATCGGGATGTTGCCGGCGCCGATGATCGGCATATCGGGAACGTCGACGATCGGCGCCCCGAGCAGCGTGCTCGGCTGGCCCACCTGGTAGCTCGGCTGCCACAGATAGCGCTTCTGGCTGTCCTGGAGCAGACGAACCGCCGCCATGGAGGTACGGTTCATGAACCACTTGGCGTTCGGCGAGTACATCGCCGGCAGATCGTAGACGATGTTCGACACCTGATCGGCGGTCAGCGCCGTCGCGTTACCACTGTTGCGGGTCAGGATGGCGCCCCACGGGTGGCGGGCCGCCGCCGCGCCGCCGGTAACATAGCCCAGCACGCCGAACGGCTTATTGGTGCCGTCACCGGACACGAAGGCAATGCCCTCCTGGCGGGCGAACTCGATGTCGATCTCGTTCGTCAGCCAGTTCTCCATGTCGACTTCGCTGTCGTCGAGCAGATCCTGCGACGCCGCGGCGTTTGCGTAGATCTCGCCCGGCACGAACGGCAGCGCGGTGAACTGCGGCGTGGAGGTCGCGGGCCGCGACGCCGTCTCACCGACCCAGCCCGAGCCGATCGAGCGATCGGTGAAGAGCTTGATGAAGCCGGCCTTGCTGATCGACTGGACCGTCGCCTCGGCGCGAAGCGGCGAGATCAGCTTGAGCCGGCCGCTGATGGTGCGGTCCCACTCCACCGGAGCGGTGTAGCCGCCATCAGCGGACGAGCCTTCCGACATGGCGGCGCGGACGCCGACCTTCTGCTCCGACTTGAGCTTGTCCTCCTGCTCGCGCGTGCCCTCGCGGACGAAGGAGCCGAACAGCTTGGAATATTCGGCATCCGGCACTTCACGCCCGCCGGGCCCGCTCAGCTTCGCCGCCGCCGCCGACTTGGCGGCCTCGTCCAGCGCCTTCTCCAGGTCGGTGAGGGTGCCGTCGATCTTGTTGAGACGCTCGGTCACCACGACGTCGTCGACCTTGGACTTCAGCTGCTCAGCGTGGCTGGCCTTGAACTCCTCGAACGCCGCGTTGAACTGCGTGAACATCGCCTTGACGTCGCTGGGCACCTCGGCGCGCACCGTGGCGCCGGTGATGGCGCGCGGCATTGCCGGGATGAGGATGCGGCCGGCGCGCGCCTCCGGCTCGCCCGACACCTCAAACTTCGAGAGGTCGATCTTGCTGAGATCGGTGGTGGGCAGGTTGAGCATCTGCTCGCGCGGGGCGAACAGGTTGCGCATGACGGTAGCGACCGCCGAGAGGCGGCCGAAAGACATCTTCTTCATGGTCGAAGCTCCTATGAGCGCATGGTCGCGAGCAGAGCGGCGAACCCACTCTGCAGTTCGGGATCGACAGCGCCCGGCGTGTCGACGGCATCGAGAGCAGCGCCCGGCGTGCCCTTGATCTTCTGAATTTTGGCGCGGGCCTCCGTGCGGGTGAGGCCCGCCGAGACCAGCTGAAGCTCCATGGCGCGAAGCTCGTTGACCGAGCGATCCGCCGCTTTCGTCTTCTCGTCCCGCGTGATCTGATCAGCGGGCAGCAGCGCGTCGGCGAAGCCCCGATCCATAGCCATCGCGCCCGACATGAAGGTCTCGTCGTCCATCCACTTCTGGATGTCGGCGATCGGCTTGCCCGACTGCTTGGCGTAGACCTGGGCCATCGCGAGGTCGAACGGCTCAAGGAAAGCCGCGACCTCGGCGAAGTCGTGCCGGTTTCCGACAGCGCCACACCAGCAATTATGGATCATCAGGAAGGCTGACGAGCCGATCTCGATCTTGTTGCCGGCCATGGCGATCACCGACGCGGCCGAGGCGGCCATGCCCATGACCTTCACCGTGATCGCCTGCGGGTGCTCGCGCAGGACGTTGTAGATCGCGAAGCCCTCGAAGACGTCGCCGCCGGACGAGTTGATCTGGACCTCGACGGGACGATCACCGATCGCGCGCAGCTGGGCGGAGACGCTCTTCGCAGTCACGCCGCCGCCGGTCCAGAAGTCCTCGCCGATGTCTTCAAGCATGGTGATGACATTGTCGCCACTGGCGAGCGCGGACGGGCGGATGCCGGCCGCCACGTCGCCCCAGCGCTCGACGATGCTGGGCTTCGTGAAGGCGGACACGCGCCGATCGGCAGGCACGGGCAGCGCGTCGGGGCGATCACGCCCATTGATCCGGCCGGCGACGGCGCGCGGCAGGGGCTTGTTGCCGGCCACGCCCGGCTTTCCGGGCAACGGGCGGCCTTCGATCGTCTTCGCGGCGCCCGGACGTGCCGGGACAGGCTTCGTATCAGCCATTTTTCGGGTCCTTCGGGTCGTTGGCCGGGTCTGGCGGCGCCTTGCTGACGGAGCGGGCAGGCAGCTTGTCGCCACCCTCAATCTTGTTCTGGTCGAAGTTCTGGCGGACCTCGTCGGTGGTCATCCACGGCGCTCCGCCGCCCATGCCGAGCGCCTTGGCGAAGAACTCGGCCTGATCCTTGAGCGAGCCGCGCAGGAGCGCGCCGGCATTGAACTTCGGATAGATCACCCCCTGTTCGGAGGCATCCATGCAGCGTTCGATCGCCTGTTCCCACGCCACGAACCACGCACCGAGGCAGTAGGTGACGAAGAACTGGCCCAATACCTCGACGCCAGTGCCCCAATTGGTCGTGTCGAGCATGAGAAGCGGCAGAGGCGTGCCGGTAAAGCGGGCCAGTTCCTCCGCCTGAAACTTGCGGGTCTCCAGATGCTGCGAATCCTTGGGGTTCGCGGTCGAGGGAACGTATTTCAGCCCCTCCTCAAGGATGAGCATCTTCTCGGCATTGTTCGCGCCGGAATAACGCTCTTCCAGCGTCTGACGCAGATGCTCGATCGCCTCTTCGCCGAGCGTCTGCTCGGTCTGGAGCGAGCCGCCCGCCATCATGCCGTTCTTGAACAGCCGGGACGCCGCCCGCTCGGACTGCACCGCGATCCCGAGCGCCTGGGTGGCGACATCGAGCAGGCCGATGCCACGAACGCCATCGCACGATGTCATCGCGCGGAAGTGGAAGATGTCGGAGGCGGGCAGGATCACCGTGCCGCCGCTCGGTCGGCTATACCGGAAGGTCAGTTTGAAGTCGTCGCTGAGCAGGGGCGTGACCGACCCGCGCTTCAGCGGAATCAGTGCCACGATCTTGTTGCGGAAGCCGCGGACGACCAGCGCATAGGCGTTGCCGTCGAGCAGGGCCGCCGCCTGCATGAAGCTCTTGAACTCCAGCGCCGTTTGATAGTCGTTCGGCTTGCGCTTGAGCACCGCGTAGAGCGGGTGGTCGGTCGCCTCCTCGGTGTCCCCGTTCGGCTTGTTGCGCATCAGATGGATGGGCAGCATGCCGATGGCCGAGCTGATCAGATTGACGGCGCGGAAGAACGTGCTGTTCCGCAGCGCGACGTGCTCGCCGATGTGGACGCCGGCCGCTGATTCCCGCCCACCGCCAAGGAAGACGGCGAGCCGGGGATCGCTCATGTCCTCGAACGTGTAGCCTTCGCTCAGCGGATTGGGCTCGTATGCCCAGTCCGCATGCACGGCGACGCCGCTATTGTGGCCGATCGGCGCCGCGGTCGACACGACACCAGAGGAGGTCGAGCGCCGGTATCCCGCCGCCCGGCGGTAATCGTCGGGAGTAGCCATTCTCTCTCCCTCAGATCATCAACGGGCCGCGCGTGGCGTAGACCGACTTCTTTTTCGGCTTCTCGTTCATCGCCGCCGCGCCGGCAGCCATGGCGATCGTGACAATGCCATCAATGCGACCGCGCGAGCGCTTCTTGTCGAATGCGCGGTTTTTCTGGCCGTCTTCAACCAGCGCCGCATTAGCGGCGCACATGTACGTCACCGGCGATGCGTCGATCACGACCGACTTATGCAGGATCCGATCTTCTAGTTTCTCGACCGACCGGGGCATGCACAACTGCTTGTCCTCAAACATCACCCGAGTGCCCTGGGCATGCGCGATCAGCTTGAGCCCTTTGCCATCAGGCTTGCCCGGCCCCTCATATCGCCAGACCGGAAACCCGATTTCTTCGCACGCGGCGATAAAGTCGGCGATGCCGGCCGGATCGAACGCGAGGAACTGCACGTCGTGCTCGGCGCAGATTTCTGCGACCCTGGCAGCGACAAAGGCCTTGTCGATCACGGCGCCGGGCACTGCGGTCAGATATTTCTCTTCGACCCAGTCCTCATACGGCGCCTGATCGCCCTTCGCCCGGTCCGGAAGTCCCTGCCGAGTGGTCCAATACCAGTTCTTCACCCGCAGTATGGGCCTATCGTCCCATGCCGCTGTGAGCGCGGTAAGATCGTTCTTCTGGCTGAGGTCGAGGGACAGATAGCAGGGCTTGCCCGCCATCGCCTTCACGTCGACCGCACCCTGCACTTCCGCCCAGGCCTCTTCGTCGATCCAGAAGTCGGCTGCGCCCGTCGGGATGCCGAAATATAGGCGCTTGGTAGACGATGCCGTGGAGATGAGTGTCCGAGCGGACTGGACCATCTCCCGGATGTTCTCGATCGGGTACGTCACGCCCAGCGCGGGCAGAGCCTTCGGCCAGGCGGCCTCGTTGTCGAAGATGTTTTCGCGGTCCGCCTTGTCGACACGGGCGATGAACGAGAAGGCGCTGTCGTCCTTGGCCTCGCCCTTGGCGACCTTCTGGTAGAATTGCGAGTAGGCGGTGCCGACGATCTGGGAATCGGCCGGCGTATTCGTGCCGAGGATGATCATGGCGTTACCCGGCATCTTGCCGATAGCGCCCTTCCATGTTTCGATCGAATAGTTCGACTTAAACTCATGGATCTCGTCGGCCAGCACCGCCACCGGGCGGGGTCCGGAAATCGCTTCGCCGTTCGCCAGCGCCTGAAACTTCGAATGGCTGTCGGGGTGCTCGATCTTCCAGGCGTTATCCAATTCGCCGCGGATGATGACTTCCCCGCGCGCCTCAAGCGTATCGCCGTCGTCGCATTCCGGTATTGTCGCGCGACACATGGCGACGGCGTCGCCGAATAGAACGTTCGCGGTCTTCTTGTCCTCGCCGATCGCGTAGACCTCGGCGCGGGGAATGCCACACCATCCCATCATGTAGACGCCGAGCGCGCCCATCAGCGGCGATTTGGCCTGCCCCTTTCCGGTTTCCAGCCAAGCGCTGCGAAACCGCCACCGGTCTCCGACCGTGTACCAGCCGAACAGGCTACCGACGACGAAGGTATGCCAGCTTAGCGGGTGGAACGGCTTGCCTGCCATTGCGCCGGCAGTGACGGAAAAGACGGCCGGCAGAAATTCGAGTGCATCGGCAGCGCGATCCGGGCGCCATTCCAGGCCGCGCTTATGACCATCCTGCAGATCGCGCAGATGGCGCTGCGCGGATGCCTTCACGAACTCGCCGACAACGATCTTTCCGGAGACCGCTGCCTGCGCCCAGGCGGTCGTCGGGTCCTCGGCGTCGAGGAAGCTATTTTGCAACGGGCTTCAGGAAGCGATCTGCACCAGTCCGCTTCGCCACACGGCGCTGCACCTTCGCCACACCATTACGACGGCGAGGCGCAAGCCCGAGCTCCGCTTCGATGGATGCGGCGGCAGCAGCAGATTCCTTCATCACAGTGAAGTGCGGACTTACCCGCGCGATCGACTTCGGATTGCCGCGCTTTGGCTTCGCGACGCCGCCCAACTTGCCTGCGTCCGCCGCCGCGCGATCATGAACGACGTAGGTGATGACCAAGCGCAGCAGCGCGTGTGCGTTTGCCGGCGAAAGGATCTCCCTATCGCGCATTTCGGTCGTGAGCCGACGCCAATGCTCGGCAGCATCTGCCTTCTCGGCCGCCGTCTTGAGAAAGCGGCTCCAGTCGGGCTCTTCGACGATGATGCCAGTTCCGTCGATCGCGTTCATGGCGCCTCGCAATCAGGCGATTTTGCCGCCAACTTTTTACTTGGAAACACATCTCAGTGCGTACGGCGGGACGATGCGGTGTCCGACCCCTGCGGCGGGAAAGTTTGCCCCCCCCGGCGGGGTTGACAGTCAACGAGGTTGACCAATCGATGCCCGCCGAGGTTGACAGTCAACCGGCTTGACGATCTCGACGCGCGCGGTTCCACGGGTGGTCGATGTCGGTCGGTCGGCCGTCTCGCCCGATGCCACGCGCCTCGATGGGCGCGGCGTGCCCGAACTGCTCGGCCGTCACGATGTCGTGGCACGGCTCGCACAGGTTGCGGGTGTTCTCGTCCACGTCCTCGCCGCCCAATGCCAGCGGCTGGATGTGGTCGACCCGCGTGGCGAGCGTGGTGCGCCCGGCCTCAAGGCAGCGCTCGCACAGCCCATTCGATCGGCGAAGGCGGCGTGCCCGCATCTTCTGCCCAGCGCGGCCACGGACGCGCTCACCCATGGTCGTACCGTACCTGACGCGACAGGCCGCGCAGATCATCGCCGATCAGTCGGTCGAGCAGCTTCAGCGCGTCGCCCTTGGCATGGTAACTGTTCGTGGGGTCACGGCCGCCGGGCACGATGCTACGGACCTGATCACGGACCTCGATCAGTTCGGCCAGGACATGAGCGGTCTGCGACGCGGACAGCGGCATCGACGCACTCCGGATGGTGGAGCGGCCAGTCGGACTCGAACCGACATCATCAGCTTGGAAGGCTGAGGCCCTACCGTTGGACGATAGCCGCTAACAGAAGCCCGCGCTCGGCGGCGGAAACATGGACCGGAAAAGCGGACCGCTTTCGCATGGTCCAGAGACGAAAAAGCCGCCCTGAGAGGCGGCTTTATGTGCGCTGGGCACAATTGTGGAAGCCCCTTTTTGCAGTTTTTCGGGGCCACTGCAAGAGGCTATCAGGCTGCCTCCGCCATTTCCGCAACGCGCTGACGAACGATTGCAGCGATCTCGGCCCACGGCCGGAGATAGCCGTTGTCGTCCAGGAACGCCGCGTCGACCGGCGGCAGCAGGTAGGGCTCGTCGGTTTGCTCGCGGCCCGCTTCGATCGCCCTTGCCAGCTGATAGCTTGCGCGTGGCGGCAACGGATCGTCATTCAGGCCGACCGGCATATACGGCGCCGTCGCCGCGTTCATTGCATCCACGACAGCCTGGTCGACGGCAGAGAAGGCGCGCGCCACGCATAGCGGCCAACGGTCGATCGATTCGACCAGCAGGCGCTTCGCTTTGCGCTTGTGGACGCGATAGCGCCGTGCGGCCACCGAATAGCCGATGGCATCGCCGACGATCATGTCGAGCACCAAGGCTTTCGGCGCCGGGATCAGATCCCGCCAGATGGCATAGGCCCGGTGCATGCGGACACGGTGGATCCGCTCGGCGATAGCCGGCGATCGACGCGACTGGTCGACCCGCGCTTCAAGGCTCGCGACCTTCACCCCGACATCAGCCTCGATCGAGCGGTAGACGTTGGCGATCTGCGCTGCCCATTCACGCTGATCCTTCGTGATGGTGCCGTTCCGCTCAAGCTGCTCCAGACCGCCCGAATGGGTGCTGTCCGCCGCCGCCAGTGTCTCGGGGGTTCCGGCCTTGCCAAGGTAGCGATCGGCAGCTGCGTCCGCTTGGCGGCGAGCGCGCAGGATGCCGGCCTTCTTGGTTTTCCATTCGGACCTCGACATGCCGGCTGGCTTTTTCGGCATGGGTTCGGGATCGGGCTTCCCGCCGAGCACCAACGTCTCAACCCGCTGCCGCTCGCGCTTCCGCGCCACCTCGATATGCGCCTTGCGCGCCTCGAAGCGCTGCACCGCCTCAGGGTTCTCCGCATAGCGACGCGCGAGATCCGCCCGCGCCGCGGCGATGCGCTCCGCCTTCGTCGGCACCCGATCCTCGTTCACATCCACCCCCACGTTAAACCCCATCGTCACTGTCGGAACCGACAGTGTCCTTTCCGCGCTTGCCCCAGAGTTTCTCAGCCAACAGTTCCGCCTGCTTGGCGTCGGCCCAGCTATGGAACCACTTCGGATTGAGCAGCACGATGCCTTCGCGATGCCAGGCCGCAGCAGCGGCACGCCGAGCCATCGCGTCGTCGGCTTCGTGGCCCAGAACGGCAAACGGCGCGAGTGTGGAGCGCATCAGCACACCTCAGCGGTCGAAAGGTTTTGGCGCTTTTGGCGCTTTTGGCAGAGGCCCCCAGCCCGCCTCGCTATCTCTTTGTAAATAGATAGATAATCTACTTTGATGCTAATCCTATAGAGAGAGGGGGACTTCCTCGCGCTGAGGGCCGGTGACAGACGCACGGCCGCTGCCAAAACTGTCAAAACTGCCAAAACCATCATCGTCCGAACTCCCAAAGAGGAATGGTAGGACTGTCGGCATCCTTGCCGTGCCCCCAGCCTTGGCGGCGGAACCAAGCGCGCCCGGTTTCAGTCCGCACCACGGCATCGTCCGGCGTGAGCGCAAGAAGTTCGCGACCCTGAAGCCAGACCGCTAGCCCAGAGAAATCCCAACTATCCTTGGCGCCGACGCCGAACAGATCGAGATCTGTCCAGCCCAGCGCCAGCGCCTTTTCCGCCCATCCATCACGTATCAAACGGACGGCATCGCGCATTACGGCTGACCAATCAGCCACACTCGCCACCTTCGGCGGCGCACGATCTCGAGACAAGCGCTCGATCCTCTCTGTGAGAATTTCGAGAGGCTTTCGTTCTGGGGGCGGCGAGATGGTTGCGTTATGGCTCGACGCCAATTTATCGGCCGCGACCTTCCTCCAGCTATCCATGCTTTGCCTCATGAACCGCAGGGTTGACGAGGAAGTCGCTTTTGGGCCGACCGTTGGTATTCGGGTCTCGAAGGCGCCGAAGCCACCCTGCGTCTATAAGGTTTTCGATCGCGGCGTCGGCCGCACCCTCTTTCTTCAGCGTCGGCATTCCAGAGGAGCGCTTTATCTCGCGCAGATTGATGATCTCGGCCTTGGTTTTGAGGATATGGCGCGCCAGGATTGCCCCGTCACGCTCGGCCGGTGGCCTAGCCGCGTCTCCGAACACGCGGAGCGCCGTAGGTTTGGCATAACTTTCGGCGAACTCGATTGCGGCCATCAGTGATGTGATGCTGATCTGATCCGGTTCCGGCCCCTGCGGGCCGGCTGCCCACTCGATCAGTTCTGTGACGAGCGCGAGACGAAGGACGGTTCCGCGCAATTTGCCGCAAAAGCCTTTGTAAAGACTTGCCGCGTCTTGAACGGCTGCACTCTGGTCGTTCACCCACGCTTCGAAGATGTCGCTAGCGTCGGGATGAAGCGGCAGCACGACCGGGATTGCCTGATCATATTCGTCGTGATCGCAGTGCAGCGCCTCCACGCGTCTGTAAATTCGCTCAAGCAATGCGAGGTCTGCTATCTGTCGAGGTCGGGTAAACGGGATCGGATCGGGCCATGCCCAAAGAAACCGAGCAACGAGGCCGTCATCAGAGGCATTTAGCAAGCACTCGGACAGCTTTTCCGGCTGAATACCGCCGAGAACTGTCACGCCGTTGAACGTGATTGATAAGGGCACCTTACTGGACTTTCGATCGACGACATAGGATCGACCGCCATAGGCTTCGAGCCAGAACTCGCGGCCGCCTGGCGCATAGCGATCAAAGCTCATCAGCCACCCGGCCAACTCGTCGCGAAAGTGCATAAGACCGTTCGGATTGCCCGACAGAAGTTCAGCAAGCGCCTCGGGGGTCGTATCTTTGACAACCAGCCTACGCCTGATCGGGTCATCCGGTAGGATCGCCTCGTCGGGCATTGGCGGCGTCGCGAGATGCTCTTTTGTGGCGGCCTTGACCGCCTCCTGCCAGCGCGCCCTTTCGGCCTTTGCTCGTTCGAGTTTGGCTTCATGCAGGGGTAAGGAGGACTTGTGTGCGGCAGTATAGTCCCGTTCGATGTCCTCAAGCCCACTGATAGCGGCTTCAAGCCCGGGAGATTTGTTGGTTGAGGGGTCGCCGACGCAAGCAGTCCAGATGATGCATGGCTCGCGCCAGCTCGTCGAAGATGCGAACGGCTGAACTCGACGCTTCGCACCAACCAGGGCAGTGACGCACGCGATGAAACTCATCGCCGAATAGTCGACGGGGCAACCTGCGCCGGCAGCCAAATCGACGACCAGCTGCCACGCAGAGCCGAACATTTCGCGGGGCAGTATAGCGGCAGCGCCGCGACCGGCCGACAGGATCGACATGTCAAGCGCGGCCCAGCCGGCGCCCTCCGCATCGTTATAATTTTGCTGGAAGGCCGTCGCGCTCACCGGGCAATCCCCCGGAGCTGGTCGTTCCAATCCTTGAAGCGCGCATCGGGCCACATGATCCGGATCAAATATCCTCGCTCAGTCAGGGCCAGTGCCGCGCGCTCGACGGCGGCGCGGCCGGGCCCGTCATTCTGACCGGCGATCACCACGCGCTTGACGGTGGCGGGAAACTCCAGGACCTCCATGTTGGCGGTACCGAGCGCGGCCCACCATTCGACGTGGGGCAGTTCCTGCGCGAGGGTATGGCAGTCTTCCGGTCCTTCGGTGATCCCGATTTCCTCGGGATCGGGGCGACGGTTCCCCATCTTGATCGCGCCACCGCGGTACCGCCCGAGGGTCAGCTTTGACTTGCGCGGCTTCGCCCAGCGCTTGTCCATCCCGTCGTTGCGCAGGAATATGCGCTGGATAGCGACGACCTGATCCTCGCCGTCGGTCACGGCGCCGATCAGCGCCGACATGCAGGGGCCCCACTTGCCGTCATCATCCTTGCCGGCGGGCACCATGCCGAACCGGAAGGATGGCGGGATATTGGCGGTGATGCCGCGCGCCTGGCGGAGATAGGTTTCCGCCGGGGTGCCGTGAGGATCGATCGCCGCCGCCCAGAAGGCTCGAGCCTCGTCGATAGCCGCTTGCCGCTCGGCCTGATCCTCTGCGGCGCGCTGGGCGCGCTGCGCCGGATCCACAGTCGGGAAGGATTCGTTCGTCAGCGCCTCATAGGCTTGCTGGAAGGTCAATCCTTCGTGCTGAATGAGGAACTGGAAATGGTCGCCGTGCGCGCCACAGCCGAAACAATGGTAAAAGCCCTTGGCGTCATTGACGCGCAGCGATGGCGTCCTTTCCTTGTGGAAGACGCATAGGCCCTGCAACTCGCGGCCGGTCTTCTTGAGCGTGGTGTGACGGCCAACGATGGTCGACAGATCGACCTTGGACTTTGCCTCCTCGACGCGTCGGCGAAACTCCGCCTCATCGGCGGCAGTGCGCGGCCGGCGATTGCCGGATGGATAGCGCCCCCCTGCCATGGCCGTCAGGCCGCGATCGAGTTATTGGCAGCCTCAGGCGCAGGGTAGAAGTCCGGCCGTGAGATATGACGTGGAATGCCAAGAGCTTCCTCGACCCTCAGTGCATATTGAGCCGAAAGCATCGGCTCCGCGCGGGCGAGCATCTGCGATATCGCGGCTTGCGTGCAGCCGCAGATGGCAGCCAGCTTGGATTGGCTGCCAGCGAGGCTGATCGCCTTGCGCAATGCCGCTTCTGGGGTGGGGGCGTCCATAAGTATGGTTATGCCGCAACGATAATTTAACTTCAATAGCTTCCTGTAGGCCGCACCTATAAGGATACTAATATGCGAACCGACCGTATACGCGAACTCATGGAGCACAAGGGGCTCAGCCAAGCCGATTTGGCGCGCGAGGCGGGGATCTCCCAGCCAGCGATCCAGCAGATATTGAATGGCACCACGATGAGAACGAGGCGGCTACCCGAGATCGCCCGAGCGCTCGATGTGACAGTGTCCTTCCTGATGGGATACACGGACAACAAGGACGAGCACGCTTTCGAGACTAAACCATCTCCGGAAGAGATGGCGCTGGAGCTTGGCGTCACCCGTGTGCGACAGGTTCCCGTCGAATACGGCATGGGCGGCGGGACGTACATTGAGGACTATGTCGAGGAGAAATACTCATTCTTCGACAGCGAGTGGATACAGCAAATCACCGACAGCCCTGCCGCGAGCTTGTTCGTTGCACGGGGCATTGGCGACTCAATGTTTCCGACCTTGCACGACAGCGACTCTCTCCTGGTTGACCGAGCGCAGACGCGGATAATGCAACAGGACCGCATCTGGGCGCTCACCTATGGCGACGTGGGGATGATCAAACGCGTTCGGAAGCAACCGCGCGGAACGTTCCTGATCATGTCCGACAGCCCGCACGTCAGCGATTTTGAGGCAGATGCCGCTGACGTTCACGTCATCGGCCGCGTCATATGGATAGGCCGCCGGGCGTAGCCATAAGAAAACTATTGACCGTTTACCAAAAGTAAACTTATCATCCTGCCATCGACACAGCGGCTGCGCGCCAAGTGTCGGCAACGGCGGGAAATGACTGATCGCGAACCGGCGCCTCCGCGGAGGGCCACCAGCGTGAGGCTCTGATCCTGCCACATCAAGCAGGAGAAGGCCCATGCCGGCCAGCGTCATCAATTTCCCGACGAATAGCGAGGGCAATCGGCCCGCTCCCCGTCTCCCCGCCACGCGCGGCAGCCTGGCCGCTCTCGCTGCCCGCCCGGCGCCCCTGTGGGCGCGCCTGAAGTTCCAACTCGGGCTCATGATCGCCGCCCTTGAGCCCTGGTACGAGTGGGGGCCCGCAGGCATCAGCAGCGTCCGCGACGAGACCGGCGGCGACGGCTGGTACTTCACTATCGATTGGCTGGGGCTCCACCTCAGCATCATGGGCGGCCGCACGCCAAAGCAGGTGCGGTCGTGAGCGACATCACCACCATGGCAGTGGCCTACGGGCGTCTCTACGAGCACTATCAGCAGGTTCACGAAAACCTGCCCGATGCCGCGGCGTCGGCGCGGCGATCGGTCTGGCGCGGCGTGTCCGAACTCGCCGCCGCGATCATGCGATCCCCACCCACCGATCTTGGCGACATTGCCCTCCAGCTCGGCCTCGCCGCCGCTTGGATGGACATTGTCTGCGAGGGGTTGGACGGGGATAATTCGTTCGCCCAGCACATCGGACGCGGCGTCGAGACGGCTGTTTCGAACGCGACGATCTTCCTTGCCCGGACGCAGGAGCACCTCCCCGTAGAAGGCGAAGCGCTCGACGTCCTCAACGACCTCTATGCTCAAATCGTCGTCTACACTCAGAACGCGGGGAGGGTGGCATGAACATCCCCACACTCACCGATGACGATCTGATAGCCGACTTGCGCGATCACCGCGTTGAGGGTCCGATTGATGCGGACTTTCTCGCCCAATACCGGCTCGATCGTGAGTATATCGACGCCCTGATCGGCGATGACCGTAAAATTGGGCGCATCAAGCGGTCCGCCCAGCGTGTCGGCCTGATGCCAGTTGCGGATGCGGGCGACCAGAGGCTTGTCGATGCGTGGCAGCGTTTCAGCGCGGCTCGCGCCGCGATCGAGGCGACCGGGCCGGACGCCTCTGCGGAAGTCGATGCGCCGCTGGAAGCGATAGTAGATGCAACCGACGACATCATCTGCCTGTCCATTCCGGCCGGGCTCGAAGGTGTCCGGGTCAAGCTACTGCGCTCGCTTGTGACAGGCATTTATACGGGTGCCCTGGGGCGCTGGGCTGAGCCGCTGGTCTACTCCGGTGATTTCGTAACGCTGTTTTCGCGCGCTGAGGAACTGGACTACGAGTGGCGCTTGCTTGTCGATGCGCTCGCGGGGCTTGATCGCCTTTCGTCGGACCCGCACATGGGCTGGCTCGCTGAACGAGACGCCATCTGGTCGGAATACAACGGTTACACGGACGACGACGAAGCTCGGGACGAACCGCTGGTCGCAGCGGGCCGAGCACTTGAGCAGCGGATCATCGATACTCCCGCAACCACTCGCGATGGCATTCTCGCCAAAGCGCTGCTGATCGTCGGCGCCGCCGCGATACCGGGCGATGATCCCGATCCGATCAGGGTCTTCAACGAAGCCAAGGCCATGGGCCTGATGGAGTGGATGGCATGATCGCGTCCCATCAAACCACCCCCGCGCCGGAGGTGCGCGAGTGGAGTTACCTGCGCACCGCCTACGAGCAAGCCCGCAGCGCAGAGCGCGCCTATGACGCCGAGAACATCGATCCCAAGGTGGATCGCTTGGAGGATATTCCTCACGACGTCTCAGAAGAAAGCGAGCGGCTCGCCGATGTCCGTGATGCTGCGGAAGACGCGCTGATGGCGTATCCTGCCCCTGACGCAGCCGGTTTCGCGCTCAAGTACATGATCGCGCACGGCGCTGGTCGCTACACCGATTGTTGGAACGGCTTGCTGGAAGCGGATGCTCGGCGCCTCATCGAAAAAGAGGCGAACACCTCGTTCGAGGCGGCGCACGCCGAGTTCCTACGTCTTCGGGCGATTGAACTGGCGTTCACCGAAACCAGCTCGCTAGCCATGGCCGACGCATTCGATGCGGCCATCGAAGCAACGCAGGCCGCGTTCGATGCGATGCTGGCGATTCCGGTCGCGAGTGCGCGGCATGTCGGCGCGAAGCTCGCCGCAATGGTCGAGTTCTATGATCTGCCCGCGATCGGCATCGACCGCGACCTCTTTGCGGTCGTGACCGCCGAGATCGACACCATCCTTCTCGGAAAGGATGCGGCATGATCCAGCAGTGCAATACGTGCCGCTTCTGGCTCTTCGCCGAAGATGGCGGCGATGACGATGGCGGTCGCCCCTATGGCTGGGGATGGTGCCGTCGCAGTCCGCCCCAGCTGAGCGAGCGCATGTCCGGGATGTTGATCCCGAGCCTCGGCAATCGCAGCGATAACTACGACCCGGAGGACGTTGCGACCGTCCAGAGGGTCTCAGACAGCTCGCTCTTCCCGGCAACTTGGCATGACAAGTGGTGTGGCGACTTTGAGCCGGCCCCGTCGCCGCGCGCCGATTGGGATGCAGCCCTCGCGGACATGCAGGAAAAGAAAGCTGCATGGGATCGCTGGTGCGCCGAGGATAACAACGATCTCGCCGTGCCTGCCTGCGATGCCTGGGCGGCGGCGCAGGACCACCTCGTCGAGAAGGTTCGCGCGCCCGATGCGGAGGCGCTCGTCGCAAAGTTCGAGATGGCGCGGGAGCGCTGGGACGGATTCACTATCCCTGACGAATGGCTCGACGCCTTCGCCGCTGACGCCCTCACGCTGGCGGGGAAGGCGGCATGACTTTGATCACAATATCGTCAATCCGGCGCGATGGGGGCACTCAGCCGCGCGACCACGTCAGCCTGGAGGTCGCCAAGGACTACGCCGAGGGGATAGCTGACGGCGCCAAATTTCCGCCAGTGACGGTGTTCTACGACGGAACTGAATATTGGCTCGCCGACGGCTTCCATCGGGTCGAGGCGCATGACCTCCTAGGCCTGACGGAAATCGATGCGGACGTGCAGCAGGGTACCCGGCGGGAGGCGGTCCTGTTCTCGGTCGGCGCCAACGCAGCACATGGATATCGCCGCTCGAACATGGACAAGCGCCGCGCCGTCGTCACGCTGCTGAACGACCCCGAATGGGCGCAATGGAGCGATCGTGAGATAGCGCGTCGCTGCCATGTCGGACGCGACCTCGTTGGAAGCCTTCGCCCCAAGCCAGTCACTGTCGGAACCGACAGTCAGGTTCGCACCTACCTGGATCGGCACGGCAACGCGTCGCACATGAAGGTCGGCGCGATCGGCAAGAAGGCGGCCGCTCTACCGGTGATCGCTGGCCGCCAAGCCGAGCGGAAACCCGATCCGTCATTTGCGACGAGCGATGAGAGCAGGATCTCCACCGCCGCGCGCATCACCGGACTCAGTAACCGCCATCTCGCCGAAATGGCACGCGACGGCGAGATCGAGGGCGCGCACAAAGATGCGGGCTCATGGGTATTCCCGACGCCCGCGCTGACAGCCATGGTCGAGAAAGCCGAAACGCCGCCGCCCGACCCGGAGCCGCTGGTGTACGATCACGCGGCCAATGCGCCGATGATGGCGACGATCGACCGCATCGAGGCTCTGATCGAGGGGCCGAGCCCGGCTGAGATGCTGGCTTGGTGGCGCGCGTACCTCGGCGCCGGCTTTGCCGATGGCGCGATCACCGGCGCCTTCGACTGGATGCGCGACTTCCACGCAGGTTTCCCCGCCGCCGAACAGGCACGCCGGGCAAGGCTCGACGACCTGAATGAAAGGACAGCCCAAGATGTCGTTAAATAAGATCGTCGCGGAAGCGACCGAGGCGCACGACGCCAACGGCGTTATCGACCGAGCCGCCGCCATCACCGATGCGGTCCCGAAGGTGCTGGCCGACAAGGAACTCACCGAGATGTGCGTCCGTGGCCACGTCTCGAAGCTGATCGCATCCAACGTCAAGAGCCGCATGAAGGAGCGCGTGCAGGCAGATCCGCGCCAATCGTCCTTCTTCGGGCTGCGCGACCATCACGTCGTCGACGATGGCGAGGGTCAGATCAAGCATACCAGTATCCTGACGCGCATCGAGTTCGTCGGTCTGATCAAACTGCGACAGGACCAGGTGAACGCGGATCTCGCCTATCTGGCGAAGCTGCGCGCGGCCGAGCGTGATACCCGCGAGATTTGGGATCGCCACCCCGATTGGACGTGGGGGCAGGTCGAAGCCGACCATGCACGCCGCCACGCGAGGGCGGCATGACCGTCATGACGAACGTCGCCTTCATTCGCCCGGAGATGGCCGACATGATCGACCCCGCATCTCTCTTGCCGTCGCCGCCGGTCAAGAAACCGGAATGGCCGGAGCAGCTGGGTTCGCCGCCCTCGATCGAGATGCGGCACCCGAATGAGTTGCAGATCGACGACAGCTATCAGCGTCCCATTGATACACCGGCATCACAGACGCTCATCAAGCGTATCGCGCGCGGCTGGGACTGGCGGAAGTGCCAGCCGCTTGTCGTGTCCCGCCGCGACGCAGGCCTGTTCGTCATCGACGGTCAGCACCGGCTTGAGGCGGCGCTGATGCGGAATGCTCATTTCGATCGGGACGATATCCGATTCATCCCCTGCTGCATCTCAACCTACGCGAGCGTTGCCGAGGAAGCCGCAATGTTCGTCGAGATGAACCGCGTCCGCAAGAAAATCAGCTTGCTCGACGATCACCATGCGGCCGTCGCAGCCGGCGATGAGGACGCCATCGCCATCAACCGGATCGTGACCGGAGCTGGCCTGAAGGTCTCCCGCCGCACCGGTTCCCAATCATGGGTGCCAGGCGAAGTCGCCTTCACGGCCTCGATCGGGAAAATCGCGCGAAAGCACGGCGAGAAAGTCTGTGCTGACGCTATGCGGCTGATTGCCGAGGCCTTCCCCGGCGAGGTGTTGAACGCAGGTGCTTCCGTGTTCCGTGCGCTCACCAAGCTCGCCGTCGCGGGCGAGGCGCTGGATCATAGTCGCCTGTTCCGCGCGCTTCAGCGGTTCGACCAAAAGGGCTGGGCCAGTTTCGTGCTCGACATCAAGGGCGGCGGTGAGGATCGCGCCTTGGCACTCCGGCAGGCGCTGCTGATGGCTTACGAGGAGGCGGCATGAACATGATCGCCATGATCGCGGCGATCGACCCAATCTACGGACGCATCGCCCGCGTAGTGCCTCGCACGATCGATCCCATGCTTCGCGAGGACATCTTGAGCGATGTCTACCTCGCCATCAGGGAAGGCGCTCTTCACCCCCGCGACATAGAGGGCCGCTCGGGCAAGTTCGTCAGCGCAGCATTCAAGGCGTTTCGCAGCCATTGGGGCGACATCAGCCTCGACGCGCCGCGGGGCTCGGACAGTGATCTGACGTTGATGGACACACTGGTCGACGACCAGGCGCTGGAAGCCTTCGATCGCATCTTCGAGGCGCTTTCATGACCCGCGAAGCCGAGATCCTTGCCAGCGAGCAGATGCGAGACCGGATCGCCGAGGACATGGAGGTCGAGGCGCAGCGCCGCGATGCGCGCGGAAATAGCAACGGCCGGAAGCAGGCCGCGCTCCTCCGCGCATGGGTGCGGCGCATCCTCGACATGCCCGGCCGGCTCGCCGTCCACGTCCAGCAAGAGGACATGAGGCAATGACGCTTTCGCTTATCCCCAATAGGTGCCGGAGCCGTGGCTGTCGGCGCTGGACCAACCACCCGTCCGGTATGTGCAATGAGCACGAGCCTGGCTTTGCCCGGACTGACCCCGGCGGGGTCATCTCTATTGCGCATGGCGAGGAAGTCGCGCGCGATGCTCAAGTTCACCGCAATAGCGCTCCGCAACCTAGGGTCGCGATGTTCGAGATACCCGCCGACCTGCTGCGGAGGATCGCCGATGCCTAAGCACGATACAGAGCATCTGTCGCCTGACGACAGCCCGGACTGGAGCCAGAACGATCGCTGGCTGGCGGTGATCGACCACATGTTCGACCTGTCGAAGAGGCTGCCGGACGAGCACTGGATGATCGCCTGCGCTCAGAACCTCGCTGCCGTGATCGTCGAGATAGAGGACGGGATCACCGAAGAGCAGCAGGCGGTGCTGATGGGTATCGGCGCCTACATCATCCGCGAGGGCCGCAAGGAGTTTCGCGCCTCGATCCAGACGCTGGTCGGGCTGGGCAAGATCAAGCCTACAAAATGACCGAAAAATATAACTCGAAATATTCTCGATGGGAGGCCGCATTGACCGACAACACACAGCCGATCGAGGCGGCGCCCCTCGATGGCCGATGGCTTCTCGTTCGCGATCCTTCCCGCAAATACCCGGTCACTCAACACGGGCCGTGGGTTATCGCCAGTCGCTGCGACATCGGGAGCGGTTGGTGCGATGACGAAGGCAATGAGGTCGAGCCGACGCATTGGGTTCCGCTGCCCGATCCACAGCCCGAGCCGACGAAGTGGTTGCCGGCCGAAGGCACGATTTGCATTGAGGAGATCACCGGCGACGGCTGGACGAGCAACGGGAAGCCGGTCACGGTTTCGTGGCGCTGGCTGATCTACATCGAGAGGCCGGACGGGTCCTTTGACGAGTATCGAGATCAGGATCTGGCGAACACATTGGAGCAGGCGCAAGCGATCGTCGCGCAGCGCTGGACTGATCGCTATTCGTTGCCCGTCGTCGTTCGCCCCTTGGAGAGCAAGGTCGTCTCCCTGCCGACGAGGGCCAAGCGCTTGCCTCCACCAAGCGGGCCGGAGGCAGCATGATCCACACTGACGCCACGATCGAAGCGATCATTACCGAGGTCCGTACTCGCATGCCGACGTTGGAGCAGATGTCAGCGCTGCCCGACGATGGCACCATGGGGCCCGACGTGACGATCCCGGCTGTGTGGATGCACCTGCTGTTGCAGCACATCCGGCATCTGGCCGCGCAGCGCAGAACCCTCGAACTGGAGAGTGCCGGCGCCCTTCTGCGCCGCGACTCGCCCATGACCGACGACGAAACTGGTGATTATGCCGGCGCCCTCGCCGATCACGCCATCCACGCATGCGCCGGGCCTATGGAGGGCGCCTCTGTCTTGATCCAGGGCGCTGTCGCGATCCTTGTGGCAAGCCTCCCGCCTGCCGGCGTGATCGATGCGCTTAGCAATATCGTGGACATATTCGACCTGCGCGCGACGCTCGGGATGGAGGCGACGATCCAATGACCACCGCTCCCGAAGGGAAGGCGGGCTTCTGGGCCAAATGCCGGGCCTGCGGCCACTGTTGGATCGCGGCCTATCTCCCGATGGAAATCATCGCCGCCTGCAAGCTGATCGGCGCCGCTCGGTGCCCGGTGTGCGGTGACAGCCGTCCGGTGATGCCGAAGCAGGACAGCGGCGTCCTACTGGAGGAAGCATGACCGCCGGCACCGCATGGGCCATCGCCTTCGTCGTCTGCATCTGGATCGGGTGGCCGCTCCACAGCATTGCCGACGAGCTGCGCAAGCTTCGCCGGATGGCGGAGCGGGGGAGACATCAATGACCCGCGTCACCATCAACGGCATCACGGCCACCGTCGCCACGCCCGAGGAGTGCGAGAAGGCGGATGTCGTGGTCTGCGCCCGCAAGGGCACGCCGACGCCGTTCACCGACAATCTGGAAGCGCCGTGCAGCGTGTGCGGTGCGATCCTGATCCACCGGCCGCACGCACCGACGCGGCCTCCCAAAATGTGCATCGAATGCGCCATGGAGATGGCGGGAGCGACCAAGCAATGACCACCAGCGCCTATGACCGCGCCGCCGAGGCGCTTGCCGCCGGCACCCCACTGAGCCGAGCGGTCGACAGCTTCGTCCGGATCGCGGAGGTCGAGGAGCGCACGGGCCTGCACCGCGCGACGATCTATCGGAAGATCAAGGCGGGGACCTTCCCGGCTCCCGTGCGCCTCTCCGTCAACTGCTCGGCATGGTATGCCACCGATGTCGCGCGGTGGTTTGCTGCCCCCGAATCGTGGACGGCGGATGCGGCCTGACACCTGTCCCAAAATAATTGGGGGCATCCTAGGGGCATCCTATTGGATGATATTCGCAGAAACGGCGTAAAACTGCGAAAAACGCCTTTCATTGTGGCGGGCACCCTCTCCGCCAAAACGTCCCTAGAATAGCCATTTTTAGACTTCCTTGGCCGCTGTTCCCTGCTGTGTTCCCTGCTCAATGCGGAGATGCTGGTGGACATCGGGAGACAGTTCGTTGTGGA
>Ga0105239_10001108_pt1 | contig 37145 bp, 26 predicted proteins | sample KBSC44metaG_FD_92761 | JGI IMG/M metagenome (GOLD analysis project Ga0105239, IMG submission 92761) | Corn rhizosphere microbial communities from Kellogg Biological Station, Michigan, USA - KBS C4-4 metaG | ecosystem: Host-associated > Plants > Roots > Rhizosphere > Soil | place: Michigan, USA... | reverse complement strand
TGCAGCTCGGTGCGGTTGACTTCAAACTCCTTGTTCAGTACAATTTTTGTTTCACTGGCCAGTTTTAATGCCGATGGCAAGGCGGCGTTCATCACCTCGCCCAACGTGCACATGTAATAATCCGACATCCAGTACCAAAACTTCAACTGTTCGGCAGTAACAACCGGGCGGTCGTCTAATATCTCTATAACATACTTCGCCTGGTATTTTTCGGGCGCCAGTTTGCCTATCGACGCTATTATTGCTGTATAAAGCTTGCTTTTGCCGAATTGAACCACCGCTCTTTTGCCCACGGCAACGGCATCGTTCATTTCGTAAGGCACACGGTAGGTATAGTTTTTCGCAATAGCCAAAGGCAAAATCACTTCAACAAAAAGTGTTTCACGGTCGGTAAACTGGGCTTCGGCAAACTCTAACATCTAAACTATTTGTTTTTTGTTGCGGCTACAGCCATGGTAATCCATCCGCCAATAAAAAGCACCCCGCCAATCGGGGTCACCGGGCCAATTACGTTCAGCCATTCCCACCCCAGCAGGTCTTTGGTGGCAAGCAGGTATAATGATCCCGAAAATAAAATTATACCAACCGAAAACAGGTAATAACAATCTTTTACCAGGCGGGTTTGGTACCGGCTAAGCCCGGCCAGGCCCAGCAAAGCAAATACATGGTAAAATTGGTACTGCACAGCGGTATCCCATACATGCAAATCCTGCGGTTTTAATTTGGCTTGCAATCCGTGAGCCCCAAACGCCCCCGCTACTACAGCAATTGCCCCGAACACCGAGGCCGTAACAAATATTTTCTTCTTCATGCCTTATCAAACAGCTAAGTTAATTAGAATGGATGGAAAAAGTTGTAATTACGTTGTAAAGGTTATAGTTGTTGTAAGAGTTGCAGACGTTGTAAAAGTTGTAGCGGCAATAGTTTTAAAACTCTTACAACCTTTCTAACCATTACAACACTTTCAATCTTTACAACAATGTTTAAACGTTTATAACTACTACAGCCTTTGCCAACTGTTAATACATACATTTGCACAGCAAGGCGCAATGAAAAAGCAAATAATTATCACCCTAATTTTATTGGCGGCTACTGCGTATGTAACGGTTGTTTATTTTAAAAATTTAAACCCGCCTGGCAGTCGCACCAGCCAGGTTATGCATTTGATTCCCGACGATGCATCGTTGATTTTTGAATTTAATAACGAGAAGGGTTTCTATGATATTTTCAGGGGCAGTAAGTTATTTGCGGCAATAGTTGGGGAGCAAAAACTAGGGCAATTGGATACTTTGAGACAAGTCCTTCTCCAAAACACTGCCTTAAGCCCGTATTTTACAGCACAAAACATATTCATCTCCCTACATCTTTCAAAAACTGACGGTATCGATTTATTGCTCACAATAGCTCCGTCCGTTAACTTTGAAACTTCAGTATTTGACGAACTGTCCAAACAACCGCACAACGGGTTGCTGATAACGCCAATACGCGCCGCCGGAAAGTCGGGTTATAATATTTATATAAACGCCCTTAAAAAACGTTTTTATATCATTAATAAAGGCGATAATATTTTTTCCGGCAGCTTTTCGCAAGATTTGATTGACCAAAGCGCTTCGCATAAAAACAAAACAGGTGCACAATCTTTTGTTTTATTATCTGATCAGCAAAGGAATAACTCGTTGGCCAACCTGTACGTAAATTACAACCAGTTCCCGGCGCTATTTGAACAACTTTTTAAAAACAGGAACACCGACATTTTTAAAAATTTTAAACAATTACCTGCACTGGCAGCTTTGAGCTTGAACTACCGCAGCGATGCCATTATGTTTAACGGATCAACAAAAGTTCAAAACAATGGCTCGTCGAGCTATTTAAACCTGTTTACAAACCAGCAACCGGTCGTTAATCATTTAAACGAGATCTTCCCTTCTACAACTGCCTACAGTACTAATTTTTCGGTATCAAACCCCTTATTATTTGGCGCCACGCTCAACGACTGGCAAACCAAAACCGGCCTCGCAGCCGAAAGGGAGCAGCTTTTCAACAAGATAAAAGCTGAAACCGCTATCAGGATAAAAACTGATTTTGATAACTTATTAGGTAATGAGTTTGCAATTGTTACAACGCGTTATTTCGAAAAATTTGCAATTATATCAGTAAAAGATGGCTCGAAGCTTAAACTAGTCTTAACTGCTTTGAGCACTATGAATAATGAAACAACAGGCCTGCTGAGCTACGAAAAGTTACCGTTTTATCTATTGGGCGATGCCTTCAGTGTTTTCAAAAAGCCATATTTTATGGTGATTGATAATTACCTGGTGCTGGCAAACAGTAATATCGAACTACAAAGCTTTTCGGATATATACATCAATCGTAAATTTTTAAGTAAAAACGGGCAGTACAATGAGTTTAATAACTTAGTGGCGGCCCAAAGTAACGTTGCATTTTTTATGCATTTTAAAAACGCGGAGCCGATTTTCGAGCGGGATATGAAAACAGGCTTTTACGATGATTTTAAATCGCTGAGCCCCGGCTGGAAAGACTTTTATGCGGCCTCGTTCCAGTTTACTACGGTCGACAAAAATTTCAATACTAATTTTTGTATGCGGCTAAGTACCGATACTATTGGTAATAAGTTAAAATAGACATTGTTTAATACAACAATACATTTTCATTTCCGTTAAAAAGGCTTAATTATTAATATTATTTTTAATAGTGAATTCGGAAGTTTATCTTTAAAACGTATATAAAAGCCACGGCATCGCGAGCTATATGAAGAAAATTTTATTTATTTTTTTGCTGCTATCGTTCTCAGTTAAAATTTTTGGTCAACAGTTTTCCCAATACAATACCGGCAGCCTGTACGACTCGTTTGAAAACCCGTCGCAAAAAGCCTTCATTACCGACTCTAGCAAACAGTTTGCATCCAACTTCTTACTACCAACTTTCAACGCCAACTTTTTCATCACCGGCGATGCCCAGGCAACGCTAAAAAGCCGGGCCTTTGCTAATAAATATAACAATTCATCATTGCAGATAGGCCAGGGCAAATTTAACCACATGGATGTGCACGTTAATGCATACCTGTTAATGTTTAAGATGTTCTCAAGCCTCAACGGCGACGTAGAGCTCGGTTTTGCAGCTCAAACCAAGGCTGAAGGTACCGGGTTGTTCTCCGATGAATCGCTGGCGATTTTAAATGGCCCGGGCAGTTTTAAAGCCGACAACTATTCTGACATTTTTAATGATAGCTATTATTTTCAATCCTATCACCAGGTTAGTTTCACCTATAAAGAAAGAATTAACAAACATTTTACTTTGGGCGCAAAGCTCAGTGTGTTAATGGGTATACAGAACGAAGAGCTGCATATTAATCATTCACAAATTGTGCTCGACAAACCCAATGACTCGGCAATTCTAGGTTTAAGTGGCGTGTATTATTCCAGCTATATCCCAGGGCACCTGGTACCGCGTGATTATCTTCCTACGTTTAGAAACCCGGGCGCATCAATTTCCCTGGGTGCAACCTACCGAACAGAAGACGGTTTTATCATACAGGGTAATATCAAAGATTTTGGTTATATCCATTGGAGTGGCCGCTCTCATATTTATGCTTTCGACGACATTTCGACTATAAATGGCCTTTCATCGAATAAACGTGAAGGGAATATATACGATGAGGTTGAGCGGATCACTCACAACGGTGGCTCACAAACGTCGTTCACAACCCCAATTGATGGCAGGGCCGAGCTAAGTGTTAACCAGAAGTTTTGGATTGATGATAATAAAAACTTCAGGTATATGCCAACGCTTATAGCGTCTAAACAACTATTCTACCCTGGTTTTATAGGGGCCCTGGTTAACCCGGTTCAGTATAAAAACTATACCGTTACGGTAACAACTACCTATAACGATCTAAAATTATTTGGCATCGGCGGGCAGTTTATGTACCAAACTCCAAATTTTGATTTCTACATTGGTAGTGACAGGGGCCGGCAAACCGCCAGTGTGGTTAAGGGTGCACTAAGTAAATCTGCAAATCAGGGTAACCTCTCATTTTCGGGAGCCGATTTCTTCATGGGCTTTGCGCTTAAGATAGGCCCGGTTATTGAACACCCCATGAATGCCAGTTCGATCCCAACCGGCGAAAAAGGTTTTTTAGGCAGGTTGTGGGGAAGAATATTTAAAACAAACGATTAGTTTTAATTTCGGATATCGGATTAACTTCGTTGAAGGCCTCGCTGTTTTCGATTTCGGATTTGTCAAATTCAGTTTGCGACACGCTAATTTCGAAATGAAAAAGATAAATTAAATCCGAAGCGGCGTATCCTCTTGAACAGCCGCTGAAAACAAACAAACGCGAAAAATCGGAAGTCCCAAATCCGAAATTCTTACAAAGCTTTTTTCCCAGCAATAAAGTCTTTAAGATAATACGGTTCAAAATAAGCAACATCCTCAAAATCACCATTGTTAAACTTTTCGGCAGCTTTTTTGGTAAGATGGGTAGCGGAGTTTAAAAAATCCGGCAGGTATAGAGCGTTAGGGTGTGTCTTTAAAACATTAAAACACTTTTCAGCGCCATCGCCAAAAAACAACACTTTGTTATTCTGCAAAATATCAGCGAAACTATTTTCGTCAACGATCTCAGCTGCTGTTGGCTTTACGTTTTCGCCGTTTATTTTAAAAATAGCGGTGTAAACTTCCATACGACGAGCGTCAATCATGGGGCATAAAAGCAGGTCGGTCTGGTTGCTATATTCATCCAGTCCGGCAACGCCCCCGGCCATAGCGGCTAAAGTTTCAACAGCAATAAGCGGCTTATCCAACGCGAAACATAAGCCTTTTGCCGTTGATATGCCTATACGTAAGCCCGTGTATGAGCCTGGGCCACAGCTCACCGCAATAGCATCCAGATTATTGTATGAAAAACCTGCGCCGGTAATAATTTCCTCAACAAACCGGGTTATTACCTCAGCATGTAAATTACGGCCTTTAACCTGTCTTAAGCCCACAACAGTGCCATTCTTTGCTAAAGCAACGGAGCATGAGGCGGTGGCAGTTTCTATTTGTAGTATCATATTAGTCATTGGTCATTTCGCTGCGCTCTCATTAGTCATTAGTCATTTCGCTGCGCTGTCATTGATTGTTGTTGAATAGATTAGCGCCTTTCACAAATGACTAATGAATTTCTTTAAGGTACCGGGTCGTGTCCGTGCCCACCCCAGGGGTTGCAGCTGGCAATACGTTTCAAAGTTAACCATCCGCCTTTAAACGGACCATGTTTTTTTATGGCCTCAACGCCATATTGCGAACAGGTTGGTGTATACCTGCACGATGCCCCGGTTAACGGCGAAATAAAATACTGGTATATTTTTATAAGGACGACGAATATTGACCCAACTATAAGTTTCAATATATTGCTTATTGCCTTCATTTAGTAATTTCGGCACAAAGCTGGGTTAAAAGCTTCAGCATCTTTTTTTCAGCAAAATCATATTCAGCAATATCCTTACCTATAAACCCGACGGAAAGCACAATATTTTTGTTGGCGCTGCTAAGCACATCGTATAGATGCTGCTGTTTATTCAGCCGATAGGCTTCGCGCATACGCCGTTTAATTAAGTTACGGTCGTGAGCGTGCTTGTAGCGCCGCTTCGATACCGAAAATAAAATTTGCGCAGGAAATTGCATGGGCTCGTCAATAAGCAGCCACGATGCTTTGAAAGGATAACATAAAAAAGAAGAACCGTTATGAAAAAGCTTGTCAATAAGCCCTTTATTACATAACCGTTCTTCTTTTTTAAAAGTATACATTGTTGCTGATAACTGAACCGAAATTTAAGTATATAACCGGCCAGGAGCCCCTATCCGGGCTAAGCAACCAGCTTTATGACTTATGGCTGCCCTCGTCAGAAACTGTTAATCTTTTTCTGCCTTTAGCTCTTCTCGATGCTAAAATCCTTCTGCCGTTGGCAGTTGACATGCGCTCACGGAAACCGTGTTTATTTCTTCTTTTCCTTTGTGAGGGCTGAAACGTTCTTTTCATGGCTATTTATTCTATTCGTCGTTTTTTAAAACAAGAGCGCAAATGTAGTTATTTTTTATCATTGTTCAAATATTGTTTTGCTTTTTAGTTTTGTTGGGTTGTTTAGGTTGAATTGAGTTCGTTGACTTGATTAAGTTGGTATGGTTTGATATATTGCATAACAAAAAGGCGGGAAAGGTTCAACCTTAATCAACAGAATACAATTCGTTCAACTCAATCAGCAAAATGAAACAATCACTATTCATTACCCTCCTTCTCCTCCCCTTTTGCATTCTAGCCCAGGATTCACTATCAACCCACTACAAAATTTACAGCTCTTCGAAACAAAAAATTGTAACGCTTGACGAAATTGCAGCTGATATGACCGGGGCCGATGTCTTATTTTTTGGCGAAGAACATAATGACTCCACCGGACATTACCTTGAGCAGGCGATGTTTAAAAAACTGGCAGATAAATATCCGGGCCGACTAGCGTTATCGATGGAAATGTTTGAAACAGATTGCCAGATACCGTTGAATGAATATCTTGCAGGTTTTATACGTGAGAAAAACTTTATTACCGAAGCCCGGGCATGGAAAAACTATAAAGACTACAGGCCTATGATAGAACTGGCAAAAGCCAGCCACATACCTGTTACTGCTGCCAACGCACCTGCACGTTACGTTAATATGACCAACCGGCTTAGCCTTACCAGCCTGCAGCAGCTTGATGCTACCGGGAAAGCCTTTTTACCGCCATTACCTATTGATACGGCTACCGGAACCTACTACGATAAATTTGTTGAGGTGATGGGTGGGCACGAAGCTGTAAATAAATCAAAAGTGTTCCAGGCGCAAAACCTTTGGGACGCCACTATGGGCTACAATATCGCAAAAACCTATAAGGCACATCATGGATTCAAAATATTCCAGGTAAACGGTGGTTTTCATAGCGAAGAAAAGCTGGGCACTGCTGCGCAGTTAAAAAAATACGCACCAAACATCCGCATATTGAACATTGCTGCTTATGCCGACGACAACTTCTCCAACCCCGATTGGAGCAAGTTTACTACCAAAGGCGACTATATTATATTAACAGACCCTAAATTGCCCAAGACGTTTTAAAGATTAAGTGCTCCTGCTCTGTTTTCATTTCGCCGGGCTCCGCGCCTTTTTTTATCTCCGGTTAAATAATTTAGAGCTAAATTTTCTATTTCAAACTAAATTATTAGTAGCTTTGATTTATAAACCTTTCTGTATGAAGAACATCGCTTATTTATTTGCGTTGATTTTTGGGCTACTTTTAAACTTCTCGTGTAAAAAAGATTCGAAAAACACAGGGGAATCGCCCACGCATTTACCCGTAAATCACAGCTTAGAGAAAGGACTGGTGAGCTTTTCCATTAATGGCGAGTTGGTACCATCGGTAATAGACACGCTTGTAAACACCATTACAGCTACCCTGCCCGATGGTGCAGATATCCATAAGCTTACCGCAACATTTACATTAGCCGCCAATGTTAATGCAACGGTAAACAGCACGGCGGTTGCTGGCAGCGCAGTAATTGACCTTACCAGTCAACCGGTACTTACGGTTAGTTCGCCTGATAATGTGCGCCACACATCGTTTACCGTGGTGTTACAAACAGAACTTCAATATTTTGGGGTTGGTGGAATAATGCAGGGCGGCACCAGCCTAAATAAAAGCTATGATTTTTATTACGACCAGTTTGACGGCAGCACATTCCAGGCCATAAATTGCGGGCCAACCGTTACCACAATGGCCTTAAAATGGGCTGATTCAACATTCAACAAAAAGCCTATTGACGCCCGGAATGAAATTTTATCATCAGGAGGCTGGTGGTACACCAATCATGTGCAGCAATACCTGACCGAGCATGGCATAAATAATGCTGTTGATACATTGAGCGATGTTGCCGCCCTGGTAAAACAAGCGGTCGATAATGGTGATGCGCTGATATTGTGCCTGGATATGTTTTCGGTACCCTTCAATAATTTTGATTACCAGCATACGCAGAAATTTTACCCGACCGATGCCGCTGGCTGGGGACATTTTCTGTTTGTTAAAGGCTATAAGCAAACTACTACTAATTTCTACCTCGAAATTTACGACCCGTACTCGGGCGGCAACCGTTATACATCGATAGGCGGAAACCAGCTAAAAGGACGCGACAGGTATTACGCGAGTGATGGTATTAAAACAGCGACAAATATTTGGTGGCCTTATGCCATTATTGTAGCCCCCAAGGGTAAATCGATCAGGTTCTCAACCCGTTTAAAGGTCGACGGGTTGCACAAAACTATACCGGTAGCCGGTGGACGGTAGTTAAAAAAAAGCCCTGTCAAACTAAAGAGCGTATTTTGACAGGACTGCATAAACGTACGTTCGCTGAATGGATTACTTTTTGCCGGCAGCAAGTAAATCGCGTATTTCAGTTAGTAAAACTTCTTCTTTGGTCGGCCCGGGGTCCGGTGCTGGTGCAGGTGTTTCTTCAGGCTTTTTCAACGAATTAATGGCCTTCACCACCATAAAAATACAAAATGCTATGATTAGGAATTCGATAAAGGTATTGATAAAATTGCCGTAATTAATTGAAACATCAGCGATCTTTTTTGCCGGATCGCCAGGTTTAATCATCACCTTTAAATTCTTGAAATCGATACCACCGGTGAGAAATCCAATTGGCGGCATTATTATATCGTTAACTAACGAAGTAACAATTTTGCCGAAAGCCGCGCCAATAATAACGCCGACAGCCAGATCGACAACGTTGCCACGCATGGCAAATTCTTTAAACTCTTTGATTATAGCCATATGCCCTGATTTTTGGTTGACCTAAAGTAACAAATAAATTTGCTTGCCGTACAAACAAAATATTTTTTTTGGCATTTAAACCCAATGTCAATAGTCATTTATCTTAATTATTTTTTAGTTAAAGTAATTGGTGTATTTTTGACCCCAGTCTAATTTATGTTAAAACAGAATCTTCAACAAAAGCTTTTACAAAAACTCTCGCCACAGCAGATACAATTTATAAAATTGCTGCAGGTGCCTACCGTATCATTGGATACCCGTATAAAAGAGGAATTGGAAGAGAACCCTGCCCTTGAAGATTTAAGCCTTACTAACTTAAACGAACCTGAAGAGGCTTACCCCGACCGCGATCCGGAAGAAGATACCTACAATGGCGATGAAGAGAAAGGCGAAGCTGATGAGTTTAATATTGACGACTACCTGCAGGAGGATAACGTAAACGAATACGGCTCGCGTTATGACCAGAATGGCGACGACGAAGATGAGCGCAAAGAGATTCCCATTGCGGTACAAAGTTCATTTTTCGAAAGCTTGCAGCAGCAGCTCGACTTACTTCCTCTTTCAGATAAAGATTTCAGGATAGGTAAACAGATCATAGGCAGTCTGGATGATGACGGGTATTTGCGCCGTCCGATAACTTCACTTACTGATGACCTTGCATTTTCACAAAATGTTTTTGCTGAAGATGAAGAGGTTGAAGACATGCTGAAGGTAATACAAACGTTTGACCCTGCCGGTGTTGGCGCCCGCAGCTTGCAGGAATGCCTGATAATACAACTAAGAAAAAAAGAAGGCGACCCCATCGTAAAAAAGGCAATAATGGTGGTTGAACATTACCTGGACGAATTTACCCGCAAACATTACGATAAGCTTGAAAAATCGCTAAACATGACATCGGCTGAATTAAAGGCAGTTGTTAATGAAATTTTGAAGCTTAACCCCAAGCCCGGCGACTCGAACGAGGTAAATACCAAGCAAATGCAGGTAATACCTGATTTCCATATTTCAAACAACGACGGTATACTGATACTAACGCTAAATTCAAAAAACGCCCCCGAGCTTAGGGTAAGCCGCTCGTACCAGGAGATGTTTGAGCATTACGACAAAGCATCGCAGCGGGATAAGAAGTTAAAAGAGGCCGTTCAGTTTGTAAAACAAAAGCTTGATTCGGCAAAATGGTTTATTGATGCTATTAAGCAACGCCAGCAAACGCTGTTGAAAACCATGAACGCTATAATGCAATATCAATACGAGTTCTTCCTCACCGGCGACGACAAAAACCTGAAACCGATGATATTGAAGGACATTGCCGACCGTATTAATATGGATATTTCGACGGTTTCGCGTGTTGCCAATTCAAAATACGTGCAAACGGAATTTGGTACATTCCTGCTTAAGTCCTTTTTCTCTGAAGCCATCCAGACTGAAAGCGGCGAGGAAGTATCAAATAAGGAAGTCAAGAAGATCCTTGAAGAACACATAGGTAAAGAAGACAAGCGCCATCCCCTGGCCGACGAAAAGCTTACCGAAATACTTAAAGATGCCGGCTATAACATTGCCCGCCGTACTGTTGCCAAATACCGCGAGCAGATGAATATACCTGTCGCAAGGTTGAGAAAGGAATTGTAGGCGAAGCCCCCCAACCCCCTAAAGGGGGAGCAAGAATATTTTGAATAGTATAAACCTGTGAAGTTTTAAAAACTTCGCGAGTTTATGTGCTTCACACAAATCAAAAACTCCCCCTTTAGGGGGCTGGGGGGCCTACTCTAAAACAGGTGCTGCGGACAAGTAACCTTATACCGGTTATTAAGCAGCAAACCAATCACAATTTCGTGGGTACCATTGCTGACCGTGTTTAACGCTGATGTAGTAATATCATACGAATAGCCGATATTTATAAATGAATTGACATTTACACCGGCCAACACGCCGAATCAATCGTTGTGACGATACGACCCGCCAAACCAAAATTTATCACTGAATGAAAATTTGGCATTTAAATCGTAAGTGATTGGTGTAGGCTGAATAACCTTTATCAAAAAAGATGGCAACAGCGTTATTTCATCCGTTAAAAAAACTTTAACCCCACCGGTTAAAAAATACTGCGGCACTGTTTTGCTTTGATTATACGCTTTACTCGAGCTAAAATAAAGGTTTTGCGGTATAAGCTGCTGCACCGACGCGCCAATGTAATAAGTTGACGAATATAGCCATGTACCAATACTTAGGTCGGGCTTCCACTGACTATTGTTGCCGTTGCTTATGGCAGGGTCAAGCGGGTTTTCAAGCGTTATTAAGGCCGTGTTAAGGCTGATGTGGTTAAACCCCGCTGATGCACCCACTGCCAGGTTTAAGTTGGCTGCAAGGCCCAGGTGATAGGCATACGACAAATCGAAAGTTGTTTGGTTTATCGGGCCGGCCTGGTCGCTAATTATGCTGGCGCCTATGCCGTGGTGCGGCTCGGCAGCCATATAGTTTTGCGTGTAAAGCCTGCTCGACGGATTGATACCACCAGTAGCCGGGAACGCAGTAGCATCACCATTTAAAAAGTTCGAACCAAGTGGTGCGTTAATAGTTAAATAACTGGTTACCGGTGCCCCCTGTAAGCCGGTCCACTGGCTGCGGTAACCTGCTTTAACATCGGTATAGTTTTCAATACCAGCAACTGCCGGGTTTAAAAGGTAGTTATTAAACACGTATTGCGTGTATTGCGGCTTTTGTTGGGCCGAAACCAATTGCAGGCATGAAGTAGAAACAAACAATAAGTATAAAAATCTTTTCATTAATATATAATGGCTCTATAAAAGCCGTTTTTGCTACGAACGTGTTTATGTGCGAGTTATTGCTATAGTTAGGGGCAGTACGCTTAATATCGTTCAAATCAAGCGATACACAATGCAACCAATATGCGAATATAGTTTTTCTGTCTATCCCTTGTATACACCTGCACGTTATTTTAATTTTTGATTAAGGTTAATTTTCAAAAATTGAAATTTTATGCAACAAAATCCACCAATTTAACGCCATAATTAATACCTCCCCGTAAACCAGTTTTGCTGTATTATCTTATAATTGTAACACTGCCTGAGTATGGTCTACTATCATTTTTAAGATCAATAATATAGTAATAGGTACTAACAGGCAACAATGTCCCTTTATACCTGCCATCCCATGATTTACCGTAACCCACAGATGAAAATACATTTTGCCCCCACCTTGTGTAAATATTTACCGTGCAACCCGGGTAACTGTCAATATTGGCAATGTTCCAGGTGTCATTTATTCCGTCGTCATTGGGCGTAAAGGTATTGGGGATTTTCAGTGCCACATTTGTTCCTAAAACCGTAAGCACACCGTCTACCAAAGCAATATCATAATTTGGAGAAGAAGCCCCGGAAACTAAAATGGTGTATTTGCCAGGAAGGGATGTTTGGTCGGCGATAGTTGAAACAACTGGCAGCGATGTTAATTGTGCGGGGCTTTCATTATTTACAAACCCGCTGTAAGTTAAAGTTAGTATTGGGTTAGGGTCTTTGTAAGTTTTGATTTTATCATCAGCGGTTATTGTCAATGGCACCTTATTAACAGTAAGGTCAGCATTCACATAGGTAATTGCATAATTCTTCGGGTCAAATGTCCCACCGGTTACGTTTGCCGGTGTTACTGACCTTGCGTAGGTCCCTGCCGGGTCGGTTGCCGCCGCGCCCTGTCCATATGCAATGGCTACGGTTTGGACGGTTTCACTATTCTGCAAGCCGGCAACGGTAAAATCAGGCGAGCCAGGTGCACCGGCAAGCAAGGTGCCATAGTTCTTACTTTTGGCATTTGCAATTACCGTAAGCGACGCCGGACTAACTAAACTTACCGGCAATTGCGGGTAAATAGTATTTACGCCTATGCTCTCCAGGCTTATAGAGCCCCCATAAGAGCCAACCGGCGTGGTTTTTGCCAATCGCACATAAATTGTAGTCGGAGCGATTGTGCCTGCGGCGCCTACGGTGATGGTATTGCTGAAATTGATATTATCGGTACTTACTTCAACGCCGGCCGGAGGCGTAACCAATATTCCCGTCGTCATATTCGCACCGGCAATCGTAAAACTTGTCGGGCTTGAAGCAGTGCCATAAACAGTAGTAACAGATGATAACGTACCCGTGGCAGTAATCACTGGTACCGGGGCGGCATTCACGGTAATCTTAAATTTGACGGGCGAGCCGGGACAGCCACCGCCATTGGAAATAAAATTGCCGAACGAGGTGGGGCTGCCGCCAACAGGAATGGTGGTTATTAAGGAACCGGTTAAAGCATTTATAACCGATACATTATTAGAGCCGAAATTTGTAACATACAATACGCTACCATCCGCATTTAACGATACTCCTTGCGGCGTATTACCCGTTGCATACGTGGCCAACACACTATTGGTTAAAGCATCAATTACTGTTACGTTATTTGAAGTTGAATTTGACACATAAACTTTTGTACCGTCCGGGCTGATTGCAATAGCTGTTGGGTTACCTCCTGTGCCTATTGTTTTTATTACCGTATTGTTGAGCGTATTAATTATTGAAACAGTGCTAAGAGTATAATTTGTTACATAAGCCTTGCTGCCATCCTGGCTTAAAACTATTCCTTCGGGATATTCTCCAACGTCAATTTTAGCAATTACTAAACCCGTGGCAACATCAATTACCGAAACGTTATTTAAGTTAGTGCTTACCACATAAAGCTTCTTGCCATCCTGGCTTATCGCTATACCGAGCGGATAGGAATCTACCTGGATAAGACCGGTTTTGATATTTGTTGAACCATCGATAACCGTAATTGTGCCCGGCCCATTGTTTACCGCAAATATTTTGCTGCCATCAGGACTTATCACGATGTAGTATGGCGAGTATACATCGTCTATTGTTGCGATAACCTTGTTTGTAGCTGCATCTATTACAGACACAGTGCTTGAATAATGATTACATACATAAATCTTTTTCCCATCCGGGCTGATAGCCGCGCCGACGGGAGTCTCCCCTACCGGTATGGTTGTTACAACTGTATTGGTCGCAACGCTTATTACAGAAAGTGTACCATCGCCGGAGTTTGGGACATATGCCATTTGCTGTATCGCAGGAGTTACAGTAATATTTGCTATTATTTGGTTTGCACCCGGGTTTAGAGCTATAAAAGAAGCTATGTCGCCGGTTCCGTTTGCAGGAAGGCCGATCTCTGGCTTATCATTATTCCAGCTATACGTATTGCCCGTACCGGTAAAATTAACAGCCGCGGTGGCTTCGCCGGCCATTTTAGTTTGATCGCTTACGGCGTTTACAATCGGCGGGACATTTACAAGCGCTCTTACCTGAACGGTTTGACTAATTACCCCCGGAGTTGATAGCCCAATATCACCAGAAATACTTCCTATCGCATAATTGGCGGACCTTACATACAGAACAGTACTATTTACACTCCCATTGGCTTGTGCTATTGAAACGCTTTTTGCAAAACCACTATTTGCTGAGAGGGATACTTCAAACCCGATTGAAGCCGTTGCGGTTATATCGCCCGTCAAAGCAGTGCCCGAAACTGCAAACTGCTGGATGTTGGGGCTGGCAGACGGCGAGCCCGCGCAGGCGATTATTGTTCCGGTTACAGCACTGTGTGTAATTGAAGGGGCCTGGACGTTAACTGTAATTGTAAAAGTAGCCGGAATGCCTGGGCAGTCGGCACCCGGCACCGCAATGGTACCGAATGCGCTGGGCGCAGCCCCCACCGGAATTTTAGTTACCACCGCGTTGGTGGCTGTATTGATAACTAAAACCGTATTATTTCCGGGGGTTGTAACGTATAGTAAGCTGCCATCGCGATTCAATGACATCCCCCAGGGCTTTGTACCAGCTGTAATTGTTTTAACAATTTGTTTGGAGGCTATATCGATTACTAAAATTTTATCATCGAGGTCACTGGTTGAATACAACAATTTACCATCGGGAGTAACTGTGATGGCTGATGGATTACTGCTTATAGGCAGGATTGCCGTTACTTTATTAGTCGCTGTATTAATTACTGAAATGGTTGCATCCTGAAAATTTGTTACATAAACCCAATTACCGTCTCTGCTCATCGTGATGCCTTCGGGCTGCTTGCCTACCGGTATATTGGCAATTAATGCCCCGTTTGCCGTATTAATCACCCATAAATCGTTTTCGCCATTATTCGATACATACAAAAGTTTCCCGTCATTACTCAACACAACATCCATGGGTGTTAGTCCTGCCTGGATAGTTTTTACAACGCTGCCACTAACTGTGTTAATAACCGAAATGTTATTATCGTATATATTGGCAACGTATAACTGGCCGCCGTCGGGACTGATAGTTGTTCCTGATGGCACCCCACCTACGGGAATTGTATTTATAACGCTGTTCATTGATATATTTATTACCGAAACATCATCGGAGCTTTCGTTAGTGATATATACCCTGCTGCCGTCGGGCGAAATAGTGACCCTTACCGGATTACTACCAACAGGTATTGTCGCCACGGATTTATTGGTAGAAATATCAATAACTGAAACGGTGTTATCATTTGCATTGGTAGTATAGCCATATTTTTTAATTTCCGGTGTTACCGTAATAGTGGCTTTAAGCTGAGATCCGCTGACATTAACAGTAGTAAACGAGGGCAAATCACCTGTTCCGCTCGCCGGGAGTCCTATTGCCGGCGTGTCATTAACCCAATGGAATATGTTACCTGTTCCTGTAAAATTAATAGCAGTGGTAATGTCACCATTTACGTATATTTTGTCGCCCACCGGGTCCACAACAGGTAACGCGCTGACTACTCCGCTCACCCGTACTGCCAAATTGGTAGCGCCTGCCGTAGCGAGCGTAATTTTACCCGAAATAGGCCCTACCAATGATGAAGCCGCCGACCTTACATAAACCGGCACATTCGTTACTTTTCCACCCGACTGGGTCAACGTAACTGCGTTAGCAAAACCGCTGTTTGCCGATAGCGATACTTCGAAACCGTTTGGTGCCGTGGCAATTATTTCAGTTATTAAACCTATTCCTGAAACTGTAAACTGTTGAATGTTCGGGCTGGCAGACGGTGAACCTGCGCAGGCCGAAATAGCACCGGTAACAGGACCGGCGGTAATTGACGGCGGCTGCGAATTAACAGTAATTGTAAAAGTTTGTGCTATTCCCGGGCAGCCTGTGGCGTTGGCGGGCGTTACTTTTATGGTTGCCACTATCGCCGTTGTCCCGGTATTTGCAGCTGTAAATGACGGAATATCGCCGAAACCATTTGCCGGCAAACCGATCCCCGGCTTATCATTGGTCCAGGTAAAGGTTGTGCCTGTGCCGGTAAAATTTATTGGTATAGTAGCATTACCATTGGTATAGCTTACATCCCCTGGTTTATTCACAGTTGGCGGGGCGTTTATCGTCCCGGTAACGGCAACGCTTTGATTGGTTGCGCCCGCGGAAAAAAGCGCCACGTTGCCTGAAATAGCGCCGGTGCCTGCCGATGCTGCTGATCTTACGTAGATTATCGTGCCCGGTAACGCCCCGTTTGTTTGACTCAATACTAAATTACTACCGTAACCTGTCACAGCCGATAATGAAATTTCGAACCCTGTCGGCGCGGCAACACTAATATCTCCCGTCAAACTGGCGCCCGAAACTGTAAATTGCTGAATATTGGGGCTTACCGAGGCCGTACCCACACAGGCCGATATGCTGCCGCTAACCAGGGTGGCAGTAATTGCAGGCGACGCATTTACTTTAATGGTGAACGTTTGTGGTATACCAGGGCATCCTGTAGCATTTGCCGGCGTTACTTTTATCGTTGCCGTTATTGCCGTTGTCCCGGTATTTACAGCTGTAAATGGTGAAATATCGCCGGTGCCGTTTGCCGGAAGACCAATCCCCGGTTTATCATTAGTCCAGGTAAATGTAGTGCCTGTGCCGGCAAAGTTTATTACTGTAGTAACCTCACCATTGGTGTATGTTGCGTCGGCTGGTTTATTTACGGTTGGCAGGGCATTTATTGTCCCGGTAACGGCAACCCTTTGGTCGGCAGCGCCTGTAGAAGTTAGCACCACATCATCAGCGATATTGCCCGTTGCCGAAGCTGCAGAGCGAACATACACTTTAACATTTGTTACCAACCCGCCTGCCTGGTTTATTATTAAACTATTGCCGTAGCCACTGTTGGGCAATAACGATACTTCAAAACCTGCGGGAGCGGTTGCTGTTACCCCGGCCGTTAAATCTGTTCCCGAAACCGTAAACTGCTGAACATTAGGACTAACTGACGGTAAACCGGCACATGCCGAAATAGTACCGGTTGCTGCTGTCGCGGTTATTTGTGCGGTTTTTGAGTTTACAGTAATTTTAAATATAATTGGCTGCCCCGGGCATCCCGGCCCCTTGCTTATGAAATTACCCAACGACATCGGGTTATTAAAAGCAGGGCCTGTAATGGTGGTTATCTTGCTATAATTGGTAGTGTTGAATACGTCAACGGCATTGGGAGAACGGTTGGTAACATACAACTCTTTGTCGTCGCTGCTTACCGATACTGTAAAAGGGGAGCCCGAGGTAGGCAATGTTTTTATTACAGCATTATTGGAAGTATTAATAATATCCACTTCGCCTGCCTGGCTGCAGGCAACATACAGCCTTGTGCCCATGGAGTTAATGGCAATACCATATGGCCCGCCACCAACCGGGATAGCCGATACTGTCTTTGTCGCCAGGTTCACCCGGGTAACAGAACTATTCTGATTATTTGTAAAATAGAGGCTTTTACCATCAGGCGCCATAACCATGCTGTAATTATAAGAAGAACCGAGAGGTATGGTTGAATCGAGTACATTAGTTGATGCGTTAATAATATACACCGCATTAGGGCTCCCTTCTGTTGCCGCGTACACCCACTTACCATCAGGGCTTACAGCAACCGAAATAACGCTGGGCAGATTGGGTATAGTAGCAAGAACACTGTTATTTTGTGTTTCAATCACGGATATAGAAGCAGCGTTGGAGTTTGCCGTGTATACCCGTGTGCCATCCGGACTTATAGCTATGCCGTAAGGGCTATTCCCTACAGGGATAGAGGTTAATAAGGTGTTATCGGCAGTATTAATTACCGAAACAGTGCTGGCGTCATTATTTGCGATATATACTCTTTTTCCGTCAGCGCTTGTCACTATGCCAACAGGTATTGAGCCACCACTGATGCTTTTAATGACTTTATGCGTAGTGCAATTAACAACGGCAATCATATTTGACCCCTGGTTGGCTATATAAGCGTAATCTGTTGGCAAAGGCGTTACCTTAATTGTAGCAATAACAGGGGTAGTTCCGGTATTGATGGCTGTAAACGACGTTATATCACCCGTACCACTTGCTGCCAGGCCTATTCCTGGCTTATCGTTGGTCCAGGTAAATGTATTTGCTGTGCCACTAAATGAGATCGGGGCTGTAACATCACCGTTGCTATAAACTTTATCTGTTACCGGGTCAACCGTTAGCAATTTATTTATTACCCGGCTAACAGCTACGTTTTGGCTGGCTGCACCGGCAGAAGTCAACACAACGTTATCAGTCACACTCGTTGTAGCTGTAGCCGCAGAGCGTACATACACCACTACATTCGTTACCTTGCCGCCTGATTGGTTTAGCAACACGCTGCTGCCATAACCGCTATTTGCCGAAAGCGACACCTGGAAATCCGCTGGGGCTGTTGCCTTTATCCCAGCCGTTAAATCGCTCCCAGACACGGTAAATTGCTGAATATAAGGACTTGCGGATGCCGTGCCCACACAAGCAGAAATTGAGCCGGTTACAGGTCCTGCAGTAATTGTTGGGGCGGCAGGGTTTACGGTAATTGAAAATGTTATTGGCGGGCCGTTGCAGCCTATGCTGGTTGTAAACATTCCCAGTGCCAGGGGGTCGGTGCCTGCCAACACCGATTTTATCAGCGTATTATCAGCAGTGCTGAAGATATCCACCATGTTCGAGAAATGGTTTGCAACATACAATTCCTTACCATCGGTACTTATCGATACCCCGAACGGAACTCCGCTTGTATTAATATTTTTTATAACAATATTTGTGGCAGCATCAATTACTGACACCTTTTTGAATGAACTATTTGCGACGTACACCATGGTTCCATCCCGGCTTATCGCTACGCCGTATGGCGCGCCAAAACCAGGCATGACCTTTGTTTCGGCCCTGGTAATGGTATTAAAAACCGTTACGGTACCTGAATTATTATTCGCAATATAAAGCGTGGCTCCGTCGGGACTTATCGCTATCCCATCGTTACCTGTCCCTGTAAGCGGAACTGTAAAGTCAATGTTATTTGTTCCGGTATTTACGATGTACAGGCTGGCAGGGTCGCGCGAGTCGGTAACGTACAGCCATTTCCCATCCGGGCTAACACATGCGCCCTGGGGGGTGGACAGGCCTGGTATGGTTACGTCAACCACATCAGTTGCCGTATTGATAACAGAAATAGTACCGCTGTTACCGTTCATAACGTATACTTTGCTACCGTCGGGGCTTACAGCAATACCAAACGGCCCCGCGCCAACAATCACAGTTTTTATTACTGTATTGTTCGCCGTGCTTATTACCGATACTGTTCCTGAGCCAACGTTAGTAACATATACTTTGGTGCCGTCAGGCGTAGCGGCAACCCCAAAAGGCGATATTTGCCCCGTTAAAGGGATGGTTTTTACCACCATATGCGTAACAACACTGACAACTGAAACATCGTTGGAGCTTTGGTTACTTATATAAGCATATCCCAACGGCACGGGCGTTGCCTTAATTGTTGCAACAACCGGGGTAGTGCCGTTATTAATTGCGGTAAACGGAGCTATGTCGTCTGTACCGCTCGCAGGCAGGCCTATACCAGGCTTATCATTTGTCCAATTAAAAACACAACCGGGAGGAAAAGCTGCGGTCTGGGTTTGCTGCCCGTTATTTACCGTTTGGGACGATTGCGCCCAACCCAGTACACGCACGCAAACCAGGAATACGGTAATAATACTTTGAAAAGGTCTCCTCATGGCTTAGGATAAATACATATAGGTATGTCCTTAAGGGGATATAAATATTGTATTTTTTTCGCAACAATTATTAAAAATATATCTTTTTAACAGTTGCGATAAGACAGAGGCGAATTCAATCGTTAAAAAAACTTATCAGGATTGGGCACCAAATTCAAAAATCGTTCGAAGTTTTCCGCATAATGAGATTGGTCGAGCTTGTAATAAAAAGCGCCTTTTTTTGAGGAAAATTTATCTTTCTCGTTCAGCTTAACCAAAAGGCCGGTGGATAATAGTTTTCGGCTAAAGTTACGATCATCGAAAGTGGTATTATAAACCCCCTCGTAAAGCGCTTGTAGTTGAGGTATAGTAAATTTCTCGGGTAATAACTGAAATAATATAGGATGAAGCGCTGCTTTATAGCGCAATTGCTTTTGGGCAAGCTTGACCATTTCGGCGTGGTCAAATATTAATTCGGGCATTTCGTCCAATAAAAACCATTCCGCGTGGTATTCATCGTTTATCTCTTTTTCATATTGATGTATATCGATAAGGGCGAAATAGGCAATGGATAAGGTACGTTCAACAGGGTCGCGGTCGGGTTTACCAAACACCTGGAATTGCTCCATATAAACATTTTTAAGGCCCGTACGCAGTTCCAAAACGCGGTTTGCCGCATCTTCCGGCGATTCGGAGGGCTGGATAAAGCCACCCATTAAACTCCATTTATCTTTCTCAGGTTCAATATTACGCTGTACCAGTAACAGCTTTAAGTTCCATCCGTCAAATCCGAATATTATACAATCTGTAGCAACTAAAATTCGTTTTTGACCAGTATATCTCTGCATAATCGGTTTATAGTTTATTTACAAGTGTAGGGATTTTTTTTTTAGTCCGAAAGTCCGGAAAGTCAGTAAAGTCCGAAAGAAAATTTATCGTAAGCCTAATATTTATTCAAATAGAATAAAACACCCCCTTCAGGCGCAAAATCCACCAGCCAAAACTTTACCGTCTTTTCTAACTTTCCGGACTTTACTGACTCTCCCGACTCGAACTTAACTGGTCCTTTTACCTTGCAACAACATGTCCATCGCATGGTCAAACGAGCCGGCGCGGATTACTTCGCCGGAATTTACAAAGAATATTTCATCAGCATTCTCGATAGTGTTTAGCCGGTGGGCTATTATTACCCTTGTAGTTGTTGCGGGCAGGTTGTTTAAAATATCGCTCAACAGTTTTTCGGTAATGGTATCTATATTGGCGGTGGCCTCATCCAAAATCAGTAAGTCAGGATTACGCAATACGGCCCGCATAAATGCTATCAGCTGTTTTTGGCCCAGGCTGATGCTATCGCCACCCGATAGTACTTTAGTATCCAGGCCGCTTTCAAAAATGGCTAGCAGGGTTCCCAGGTTAGCTTCCTTTATTACCTCTTCCAGTTGCTCATTGGTATGGTTTACATACAGTTCGTTGCCGTATAAAATATTCTCGCGCACGGTACCGGTAAACAAAAACGGCTCCTGTAAAATAAATCCGATTTTTTTAGTGCGCTCAGTTGGGTCAAATGAGCGGATATCGGCACCTTCAAGCAGTACCATACCTTTATTCGGGTCGTAAAGGCGGGCAATAAGCGATGCCGTTGTTGTTTTGCCCCCACCCGTCGGGCCCACCAATGCATACGTTTTCCCCTGTTCCAGTTTAAAGCTGATGTTGTGCAGTATTTCTTTATCGTCATCGTATCCAAAATGCACATCCCTGAATTCGAGTAACGGTGCTGTCGTTTCAGGTATAGCCTTTTCAACTTTTACCAAATCAGTTTCCAGCGATAATATTTGCGCAATCCTGTCCCAGCCTGCCATAGCTGTCTGGAACCCTGTCCACAAAGCAGCCAGTTGCCGCAATGGGTTATAAAAGTTATTGGCATATGATGCAAAACTTACAGCCACTAAACCGATACCTATTTCACCGTGCGAAAACAAATAAATGCCGTAGCCAAACACAATTACCTGCGCAAAGCTCGATAACAGGGCATAAACCGGCACGTACGAGTTATTTGCAATACCCGCTCCTATGGCGGTTCTGTAATTTTCCTGGTTAGCCTCATCAAACTTTTTGCGGAAATAGTCGCGGCGGTTAAAGGCTATAATCACCCTGAAATTGTTCAGGCTTTCCTGTATTTCAGCGCTCATTCCGCCAACGCTTTTAAGGTTCCTGGCGTTCTTGCTTTTTACCCATGCCGATGTGATGCTGGTAAACAGTAAAATCATCACTGCCGGTATCAGCGTAGCCGAACCAAGTTTGATATTTATCGACAGCAAAAATATACCAGCGCCTGTCATAGTGGCGATGCTCCCGATAAACTGCATTAGTTGCTGTGAAAAAAACTGGTTGAGCTTATCGGTATCATTGTTTACACGCGATATCAGGTCACCAGCCTTGTTTTGGTTAAAAAAGCCAACCGGCAGCAATTGTAATTTATTAAAGATGGAATTACGCAACGTAAACAACATGCGCTGCCCTACCCCGCCCATCAACATGGTTTGTACATAGCTCGAAACCAACGAAACCAGGTACAGGCAAAACAATATCGCGCAGTTTACCAGTACACCATGATAGTTTTTGTGGGGCACAAAAATATAGTCGTCAATTGTCCTCCCGATAATCAGCGGCCCAACCAGGTTAATGCTTGATGTTACCAAAATGGTCGTCAACGCCAACCAAAGGTTTTTCTTTTCGTGCGATATCAGCTGTAACAGTTTACCCAGCGACGACCATGTTGAACTTTTGGGCGCCTTGGCCTGCAGGTCATTTAGGTTGTAGTTCATAATTGCTGGTGCTTTGTTGCGAATTAAATATCTGTACGTATTCGGGGCTTGTTTTCATCAGATGGTCGTGCTTACCACTTGCAATAATTTCGCCCTCCATTAGTAAAATTATCTGGTCATAGTGTTCAACAGAGGCTATTTTTTGGGTAACCGACAGCAAGGTTAACCCCGGATAATTCTTCTGCACATTGGCCAATATCTTCTTTTCGGTATTGCCGTCGACCCGTGCAGTAAAATCATCGAGCAATAAAACCCTTGGATTTATTGCCAGCGCCCTTGCCAGCATGATCCGCTGCTTTTGCCCGCCAGAAAGACTGGAGCCGCGTTCCGAAACTATGGTGCTAAGCTTATCAGGCAAGCTGTCAATAAATTCTTTCAGTTCCGCAGTTTCAATAGCTTTTTGCAGCGATTCGTCGGTAACCGTATCGCTAAAGGCAATGTTCTCACGAATGCTCATATTAAAGATGATGCTGTCCTGGAAAACAAAACCCACCTGGCTGTGGAACGATTCGCTGTTGTATTCGTCAATAGCCCTTCCATCAAATAAAATCGTACCGCTATTTGGTTTTATCAAACCCGTAAGCAGGTAAAGCAATTGGGTTTTGCCTGCAGCCGTGGGGCCTATTACCGCAATTTTCGACCCTGCTTTAATATCCATCGATATATCTTTAAGGGCCGGTTTTTGCCCGTACACCAGCGACACATCATTAAGCAGGATATCGCCTTTTAAAGTTTCGGTCACCATGCCTGTTTCAATATTATCCGATGCATTTAAAACCGCATTTATCCGCTGGAAAGACGCCGTTGCAGCAGCTATAATGTTGCTCATAAAACCAATTACCAAAATCGGGAATATCAGCTGTGCCAGGTAGCTGTTAAAAGCTCCGAAATCACCAAGGGTCATGGTGCCGTTAATAATAAAATGCCCACCTAACGCCAAGATGCTCAGCATGGCAATATTGGCTGAGAAAGTAATAACCGGTATTAACCCTGCAAACAACCGCAAAATCGACATGCCGAAATCTTTGGCTTTTGTATTAGCCTGTAAAAACTTATCAAACTCCAGTTGCTGCGAATTGATAACACGTATCAGCGCTGCCCCCAAAATACTTTCGTTTATCACCTTGTTCAGCCAGTCAATAACCTCGCGGGCTTTCATAAACAATGCCCGCACTCTTTTTAGCACGTAGAAAAATGTGCCGCCTATAATGGGGATAATAGCTATAACACACAGCGCCAGCTTCCAGTTAATGGTTAGCAGCAAAATACTGGCGCCGACAATTATAAATACCGACGAAACAATAGATACCAACGCCTGGGATACAAAAAGCTTGATTGAATCAACATCAGCAGTAAGATTTGTCAGCAATTTTGACGGATTAGCCGCTTCTACGAAGGCATAGCTCTGGCGGGATATTTTGTCCGATAACCGTGAGCGCAGGTCGCGTGCCACTTTTTCAGATGTATATGTTTGAATAACGCTTTGCAGGAATGAGCAGATAAAAATAAACACAACCGCCAGCGAAAACTTGATAATAACCGGCGATGTATCAAAATGCACTCGCTGCATCATGCTATGGATATAATCGTCAATCCCGTGCGAAATGATTTTTGGCAGCCAAAGGTTAGCACTGTTGCTAAATATGGCAAACAGTATCAGCATAAATACCAAACCCGAATATGGTCTCAGCAGGCTGAAAATACCGGGTGGTTTTGGTTTATCGTCTGGCATAAGCTCTTGAGTTTTAGTAATACAATAAGGGCGGGTAAAAATAACAATGAATTGCTATTTAATGTGCAGACGATTGCCGAAAGAAATAATTTTGTGGAAAGAAAGAAATTTTGTCGGCGACTACTTCATCGTATGCGTCATCTGGAAAATAGCATACAAATGATGTGCCTCATGCAGCAGAAAAAATTCCGACCATTCAATTATGTTCATTTTGCCAAATTTAGGATGAACACCTGTGCGGTCCAATTTATCAGGCGATAGTTTGGTTACCAGGTTATAAATTATTTCCCTGTCGGTATTTATTTTTTTAAGTAGTTCGTAGGTGGTAAACGCGCAATATATTTCAAATCCATCGTCGTCCTCAGCACTGTACCTTTCAAATTCAGGGTTATCCATCAGCAGTATTTTGCGGACGCGGTCGATAAAAACCGGCTGATATTTGGCCAGGTGGGCAATTTGCTCGTGTATGCTCCATTTGCCTTTTATAACGTGGTGTTGTATCTGCCTGTCGTTAAGCTTTATAATAATGGGGGTTATTGCCCTATGCTGGTCTTTTAAGCGATGTGTAAGTGACGATTGAATCATATAACTTTATAACAAAGTTTACCAAAGATAGTTAGAATGTATCTTAAAATTTACGCATTAACTGCCCCAATGTCTTTAATGATTTTTCAATTTCCGGGCTATAGGGCGCACCAAAGCTTATACGGATAAAGTTGGTAAACCGGCTGTCGGTACTAAAAATTTGTCCGGGCGATATACTGATATTGTAAGCTATTGCCTGCGTGTAAAGTTCAAACGCATCTATTTTTTTGTCTAGCTCAATCCACAGTACGTAACCACCATCTGGCCTGCTTACCTTAACATCAGCCGGGAAAAATTCGGTGACCGCCTGCGTATAACGCAAACATTGGGTGTACAATGCTTTGCGCAGGTTGCGCATATGCAAGTCATAACGGCCGGTTTCAAAAAAATGGCCGATTGCGGCATGTGTTGGCGATGCTGACGAAAGCGAATGCATCAATTTTAAATTAATGACTTGTTTTTTGAACCTGCCAGGCATACACCAGCCTACCCTGTAGCCGGGGGCCAGCGTTTTTGACACTGATGAACACAGCATCACCAACCCTTCTTTGTCATAGCTTTTACAGGTACGCGGCCTTGTTTTACCAAAATACATTTCGCCATAAATATCATCCTCAATCAGCGGAATTTGCTTTTCGGCCAACAATTCTACCAGTTTCTTTTTCCTTTCATTCGTCATACAATAGCCCAGCGGATTACTGAATGTGGGTACAAACAGGCAGGCCTTTACTTGCTGTTCATCAATAGCATTTGCCAAAAAATCAAGGTCTAAGCCCTCGACCGGATGCGTCGGTATTTCAACTATTTTCAATCCCAGGCTTTGTACCGTGCTGAATATGCCAAAATACGTAGGGCTTTCAATTGCCACCACATCGCCGGGTTTGGTTACTGCCCGCAGGCAAAACACCAGGGCCTCCATGCATCCTTGTGTAGTAACAACATCCTCCGGTAATATGTTGCCGCCCCAGCCAAAGGCTAGCCGGGCTATATGTTTTTTTAAGTTCTCGTTGCCCTGCACCCCCTCGTAACTGATGCAGCTATTGGCACTGCTACGAATAGCCTCTACCATTGATTTGCTGAGCTTGGCCTGCGGTAATAATGATAATGCAGGCGATGCCACCGATAGTTTAACTATTCCATCAGCAGAAAAATGGCGGTGTACCATGGCGATCATATCATCCACACCCAATTTTTTCGACTCAATGACTGTGGTTTCTTTCTTTACCTCGTCAAATGAGCGCGCCGGCGTATAACGCACATAATAGCCCGATTTTGGCCGCGCCTCAATCAACCCTTTAATCTCCAGTTGCACATAGGCTTTGTAAGCAGTACTTAAGCTTATCCCCTGCTCCTGGCTCAATGCGCGTACTGACGGCAACTTCTCCCCGGTTTTTAAAACCCGGCCTTTTATCTGGTTGCTTAACCTGTCGGCAATTTGCATGTATAAAAAGTCCTCATCGTAAGCGGCAGATGTGCGTAAATTATCAATCATGTTATAATAGCAACAATCAGATTTTTTATTTGAGTTGATTACAAGAACTTAGCAAAATCTCATTACCAAATCTGTTATGTACAAAAATAACAAATCTGCATCTGTTTTATCAAATATTATTGATTCAATTTTGTGCAGTAAATATTTCATATGAACCACGCAGATAACAAGCCCGAAATTGGATTAGACCCCGAAAATTGGGATGATTTTAGAACCCTCGGACGTCAACTTATTGATTACATGGTTGAATACTTAAAAAACATTGGTGATGGGCCAGCATGGCAACCAATCCCCCAGGAAGTAAAAGGCGAATTACAAAAGCCTATCCCGCTTCAACCCTCAAATATTTTTGATGTCTATTCCGAGTTTAAGCAAAATATCCTTCCCTATCACGGGGGCAACATTCATCCTTCATATTATGCATGGGTACAAGGTACCGGCACTCCTATGGGCGCATTTGCCGACCTGCTCGCTGGTATTATGAACGCTAATGTTACCATAGGTGACCAAAGCGCCATGTACGTTGATAAACAAGTAATAAACTGGTGTAAACAATTAATGAACTACCCGGCCGAAGGCAGCGGTATGCTGGTAAGTGGTGGTTCCATAGCCAATATTACGGCCCTTATTGTCGCGCGAAATACAGTTATTGCAAACAGCAAAACCAAAGGCGTATATGTAGCCGAAGGTAAACTAACTGCCTATTGCAGCAGTGAAACCCACAACTGTGTAAATAAAGCCGCCGAAGTAATTGGGATTGGCAGCGAGCAATTGAGAAAAATACCGGTAAATGAGAATTTCGAAATTGATGTGGATGCGCTTATTGCTAAGCTCAATGAAGATAAAGCCAACGGTTTTGTGCCGTTTTGCATCATCGGCAATGCCGGTACAGTTAATACCGGCGCAATTGATCCCCTTGACAAACTTTTAAAAATAGCCCGCAGCGAAAATATCTGGCTGCATATTGATGGCGCCTTTGGTGCGCTGGCCAAACTGGTGCCTGCTTACAGCGAAAAATTAAAAGCCATAGAACAAGCCGATAGCGTAGCTTTTGATTTGCATAAATGGATGTATATGCAATACGAAGTTGGTTGCGTGCTGTTTAAAGACGCTGCCAGTCACCGCGCTGCTTTTGCCAATGCAGTGAATTATTTAACTGCACATGACAGGGGCATTGCCGCCGGACCTGAGACATTATCAAATTACGGCATGGAGCTGTCGCGCGGGTTTAAAGCACTGAAAGTTTGGATGAGCCTGAAAGAACATGGCGTGGATAAATACGCCGCCATGATCGCCCAAAACATCGACCAGGCTTTTTACCTTGGCGAACAGGTTAAGCGACATCCCGAACTGGAGTTATTGACTGCAGTAACGATGAACCTGGCTTGCTACAGGTATAATCCCGGCAACCTGGATAACGACCAGTTAAATATATTGAACAGGGAGTTGCTAATGCGCATGCAGGAACGGGGAATTGCTGTACCATCAAACACATTGCTGCACGGCAAATACGCCATTCGGGCTGCCATTACCAATCACAGAACGCGCCGCGTGCACCTGGACCAAATGGTTGCCGCCACTATTGAAATTGGTCGCGAATTGATAAAAGAGCACGAAGCTAAATTATTTAAGTTTGATTTTTTGACTAGTAAATAACACCTGACATGACGTTGAATTACGATTTAAACGCTGAATACATTTTAGAAGATGAACGCGTATTGCTAAGACCCTTGCTGGAAAGCGACTACGACAACCTGTTACCCTTTGCTTTGAACGAGCCTGACACCTGGAAATATTCGTATTTAAGCGCCCGTGGCGAGGACGGCATGCGCCGTTATATTAAAGACGCATTGGATAACCGCGCTGCCGGCAAAGAATATGCTTTTATCGTTTTTGACAAACAAACCCAAAGTTACGCCGGTAGTACACGCTTTTACGACATACTGCCTGCCTGGCAAACTGTTCAACTTGGGTATACGTGGTACGGCCAAAAGTTCAGGGGTACGGGGCTAAATAAGCATTGCAAGTACCTGATGCTGCAATTTGCATTTGACGATTTAAATGCTTTACGGGTAGAATTCAGGGCTGATGCGCGTAACAAACACAGCATTGCCGCAATGAAAAGTATTGGCTGCACACCCGAAGGCATACTGCGCAACAACATGCCATTGCAGGAAGGCGGTCGCCGCGATTCGATAGTACTAAGCGTTTTAAAGCATGAATGGGAAGGACGGGTAAAGCAGTTGATAAAAAGCAAAATGGCTCCCAACAGCATTTTTTAAGGGTTTGGTTGTGGAAATAATTGCACGGTTGGGCATTAATCCGCGACTACTGCAGATTGGTGATCATTCTCCCCACAGCTAACATTATCTGGTGTATGGTACATCGGGGCGATGGCACTAATATTGCCCTACGTGCGCGGACAATGAAAAAACTTTACACCTTATTCCTGGCTTTTTCAATACTGTTTACTGCAGTAAAAGTTGCCCGTGCCCAAAAAAACGAAAAAAAGGAGCTAAACAAGGCTGCAGTTGAAAACAACGTTAGCGATGTAACAACTGAGTTAACCGCTCACAGTAAGGATGCCATTTTTGATAAAACGGCCCGCTATACTTTCCTGGTAAATAACAATTACAGCACAACACAATCAGGCAAGGTATCCTACCAAATTACCGATCAATTTAATAAAGTTCTGCGGACGGACTCCGTACATATTTCCCTGGCCGGTCGGAGTTCACATAGCTATGATTTTACAATGCCCGAACTAAAAAGCGGGTTTTATAAAGTCAACTTCATGATAAATGTAAGCGACTATGATGATACCACCCGCCGCGTATTTGGCATCCGCCCCGAAGAAATAAAATCGGCATACTCAAAGCCTGCCGATTTCGACAAATTTTGGCAGGACACCAAAGCTCAACTTGCCAAAGTAAAACCAAATTTTAAGGTAACAGAAAAGCCGGAGCTGGAGAAAGATAAGCGAAAGGTTTTTTTAATCGAGATGAAGTCGTACGGTAACAAAACCATTTACCTATGGTTGACTGAACCCGAACATCATCAAAAATATCAGCACTTCCCGGTTTTAATAATGCTCCCTGGCTACCAGGCTACCAACATACCGCTAATGGGCCGCGACGATGATATGGCTTTTGTCGGTCTCGACCCTCGCGGACAAGGGTTAAGCAAGAAAGATTTGGATATGCGCCGCGAGGACTACATTGTTGCCGGCCTCGAGGATAAAGACAAGTACATTATGCGCGGTATTATTATGGATTGCATCCGCGCAGTTGATTTTGTTTTTTCGCGGCCCGAGCTTAGCCACGACCGGATAGCTGTTACCGGCGGTAGTATGGGCGGCTATTTATCTATCGCTACGGCAGCACTTGATAAACGAGTAACCATTTGCGCCCCGCAGAACCCGTTTTTAAGCGACATCTATAATATGGATCGCGGCGCTGTTGAATGGCCTATAAATTACATGAGAAAATATGCCAGCGTAGCCGCCGATCTGACATTTACTAAGGTGCTTGATAACCTGCAATATTACGATACCAAAAATTTTGCAACAACCATAACCTGCCCGGTGGTAATGGGCATTGGCTTGCTGGACCCATTTGTACCGCCAAATAACTCTTATGCGGTGTACAACAACATCAATTCCAAAAAGAAGCTGTTTGTATTTAAAGATCTTGGTCACGAAGTGGGCGATAAATACTATCGCTACGAGACACTGTATACCCGGGATTATTTTGGGTTGTGGTAGTTTGAGGTGAGTAGTTGATTAGGTGAATAGTGAGTGGTTAGCATCGGCCTAACCTGGCGAAGAAATAGAGGCCTTGTTAAAGATGCTGCATAGGTAGCCCATGTCATCCAATCAACTACTTACCATTCTCTGCTCACTATTCACTACCCAACTGTCATCCAATTATAACATTTACAACCTTTACAACCCTTACAACTTATTTTAACCACCCAATAAGTAACAATTGCTTTTTTTAGTTATCTATACAGAAAAAAAGCAGCTGTGGATACTATTCTTCATATTTCGAATCTTACAAAAACCTATCAAAGCGCCGGGCGCACGCTCACGGTGCTTGATGGTATAAACTTTACGGTGGCGGCAGGCTCAACCAACGCTATTGTAGGTCCATCCGGTAGCGGCAAAACAACACTGCTCGGCCTTTGCGCGGGGTTAGACAGGGCAACATCGGGCATAGTTGAATTAAACAACATCAACCTTGGCAAGTTATCCGAGGACCAACTGGCACAGGTGCGTAACCAGTATATCGGTTTTATTTTTCAAAACTTCCAGTTATTGCCAACCTTAACAGCGTTGGAAAATGTGATGGTTCCTTTGGAATTGCGGGGCGAAAAAAACATCCGGGCACGGGCTTTGGATTTACTGGATAAAGTTGGCCTGAGCGATCGCGGGCACCACTACCCTACCCAGCTATCGGGCGGGGAGCAGCAGCGGGTTTCACTGGCCAGGGCATTTTCAAATGCGCCACGCATTTTATTTGCTGACGAGCCAACCGGCAACCTTGATGCCGAAACCAGCGAAAAAGTTGTCAAGCTGCTGTTCGATTTAAATAAAGAAGCAGGTACGACCCTGGTAGTGGTAACGCACGATTTGGAACTTGCAGCAAAAACCCAGCGCATCATCCGCATAAAAGGGGGCAAACTGGTGGCCGACGAATTAACCGCAAACGCATAACCCGGCGATGGAAAATAACCCAAACATCACCAAAAGAAAAATAAATATACCCTGGCTGTTTAATATGGCTTTAAGGGATAGCCGCAAAAACCGGTCGCGGCTGCTGTTGTTTATATCAGCCATTATTTTTGGTATAGCTGCGCTGGTGGCTATTTACTCATTCAGGTACAATCTTCAACATGATATTGATAAACAGGCTGCCACCTTAATTGGTGCCGATTTGGTGGTATCCGGCGGCAAAACTGTTGATCCTGCTGTGAAACCATTATTGGCCTCGTTGGGCGACAGGAGGTCGGAAGAACGAAGTTTCCCTTCCATGGTGTACTTTCCAAAAACGCAGGGTACTAGGTTGGTGCAGGTAAGGGCCTTAAAAGGCGAGTTCCCCTACTACGGGAGCCTGGAAACAGAACCTGTGCAGGCCGGAACCGATTTCAAAAACGGCAAAAAAGCCTTAATAGACCGGATATTGGCCTTACAATTCAACGTGCGCGTAAACGATTCGGTTAAGGTGGGTGAGCTTACATTTTTAGTTGCAGGCATATTGGATAAAGCACCCGGCCAAACCGGCATATCATCGGGGGTAGCACCAATCGTTTACATTCCTTTACAATACCTGGAGCAAACCGGACTATCCAAAAAAGGCAGCCGTATCAACTACAACTTTTATTACAAATACGATAAGCCGGTGGACATACCCAAAGTGGTAAAATCCATAGAGCCTAAGCTGGAAAAGGTTCAAATGGGCATCGAAACCGTCGAAATCCGCAAGGAAAATATCGGCCGCGCCTTTGGCGATCTAACCCGGTTTTTGTCGCTTGTTGGTTTTATTGCGTTGCTGCTTGGCTGTGTTGGTGTGGCAAGCGCCATCCATATTTATATCCGCGAGAAAATTGCCTCTATTGCCATTATGCGTTGCCTCGGCGTAAAGGCTTCAGAAGCGTTCCTGATTTATTTAATCCAGATCATTGGTATCGGTATCATAGGATCTGTAACAGGGGCTTTGCTTGGCACATCGATACAGCATGTTTTACCCGCGGTAATGCAGCAGTTTTTACCAATCACCATTTCAACCGAAATATCATGGCTGGCAGTGGGCCAGGGCATTTTGTTGGGCATTATCATTTCTGTGTTGTTTGCGCTGTTACCGCTAATATCTATCCGCAACATTTCGCCGCTTAATACGCTGCGCATAAATTACGATGAAGTTAACCTGCTGCGCGATCCTTTCAGGTGGCTGGTTTACCTGCTGATAGTCGGGTTCGTGGTCACCTTTACTTATTTCCAGCTCGATAGCTGGGTGGGCAGTATTTTTTTCACTATCGGCATATCCATTGCTTTTTTGATATTAACTTTTACTGCCTGGTTGTTGATGAAGCTGATGCGTATGTTTATAAAAGGCACCTGGGGCTATTTATTTCGCCAGGGCTTTGCCAACTTGTACAGGCCGAATAATCAAACCATTATATTGATCGTTTCCATCGGTTTAAGTACGGCGTTTATTTGTACCTTGTTCTTTATACAAAGCATTTTAATGGGGCAGGTAAAACTGTCGTCGAGCGGTAATCAATCGAATATGATTTTGTTTGATATCCAGACCAGTCAGCAAAAGGATATTGCACAGTTAACCAAGCAACAGCATTTGCCTGTGATACAGCAGGTGCCAATTGTGGCTGTGCGACTCGACAAAATTAACGGCCATACCCTCGCCGACGTGATAAAGAACCCTAAACTTAACATACCCGAACGCGCCTTTACCTGGGAATACCGCGTCACCTACCGCGACTCGCTCAGCGCAACGGAAAAAGTCATTAAAGGCGACTGGGTGGGCAAAGCCGCCCCCGGCAAAGAAATCCCGGTGTCTATCGAGGATAATTTCTCAAAACGCAACCATGTAAATGTTGGCGACCATTTGGTATTTAACGTGCAGGGTGTGAGCATGAATGCTATTGTGAGCAGCGTTCGGCAGGTAAACTGGAACAAAATCCAAACCAACTTCCAGGTAGTTTTCCCAACCGGAATTTTGGAGGATGCGCCGCAATTTCATGTTCTGTTAACGCACGTACCATCGGCCAAGGTATCGGCACATTACCAGAAATCTGTGGTGCGCAGGTTCCCAAATGTTTCCATTATCGATCTGGGGCTGGTATTAAGTATTGTTGATGGCCTGCTCGATAAAATCGGTTACGTTATCCGCTTTATGAGTGCATTTAGCATCATTACCGGTGTTGTGGTATTGATTGCGTCGGTGCGCATCAGCAAATACCAGCGCATACAGGAAAGCGTTTTATTACGTACCCTTGGCGCCAGCCGGAAACAAATATTTGCCATAACTGCTTTGGAATATTTATTTTTAGGGATGTTATCAGCTTTAACGGGTATTCTTATAGCTGCGGCGGGTAGCTGGGCACTGGCGAAATACAGTTTCGAGATACCATTTACCATTAACTGGCTGCCGGCAATACTATTGTTTTTCATCATATCGTTATTAACCATTGTTATCGGCTTGTTAAACAGCCGCGGAGTGCTGAATAAACCGCCATTGGAAATATTGCGGGGAAATTAGGATTAGTCCAAAGTCTTGAGTCGAAAGTCCAAAGTCGGATTTTTATTTTTGACTTGAGACTTTCGACTAAAGACTCAAGACTTAGAAAATATGTACAAACTAAATATCATCTGCCTGCTAACCGCCACTTTACTTTTTGCATCATGCGGAGACAAAAAAGCTCCACCCGCAGAAACACAGGCAACAGCTGCTGCCAAACCTGATTCAACATCGGGGGATAAAGTGGTGTTATTTTTTGGTGACAGCTTGACAGCCGGTTACGGTCTGCCCGATCCTTCACAAGCCTACCCTGGTGTAGTTCAAAATAAAATAGATGAGGCAAAGCTGCATTACAAAGTGGTAAACGCAGGCGTGAGCGGCGAAACATCAGCGGGCGGCAAAGCACGTATAAACTGGATCTTAAAACAAAAAGTTGACGTATTTGTGCTTGAGTTGGGTGCAAACGATGGCCTGCGCGGGATACCGACAACCGAAACCATGGAAAACCTGCAGGCGATAGTTGATGCTGTAAAGGCCAAATATCCAAATGCTAAATTGGTATTGCTTGGTATGCAGGTGCCGCCAAATATGGGCGGCAAGTATGCTTACAGCTTTAAAGCCATTTTCCCGGGGCTGGCTGCAAAAAACAACATGACTTTTATGCCATTTCTGTTAAAAGATGTAGGCGGAGTGCCATCACTCAACCAAAAAGATGGTATACACCCAACTGCCGAAGGCGCCAAAATTGTGGGTAATAATGTTTGGCAGGTGCTGCAAGGTGTGCTTTTGAAATAGTTGTTAAGAATTGAGAACCAAGATAAGAAAGGAATATTTCTATTTTTTCAACTCCTGGTTCCTGACTTTTGGTTTTTGACTGTTGGCTCTCGCTTCTTACTTCTTGACTCTTGCTTCTTGACTCTTGCTTCTTGACTCTTGGCTCTCTTCCCTACTCAAACTCCATAAAACCGGTATTAATCGTATTAATCATCCGGCCGGTTCTTCTGAAAACGCCGATGGCATCGCGGGTATTTTGGTGGCTTATATTGCCTTCTATAGTTGTTAGCATCTCATTTTCAACTTTTTCGATTAAACCGGTATGGCTATGGCCGCCGCCGGTAGAAATAATGAAGATATGGCCCGGCAATACTCGTCCGGCATCAATTTTTGCATCCTCCGGCGTAATTATTTTACATTTCGATTTAACCATGGTTTCAAACACGTCGCCGGTTTTGTACAATGGGTTTGCAACTTCAAGATGTATGCAGGCCTGGTTAAAGCACCAGTAAACAAAAGCCATAGCCCAGCATTGCCCATGCTGAATACCTGCAGCATAATGGTACTTGGTTACCGGGGGACCGTCTTTGCCACCAGAAGGAAACTCCTTTATTCCCACCTGCGATCTCGCAACATCCAAAACTGCAGCCAGCAGGGTGTTAGGCGTTCTGGTAATAGCTTTAACATTCTGGTCGCCAAATAATGCCGACCAAGTAACAGGGCCTACAATTCCATCAATTTTTAAAGGATTGCCAAAACAATCGGTAAACCGGGTTTGAAAAAGCATGACTGCGTAGTGCGTATTATGGTCAAAATCGCCATTAATACTAACCGGGCCACAGCCCTTTTTGTTTAATTGATGCTGAATGGCTTTAACAGACGCTATATCAAAAGCCTGCTGTTTAACGGAATGGCCGGGGTAATTCATATTTCAGTAAAAAGGTTCGGTTTAATTATATGCTAAATTAAAAATTCCCCGCGACTTATCTACCCCGTTTTTTAACGGTATTTTATTACGTGTTTCCGCACAAAAACTGGCTGTTATAAGGCAAGGCCTTCATGCCTAAAACTAAAATCAATTTATATAAACATCAATTCGCCATAACCAGCAAAGGATTATTACTTTCGCACAAAATAATAATCCATGGAAAAAACTAAACTTACCATAAACAACAACGGTTCGGTAAAAATTGAGGGCGATTTTGAAATTGTAGATATGCAAGGCAATGAATACGGCTTACAGGGCCGTACGATTGTTTCTATTTGCCGCTGCGGTATGTCAGCCAATAAGCCATTTTGCGATGGTTCGCACAAAGGCCATTTTGAGCACAATGCGATAGCATTTGATTTGCCGCCAAAGAAAGTATAGTTTAATGACTAAAGAATTACGGAGTTTAACTCGTTGCATCTATATTTTTAAAGGCCTCGTTGAGGGCTGCGCCGTTTTTAAACTTCGTAATTCCTACTGATGTTCATACTTTAAATTTCTACCCATGCCTACCCTAAAAGTCAATAATACCGACCTTTTTTATACAGTAACCGGCATCGGCGAACCCATCCTGCTGATACACGGCCACCCGTTCGATCATACGATGTGGAACCCGCAAATTATTGCACTTTCACAACAATACCACGTTATTGCACCCGATTTACGGGGATACGGTAAAACTGCGCTGCCGAAATCTGGCACCAACCGGTTTGAGGATTACGCAACAGATATGCTTGCGCTAATGGATAGTTTAGGCATAATAAACTTCCATCTTGCGGGACTCTCACAGGGCGGGCAGTTTATTATGGAGATATTCAGGCAGGCGCCAAAACGGGTTAAAAGCCTGATATTAGCCAATACGTTTGCGAGCCTTGATACACCCGAAGCCAAACAAATCCGCTATGATACCGCCGACCGTATGGAAAAAGAGGGTATGGATTTTTATGCTGAAGACGCCATTTTTAAAATGATACGACGCGAGCATGTCGCTACAATGCCTGACGTTGCGGCGCATGTGATGAACATGATGAAATCAACCTTACCCAAGGGAGCAGCAACTGCTATGCGCGCCCGGTGCGAACGGATTGATTATTTAAACCAGGTATTGCCAACCGTTAACATACCAACCTTAGTCGTGGTGGGCCGACAGGATGAGTTTACCCCTGTTGCCAAAGCCGAAGAAATGCAGGAGAAGCTTCAAAATTGTAAACTGGTAATTATTGAAGATGCAGGCCACATGCCAAATCTGGAACACCCGGACGAGTTTAATGAAGTGGTGCTGGATTTTTTGGATAGAATTAGTTACTCCGAAACTTCGTTATGAGTAATAGCCTTTGTCATTCCTTCACTCTGTTTCCCATGACAGATAATCTATTGAACGTGCGATGGCATGTCACCCTGAGGTACTCGAAGGGTGCGCGTAAAGGCCCTTGCCCGCGTGCTTACCATGTCGTATAGGCCACTGCGCTCATGCTTCGAGAACCTCAGCATGAACTGTGTTTAAAAGCAAATAATATTTGAATAATTTTCATTGTATTTGGTTTTTTGTGTTGCGATAGCAAAAGCTTGTTTC
>Ga0105239_10001105_pt1 | contig 37255 bp, 34 predicted proteins | sample KBSC44metaG_FD_92761 | JGI IMG/M metagenome (GOLD analysis project Ga0105239, IMG submission 92761) | Corn rhizosphere microbial communities from Kellogg Biological Station, Michigan, USA - KBS C4-4 metaG | ecosystem: Host-associated > Plants > Roots > Rhizosphere > Soil | place: Michigan, USA... | reverse complement strand
GACTGCGACACTATCCACCTCGAATGTGCTAGATATCCTTGAAGCCAGCACGATCCCCGAAGGTGGCACTTCTGGCCAAGACGAGCGAGATCATTACTTTGGAAGAGTATTTGGTGCTGAGGCGATCCTCAAATCTGGTATTCTGTTCAAAACCTCAGACCCAACTCAGTGGAAACGTGTCGTTGATCTCATTTGTGCAGTTGCTCTCAAGAAGCCATGGCTCAGACAAACATGTGGTCGAGCCCTTTTTGACTGCATTGTTTCCAATGAGTCCAACCCTGTCACCGAGGCATTCATCATAGACACGGTTTCCGCCCTTGACGCTCACAAACTTATTCGCACACCTGAAGGTGTTGCGATATGGATCGCAGCTACCCGTTCATTCCCGCAAGCACGATTGCCTAAGTCTTTATGGCACGACGAGGACCCTCTAGCTGCTAAGGGTATCAGCTCGCTTGCTGTCATATTAATGGACGCTCGCACTCATTCAGACGGCTCGGATGAATCCTTTGAAGCTCAGGGATCTACTGCGTGGTCTGCAAATTTGCATTTTGCTTGGGATGTGGTCTTGAGTGATCTGTATCAAACAAGACCGAAGGGAGAACAGAATAGTCATCGGACTGTCAAGAGAGCTTCTTTCGAGATGTTTTGGCTGACGGTTGTTGATCACGGTCTCTTTGCAGACACGAGTAGCACAGAGCGCAAGGCATGGGGCTTTAGCCTTTGGAAGAAAGTCTTCGAAACAGCACCCCAAACCTATCTGCAATATACCTTTTCACAACAGGCTCTGCGTTGTTTGGTTAATTCGCTCAAAGATTCAGACAGATACTTACAGAAGTTTGCCCAAAGGCTTGCTCAAGTATTTCCCACCCGTTTGTCCGGATCTGATAAAAATGACCCTGATCACGGGCTTGTCGGCACATGTATCAAGTCACTGTTAGAAAGCGTTTCATTTGGTGACTTTGATCTGATTACCAAGTCCAAAACCATGCGGAACATTCTCGACGTTGAGCATCCGTCCATTCAAGAAGCCATTTTCCTGACACTAGAAAACTTGCTCAACAGCTCTATTAATGAGGACGAGGAGAAGGAACGCTCGACTCAGCAGAAGACTATTCTCACTTTACAAGGAAAACTCTTAGCCGCATCCCTTCGCCACGCTGAACAACAACTTGCAACGGAAGCAGTCAACCTCTCTCAGCTTAAGCTCTCCCTGATGATACTCAAAGGTTGGGTGCGACGAACTTATATTCCTTCCCAGGCACCTTCATCGAACAATGTGCCATATGGTCCATTGCCCGAGCAAGCCCGCAGATTTCTCAAAGAGCGTCTTACAACGGCCTTTGAGCAGACCCTCAAGCTCGGAAAAGTCGGAATTGAGCTACTAAGAGAAACAATGCTCAGTGTTTTTGAGCTTGAGAAGGAAGGTGTCGTGATGGATATCCAATTTGAAGATGCGATTAAAAAGGACGTGCGAAAAGGCTGGAAGAAATTGGCAAAGATGAAAGTCTCGGAGCAATCACATAGCAATCACACACGCCAGAAGCCAAGCTATGGGTCGATCCAAAGTGGACTTGTACTTTTGTATTGCTTGGTACTTTTCCAGATCTACAATGGTGAGGCAGAGGCGGTTGAAATCTTACAAGAAGTTATCGCCATGGATGATGACCAGAAAGCGACCAGAAAGTCAGTTCCAACCTCCATCAGCGACGATGTTCCAATAATTCAGATCTTGCTCGGCTTTGCCTCCCGCCCTTCAAAGTTTATGAGGCGCATCACTATCCAGATCTTCGAGGCATTTGCGCCACAAGTTAGTCGTGAAGGCCTTCAATCATTGTGCGAGGTTCTCGACGCCAAAGAAAATGCGCAGGGCCAACATGAAATGTTCGAAGAGAGAGACATCGAGATGAATGAAGGTGATTCAGAAAGTTTTGGATCCGACGTGGAGGAACTACCGTCAGATGTTGAGGTCTCAGACGCATCAGAAGATGAAGACGATGGATCTAGTTCTGGGTCTGAGAGCGAGGATGAGGATCAGGGTGATGACGAACCCAATGGTGAAGACGAAGAGCTTGCAGCCTTTGATGCAGCTCTAGCTTCAGCACTGGGAACCCGACAATTGAACCAAGCCAATGGTGACGCAACCTCGGACTTCGACTCTGACTCCGATATGGATGACGACCAAATGATGGAGCTAGACTCGAAATTGGTGGAGGTCTTTCGAGCTCGTGAGGAACAACAGTCGAAGAACAAACAGCGCTCTGCCAAAGAGGCAAAGGAGAACATCATCAACTTCAAGAATCGAGTGCTCGATCTCATCGAATCATACCTGAAACAACAACACCAGAACGAACTGGCGATCGATCTGATCTTGCCTCTATTAAGATTGGTCCGCACAACACAAGCGAAACAGGTTGCTACCAAGGCCGGAGACATCCTCCGTGGATTTGCTTCCAGATGCAAAGGGCAACTTGTCCCCGAGCTGGCGGGTGCGGATGGCCTCGAGCATGCAACCTCGGAATTGATGGGAATTCATGAAGAAGCTTGCCTGCAATCCTCGAATTTGCATTCGACTCTGGCTAGCCTTGGCAGTATTCTTGTGGTGAAAGCGATGACCAAGTCACATCCTGGAAGTATTCATGCTGTGATTGATATCTATGCCTCCACCCGTCTAAGACAATTGACGGAAAAGTCGTGCTTCATAGTACCTGCTTTCTTTACGGATTGGAACAACTGGTGCCAGAGTATGGAGAAGAAATTAGCTCAATAATCCACAGGAGGGGGACAAGCCCAATATACTTTCCACTCTGTCAATTAAACCTCTCAGATGGCAGCTATCACGTGACCGCCATTTTGTTTACTTTTCTATTTGACAATTGAGCACTCTGGTCTGATGTAGCGCCTCCAAGTTCTCTGAATCAGTGAAATAGGGCGCAACCTATCATTAATACGGTAAGTCATCATTCTGACTAACAATATACTACGCAACCTTGCTGTGCATCACACATTTCCATCGGATGAAACCCAATGTGGAGAACAGGGTAATACTGTTCGTGATAGGCTCCCAATATTGCTCCGAATCAGCTACTTTAGCATTGGTTGATAACCAGATTGCACCATCGTGGCCAGGTTTGACGGTAGTCGATCATTCTCAAATATCATATGACCTCAATTCCTACAATCAACGAATGCCCGCGATGGAATTTGATCGCAAGATAGAAAGCCTCCACCGCATTATATCGGCACGTCGATCTACCTAATCTACTATCAATTACCATGGCGGCTGCTGCAGTTGCTTTACCAATTGGGCAACCAGATATTAGCTATGCACCAGACGCTGAGAAGTTTGCGGCGAGGACACGTCGCCGCCATGAGACAGAGCAACTTGAGAAGGCACTTCCTGCTGGCTTTCCCCAGAAGCTTGTCTCCGATCTTGTATGGGAAGGCCAAGACCTTGCTGGAAAGTACGACTGGACCTATCAACTGAATGACGAGGAAGTGGGAGAGATTGAAGCAGCACTGCATCATTTCCAAGGTGTGTCACATTTACCAGATCTTCTGATAATGCCACTCAATGACACTCTCCCCAGCATTAAACAAACCCTTGGGTTTCATTAGCCAAGAGACGTTCCCATTGCCAAAGCTTCATTTGGCATTGCGAGAAATCTCTTTTGAGCTCCACCATGGCCATGGCTTCAAAGTCCTCAGGGGTCTACCGGTCGGCAACCATACTCGAGAGGAGAATATTATCATCTACGCTGGTGTCTCCTCACATATTGCTTCTGTTAGAGGTCGCCAAGATAATAATTTTGAAGGCAAGCCCGCGGACGTTGTGCTAAATCATATCAAAGACCTTAGCACCACAACTGACAAGGACAAAATCGGGGCTCCCGCTTACACCACCGACAAACAGGTCTTTCACACCGACTCGGGTGACATTGTCTCTCTGTTTGCCTTGAGCACGGCTGCAGAAGGTGGAGTAAGTCGACTTGCGAGCACCTGGCGCGTGTACAACGAGCTCGCCAAAACAAGGCCAGACCTTGTTCGTACACTTGCCGAACCATGGCCGGCCGATAAGTAAGTGACTAAATTATGCTCCTGCCTTTTATGTAGATTGGTGCTGACACCATTGGAGCTTTGGTAACAAACAGAAGCCTTACGAAAATAGGCCTTTATTGTACTATGAGCCTGCAACAGCTAGTAGTCCTGAGCGAGTGCTCCTCCAATACGCTCGGCGCAGCTTCACAGGCTTCGGAGCATTACCTCGTTCTGCACATATCCCTGCAATTACAGAAGCTCAGGCCGAGGCACTAGACGCCCTTCATTTCTTGGGTGAGCGCTTCAATGTTGGCCTTGACTTCCGCCAAGGTGATGTTCAGTATGTGAACAACGTGGCTGTCTTCCATGCTCGTGATGCCTTTAAAGACACCCCAACCCAACAGTAAGTCATCCGATGTTCTATGCAACATTTTACATTATGAGAACTAGTAACGGCGATGCTAACGTGGGACAGACGCCACCTGGTAAGACTATGGCTGCGAGATCCCGAACATGCATGGCCAACTCCAGGTCCATTGACTGAAAGGTGGCGGAAGGTGTATGATGGAGTTCAGCCCCAGAATGAGGTCTTCCCCCTCGAGCCTCGCATAAGGAGCGCTAGTGAAGGGAAAGTTGCGAATGATGGGAAAGCAGAGGCGGGAAGTTAATAACATGTTACATCAATCCAATGCCATGATATGCACTGTGATCCAATGCGATGGCGCCGATAACAACTTGGTCGTCAATCTGCGGGTGTTAGACGTGGCTGCAAAGCTAGATTCAATATTGGCTGCAGATGAGAAGATCGAAGGATGATTTCTGGGCTCACTACTTAGCTAGCCAAAGCCTGGAATCTAGTGTTTCGTTGGGTAAGGCTGTTAGAGTTGTACATCCCAGCCGGGGGAGACGTGGACGAACCGGGGTGGTCCAATGGCGCCATCGACGTTGCAGAGCACGTTCACAACCCAAGACTTGTCCGACGGCCGGCACGCAAGGAAGTATCCATTGAGCCAGACTCTAAGCACAATCAGGGTCATCAAGCAAGAGGTAGCGTATGATGTAGTCTGCAAGAAGGTGATCTACCATGCACATGGCGTCGCCGCTGAAACACCTCTTTGAATGGTGCAATATCAAAACTCAATGAGGAATTTGCGGTTGTTGGATCAACCAAAGAGTGAAGACAAGGCCAATAGGTGCGACCATGCGATTATACGTTTTCGAATGGTGGTACAAAAGGGAAAGCGTAGCCTTTTTCTGTTGTGGTCATGACGATGAGACTTCCTCTGGAAACTGGTTGATCCTCGCCCCAGGCCAGTTGCTCTTGACGGAAGGAAGGCTGCCCGCCCCAAGACCTAGCCAGGACCCAATATGGTCCTTTTTGACAGATTCCGTCGCTCAAATAGAGGCGGAGGTGATAACCCAGCCACTTCCACGGGTGCCGACGCCCGACGTGGCTTTATCGCCGATGGAGACTTGAAATATGCAGTCGAAGAGAGTGGGAATGGTTCAGGGACAACATATCAGGAAGTCTCCGGTGCTCCTGTCGAGACCAGCTCACCGTTGGGATACTATGTCGGCCCTGTGACCATCATCTTCTTGAACATTAGCAAGATGATTGGCACTGGCGTCTACTCCACACGTAAGTACTCTTCATCAACACTCACAGAAAGATGATGTCGTCTTAACAACTGCACACAGCCGCTGCCGTCTTGACTGGCGTTGGATCCGTTGGGCTCGCCATGATCTATTGGGTGATAGGCTTCCTCATTGCCATCAGTTCGCTCTCAGTGTATCTCGAATATGCCTCGTACTTTTCAAACCGGTCGGGTTCCGAAGTGGTATACCTCGAGCAAGCCTATCCAAGGCCAAGATACCTCTTCCCAACCGCCTTTGCAGTTCAATCAGTCATCTTGTCCTTCAGCTCCGGCAACTCGATCGTCCTTGCGAACTATCTGTTCAGGATAAACGGACATGTTCCATCAGCATGGGAGCTAAAGGGAGTCGCTGTAGCGGGTTACACAGTTGCCGTGTTATTGCTTGCCTTCAACACACGCTTTGGCTACTTACTGTCGAATGCCATCGGCATTGTCAAGCTGTTAACATTAATATTTGTGTCGATTACTGGGCTTGTCGTCCTTGGAGGTCACACCCGGGTTCATGATCCAAAGTCCCACTTTGCTGGGTCTTTCGAAGGGACATCTTCCCAGCCTTATGGTCTGACAAATGCTCTTGTGAAGATTATCTTTTCATATGCTGGATACGAGAACGCTTTTAACGTTGTCAATGAGGTGAAGGTATGTTCCAATCCTTTTGATGGTTATCCTACCTTGATATAGCCAGTTTCATATTGACTTCATTGGCGCAGAACCCTGTCAGAACGATCCGAAACAATGCATCCATCTCCCTCCTTATTGTTGCGATCCTATATATCCTGGCCAATGTTGCATACATTGCCGCAGTGCCAATCGCAGAACTCAAAGCATCCAAACAAATCGCAGCTAGTCTCTTCTTTGAGAAAGTTTTCGGCTCCAGTGGTGCCGTAAAAGGTCTTAACTTCCTCATCGCCCTCAGCTCCTTCGGCAACCTGCTAGCGGTCCTGATTGGATCTTCTCGATTGATCCGAGAGTGTGGACGACAAGGGGTGCTGCCTTTCCCACGCTTCTGGGCCGAGACTCGACCTTTCGGCACTCCTCTCGGCCCTTACGCCGTGAAGTGGGCACTCACTGTTCTCATGATTCTAGCACCACCTGCTGGAGATGCTTTCAACTTCAGTGAGTTTGATATTATTCCTCCAGTATTATTGCCGGAATCCATCTAACTTCAACCAATAGTCGTCGATCTGCAATCCTACCCGTCAGCAGCATTCAATGTCGCCATGTCCGTGGGAGTATATCTCGTACGTTGGCGAAGAGGGAAGGTTCATTTGCCTCGAGGCCAATTCAAGGCGTGGGACGTTGTCGTGATCTTCAACATCCTCTCCAATCTATACCTGCTCATCATGCCCTGGTACCCACCTGCCAAAGGCCGGTTCGGTGGCGATGTATCTTTCTGGTATGCCACATATGTCGTTGTTGGCATTGCCATGTGAGTAAAATCTCCCTCACCCAACCCTTACTGTTCTTTCATTACCTCTTAAGGTATCAAACGCTAACATCTCCGCGACGCGAAATACAGTCTTGTCATCTGTGCTATCTACTACTGGCTATGGATCTATGTGATCCCGCACTGGCGGGGATACCGCATCAGACAAGAGGCCCTGCTTCTAGACAACGGCGCCAACGCTCACAGACTGGTCAAGGTCCCCGTCGAGAAACTCGACCAATGGGATAACAGTCATGATCCCCTTGGCAGGCCGCTCACAAATGCTGTTGGCTTGCACGATACTGGGAGTAGCAGTGATGACGGTGTCGATGTCAAGGCTATCAATTCGGAGCCTAAGGTCTAGAACAGCAGAAGTCGTGGAAGGAGAGAGCCGGCGGGAAGCGGCTAACGATCCCTTGCTAAGATTGGTAATTAATTGCTATATTACGAGATCATACGTGCTCAAAGCCAAGGATTTAGTCAAATTGATCAACTACTCTGGGAGTGCTTTCTTCCCTTGACAAGGATTTGCATGTATTCTATCACTAGATAATAAAGTGCCTTCAAATCCATGGGAATGTCGTTGATGAAAATCGAGAATATCTTGGCTGGCCGTGGTCTTCCTGAGCAATTGTCACCTCCTTCTGAGACCTCCGCACAATCACAACCTACCAACAATGTACCTATGTACCTCACCTTGTCGCATGGAAGATCGATGCAAACTCTCCTGGGCGTATCGACATTTACACACATGTGGCGTGGACTCGAGGCCGTACCGGAAAAAAACCCCCCGACCGCTCTCGCGCCCCCCCACGGAAACCGAGAGCCTGGAGCATTAAGTTTCTTGCAGCGGGTGGAAAACCCCTCTTAAGGGCTAAACACTCGTGCCGCTCCGAGATTCCAACGTATGTAGCGAAGGGTTAAATACCGGATTCTCATTCCCCTCACACATCATTCCGAATATTCTTGATGGGGAGAAGACATGCTATTCCGAACTGGCCCATAGCGTCGGAACTAATCAGCTCAGGGTGGTCCACCTTGGGATTTCCGAGATACATGTTACCTAATGCTTCATTGTTTTGGAAGTGGGGGGGAGGGAGGGTCGATGGACTAGTTAGTTAGTTACTCTCGTCCAACAGCTGGTGGTGATGAGGGAGCTACGGTATCGTACGTAGCTAGGGGAAGAATGGCCAGCCGCTGTCGCGATGCCTACCTGTCTCTATGTACCTACCTAGATAGAGATCCTTGACAATCCAAGTTTTAGCCTGCCTAGGCCTGTTCAAGAGAGGCGTAAGTCGAGAATGAAAGGTCAATTATATCTCGTGCGGCTCTTGGCGCGCGGGCTTCGCAAAGGGGCCCGCGAGGCCAAGAAAATAAAGGGGGACCCAGCCTTGTCGCCGTTCTGCGAAGGGAAAGAGAGAGAAAGAAAGAAAGAAAGAATGGGGGAAAAGATGGAGATCGTGTATGGAGAGGGATATATGACTAACATACCTTGGAGAATTTGTATGCACTTGGAATATAGATATCGAATATTATGCTGGAAAAATCATTCTACGAAGACTCTGCACAGCGTCGTCGAAAACTTGCAGACTTGGCAGTGTCAGTAAGGAGAGGCGCAAAGCTGCATTAATTAGCAAGGTTAGTACCAAATGCTAACAATCCCTTTTTTGTCACAAATGAAACACGGAGATCTGAAACTTAAAAAAAAAATTAAAACCCTAAATATGTGTATTGTATATACCTACCAGAACTCCAAACGCCGTGGAAAGCTTACAAACATCAGGTAAAAATGGCACAAAAATTGTAACAACCTGGTTCTTTTTTTTTGGTTTTTCTTCTTTTGAAAAGATAGTGCCCCACGAATTTCCGCACATGCAAAGAGGAACGATAAAAGATATCCTTACCTGGTTTGTCCCACTTACCTCTTCGTCGCAGACCTTGGTTCTGTCTGTCCAGTGAATTCTCCCGAGTCAGTTGTCGGAGGAGACGAGAGTGGTGCTCATACTACTTACATTTCAGAGTCTGAGTTCACATCTACGTCTTCGGGCAGATTCTCGACTCACTCTTCGTCTGTTTCTCCCTCTGCATCATCTTCCGAGGAACTATCGACCTGTGACGTTTGCTGCAGGGGATGATTATGGCTGTCTTGGCGTAGATAGCCATATCGAGGCCCCAAGGGTTCACTGTCTTGGTGTAGATGGAGATATCGAGGCCACAAGGTGGGTTGTCGTGGTCGGTTTGAGGGGAGGAAGTACCCCAAGGAACCAGGCATTAGGGAGGGGACGTGGGCTTCTCGGTGTCGAAGATCCTCCTGTCGCAGTGCTAGGTGTTGTTCATAAGTCAGTGAGGGGATTGGTTGAGGATTATGGGCAGGACGTGGTGGAGGCGGTTGATAACGGACAGGGCGTAGTAGGGGCAGTTGAGGATCATGAGCAGGACGTGGTGGAGGCGGTTGAATAACCAAAGGCTCTTCATCATCCTCGTCCGCGGGAGGGCTCGTACTCGCATCCATTCCGCCACTGCTGTCAGAGGACTCATCGCTGTTGGTGTCCGTCATCTCGCTGTCACCATCGGCATCTGTGGGAGGGGTAGGGAGCCGCCGAGGGGGTGAGTAGACCAAGCCTCTTGCAATCTCCCAGTCTAGCAAACCTTTACCGTAGGTCAATCTACGGTGTTCACCCATGCCCAGTTCGCGGATCGGAGGTTGGTCCGTATCGTTCGAGGCTGGGGACTCGACTGCCCGACCGGGAGCGAGAAAAAGGGCAGGGCCATTGATCCCAGCTCCCGCAATAGTACGGGGATTTGCAGCATTTCGCTCTTCATCTGGGAAAGTGTCCTTTGTAACGATCAGTAAGGAGTCCAAAGTGAGTAACGCCGTCCGAACCTTGTAACGTAGATCCACGAGACACCAGGGCATCCGGACCCTAGTTCCACCAACCGCTTCATGCAATATAGAGCGCAGTCGGGTCCATTCTCTGCCGTGTTCTAGGCGCTCGAATTCTTTCATAACAGGAAATAAGTCTCGGATGACGATGTCATGGGTGATGACACGGGTTTCAGAGCCTCGAGTTGGAAGCGATCTGACTCGAAGAACGTTGTTCGTTAAGCACCAGAATTCTGCGTGAAGCAAGTCGATATCCATTTGAAAGGCATTCACCCACCGAGACAGCCATTTCTTGTAGGGAGCACTTTTCTGTTCTGGACAATTCGGAGAGAGTCTAAGCATAGCCGCGAATGTTTGGATCTCCAAATCACCAATCTCATCTTCAATTTGATAGCCCTGTTTCCACAATCGCGGGTCTTCGTCCGTTGACAGCTTACACTGATCAATTACTTCCTTGTATTCCTTGAGGCAAACCTCGATCCGGTTTGCTGTTTCAATATTCTCAGGGATATTCGAGAGGAGGACCAACCAATTTTGGAGGTGACCCAGAATTCGAGTATGCCTCTCGATTCTAAGTTGATGCAGGTTATCCCACTTTTCGTGATGGCCAGTGACAATGCGTGTCGATGTATCTACTGCATTGCGGAATTGAGCATGAGGCTCTATACCACCTGCAGGGATTGGGATTGTCAAATGGAATCTCCTATGCGGATTAGTAGGACCAACGATCAAAGGACCGAACATCGAATTAAGCTTTTGAGTGGACTTGATTACCAGATAGTTCATACTGGTCTCGGTGTCGCCCATGTCATGGTCGAACCGTTTATTTGAGACCGGTTTTCCCCTTCCACTGATCTGAGTTCGCATCTTGACTTCGTCCACAAACTCGACAAATGAGGCGAAAGTGTATTTATGAGGACCCCGGGCGCCTCTAGAAAATGAGTACAATGTCAGTTTGACAATGTCATTACCAAGCTTGTGAAGTAGCTTTAGGACACCACTGGTCAGATTCGCACTGTCATCATGAAGAGCCGCGACCCCCAGGTGATGGGCACGTCTCAGGTGGTACACTAGTCCAATGATGTTGGCGGATGGCTTGAGATTCTCGTAGTATGGGATACGGGTAGTCACATCTGGCTGGAGCAGCTCAAACAAGCCCCGAACTGTCTTAATCATTAAGTAGTCGACTGTCTCGTAGGGCGTCGGGTGCCTAAAGTCAACGTCACGTTCAATCTGTCCCTCAATCACCCGCCTATAACGCCCCTCGTCGATGACTTGACGAATCCTGGAGGTAGTTTGGTAATTCTCGCGGGAAGGGAGGGGAACCGGGTGATATGGACCGTACGGATAAATGACTGAAGGAATATCATTTGGATCATCACGATATTGATCACTGAGGTACTCCACGATGTCTTGCTTGGTGAAAATGTCACGGAGAATACCGTCATCCGGATTTCCCCATCCTGAAGGCTTAGTATCTGAATTCCTCGGCACACCGGAGCCAGGATTGACCTGAGACGTAACGGCCCTCTGGGCTGGAGCGAGAATTCGACGGGAAGACTCCCCACCAGCCTCTGCGCCTTCCTGAACCGGTGGTGGATGCACCGAGGAAGATTCTGGACGGCTTCGAAGGTTGGTGGCTGAAACAGCTACGGGTTCAGCCTCTGAAGAATATGGTGGAGGGTCCGTATTGTTGCTTGTGTCATTGAACGACGGAAGTTGCCCCCCCAGAACGTCGACTTCACCGGGATGTCTGAAAGTCATATTGCCCCAGGTCGGACGAGGTTCATATAGGGGAAGTGGAAAAGATGACGGCGATCGTCCTCCCCGAGCTTCGTTGACTTCAGTCTCAAGCCCATGGGGACGGCGCCCAGGGCGGGGCGGCCGAGCATCGCCTTGAGGCGTTATCGGGCGTCCGTCTTCGTCTGTAGGAAGGTTGTCCATCCAGTCGTCCCAGATATTACCGATCGACTCCTCATCCACCTCGAATCCCCATCTGGCTAATGCGTACTTCTCAACAAAACTGACTCCACAATCACGAAGATTGACTATCTCGTAATAAATACCGGATGGGACAACTACGCCGCGCACAAATTCTGGATGGTCGATGAGAGGATCGTCTACAGCCACTACATGTTCTCCCGAGGGGACAGGGGCGTCAGTGGTGTCGAAATCCATATTGTAAACTGCCTCGGCGGTATCCGCACATATATCACGGTCCCACTCTTCACGGAATTTGAGAGGGACCTCTTCAAAAGTGAGCCCTTCGTTGAAATACCGCATGATCCGCTTGGCCATACCTACCGACAGAATCTCTCCAGTAGAGTTGACCAGAAGACGAGGCCACTTTTTATCATGGAGGATTTCGGCTTCGATTTGCGGGTCATCGATAAATATCTTGAATGGAAGAGGCATGATCGTTTATGGTGGTGTTGGTAGTGGTGTGTGTGTGTTGTAGTGTTGTTGCTTTAAACGCCTATGCAGTAGCAGACGAGCTGGCTAGGCCAGATCAGAAAAGTTATTGCGCTCCTGGTTGACGTGCAACCAGGAAGCACGCTTTCAGTCGAGAGTGTTCTGATCCGGAACTCGTACCTATTCGGTCAAAGCAATGTTGGGTATCGAGAGAGAGAGTAAATCGAGGCTGACATGGTGATACGACCACGGTATCTAAATAGTTCAAGCCAACCAGAGACTTTGAGTCAAAAATAAAGAATAGCTAACCTATCGTGGCCCTTTGTGTGCTTAGTGACCAGACAAGGAGCCAGTGTTGTCTTGGTTCAAAAACACAAGGCTCTTTAGTTTGGCGAAATGACTTCTTTGTCTACAGTTCGTCAGCCCCATGTGGTGCCAGGTTCACGAACTGCTTGGAAGCAGTGCCGTGCCCAGCAGACATTTCAAATCAGGAGATATCGAAGGCATCAGTGGAAGTCACCCGGGTATTACTGATACAGTGACCATGGGCAAAACCGCGTCTTTTCGCGCGCCAATGCGGGTTGGCCCTTTCGTGTTCCACTTCATCATGGCTGCATGGACTGTATCCCTCAGGATATCGATTGAGTAAAATCAGCTCGAAGCACTACTCCTGGACATAACAAGATAAGGAGTGCAGAATAAAGAATGGATGAAGTCAGGAACTCCTTGAAAGGGTATGGATAATGGATCTAGGAGGCGCCAGGTAGGTAATTTATGTATGAAGGTAAGCAAACCTCGGTGACACTTTAAGCACGGAGTGGAACTATTATGATGTAGAAGATTTGGAATTTGAGATATCTCGGAAAATTTGCCGCTCTGGGGGGGCGTATACTTCTCCGTATTATTATGAATGTACCCTCCCTAGGCAAATACCTAGCTATGTTCTCCGTACCTTAAATACACAACACCGTGATGAAGTCTCGCCTCACGCCAATGAATATAAACTCCTCCATCAGCGCCATCTTGGTGGAGTAATTAATTCTGCCAAAAAAGACTAGACAGAGATGCGTACTCTTCATCCGCATGCCTAAACTTGACTGGTCGAAATGCCAAACACCGTCAAAGCTCGTCCGACAAGGAGGTGAGGAATTTGTCTGCCACAACCGAGCCAAATGTATCCCAATGGGCAAATAACCCAGCACAACTCCTTCCACTCCCCCCTTTAAAGCTCCCATAGCCAGCATCAATCCCATTTCCCCCATCTCATCACCTCATCACCGTCAGTCTTCTCGCATACTCGATCTGCGTCTCGATCTCCGCATGGCGCTGTAGAGTCTTCTTGATTTCATGATCGATGTCGGCGATGGTGCGCCTCCTCTCGTCCTCCGCCTGCCCCTCCCCTTCCCCGTCCCCGTCCCCGTCCCCATCCCGCTCAGCCCTGCCACGGCCCAGCTTCAACAGCCTCCTCCCCTGCGCAGGAGGCCCTTTACCATTATTGTTCTGACCGTGACTCTGGCTCTGGCTCTGGTTCTGGCTCTGACGACGGAGCACCTCCTTCCTGCGCGCCGCCAGCGCCATCGCCGCATCGAGCTGCTCCTTCTCTTGGGCCTGGAAGGCCTCGAGCATGGCGGCCGGCGACGGCGAGGGAGGCACCTCCACCGGCTGAAGCTGGGGCCGGAGCCGGGGCTCGAGGTCGAGTTCAGGGTGGACGTCGAGGCGCGCGGACGCGCGGCGGGAAGAGTAGACGCTGAACCTCTTGTTGTTCGGATTCTTCTTCGAGAACAGCAGCAGCGTGCTGAGGCGATGACTGTTGGACCCATTCTCCGCGACAGCCCCGTCGTGCCTGATCTTGTTCGACAGCCCGTGCTGCTGCCGCGGCCCGTGTTGCTCGAGCACCATCAGGCGCTGGTTCTCGGCAATGGCGGCAACGACATCCTCCACCGACCGCCGCGTCCGGACCCCGCCGCCCTCCGGCACGACGAGCCCCACGATCTGCTTCTGTGAGACCCCGTCGTGCAGCAGCTCGGCGATCCGCCAGTAGGCCGGGAGCGGCACCTCGTGGCTGCAGATGTTGATGGTGGGGATGTCGTTGCAGTTCGGGAAGGGGGCGAAGACGGCGCGGAGCCCCCGGGGGCGTGGTGACATCCTTCTAACAAGTTTGTTGTTTCAGTTCTTTTGGAATTGGAATCCGTTGGGTTCGCTGGTGGTCGATTCGCCCTGGGGCCCAAAGAGCTATTGACACTAAGCACCTTTAAGTGAGATTTGTCAAATACTACCCGACGCTGTGGATTCGAGCTGCACATACATACGAATTCAGTCCGAGAATACTAAACTAACAAGGGATCCGCCACCACCATCACCATCATAATCATAATCATAATCATCATAACCACGATCGTAGGATTGAAGACGTGCCCTTAGTAGGCGCCGACGCTCCTTCAACGTTCCATTGTCGATTCGATCCATTGTTCCTTTCATTCCAGTTGTCAGTTGTCAGTTGCCACTTGCCGCAGCCGGATTCGGGTGGCTGCTTTGGAATGGCCAAGCTTGCTATTAATTAATTACGAGGCTCAAGACTACATGGCGGGAAACAAAGAACTCAGCGCCTAGAGTCAATTGAACTAGTAGTGGCCCTCACTGGAATCGTCCAGAACGGAGTTCAATTTCTTTAACGAGAAGATCTTTTGAATATTCTTGGGTAGAACCCCCCCTTGCAGTTGACCAGGAGCGGTGTTTCTCCAGCCTCGTGGGTATGTATTTCTAAAATCCGAAGTTCACCCAGGCAATACTGGAAAGACGTCTCTTATGTTCGCCGGGGGCACATCTCGGAGTTCAATGAAAGAATAAACTACTAATGATCTTAGCAGATTTTTCCAGGGCAGCTTAAGATAGTCTTCACAAGGGCGGGTCTCGAGCTATAGTCACAATGGTACAGCTTCCTTTGACGTTTTTGGTTTATTAATATAGCTAGCTAGTCCGACTCAAGTGTCTCCGTGTACGGACTTGGGTTGGTCGGAACAGAGTGGTTAAACCTTACATAATGTCGTCTTCATGATATTGTCATTTTCCATCATCAAATTAGCGTCTGTTATTCGCCTGCGTTATACATGCCTCATAAGCCACCGGGAAGCCGTTTTGGGCAGGTTGGACTGTACGGCACACGACAGTATGACTCTCCCCACGTGCCGCGACCCTTTCCCTCCTCTCCCACCTTCCCTCTCCCATTGATATATTTGCAAACCATTCGCAATTCAAAGAATAATTACGCGCAAACGAATAAGGGGTATCTCCTAGCAATTGAAAACTTTGACCAAGTTGTCAGGTAACGCTCCAGGGTTCGTTATGATGGATGCTGGTAAGAAATAGATGGTAGTTTCTGATCGTAAAGGACGACTTCCATATCATGGAGGGGCTGCTGATTGTTCGAGGTCCTCAACCACGACAGTATCTGGCAGTGGTGCGTACTGAAGTCCAGTAGCCCTTTCCACTCTCGTCCGCTCTATGAGAGCTTGGGTCTTCCATCTTGCCTCCAGCCTGGCTTTCTTTTTTCTTAGAGTTAAGACCACAGTAGACTGCTGGTTGGAGAATTCTTTCTCGGTAGCATCAAGTTCCTTTAGCAACTCCTGCTCTAATTTGTTGATTTCGCGTTCCTTTCTATTCATAAGATTCTCCACCGCCTTCTTCTGCTTACCGCGAAGAACATTGATTTTTGACGTGTGGAGGGTATCCATGGCATCGCGTTCGCGATACTGTTGAGCAAGGCTATGATAATCTTTGTCGGTGACCTTGCGTTCTGGTAATGATGAATCAGTTGATGGCCTGCCTACCACGGCGTCGATCGGCGTTGGAGGGGGGGTTGGGTTTCTGCAATAGGCCTCCATGTGACGCAGCCGTACCAACACGGCTCGCTTTTCCATGTCGTGCTCCTTCTGGATTTTAAGCTCTTCCTCGAGTTGCCGGGCTTCAAGTTCTTCTACAGCTCTCTCTTTCTGTCATGGGTTAGGCAATCTGTAGCGAGACAATCCCATGCACTCACCTTGTCGAACTGCTCTGCTATCAATCTATCCCATCTTGTCCGCTTGCCAGCTTTGACTCTGTCGCATTGCTCTCTCAGGTCCGAGATCAAGCCAGCTTGGTATCGAAGAAATCGAGCCTTTTGACCTAGCTGTGCCATTTGAAGATTAAGCATCTCCTTACACTCCATGCTTCGTTTCAAAGCTTCTGGATCGGGGAATTGTTGATGTTCACAGCTTGACTTGGGCCCAGATATGGGTTGTGACCATGAACTCTTGCTCGATTTGAGTGACAAGGGGCTTTTCAGGTCACTCTTGATGGAGAGGTCGCCGCTAGCATTGGTACCGGCGTCACTACTAATACTTGAGAGGGCGGAAGAAGTGGTGAGGCCAGCGGTCTTGCGCTTCCGAAAGCCTGTCATTTTCCGAAAACCTCTGCGGAAAGGCGAGCCTGGCTTCCTAGTTGTACCAGACGATCTCGAGAGTGAATCCGAGTCTGTAAGGATGTACTCCGATGTAGGAGATGGTTGGACTGGGTGGTGATAATCACTGGATGCACAAGAAGTAGGCGCAGTGGAATATGACTGGATGGTGCCTTGATTGATGGAATTGGAGCGGATGGTGACTGTAGATGTGGAAGAGGTGATACCATCGACATCTAGGGCGGGTCGAATAGGCAGCAAGCCGAGACCGCGCGCCTCGAGTGCTACACAGTCATCCAAGTCGTCCTCCGTTGTGGGAGGGGGGAGCTGGAGCACGGCGGCATTGTAAAAGTCAACGTCAACCAATTTGAGGGGTGGCTTCCAAGTATGGTCATCTAGCAGGATTGGTTTCGGTTGAGAATGAGTGAGCAAATGTGAGGAGGCCGGGATGAAGGACCAAGCCTGCTCGGTCGCTGTCATGTTGATCGCAATGGTTTGTTGATAGCTTTGCCAAATAATTGTATGTGGTTATTCAGCCATGGTATCACGCCCGGCGTCCTCCAGATTGCCCTTCTGTTGTTCGAGGAGTAAGATATGTGGTTGTGTGTGTGTGTGTGAGTGAGTGTGTGTGTGACGACAGGACAACAGGATGCAACAGGTTTTGCGACAATGTCAATGATTAAGTGGAGGTTGAAGGGGCAGGGCAGTGGGGCCGATCAAGCGGTCACTGACTCGCAGTTGTTTGGCCGTCAGGTCTAGAACCAGCTGTCAGCCACTGACAATATCACTAAATGGAGGAGGACTTACAGGTGCCCTGTCTGAGTGATGAAAGTGAGAGGATTGGGAGTAAGTGCTTGGTGGTCGAAGGTCTTGACATCAACCAACTCGAAGGTAAAGAGTTGATGTGTTCGAAAGTTGAAAGGCAGATAGATGGGTTGGTCGTTTGGTCAAGCAGTGCCGTGTCGTAGGTGGAAGGGTGTTATGCAAGGATTTCCTAGCGATCTAACCGCGGAGCTGGGACAGGGGAGGCGTTGGGAGGCAGTCCGTAGTGGGAGCCACAACGGCGGCGGCGGCAGCTTTTTGGTAGAGGGGTGGGTCTGGAGCTTGATTTTAGTGGGCCTCTTTTGTGAATTCAGAATCGAAGAAGGTTTGGAGGTGGAGGTAGAGGAGGAAGAGAAGGAAAAGTAGAAAGCCGCAATTGAGGCTTGAACGGTGGTGCTGATAATGACGAAGCTGTACTTACTGTACAAAATCTCCGAGTACCAAATGGAACCACGGGTGCGAGGTACTTTGTAAGATACCTATACCTGTGGTAGGTTGCGAGAGCTGTCCGGGGGTGTTGGTACACTCTGAAGCTATCGTTGGTGCTCGTATAATTGCTGCTCACACTGCAAGGGTGGATGGATGTTGGTGAGTGTTGGTGGGTGCTTGTCCTGAGGGGATGGAGGCACAGGCTTGACGGGTTGCAGTTGACAGCTCGAGGGGGAAGGGGCAGGTGACTGGATGGTTTGCTGCCTGATGGGCGATGGGCGATGGGCGATGGGTGATGGCTGGCCACTCAGGAACGGAATTGGGCAGGATTGCACCGAATGGAAGCAACCACAATCAGACACGGAAGGAGCCAATGTCAAATCGACGCGTTCCAACTGCCGTGGCTTCCTCGTTGGTTCTTTTTGGCTGAGGTCCGTCCAATGAAGGCCGCTGCTGCCAACACCCCGAGCACCTTCCCTTTCTCCTCACTCACAACCAGCAGTGGCCCCAGCGCTGGTCGTCGCTTCCTGGGAATCGACAGCCCAGCTACTCGTAATGTCCCGGTCTCCCTGAGGCCCAGAGCCGCCAACTGGCCTGGGGAGGGAGCCTAGGGAGCCACTGGCAGGTCTGGCACTGAGCGCGTTGAGGTAAGGTTTGATTGTGGCGCTGGCCTCGGGCATCTCTCGCCCCTAAGTAGGGCTCCCGAGTTAGGGCTCCTCTAGGCGGGTGGCACCTGCACTGGGCACTTGGGCATCTCTCCAACGAAACCTTGTTGCTCTAAGTATATGCCTGCGCCAAGTTGTGCAAGTTAGGCCTTTGGTCTTCCTTGAGTGTGCGCAAAGAATAGCGGGGATCAGTAAGATCACCTGGGATTGACAGAGAGCGCACAGACCCCAAGAGGTTTGCCAGTGATCGGCAATGCCGAGCATGCGGTCCCCGATCAGATCAGATGGCGATTGCGATGGCGATCGAAGCTCTAATCGCACTGTGGGCGGCACGAAGCGAGGTCGCCGGACTGGTCTTGCTGGCGATCCTCAGATCATGGGCCTTCCTGGTGCCTCAACCTTGGTGCCGCGAGGCGTTGGCCAACTAATACTTACTTAAAAGCCCTCCCCGAAGGATAAGGCCGATTTGGGCACGGATTGACTAAGTAATTAGTTATTATTAAGCTTCGGCCTCGCTTACTCCCTACTGTTGAGTTGGTTAGCGTCGAACCGCTGATACAGTAACTAGTTGACACCGTCGTCGCCTTGCGTATCGTACAGACCAACTCTGAGTGGGATGGTCGTCTGTCAATATTGGTAATTGAATGGTAATCTGGCAGCAACTGACACGCCATCTCTCTGGGCGGCTCAGATAAATTCTAGACAAAAGCGAGGATTCTTTGCTAATTCCAAGATGACCTTAATCATCCTGAATAGAAGCAATGAAGACTCAATACTGTAACCGTAGATTCATGCTCAGTTAAAGCCCAGGTGTAATCATTTCCAACCTTCGTTCCAGAGATCCCGCTCGGTCGATCCACCATCCTTCCTCGATACGTTGATCACGAACCTCCATCAATACCAGGCCGTCTTGTTATCAAATCTTCCGCTCTGCATGCTGTTCAATCATCTTGGTGTGCATCTCTGCCAAGTCGGGAATGATCAAGCTCTCGATCTCCATTCCCTCTGTCACCGTTCCCCCATGGAGATCAATGGGCTCCGGTTCGTGTTTACGTTCCGCCAGTCCAATCATTTTTTCAATGCCTGAAAAACTCTTGGATCTTCGTGATTTAGGTACTCGCACCCAATGCTCTCCACCCCCAGGTGTGATAAAGACAACTTCCCACTTGCGCGTCGTAAGCAGATTGCCAATCACCAAGTCATGTTGGTACTTGTCCAGTGCTTGCTCAGCTTTTGCAACCAGGAGATCCGGATCCGTTTCAAGCTTGAAGCTAACGATCATGCTGTCCTTTGGCGCCCACGACACCACCAAGGTGTTAAGAAACTTCGGAACCGGGTCAAGGTTGATAACCAATTGCCGGCTCACTCCTGAGCCTTGCCCTCCTCCCGACTGGTTGTCGCGTGACTGGATCTTGTGCTCCTCCATCCGCTCGCGGGGGATGAAAAAGTCCGACACCGCCGCTGCCAGATAGAACATCGCGCGGTTGCCGACCGGTTGCATCAACGTTGCAAGAGCACGAAGCTCAAACAGATAATCCGTGACTGTGATGAAAGGCAGAATGAGGAGCCGTCGATTCTGCTTGGCGAAGTGATATTCCTCGAGCACTCGCCGCATCTTCGCTTGATACTCCTTTCGCACCACCACCCCTTCATCATCGTCTTGTGACTCATCCATGAAATCGAGGAAACAATTTGTGCTGTGGCTGTAGTGCCTAGAGTATGGCAGCAGGCTGAATTGCCTGTGGAGGAAGATGACCGCATAGCCTTGCTTCAAAAAGTATTCCGCAGACGTCGCTCCGCGGGTTCCCGCTGAGAAGTTGTCAATAAAGCGGACAGTCTGATTTTCAAGGGGAACTGTAGTCCCTCCTGAAGTTACCAGCACGATCCGGCGATCCGGCGACGTCTCCGTGTGATATTGTATGAACTCGCGCGCAAGAGCCTGATGGCTGCTCAAAGCCTTCGGTGCAGGGTTGTTCTGAAAGTATTCGACGGCAGGGTCCATAGCAGGCTCCTCAGGGGACTCACCCGTCTTATGGGGCGACATGATGCTTGTTGCTGGTCGGAGATCGAACAAGGAATGCTTCAAACGCCAAGCACAGCGTCAAATCCCTTCCAAGGCTATTATTGCACTGCAAATTCACAACAACTTAATGGATTGCAAACAGACAGCTTGAGTCGCGTGGTCAGTGTGTCAAGGTGAACAACAGACCGAGGAAAAACGGTGAGTGTTCCTGTTGACCGAGAGGGAAGCTGATCGCTTTGATGATGAAAAGTGCAGCGCACAGTCCATCATATGTCCAATGAACGGAGAATTACACTTGTTTCGGGGACCGCTCTCAATGGCTTTAGGTATTTGATATCATCCCGGATACCAAACTCCCTACGTTATCGACGACGGCAATGAAATTAGAGCCGCGGCAACGACTTGTCCATATCTGAGGAGTATCGAGTTACTCTGTCATATCATCTGTGTGGTACGGGGAATGTCGCCGTTACCGAGGTCCTCTCGCGGGAGAGAATCGGGATGACATCATACTCAGGTAAGCTCGGTAGAGATCACGTGATTGATATAATTCCAAGTCATGTGACATTGAGCGGATTTCACTGAGGCCAAGGCGCCTTGCAAGGCTGATTTAACCCTGCCGATAGCCGTAGTCCCAAACTCAACTCAAGTCCCCCTATCCTGTCACCACAAACGTATGATCTCGTATTCGGCTCTACCCTTGATGGACACGCACGCTGATGTGCCGCTTAGTTATGATCTCTCTCTCCAACAAACGCGCATTCCACATCCCCTTTTAGGTAAACAAAGTGCGAGTGCTACCCCAATAGAACATGATGGCCCATCCTATAAGGCATCCACAAGGCTGTCTCAGGCTCCACCATTTTCCAAAGATCAAGGATTAACAGCTGCTGCTTGTTTCTCCTACGTCCTACCATTGAGCTTGAATTTCCCCGTGGCCAAAATTAATTCTGGGAACCTATCTTTGATGGAGATGATTCCCCCCTTTTCGCCTTCCAAATCGCTCTGGTGACCACTCACAGCCCTTCGTATCCCTTCCGAGCCCGATACGTCGCTACTGTCGCCAGGCGTTTCAACAGGCTCCCTGAAGCAAAGCATCGATTGTTCGCGTCGCTTCTGTGCTGTTGATACTATATTGAAAGGGTTTAGCGAGCATGATGTGATGTGTTGATCGTGCTAGCTAACTATTGCCAGCGGACTCTAGATATATATCCGCCGCATCCTTCAAGAGGAGGCACTACCACACACATTGCTCACTTTCCTCCACAACAAACTGAGGACCGAAGTGTGCTTCAAGCCTTCGACAAGATGATGATCCAACCAGTAGCCGGGTCATATTACATCTACGCACCTACAAAGGGTGTCTCCATTGTCTTTGCATTTTTGTTTGCTCTCTCTGGAGGACTCCATATCTGGCAAAACAATATCAAATACAGATCATGGCGCATCGGCTTTTTGCTTCCCTGGGCTGCGCTCCTCTTCGTCGTTGGATTCTCCATGCGCGAATATGGGGCCTACCACTATGACAACATGGGTTTGTTCATCGCAAGCACGGTTCTCCTCTTCGTCGCACCTCCTGTGTACCAGGGCGCCAACTACTTTATATTCGGTCGCATCCTCTACTACATGCCCTACCACTCAATGATACACCCAGGTCGAGTGTGGACAACGTTTGTTACGCTGGACACCATAGATGGTATCCTTGCAGGAAACGGAGCTGCATATGCTGCCAACCCCAAGAACACTCGAGCGCAAATTGAAACCGGCGTGATCCTGGTCAAGGTGTCCCTGTTCCTCCTCTTGGCCATGTTCCTTGCCTTTGTATATCTGGTTTACCTGTTTCATCAGCGGTGCCGAGCCGCAGGCTCCTTGAACTACAAGGCCAAGGTCATAATCTACACACTCTACGCCTCGAGCCTCCTGATCCTCACACGCAACGTCTTCCGCACCGCGGCCTTCTTCTATTCTTGGAACTCCGTCGCCAACGGTAAAGAGTGGCCGTTCTGGGTATTTGAAGCTGTTCCCATGCTGCTCAACTCGTTCCTGCTGAATGTCTACCCTCCAGCCAAGTATTTGCCGAGGAGTTATAAGACTTACCTTGCCATGGATGGGAAGACGGAGATTGAAGGGACTGGAATGGCGGATAAGAGGCCCTTCTTGTATACATTCTTTGACCCCTTTGATATTGCAGGCTTGATCTCTGGAAAGGATAATAAGAACAAATTTTGGGAGAAGGATGGCATTGGTGGGCCCAGGGAAGGAGCGGCAGATGGAGGAAGGCCCATTGAGTCCAACGTCACTCAATCTGCCGAAATCCAGGGGAAACCGTGAGCTCAACTCTGTAGGGAAGAATTGGAGGATGCTTGAAGATCAGGAAATTGGAAACTGAGGTTGATTGCAATCTGTTGGAAACCCAACTCGTTCAGATGATGTGCTATTGTTTTGGCAAAGCTGTGGGTTTTCTTAACGCAACAGCAACGGAGTACGTTTTTTTGTAGTTTGCATCAATATCAAAAATTTGTCTAGCCTTGCTCCCGTCTGCATAATGCCTACTCTTGTTTCAATACGTTCCCTTGTATTCCCGACAAGGCCAGCACCACAAGGCTTCGGAAAGCTTGGAACCTTGCGGTGGAGTATAGCACTTGGAGCGCAAAGAGTAATTCACACAATTAAGCCGAGGTTTTCCCAGCCTGTCGTCATCAGGCTTAAATAACGTCCACAAACCTCACAACAACCTTGCAAGTAGTGTAGATCACCAATTCATCAACGGACACAACACAACTCAACGTCCACCTAGCACTTTCATTGGCGCACATATGCGTCATGGTTGTCGTCATAGTGCCGAGGATGCTCTGTGAAATAGGATACCACGACTTCGGTGGTTCCTTGCTATTTGCAATGTCTTCTAAACTTCCACCTACTTGATCATTCCAACGAGATCAATTTCTTACTCGCATCAAGTTCATCACACGCGCAACTGAGAACATGGCAGACCAAACCCAAAAGCAAACACATGGCGCTCTTGGTGATATTAAGTCCGCTCTCAAAGGCATCAAGGGTGCTGGCGACACCATCCGTGGTACTTTCAATGAATCGGTCGACACCGCCTTCCACGAGAGAGAGGGAGAGGCGAAGAACAAAGCAATAAAGGATAAAGGTGTCGCCCAAATGGAACAGACGGATGCCCACTTCAACAAGCATAAATATGCTGGACCTACAGCAGCCACAACTCATCCGATGGGTGGAACCACAACCGGTGCTCCCGTCGATCAACACCACCCACCGGCGACAGGGAGAGTGACAGGAGGCCTCGCACGCAATACTCAGCTTCCTGATGGCACATCAAAAGGTGCAGGTGCGCATTCAGGAGGCGTTGGAAACATGGAAAGCCACATGCCTCAGAATCGACTGGGCGGAGAGCCCACCAGCTCCACAGATCGATACTGAAGGAGAAGTGGAAGGACGAACAACTGTGGACAGCGGCCCATTACCTGGATCCATGCGATTTCCGATGTCTAATACACTATTGTCTGGCATGAAATCCAATTCAACAGGTGTGGTCGCTGCTGAGCAACCGCGCGGCTTCGCGCAGCTTCGCTCGTGGAAGTAGTGTTCGGAGATTTACATCATACATCGGGCGGGCTCTCCTGCCTTAATGACTGTCGTCCATCCTGCCTGCTATACTGATAGAGAACTGCACTTCCCTCACTTCACGCCTTCTCTTTACTACCTGCCAGTGCTGCCCTAAACTTTCTCTTGGCATCGCATGCTCCAATGCCACGGTCAAGTTTTCGTGTTTTGGGGCACGTGTATTTGAGCTTTCCTCACTTTCCTCAACTCCCCTTCCCTCCCTCTCCTCACTTCCCTCGCGTCCCAGGCCTTTATCAATTCGCCTTGCAGTCCTCACGCTATTGTGATGAGCGCACCTTCCTCCAGAGGTCCTGGAGTTGATCCTATTCAGTCAATTGTGGCTGAATTCCGAAACTCATTGTTGATGCGAGCAAACACGGCGGCAGCTTCAAACAGAATGGCAAACAACCCTGCTATCCCGACCACCGTCATAAGAAGCCGTAAACCTTTCGGCGACCAGCCTGTCCAGCAAGAGAGCTTTGCTCTAGGCCGACCAAGAGCAATGGGCCAAACTCAGAGCGCTCTACCTCCCTCAGCTGTTCCATCTTTTGGAAGCAGTACTTTCGGTAGAGAGCCAGCAATTGAAACTGGATCCAAGGTCCGTTCTCCCATCCCATCCATCAAATAGTCTAACTAACTTGGTGACAGCTTACTCGAGAACGTTCTTCAAGTGGCTCTGTTCCAGTAAAGCAAGAGTTCTCGTCTCCTTCAGGACCTGGCCCTGAACCAAGTTCTTCACGTCCTCTGCCCTTGGAAACGCTTTCAATGTCCGCCAACTGGCCACGGCCACCACCTATGGTCGCCGTGCACCGTTCAATGCTCTGGCCAACGCCTCCAACCGAACAGACAGATTCCAAGACTCAGGACTTCCTTAGTCTTCTATATGACGCCCCAAAGGAAGGCCATGAAGGCTTCAACTTCGCCACCAGACTAGAAAACCAGGCAAAGTTGCATGATATCAAGACCACGCCATTATTCTCCAACCAGATCCGCCTTACTCTAACTCCAGAGAAGATGAGACTCTTGGGATCTCTGGATCAAGAGGCATTCCCTCAGTACGGTTTGCTAGGTGTCCGTCAGCAGTCGTATGGAGGCAAACAACTCGATGCGGAATTCCTGCCAGTGGAGCATAATCTTATCATGGCAAACATGAATGCACCTTGGTCGGCATTCATTTGCGGTTCTCAAGGAGGTGGGAAGAGCCATACCTTGTCTTGCATGTTAGAGAACTCTCTCTTATCTACTTCACAAGCAACTGTGAATCCCGAGCCGCTTGCTGGCCTGGTGTTCCACTATGACAATTTTACAAGCCCAGAGACTACACAGCTGTGTGAGGCTGCGTACCTCTGCTCGTCCGGAGTTCCTGTGCGAGTCCTTGTCTCCCCATCAAATCATGCCGCGATGCACAAGTTGTACACCAACTTACCAGGCTTGCCAGATAGCGTCCCGAAGCCACAGGTGGTGCCCCTGTACCTCAAAGAGGAGCAACTAAGTGTCACTCGTATGATGACGCTCATGGCAATGAACGACATCGAATACCCTCCATTGTATATGGAAGTGGCTTACAAGATCCTGCGCGATATGGCTATGGAGAGCAACGGCAGCCCTGGAGTGAACTATTCTGACTTCACCTCTCGCTTGAGCCGTCAAGGATTCTCAGGCCAGCAAAATGGCCCTTTGAAACTTCGCCTGCAGCTTTTGGAGTCGTTCCTTGCCGCCAAGGAACAGGATACGGCGTCCTCCACATTGTTGGATGGCGTTTTTCAATCCTCGCAAGGCTCTCTAACGATCGTTGACCTAAGCTGCCCTTTTGTCAATGAGAACGATGCTTGTGCTCTTTTCTCGATCTGTCTATCCATCTTCATGGAGCATCGCGCTGGGTGTGGAAGAATTGTTGCCATTGACGAAGCCCACAAGGTAAGTGTTGAGATCTACTTTATGATTTAGTGATGACTGACAGACCCAGTTCCTTACCAAAACCGGCGAAGCTCAGAAATTGACAGAACAGCTCGTTTCTCTGATCCGTCAGCAACGCCATTTGGCTACCCGTGTTGTGATTGCCACGCAAGAGCCCACACTGTCACCTCAGCTCATTGATCTTTGCAATGTCACCATTGTTCACAGATTCAATTCACCTGCCTGGTTCACGATCTTGGAAAAGCATCTCGCTGGCGCCAGCAACATCCACGATGCCAACAACCCCGATGTCAAACAGCTGTTCGAAATGATCGTTGCCCTTCGTCCCGGGGAAGCTTTCGTGTTTTGTCCAACTGCCTTGCTTGACGTTGATGACGGCAATTTGTTGCAGCTACAAAATGGCTTTATTAGAGTCAAGATTCGCGCTCGCTGTTCTGCTGATGGCGGTAGAAGCATTATGGCCTCAGATCTTCGTTCTGTGTCAAGCGTTGACTCTCGACCAGTTGCAAACAAAATTCATCCTTGGAGAAGCTCCTATTCTGCTACTACAGCCCCTGGATTCCAGGGACGTCGGTCTGCTAGTCCGATCAACCCCCCTACAGCCCCGCGCTCCATGCAGCCGGCAAGTATGGTGCAAACAGTTCCGCCTACAAACCAGACTCCTGCTCCATATGCGACCCTCGGGGCGGGTGTACAAGCCATCACGGCGCCTGCTGGAACCTCTACAACAATTCAACAACGACAAGTTCCTCTCAGCCAGGCGCAAGTTGTTGAAGTAGTGCGAGCAGTTGCCGCTAACATGCTACAGACCAGCCCCAACATTTTTCAGTATGAAATCGTGAGAGCAAGAGTGGCTGAAAGTCTGAGATTTCCATCCAATTTCTTCAAGGATGTGTACTGGTTGAAGGTCAGCAGAGAGACCATTCGGAAAGAAGTTGTGAGTCTATTATGCTGAATGATAATCTGGAATTTCAGTTCTAATTAACAATGAATTATAGGAGAAGTTCCGCAAAACAAATAGCGGCACTCCATTACCACATCTGGGAATCAAATAACTGGTCGAGATTGCCATTCGAGGGAAGGAGCTACATTATGTGTGATATGGGGTAAACTGCCACTGAATGTGCATTGACGGTTGTCTGCTCAGTGTAGCTGATTGACCAGGGACACGGCACGTGGGTCATCAATATCGGTAGGGACGTCGACGTTGGATGATTGAATTGTGCAGCAGCGGAGAAGAAAGCACCGAGCATGTCACCAAGGTTAATACTGAGCCTAGAAAGGTCTCTTTGTAACAAACTGGAAAACAAAATACAGAGATATGGTTTTCTCATTAGCTACCTTCTTTGTGCGCTCGTGCCACCCCGCCCTTTCCTTGCCTAGTGCTTTTTGTATCAGGTCCCTAGTTTAGCTAGGCTGATAGCTCAGGCGTCTTCCTCGTGCGAGAACAAGGAGGCGGAAGACAAGAAAAACCGGCATGTCACCAGTCAAACTTTCACCTCCAAATGGCCTGCCAAATGAGATCGTGTCGTCTGCTGAAGATTATATCGCGCGGTGAAGACCGTGTCGCCCGCCACACAGATCTGCTTCACTGAAAGATGGACGATGGGTCACGGGGCCCTCCCAGGATCGAAAATAAATGATAGTGAATTTGAAAATGAAAAAGAACTCCATAACGACCGGTCCCGGAGCCAGTTACACAGAGCATTCGACCGGAGCCCAACGTTTCCTAGTCCGGCCTCCCCTGCGTCTGGTCAGCTTCTCCAGTCGTTGGCCGCCATTGCTAGCGCTGCTACCGCCCTCGGCATTGCCGAGCACGCTGGTCATGAACTGCAGTATTTTGCTTGAGAAGGCATTCAGTGAGATTGAGAATGCTTGTGGTGCTGGTGCTGGTACTGGTGATTTTGATTGTAATAGTGGTGATGGCAGTGGTAGTAGTTGTATTTGTATCTGTGACGGTGGCTCGGGAAAGACCTCGAGAATGACATGGTTGCTCGTCTCGGCGACTGACGTGTCGATCCTCAGGACTGGCCGAAGCGAAGCCGGCGACGACGCCCATGACGACGACGACAGAGACGGTGGTGATTCGAATTGCCCGGACATCTTCTCTATGTCCGAAGTCCTGGTGACTCTGCGGATTTTATTGTGCGTGTGTGAGAATATCGCGGCGCTGATCTGAGTGCAGGTGACTATTCCAGAGATACCGAGGGTGATGGCGAGGAGCCGGAGAACTAGGCTGAGCATGCTGTTTTCTTATAGGCGTTGGTGGTGGTGGTGGGGGTGGTGGTGGTGGTGGTGGTGCCTTCAAGAGGCGCAAAATGGGACGTACGAGCGATAATCGCGGAAGGGGGAAAGGTGTTGGATGGGAGGGCAATAAATTCCAATGTAGAATCAATCAATCAATCAATCTCGATAAATCAATTCTTCGTGGCTGGCACTCAAGAAACATATATGCTTCTCACGGCGGCAGTTCGAGCCTCGTTTTACCCCTGAATCCGTGGGAAAGAGGGTGTGCCAAAAACTCTCCATCGTAATGTCCTGTCTACCGACTATGATTCTCGCCACTCCTTGGAGATATCTCTCTCTCTTGTGACGAGTCACAACGAATTAACCCCGCTGTGAGGGTGAGGATGGAGGGCCGGTTTCACCAATCGTCACTCATCTACAAAGCGCACATGACGCTTTGCGTGGTCAGTGGGCACTTGGGCAGGTGATGCGCTGTGCCCCCCCTAGAGGCTGCGCTTTGACCTTGGCCCAGTAATCGGGAAGGCGAGATGGTTTGTGAGTTTGCTGGTTTAGTGGTCACGGTATCGGGTGCCTGGTCAAAGCGTCGGTTTTGAGGGATGGCTCGGGCCTTCAAAACGCTGTTCGAGAATATCGCGAGGCTGGGGCCGCGGTCCGTAATATTGGAAGATCAGCGAGCTTCAAAAAATACACCTCACTCAATATTCTCTGTAGTGACATGGAGCAATATTTATTCATTTGGTGGCGGGTTTTCCTTCTGATAGAGCCACACAAATCTGACTCTCTTGTAGGTTAGGGTTAACAAGGGAGGTTGAAAGCAAATTCCGTGGCTGGAAGCTTCTGCAATATACGGCCTTTTGTATTTCGGTGCACCCTCTGACGGCACTACCCGCCAGAGCTGAGGTGGAATTCCTAAAGACTGCTAAAGGCTGCTTGGCTTAGGGTCTCCTTACCGCTAGCTTAATCGAGTCGATTTCGGCCCCCCGTCAAGATGGTCTGTGGGAATCATCTCAGCGGCCAAAATACCTTGATCAACAGGTGCTTCTGACGGCAGGGGTGGCATCGAAGTTCATAGAGTGCTGCACGATGATGATATGCATTTTAGCCTGCTAATGGGTAAAGACGGAGATGTGGCTGAGAAGGCCGTGCTAGACCGAGGCAACAGGAAAGGAGATGCGGCTGAGCTTCGCCTTTTGTTGAAGTCAAAGATAATTCCTACTCACATGGCAAAGCGCCGCCTGATTAGTAGTGTTGGGACCGGGAATCTCCTGCGATATCGGGAGGTAATAAGCGTAGTTTTTTGTACGTAGCTGGGCTCAGTTTTTTAACCTGTCCTTTTCGTTCAGCCTTGTGCTTCATAATTGGTTGGCACCCGTTGGTTGGGGCTTGCACCCCGGGATGACTTTCGGAAATTTCGGCGAGGAAATTCTATTTTTCCGGACGTCGCTTTTCGACAGGTTTTGTCCAACATCACTTCTCACTCTGAGCAACTTGAAGGGGACCGTATTATCTGCCCGGATGAAATCCTCGCGGTACCGCTGTCTATGCAGTCTGTTACTCGAATCATGAGACACGAGTATCAGTTGGTAGGTTTGTGGACGGGTTGATTGTTCAAATCGCGATATCGTGATTTTCAAAAATCAATTCATTCAAGTTTCATTTGCGGGTAACCGGGTTATCATTGAAAATGGAGAAAGAACATCGAGTCAACTACCCTACCACCCAGAGGAATCCAATAGAATCATTGTGATCTACAAGATACTCGCAACGAAAAGCAGAGAAATATCCGACCAAAATACTAGAAGTCCCCGCCAACATAGAATAAAGTCTTCTTTCACAGCCAACAAAGTGATAGACTCCCAAATTCGCGACTCACGGTCAAATGAGGCCACGATGACACACTCCAGATCAAAACCGACGCCCTCGAAAATCCGGCTAGAGGAGGCCGATGATACGGTTCTTTCCAGCCTCCAGGAGTTTATAGCGGAGCACCATATCGACCTATCGGACAGTCTCGAATTCCGGCGTGTCCCAGGTCGTGGCCTGGGTATCTACAGCACGGCAGACCTCACCAGCGGCGAGCGCATAATGCATGTGCCTAGTTCCGCGTTGGTCACCGTTGCATCTGTCCCTTCCAGGTTTGCGAGCAAGGATATGAAATCGAAGCTTCCAGTCCACGTACTTTTGGCGGCGTACATTGCCTTCGGCATGACCAAGGCGAAGGAACAGGAGCTGCAGCCGTGGATGGCGACGTGGCCTAAATTGTATGAGTTCATTGACTCGATGTGTGTGTTTTGGCCGGAACGGACGAGGAAACCCATAACTTTGCGGAACGGTGAAGCAGTGGAGAACGCTGAGATCCGCAGGGATGATAAGAATTCAACTTCAGACCGGGCAATTAATTTCCAGCCTGTACCGCAGAACCTGACAGGCACCTGGCATAGAAGCAAGGAAGGCACGCCCTCTTTCGAGGCTACCAAGTCTAAAGTCCTGGATGTGCAGCTCGCAAAATTTCAGAAGCATATCTTTCTGGCGTCTGAGCACTTCCCTTCACATTTATCAACATCGACATCGTTACAAAATGCTTCGCCAGGGCTCACGAGATTTATCCACGCTTGGGCGCTCGTGAACACGCGGTGCTTCTACCACCTGGCACCGGGAAAGCGTGCGCCAAAGGACAGCAGCGAGGCTATGGCTCTGGTACCGGTGATGGACCTGTTCAACCACACCAACATCCCGAACTGCAAGACCTGCTACGACAGGAAAGGGTTTTACATCAACGCCGGGCAAGATATCCCTGCGGGTCAGGAGTTACTACTCAGCTACGGCGCTCATGGCAACGACGTTCTCTGGACGGAATATGGGTTCATTATGGATGCGAATGGGGATGACAGCGTTGCTGGTTTCGATGAAGTGGTGCTCAAGGGCCTGACCACGGCGGAAAGGGAGATATTGCAGGATGCAGGGTATTTGGGCAAGTACACGCTGACGGCCGAGGGCTTCTGCTGGCGGAGCGAAATTGTGTCGTGGCTTGGCGTTCTTTCGAAGACGCAATGGTTCCGCTTCCTAGACGGGACATTGACACCCGAAACCGCAGATCGACTACATCTGGAGAAGTTGAGAACCATGGCCGTGAAGAGGAGGAAAGGGAACGATGCCGCTATTGCGCAAGGAGACAATGCGATGCCAAGCGCCAAGGCTCGTGAGAAGCAGATTCACTGGGTAGCGCAGCTGAAAGCCCAGGCGGAGGTCACTCTGGAGGGCCTGGCCATCCTCAGTGAAGCTGCCGCTGACAAAGACATGTTGGACATCTTTGCAGATGCGGAGGATGGGCTTATGGCACATGGCTCGACAGGGATTCCAATGCATGAGGTAAGGAGATCACAAGCGAAGCACCGGCTAGGGATGTGCTTGCGGAGATGGACACAGTTGCTCGAGACATGCAATGTTGCGATGCAGAATCTAAGGTAGGGCACCATCAGCGGTGTTTTAGGGGATGTACCTTCGACGGTGTAAAGGCAAAGGTAATTTAGAATAAACAGCATGAAAGAAAAAGAGGACGCTTGAGAAGTTCTCATTTGTGAGCATTTCAGCAGTAATTGGGTGCTGCATCGCTAGGACTAAATGCTAGGCGACAACTGGCACCATTCTGATCCACTGTGCAATGGCAGTGCTGGCACTGTGTGTGCAACTGTGTGAAACCATGTCAACCATTGAAGAAGGACAAGATCTGTGACCCGAAGCTTCATCGGTGACGACTCGAGGGTAACAGCTGTTGTATATCACTCGTGATGCACGCCGCTCTCAGTGATCCAGCAATTCCCACATGCTCATGCCAAGCACTCGATAGAGCAATACTGTTGAGAACAAGCAAGAGTGCTCAAGATCGGAACCTCCTTGTGGCAGTCAATACGCCGAAAGATGGCATCTAAGTAGATGTGAATGATCAATATCACAGCGATGTGTGCGGGGATCTGGTTGAGTGATGATGGTACCGCCGAAAAGAAGCTCACCTCGATATTGATAGTAGTAGCGTGTAAACTTACGAGAACCTAGTCTCGGTCAGTATCAGCCGAATAAGGGATTGGATGGTGGAACTCAGACAATGAAGCCCACTTTTTGTGTCTTGTAAGGGTTGGCAATCAGGATGGAAAACTTGTGGTGAAGACTCTTCAACCGTTCTGAGTGCCAGCCTTTGATTTTTTGGGCTTCTTGGGCTTCTTGGGCTTCTTCGCCTTCGGGGCTGGTTGGGGCTTAGTCGATCCAGCCATGCTTGCTTTCCTGGCTAGTTTTCGTTGCTTCTTGGCCGATGCCTTTGCTTGTTTTGAACTTTGAGCGCCTACTACGGTAGAATTTTTGCGCTTCTTTCCTTTCTTTCCATTCTCAGGGGTAGAAGCGAGTGACTTCAGCTCATCGGAGAGAGATTGCGGCTCTTGATCAAGTGAATGAGGTTCAGCCTGAGTTGGAACAGGCATGGAAGAACCGGGTAACTCAGTTGTGGTGCCCAATACTCCGTCATCATCAGAATCTGAAGAAACAGAGGAAGACATGTCTTGATCTGAAATTTCTCCTTCTTCCAAATCGGTTGCGATCAATCGGGCAGCCTCTTGAGCAGCGGCTAGTGCAGTTGCTTCAGCTTCAGCATCTTCTTGGGCGCTAGACTCAGCCTTCTCTTTCATGATTGCTTCAAGATTCTTCAGCTTTCTCTTTGCAAGCAATTTCTCGCGGGCCTCTCGCTCCCTACGCTCAAGGTCGTACTGGTCATTGCCGGCCTATGGTTTGTTCAGCCCGAGAGCATGGAGTCGCGTACCCACCTGAACTTACCAAAGCATGTTTGATAAATCTACCTGCAGCCTGCTTGTCGAGGACGAGAGTCGGTTGCGGTTTGGTAGGCTCGGCTTCGGCCACTTTTATCTTTTCAAAGTATTGCTTGACTCTGGTCAACTCGCGAAAGACTGGATGCTCCTTAGCTTGGACGCCATGGAGTCTGAGTAATGCTAGCGGCACTAGTTAGTGATCGCAAGAGGGGATCATAAGAGGGCAACTGACAGAATATCAAGGACTCGATGGCGTAGACCAGAAGAACATTGAGCTTTGCACGGTCAAGAAGTGGTAACTTCTTGGTGGTCGCAGTTAGAGAGTTCACAAGCAGTGGCTCAAGCTTCTCTTCTAGATCTTCGACGTCGTCTTCGAGTTGATCGACCAGACCAAGGACAGATTTGGTATTCATATTGCAATCTGGATGGTGAGGTGTAAGATTGAAGGAAATAGATACAGAGACGGAGTTGAGAGATCGACTGGAAGCCGCTCCCTAGGTGGGTGCAGTCAAGAAATCACGTGAGACCACGTGCCAAACGTTTCGTAACTGCCGCCCCTGCTCCAACGATCACGCATGCTGCTCCGCAGCCCTCGTCGTATGTACCCAGCGAACTTGGTATTGCATTTGCCTCGTTTATCTGATTCAAATAGATGCGAAGATAGACCAGGTTGAGTTCTCCACTGATCTGCTACAACATCTGACGACCTTTACTGTTACTGCTCCGACCGAGCGTGACTATACCTCTGACTCCCAAAATCGAAGTAGAACAACTCTCCTCCCTAATTCAAAGGCAGCCCGATTGATTGAGTAGCTGATTTCTCCGTCTTAATCCCACTACCTTCAAGCTGTCTCGGCGGACCCTTTCCCGGTCGCTCTTTCGAGCCCTGGGCACATGGTCCAAACATATCGACAGGGGCTGCGTGCCAAAGAGGAGACCAGTAATATATGAAGGAACACGAGCAACCTTTTCTTCCATGACCGAATCTCAATCATGGTGGTCCGGATCACCACCTGTTGACGACTCACCCAGCCGCCCCGATGTCGCAGATTTCAAACCCATCGAGCAGGATGCTATACCGAACCCCACCGAGGAAGAGCTACAGACGAGAAGGATTCATATTTTGGGCTTGGGCAGCATCGGTACCTTGGTCGCCCATTCGCTCAAATGTCTGCCAAATCCACCGCCAATCACTCTGATGCTCCATCGGCCCTCCATGTACGAAATTTTCAAAAAACATGCTCGTATCATCCGACTGATCAACAAGCAAAGTGAGGTCAACGACGAGCAGAGTGGTTTTGATGTTGACCTTCTCCAACGTGGTGAAGACGGACAGAATTATTGGAGGTTCATTCCTGATCCGCCTGGTGGTTCCGCACCTGTTCATCATCCCAATCCAACTGAACCGCTCGAAATTCTGCCTTCTGATGAGAGTTATATTTACAACTTGATAGTGACAGTTAAGGGTCCTAGCACCATTGGTGCTATGCTCTCTATCAAACATAGAGTCGATGCAAACACGACGATATGCTTCTTGCAAAATGGCTTGGGTCAGATAGACCTACTCAACAGCCAGGTCTTCACGGATCCGAAGACACGTCCCACGTACATGCTTGGCATCGTTTCGCATGGCGCCTATATGTCTGGCGAATTTGCCGTTATCCACGCTGGATTTGGTTCAATTGCGTTGGGCATTCATCGCGATCCGGATCGCTTTCCACTACCCTCAAAGTCCTCAGTTTCTAGTCTCTCCGAGATCTCTGAGGAGCAGAGGAAGATCAACTACCCCACAGACAAAGAACTGTTCTCCAATGTTTCATCTCGTTTTCTTCTACGCACTTTGACTCGATCGCCCGTACTGGCTTGTGCTGCATTCCCCTACCTTGATCTTTTCCAGTTGCAATTGGAGAAATTGTCAGCCAATGCCGTGATGAACCCAATCACCGCTCTGCTCAATGTACCGAATGGTGCATTAGCACACAATCCAGCACTCTCCATGGTGCAACGAATGTTGCTCGCCGAGATCTCACTCGTTCTACGAGGGTTACCAGAGTTGGAAGGGATTCCTAATGTTCACCTAAGGTTCTCCGCCCAAAGGTTAGAGCACTTTGTTTTAGGGATTATTGCTCTAACTGCCGAGAATTCCAGCAGCATGCGCGAGGATTTCAGGCACTTCAAGATGACGGAAATTGATTTCATCAATGGATACATCGTTCGCCGCGGCGAGGAGCAAGGCATCAAATGTGCCGTAAATTTCATGTTGATGCACCTTGTCAAAGGCAAGACATGGATCCAGCGGGGCGCAGAGGGTGCTAGCTTGCCCTATGGTGTCAATCGGATGGAGAGCGAAGTTGATTCCCAAGGCAATGTCACCCTTGATGACATTAGCATTCCAGCCAAGGGCAAGCTTTCCTAGCCCTTTGAGGCATTGTTTGTTGCGCTGGTCTGAGTGTGTACAATACGAGGTCTGTGCAACAATAAGGCAATGGGGCTGTCACAACAATAAATGGCAGATGACAGAATGTCATCATCCATCAAACCAAAAAATGTATCACTATGTCAAACAATTAATCAATTCGGAGTTTCCGCCAGCAATCATTTGGTCATTTCGCTTTTCCACTTAATTGCATCCCAAATGAAGTGTCGCTTATTACTGTTTGATATTGCAACTGAATCTGGGCTTGCCTGATGCTCTGGGCGGGCACGGAGCACCTGATGGGTGAATGTCAGAACTATGTACGAGTACCAAACGCACAGATGATACACCAATATCCACGAGGCCAAAGAGCTAGATTCGAAATGTGATGTCCTCAGGCCCGAAGCTAGCGAGTCTTGGTTGAGTTACAAAAGCTACGTCTTACTATGATTCAATCAGCGCTTGATTGGCCTCAGGCTGCCTGACTCCTGGGAGCCTCAACAATTCCCCTGGCTAGTATAGTAATGGACGGCCTGGGGAACCAGTGGAGTATAGTCGCTGACGCATGGGAGATGAAAAGGATTTTCTTACCATTGGAATGGCCTCTGGGAAAGTGGCAATAGCAAAGGGGGTTTATTTCCAATAATACTCTAGGCTATCCGGGACAGAAGAACCACGCCTTGGTCAGGTGCCTCTTTCGCCCGCGGGGAGACGAGTGATAGACTAGAAACATGGTCCAATGTTAGTTAGGTCCAAGCGACGAGTGTCAAATTCTCGAGCTTCTGGACTGCGTCGAGCCGAGGACGATGCCTTGGCGGTGAATTGGCAGCATATTGATGATGAGTGCTTCTTGTTGGATCCAAGGCGTTTGGGGATGTCTAAACGGTCAATCTAGCAAGGGTAACTTGATCTGGCTAGTGAAGTGTCCCAAATCCAGGCCAGGTGCCTCGATCTAAATCGGGATGGTTTGTGGCTGGGGTGGGGCTCGCTGAAGCGTTCAATCTAGTGGTGCTCCGTGCCATTTTCACGCCAGTGGCCAATCTACCCACAAGCGCAGGAGTCTAGGAGGAACGAGCATCCTGCCGAGTGTAAAGGTTAGACAGCTCTGGCTCGTGAGCTATTGTACCGTCCTAGCGGATGCAAAGCAAATAAGTAGAGCCAACGAGAAGGCACGGCTGGGGATCTGGCTATATAACTTGCGGCAACCCCCAGCTGAAATACTCTCATCCAGTCCAAGCATCTCTCCATACCACACTCGCTCAGTCAACCTCATTCGTTACCCATTACTACTAATATACCATCACAATCGTTACATCTCCCCCAAAGAACCCAACAATCCATCAAGATGCGCTTCACCGTCGCTGCCACCGCTGCTCTCGTCTCCTCTGCCGCCGCTGCCCCATGGGGACCTGGCGGTGGTTGGTTTGGCAGACCTAACCCAG
>Ga0105239_10001104_pt1 | contig 37261 bp, 39 predicted proteins | sample KBSC44metaG_FD_92761 | JGI IMG/M metagenome (GOLD analysis project Ga0105239, IMG submission 92761) | Corn rhizosphere microbial communities from Kellogg Biological Station, Michigan, USA - KBS C4-4 metaG | ecosystem: Host-associated > Plants > Roots > Rhizosphere > Soil | place: Michigan, USA... | reverse complement strand
TAACTTATAAAAGCGCCTATTAGCGATATATTACCTTAAAGTTAATTAATATTAAGTCTAAGCGGTTCCTACAATAGGATATCACGTGACCAACTCACGTAATAACTACTATATTCACGTGATAAGGCTAAACTATGAGCCTTATACAACTTACCGCCCTAGAAATTACCTATAGTTACTTAACCTAGTAACGAAACATGTGATATACATTATAAGAGTCCAATAAGTGATTTCTAAGCAAAGAGCGATTTATGAGTAGTTCTCGGCAGAACGGCCTAGAACTATTATCTATATATATCTCTATAGTCTTCCCTCTCTCTAGATTATAGAAGATTAAGTTATTCATTCAGTTGAGACACTCTCTACAATTGGCTAATCTCCGAAACCTTCTAGTGCTGGTAGACGGCACTCCCGCACACCCCCTGCCCAAAAAGCTTGCTGGATATGTTTGTCGTCAATGTTCATTTCGTACAATAAGCTCAAAGATGATACAGCAGCATATATCTGAATCACCCACTTGCTTTGACTCTCAAGCACAGGGGTTGAAAGACAGTCCCCTGGATGAAGTTTGGTTACAGAGCTGGGTGCGAGAGGGTGTTCACCAGTACTGGATAGTCCGGAATGAGCCTGAGCCAATAGAACCTACTGAGACAGTCCTCGCTAAACCATATTATCCAGACTCGAGTCCATACTCGATGCCGAGAGAACCCGAATTTCAAAAGGCCAGGAAGAGCAAATCACCAAAGACCTGACGACTGAGAAAGCTCCCTATAATCATGCTATCGGCCCCTGGCTGTACCGCGCGCGCTAGCTCGCCGCGATATTCTCGTCAAGATAACTCTCCTACCAACCTAGAAATCTCGCCGTTACGGTCCATACCTTGGTAAACAAAATAGCTAGGAATTCCGTACGTCTGCTGACCAAGAGCACCGAATTGATCGCGTTCGTCGAGCTGTCTAGCACCAATTCCTCCGGTGTGAGGAAACGGTAAAATATACTCCAACGCCTATATTATATTGGCTCTCTTCTCAACATCCTCTCATGAGTAGTCGCCGCCACTTCCAGCTGCTCAATCAGCCTGCGAGTCGGGCCTCTTACATCCGTGTAATCAAGAAATGCTTTAACTTCCTGATCTTGGCATACTTGCTCGGTCCTGATACCTTAGAATCACTCTTCCAGTGGACTCTGACAGAGAAGCAGAACTATACTATTGCCGAGCTGTGGGATGACCCCTGCTGCTCTGAAGATTACCACGGTGGAAGTGGTAAAAGCCATAGTACGCTACTAAATGCCGTTAGTGAAGACACGGAATACTTGACCTAGCAAGGGAATCGCCAACACGGCGAAAGACCTGAGGAACTTAACGACGATGGTGACGGTAACGACGAAGGTGATTCTGATTCTGATTACTCAATCAGTGATGATGATAATGCAGATGAAGAAGAGGAAGAAGAAGGAGGAGGAGGAGGAGGCGATGATACTGGCGATATTTTGAGATCGGGAGTATTTTCTAAGACTAGCGGCACGCCGGCAACCATCGAAAATTCTGAATCATCGGATATACTTATCACTCAGGACGATAGAAATGTGTATCGGCTTGCCGAGCTCGTACTGAAGCTAAGCATCTTCTTTAGTCATAGAAGAATACTGCGACGGGTCAGTCTCGTGGCACACCACTCCACATCACTTGACATCCTGGCATGAGAGAGGTTTTGCCGAATTGTTCTTCGATCTCTTCAGCTTCTTCCAGGCTTAGATACATGAGATGATTTAGAGTGGAAGATGAAAGTTCATCCCGATGCGTGCCATGGAGGTCAATGTCCATGAGAAGTGTACACAGCACTTTCTTGGGCAAGACGGAATCAATATCATAAGGCCAGTGTGTTCAAATTACGCTGCTAGATCAAGGAGATAACCAAGCGCGTCATAAATACTCATGTGGCCGCCGAAAGCGGGATATGTCTATACAGAGCCAATAACCGCGAGCGAAGCAATTGGCACTTGCCCACGGCCAACCAAGCTAAATGAACGTCAAACTCTGGATTCACCCGCTGCACAGATAGGTGATGTGAGCTGTACGTCAATCTCAGCACCGGCTAATATAATCTAACCGTGAGGTATTATAGCGTAATATATGTTTTGCCCTTGAGGTTTCGTTTATAGCAAACGCCATGTCACTAAAAATACGGGTTCTGCTATTCGATATATTGGGGATTGTTCGGTGTAAATCTCCTCCGTTTCTCTTTTTGTTGGAGTGATGATGGTCGTCCCTGCATTTGGGATTAGAAGATTACGCAGTGAGCTTCTGTTGCGGGATGTCGATAAACTTCTTGCCATGCGGAAAGAGTTGTTAAATCTCTGGAAGGATGCTGCTGGGTTCATTCGTAAGGTTTTCCATGACCATAACCCGATCTGGCTTGATGGTTGTTCCCAGATTGGACAGGACCACGGAGACAATTAGATTTTCTAGAGATCTTGAATGTTTTAGCAGCCCTCTACGATTCTTAGTGTGATTCTGTAGACCACTGTCGTTCTCATCGGTAAACATTGCTCCCAGTAGCTTTGGAGATGGTCTAAGTCTGCATCCTACAGGCACTCTCTGGTCGGGAATTACGCTTTTACAGATTCCCCGTCTCCAGAGTGGCGACTTGCATCTATTACGCTATACCAGATCAGTCACTATGCATCTTTTTGTGGTCCCCTTCATTTCAGGGATTACAATACACCGCTAGAACACCTCTCCTAAGCAGCGAGTAGAATTAATGTCGTTCTGGCCAATACAATACTCTTCTTCCTGTTGTCGTGGAACAGTCAATCACTAATCCCAGTCATCCCGTCGTGAGGGGAGCGTGACTTACCACCTTTGGTGGTGGTACACGCCGAAGGCTCAACTTCACTCTCCAGCATCAATCACGAAGTGCTCTAAAGCTACTAATGAATTTATCAATCGACGCCCAACACTGTCTTGGCGCCTGATTCGAACAGAACTGCAGAATTGCTATTGCTGGTAGAGGCAATCTTTGAGCCTACAAAGTGCTGCTGATGAGATGCGGTAACCTTTTGCTGTTGAAGCCTACAAGAGATTGGACGTGGGCCGGCCAGTCGACATGGTCTTCTAAACCCTTACCCTAAGAAGGCACGTACCGTCCGATTGTACTGTAGCATAACTACCGCCTACGACCGCATAATTGTTGTCTTGAGTGGACGGTAAGTCGCGCCGTACTCGAGGCTGTGGGGCGAAAATTTAATTGTGCTGTAAAACTCGATTCTAGTAGCTAACAATAGTTTACCCTTCTTCGGTATTTCTTGAAGATACAGCCGATGCTGGTACCTTTGAGAAGGCAAAGCTATTAACTGTAAGCTCGGTCCTCACTTATAATACGACGACATCGAATACCTCAGGCTACTTCCACCAGCTATGTTGGGGATCGCTATTTACTACTATCACCGTAGAGATCATGCTCCCTAGGCTCGTGGGCGGCAAATCCGTCGTTTAACGGGGATATAGATTCGCTCGTCGACTATTGCCTTATTTTTGTTAACAGTTCTGATCGTAATTTAAGAAAAACATATTCTACTGCAATGGTCCTGATGCTCTCCCCTGATACACCAAGCTTCTCAGCCTCGCTGCGGCTTCTCAAATATCCTTCTTTAATAGAGTCATGCCCACCTAAGCATTCCGCGAAGAATTCCTCTCCTGGCTTCCCCGAATCTATATCAAAGGGATACATTCTGTGCTGAGCAAAAACAGAGAGGAATACCTCATCATGGTCCACGGCGAGGAATTCGGCTATGTGCGATTCATTGCTGGCACATTTGCGATTATGACGAGTGATTCCTCCTCCTACGATGGCGTTAAATCGCTGCCGAGAGCCCTCGATACTATTGCCGAAAAGCAAAGAACCGGTGCGTGGTTAGACGAAGCAGCTGTGGGGAAATCTGCGATATAACTTACTGTCTAGGTGACGTTCCAGAATGGGCCGGCGATCTTTCCGCACCCCGGTCTCACGTAGGCCTCGAAAACATTATAATGCTACCCGTGTGGACAGTAATGACGATCGATAATAATCATTTCCATATTCTGCCGCGCCCAAAACTCCCTCAGGACCAAGTATGTTGGGTAATAAGCAGCTATCCTTACTCCCTTTGGTGATTTGACCACGGTTTTAGGCAGCAAGGGCCAAAGACCCATCATTCTTTGCTCGGTTAAGGACCGAAGCTATGCGTAACTGAGATCAGCGAGCCAATTTTATAGAGACTTGAATTCGTTGTCTAGTTTCCGCCGTCCACCAAAGCGATATTCGCGATTGTCGAGATCGCATAGGGGATTAAGACGCGGCCTTCCGTGCCTGAGAGCCATCTTAGGGTCCATTCGACTGTAGGCACCCTCCTTCGAGCGCTGGAAACACTTATACTTGGACAGAACAAAGCAATCAACGAGGAAGCGTACCATCGTCTTTAGGTTCCGAGGTGACCATGTTGTCGAAATGAACCAATTCTGGCTGGATATAGAGTGGATAGCGTTTGACATTATGGAGAGATCTAGAGAAGCACTAGGTAACGGCTCACCAATGGTTTGATCCGACTTAACATGGACTCGTATCGATATCGTTTAGGGTACGCAGGTGTTCTTCGGACCAGTCCCACGCCTTCAGAATGTTTTGCGCCGTCTCACGCCTATCGCTGAGACCGAATCCAGCAGGATACGCGCCTTTACAAGTAAGTTGGGCGCTAGTCTCCATGATCTTGTTATGAATAGTGACCAGCCTTTCAACAGTGGGTCGCAGCCACTGAGAATAGGATGACGGATGCAATTTCGAGAAGCTGAAGAATTCTTTCATTATTCCCGCACACAGATGGCAACTAGTGTCACCACAGTAGGCATTATATACCATTGGCCTAGAACACTCAGGGCCGCGATCTAGATCCTCGACGAGCGTAAAAAACAAGAACAATGCCTCAATAGCATCTCGGGAAGCTCTCGAGATGTCGGTGAAGATGGTGATGTAGTGACCTCGTTTGAACGAGGCTGATGCCTCCACGTTACGCACTGGGAAGAGGTAATGTGTCATTGGTTGGAGGCCCCTTTTATGTAGATCTATGCCGGGGATTGACAGTAATTCTAGCGAACGGTGCGAGACAGACAGACGCTAATCAAAAAGGGTAATTGGTCGCGCCGCCGAAGGCCGTTTAAAAGAGAGAGCCGAAGGCCTCCCTGGTTGCTCTACTTTTAGAGATAGTATGATACCACTCCCTTATATGTTAAGGAACTGGTCTAAGGACATGGGCCTTTTTCAATCCTGGTCATTTTCTCACTAATAGGTACACTAAGTTCGGATATTAAAACGATTACTGCCGAAGAGGAAACCCCGATGGCCGGTAAGTTCTGTCTCCTCCCTAATACTACTTTTCCGACAATATCCTAGTGGACTGGTGTCCTTCTTCTCGTCGTCCATACAACATAAATTTGCCCTTACGAATATCGAAACATGACTACACTATAATGCACGGTGTCTATAGCCAACCGCCTACTCGGCAAGAACCGCATATTGACCTATCATGGGTGATTGTCGAGAATTCCCAGAGGAGAGAATCACTCGGGGACGGGGACGGGGACTTTGAAGGTCTATATCGCCCTTCTTGAATTGCTTTTAAAAGAGCCTAAGCGCAAAACCTCTTGACGATAATATGAAGCAGAGCCGTCATGGAAAGACGATTACCATATCATACGGTACTTTAAAGTGTTTCTGGTAGCGGTCTGTAAGAGCACAATCACGCGAGGAGCAATCAGCAATAGCTTTAGATATTAAGCCTTGTGCAGGAGGATCTAAGGACTCTAAATTGTTTTACATATATTGATTTTTGCTAGCAGAGAGAGACCTAGCCAGAGCTAGTGATATCTCTCGCCTTTAGTTCCCTCTGGTTGCGTACGATAAATTAGTGGCATTAGTAAGATCTAGTTCGCGCGGTGTTGAGAATAGAGTGTTGAGAATGGTGTAGCGCGTCTCTACACTACCCTAGTCGACGGACGTAAGCGGGTAAAGCAGTGTAATCCTCTCCACGTCGATGGATTCGGCGCCTAGTCATGAATTTCGACCGAACAGGAGTTAGTCACATCCCGAGACCTCAGGGTCGGTTTCCGTTGTCCGTGGCAGAACGACTGGGAGCCATGATCAACGGCGCACCATTGGCGTTGGCCGAGGTTAAAATCGTCGCGTAATTTACACGGTCTTTCAGTGTTTTCGGCCATTAGAAACTATCACATTCCGGCGCCAGGTCCCGAAGGTAAGTGATCTAGTCAAAGCTGAGACGAGGAACTCTGATCGCCTCTAGGCAAGCCTTTCGTGGGCAACCTATTGGACATCCCACCGAAGCACTCGTGGCTGAAGTTCAAAGAGTGGGCAGACCAGTATGGGCCCATCTACCGAATCAACATCTTCGGCCGCAACCTCGTCATAGTGTCGACCGGGAAGATTGCAAATGACCTGCTGCGAGAGAGGGGGGACATCTATTCGTCGCGCGAGTAGCTACCGATGGCTGCCAAGTTGACGTCCTGAGACCTCAGGCCGTTATTCCTTTCCCATGGAGGTGAGTGGCAGAATTCCCCTGTGATGGTGCCAAATAGCTGACGAGGATCTTTTCGAACGCTATGCCGCCGCCGTGGTCATGCGATTATGCTAGGCAAGACCGTCGAGACGGGCAACAAGCAATACGTCCGCGACATCATCCAGATCGTCCATACCGTTGAACGAGTCGCCTCTCCTGGTGCCTATCTTGTCTTAACCTTCCCAAATCTTGATGTATCTGCCGACTTTCCTGGCCCCGTTCAAGCAGGAGGCGGCTCGCCTGCACGACCGTGAACTTAAGGTCTTCAAGGGCTTGCTGACCGAAGTGCGGGAGAAGCTGCAGCGGGACAAGGTTCTCACATGCTGCACGAGATCCTCCCTCGAGCGCCAGGCGGACTACAATCTATCGGACAACGAAGGAGCATACATAGTAGGGACGTTCAAAGCCGGCGCCGGCACGACTACGGCAGCTATAATGTCGTTTATACTGTACATGTATATTCATCCGGAATGGTAGGCCAAGATCCACGAAGAGGTCGATCGCGTCGTCGGTGACAGTCACATTCCCGACTATCATGACATTCCCGCCTTGCCGACTTGCCGCGCGGTGATTAAGGAGGTGATGAGATGGCGTCCTGTCACCGTAGGAAGAGTTCGCCACAAGTTGGTCAAGGATAATGTTTACGACGGCTTCTTCTTCCCGGCAGGGACGAACATCTATCCTAACTAGTGGCCCAACTAATAGTAAGTGTATTTATTGTTTAATACTGACTAAATACGTCCCCCCCTCTCTCCTATCTCACACACCGCTCTTCCTTAGGGCCATCCACCACGACCCGGACCTCTACCCGGACCCCGAATCCTTTAATCCAGCCCGCTGGCTGTCCCCCGAATACCCAACTTACCGCGCCCCGCTCGACAAATTCCCCAACCTATAGAACTATTCGTATTTCGGCTTCGGCTGGCGCATCTACCTGGAGATAAACATCGTTGAGAACTCGCTACACCTACTTATAGCGAGGATTACATAGGCCGCCGCTATCGAGAAGAGATAGGGCGTCGAGGTCCCGTTGTACGATTATACCGCCGGGTTTAACGTGTAGCCTCGCCCGTTTACGTTCAACTTAAAGGTGTGAGGGGGGGGGGGAAGAAGAGGCTTATCGAGAGGACTTGGGAGGGGACAAGGCGAGGGATCCGCTGGACGAGGTCAGTACTTTATAGCGAGCCTACCACTGCTGCTGGACTGAAGGAATTGTGAACTCGAGTATCCTCTGCAAGGTTTCCTTATACACTCGTCCACCGCGTAGTCTTATCAGATCCAGCCCCCTTCAACCCCCGTTCACCCACTTCCATGTAGAGCTCACACATCCTCGCCGGCACTCCTCCTCAGAAACCTCACCATCTTGTTCACGCGCGACAGAAACGGGCTACGACTCGACCCGTCCAACAGCTCGGTGAAGACCTCGCGTCCCTCGTCGCGGATCCACGCTACAATCCTCTCCTGCGTCGCGAGTGGGATGGCCCGGTCTTCGTTGGCCATCAGGTAATGCACGGGCACGGGGGGCCGCTCGCGCCCCTTTTATCTTTCATGCACAATTCTCTTATATGGCATTCTGCACACCCGCTGAAGAATGTAGCGAGTTCATTCTTACGGATCAATGCTACAACCTCTTCGAGAGCCCGACTAATGAAACCTTCTGTGCCAGAATCGGTCAGTACCTCGGGAATACCAACGTGTGCTACTACGAGCCAGTCGACTCTAATACATTATCTCTATGCACTATAATTGACACAGAAGAAGGGGGAAGAGGAAGAACTGAATACCCTAGGTAGGTAAGTAGGTCATATCGAAAGACTAACTTTCGTCAAACCGGTACGTTAGACGGATAGATCCATTAAGGGGGTCTGGACTTCTGTCAATAATTCATATACATACATCACGATGTTGATTCTGCGATGGTAGCATTGTGCAGGATTTCAATTGTCGTTGCTTACTCGAGTGCTACGCAGTCTTGCACAAAATTGACACGTGTATTTGATAGCCGATGGCATGAGAGCGGCCAATGAATTGAGAGATCAAGACAAGAGATTAAGGCACTAACGCAGGCGGAGAAAAATAACGAACCAGGTATACCAGAGAACAAAGGAGAGACTTATGCTATAAGAATAAGACTCGGGCTTGGAATGCACTTCAATGCATAGCCAACTCCGCTCGAATCAATTATTGGCTCAGTAATTGGGAAGCAATATCCCCCGCCTTTCCAACGACAGTGCTCTGACTGTTCTGGAAAACGGAATCGGTCGGGCCCCGAGTATCATATAAAGATGTCTGAAGCTACGTGGACCAACCGAGTGGATAATATTCCGAGATAAGCAAGTTTCAGTTATGGCTACTTAGGTAACCTCTATTAGGGAGCACCTACTTTATCTCACAGCTGTTCCTTTTAAGACGATGTTTTTCGGCGATGTAATAATAATACATTAAGACAGGAAACTTGTAGTAATGGGTGATGGAAACTATCCTGGCAATACATCTCTCCCTTTGTCTTTTTACCCTCGGATATATCATATTTTCCCAATCGTATGTTCTAACCATCTTTGAAAATCTGGTAAATCAAGTCGTGATAGATTGTAGTGTTGATAGTAGACCAGTGCAATTAGGCCTCTGCAATTCAAATGTCCGTCCCTGTATATGGTTGTTTCATTGGTTTATCGTCTCTCATTTTTGGTTGTACACGATCTCGACTTCGGTGGTCCTGACTATGCTTGACTCGTTCGGAGATAGAATGTTTTCAGTACTGTTACCTTTGTCATCAATGGCCTTGGTGGTCTGACGCGGGTAGCTAGGCATATCAAAAGTGCCTTGATGGCCAGTCAAGTTGCCGTATTTACTCCTCATCCCCGTGATAGCAGGTGCGCTCCCGATGCCATTCCAACCACCTGTAGTGTGTCCTGCTGAAGATCGCACTGCACTCGACGCCTTGTCGTACATAGTCTTGAAGAGTGGTCGTAAGCACGGGATGCTGCCACAGATGATACCGACGTTCAGCTCGACTATGTTCCAGACTGAAAGGTTGGTGAAAGCCCATGTGAGGTCTCGGGTCTCGCCGAGCCTGGCACTGAAAGTAATCTTGATGATAGAACATGCGCAGGCGAATAAGCCTAATGATAAGAGAAGCGATAGTGCTATTTTACTTGAGTTTGGTAATTGAAGAGACCAGACGAGGAAAACTGGAAGCACAACGTAAAGGAGATCAAGGGCACTGTGGGCAGCTGTGTAGAGTAGAATCAGCATTGGATTATCCGATTTAAGGAACTATCTTAGTAACTTACCTCCAGCAAAATAGGCATGATTAACTGTTATCTTTGTCGGAATGCACTTGGCGTGGGCCACATTACTGTCCCAATTTGCTCGCGCTGGAATGCATGCTATAGTCATAATAAACCAAACGATTGAAACGCAGATGTTGACGATAATAGAACCGTAGATGATGAGTCGGAACTTCTTAGTAATAGTTATAATGCGCAAAAGTAGCGCTGCGATGGCCAACTTAACGAGGCAGAACGAAATGATGGCCGACAGACGGGCGTACCACACCCACATAATGGCTTTGGTGAGATCTTCAGGACTAATCGTGCCGATATGTCTGCCCATTCCGTAATGAGCTGAAGCCAACCCTGGACCACTGACTCCCCATGAGAATATCTAATGTGACACGTAATATTAGTAAAACTTGCACCAAGGGTAGATACATGAAGAGAAATGATGAGATCCAGGAAAGAAACCCTACCAGAGCCCCCAACATGTACCAGTCATCATATCCAACATTATGCGTTACGATAAGACGCGTGTAGAATCGTAGGGCGACGGCGATGGTGGCCCCTGCAGCCATCCCAGCCTGAACGCTCATAAGCAGAGGCGTCCGGCTTGCCGTGGAAGTCAGATCGTCCGACATGTCGTCGACAGGAATCGGTCTCTGGGCAGGAATGACAGCCTCACGTCAACCGATGGATGAGGGTGCGCTCTCCTTCGCCAATACTGAGATGATCAAGGAGGTGGTTGTTGCAGTAGAATGTGCCTGGCTATTCAAAGAACTGGAAAATCCAACCATCGATGATTGCATTCATGACTTATCTCATCCCTCCCCCTTACGAAAGACTGTCCAAGCTAGGATTGGTTTGTCTGAGATCTTGAATAAATGCTTGCATGTCTTAGGGTATAACGAGTACCCGAAAAAGATAAAATTGATCAGGTCTGTCGTGACCACAAGCTCAGACACGGCACTAAACAGTCTCGTGGTGCAGGAAGCAAACTCTATCTCCGGGGATGGGAGAATACGAGAGAAGGGATTGAACTTTGTGAAACGCCTTCCCAATAGGGTGCAACGCCTCAACCAGCCACTGGCTCCATATTGGCCCTGACTCTTAAACTTTTGGTGGTGGGTTTTGGGGACGAACTTGCTTCCCCCTGAGCAGCTTGTCGAGAACGGTTGAAACGTGCTCTAGCCGCACCACTACTCCATACTAATATCGAGTGCAGATGGCTATCTATCTGTAGGTAGTAGGTAGTAGGTACAGAGTACGAGGTAGTGGTCAACCAAATACTCGAGTCGAGACACGAGTTTTTGCTGCCTAGGTAGCTAAAATCACGCTGTGGAACTGAAGTGTGAATCTTTTGATATCCGGGCCCTGGCAATTGGATGGAAGGGGCATCGGATAAAGGTTTTCGCTGGTACATGGTGAAAAGCATATTCCCTGGTCTGGATGGGCTTGGGCTCACGATCTTATCTTCAGCAGACGAGATTGGGGTGTGCTGATCCCTTCTCAGATCGATGTACCCCGTACTCGTGCTGGGGCGCAAGGATGGACACGCGGGAGGGTTTCCGGATACAGAGTGAATAAGTTTGTCGAAGATAAGCTGCTCCACCTGGGTACGCGGCTCGTATTTTCGTCAAAGGAAAATTGAGCGGAAGACATCGTCGATCCCGAACTCAGTTGGTGTGTAACGTGTATGGCCAGGTTGTTCTTTGGCCTCATTGAAGGTTTGCAGCGGGCGGTGGTGGTCGGCCTTGGCGCCTTGGCATTTCCCCCCGGTATCTACTCCGTACCTACATAAGGTAGGGTACGGAGTACTTTACTGACCTGCTCTCTAGGTACAGTAGACATTACCTAGGTATCTTAGTTCAGACACACGAATTACCCTAGAGCGGCCCCACATTCCAGGGACCGACCTCCAAGTAGGAGAGTCTTTGCAAGTCAAGCCTGGGGATCGGATCCCCGTACTCCGTACTCCGTAGGTAGTAGGGCATTATGAGCAGTACTGGCAGTGGATTTTGCTTCAAGTAGCCTCGGAGCATCGTCAAGGATGCCTAGGTATGAATTGACCCATCCGCTCTTTCCGTACATAGATTCGGCTCGTTCCCGACGCGGACCACTCGTCAAATTTGCCCCCGCCTTCTCACTCTCAAGAAATCTCTCATGCTTTACCCGTACAGAGTACTGATAGACCAGACCAGAATTCAGAAGATAAATGCATTAGGAGGGTGGAACCCATTCATTTGTGAGGTGGAAGAATTGATGAGAGCAATGTAAAGCCTACTTTAATACTGCATCGTTTTTCAAGATTGAGGATCTTCATTGAGAGGACTCTCCTAGCATGCTGATCCGTCTGCGTCTGGCGTAAATCTTCAAAGTTCATGGTAGAATGAAATGATCGGGATAACTCGAGACGGGGACACCGCATCTGTACGAGGTAGGCTGTGACAAATAGATTACAAAATTATAGTTATGTCGAGTCTAAATCGTTAGAGAAGTGATGAGCAGTAAACTATGCAATTTTACAGAGCCTTGGGGGATCGTCAACTTCAACCCAGTTCTCCGTGCCCACAGTTGTCCGAGCATAGAAAACGCCCTTAGGGTCCCACTTTTGCCTAATCTTCAGCAATCGAGGATAATTGGAACCCCAGTATGCAGTTTGCCAGTTAGGCTCCTCCAGATTCCCCTGCAACGTGATTTAGAATCGACATTTCTTACTGATAGATTGGGGGTGGATTGTGAGACTCACTTCATTCACGTAGGCGCCACCATTAGGAGCAGCTTTGATTAAAGCAGCATCGACGACGTTAGTCAAGATGTTCCACGCGTCTTTCTTGACAGTCTTCGAAGCGTCAGTCGGGACGATAACCACACTGATACTGAAACTTGAAGCTTGACGCCATCCTGGATGAATAGCATTATCGGCAACTGGGTTCCCAATCCCAGGTCCAACGATATGGCCGACCAAGATTCCAGGAAGATTCCATCCAGGGGGACTCGTTGCGTTCTTGAAAGCTTTCGTCAAAGCTGGCTGGTTCTCTGCAATATCCTTGCGAGTAAAGAAGCGGCCGCCAACGATGGTGTTGTCGCCAGCGTTCTCGCCTTCGAACATATCGATGTAAAGATCAAAAAAGGTAGAGAATCCCTTGGTTACAGTCGAGTAAGGTATCTGCAAAGCGTCCAGTTTCTCAAAAAGAGGGTTCAAGACCTGGGTCAGCTGAGCGGGGGTCATATTCGGGGCCACAAAGGGTTGAATGTGTAGGCGAAGCTCCATCAACTCATAGTATGCATAAATGCCATGGTCGACGTAGTGATTAGCAAGCCCATGGAACGCGTCAACCGCCTTCCAGAACAGTGCTGAATCATTAGTGTGAGTTGAGTTAATGTTGATGATTGTCCCGGCGGCAGGCACTTCGGCAAAAGTTTTGACCGTAACGGATGTCACCACGCCGAATGTTGCAGGTCCACCGCCCTTAAGCGCCCAGAAGAGATCGGGGTTTTCGTTCGCGTTCGCACAGACATACTGGCCATCAGCCGTAACCACATCGAATGACAGAGCATGGTCAGCAGCCATGCCGAAGAATGTCGAGAGCGGCCCGTGGCCACCTCCTTGAAGATAGCCTCCGGCGAAGCCAACAGTTGGGCATTCACCACCAACAACCACAACCTTGGGATTTTGTTGATTAGCTAGTTTATAGATCTCGCCGCCTTGCATGCCGGCGCCGAGCTTAACAGCTCCCCCAGAATAGCCTCCGGGTCCAGCATACCGGGTGGTGAATTCGGCTCCCTTCATACTATGCGTGTTGATTGCCAGCGCACCGGAAGCTATTGAGCGGCCCATGAAATCGTGCCCGGTGTTTCTGACAACGAGACGAACATTGTTGGTACGTGCGAAGTCAATGCCGGCCTTGACATGCTCCTTGGTCGTGGCCATGATCACATACTCCGAAAGGTAGCCTATAGTACAAGTTTCATTCGGGTCTGTAGTTGGCAGACACGTATTGTTAGAGGGATATGACCGCAGTGGTGATGTGCCAGTCTCGATCCTAAGTGTTGTTAACAGAATCTCCGGCCACTTGTTCATGAGCACGTACATATACGCTTGATCTGACCATCCAGCTGTAGCCTCGGAACATTGGTCGGCATTGTAGGTTGAAATGCCCTCAAAGTTATTGTAGCACGATGCTGCCGGAGGTATAACTTTCTGGAGTCGTCCACCAACAGTGGCGTTCAAAGCAGCCCACTTCTTCGTTGACGGCCAGCAGGCATCACCTTCATAGCACTTGCAATTGCTTACAGCAATGGCAAGTACTACGGGTGCGGAGAATAGCCATAGCAGGCTTGCGGATGCAGATATGACTTTCATGCTGGCCGAACTCGAGATATGCACTGGGAGACCGTTCAAACTCAGCGAGCGAGTGGCTCAGTTCTTATTCCATTCTCACATGTACGGTGCCTCGAGAGTCGTGAGAACTGCAAATTCCTCGAGGGCGCCACAAAAAGCATCCAAGTGGGTAAATGCCATGCTTCAAAGGACCAAGTCCTTGCCAACTGTGTCAATCAACTCGCCGACGCCAGGACAAAGAGGCGTAAATTAAAGGTAACGGAAGGCGATCCATTTCCGGAAGCCGTTGATGCTCCGGCCCACCAAATAAGTTTTCCCGGGTAATGGTGGATCTTTGCCAAGTCATCTAGAGATTAGCCACGTTGTAACTTGTCAGGCAACAAGTTGCGTATTGCACTCGTCGAACTCTATCACATACCAGAATATCGGTGAACACCCTGACCTTGATACCCCTCCCACCCCTTCATACCATGTACTAGGTGGCGCAAGATGCCATCTTCAACATACAGAGTATGTATCCAGGGATTTCAATATGTTGTCCTCTTCTTCATGATCTGAAGGCGTGAACAGGATCATAGATTGTGCATCGAGGGCGAATCTAATGATTGTTTGAGGGGCTTTATGAATCGCAGCCGTGATGAATTTTGAGTTAATGACCCCTCGCGTACATTTTCCAAGGGGATTGTGCCTGATTCTGCATTTGTTGTCCTTCCTTCCATAGCTGTGGAGCACCATATATCTCAGCCTCATCCCTAATTCATAGTAGAATGCCTATATAGTCAACTTCTTTTCCCTTGTCATGAGCATCTTTGTTGTTAGTTCAGATGAAACCTCCAAGGCCGTACTCCGAGTCGCTAGCTTTCTCGAATACTAATACTTCTTCATTTGCCCTGAAGGTCGACACGATAAGTACTGGTTCGAAGTTCTCCTCTTTGAGCACGCGAGCGATGGAGGTTCTCACCCTGGCAGACAGGGTGATTGCAGTTGAGGCAGACTTCAGTGATGAGAAATCGGCAGGATCAGGATTTGAAGATTCTTCATGAAGGCCACGACTCTCGAAGGGGGTTGATACTATCATCAATGTTTCCTCATTAGCAGTGATCAGGAATGGGTTCTGGGGCACTGCGTATGCAGCAACCAAAATTGGCCTAGTTGGATTAAAGAAGAGCACGGCCGCTCTGTGCAACGCTCAAGGTATCCGCTGTGACGCTATCGTCCTTGGTGCCGTGTATACCAATTTCATCAATGTTATGAAGATGATCAAGGTTAACGAAAACGGCTGCAGTATTGCGTCTAAACTTAGCCAGCCTGATCGTGGACAAATTGGCCTCGACTAAGCTGAAAATCTTCTGATATCTTGAGCTAGCGACGATGGGCGAGACGTCAAGGAAGCGAAAAGAATGATCGGTGACCGCTGGTCAGCATATTAGGATTACTGCAGGTAGAGGCTAATAGCTAGCAAAGACAATGGCTTTAAGAGTCGATTCTTAAGAAGACCTCTCTAGACCGCCAAGGCAGTTAACGACTCCTGGTCTTGGGGAGTCGATTGACACAGGGTTGGGAGTAGGATAGATCGTACGGAGTAAATGCTAAGCCACAGAAGCCTCACGAAGCTTCGGATTTGGACTGCTAGCTAGGGCTCCGAAATGAATAAATGAATACGAATGTGGCCCATATTCATATTCGCCAACGCGAATACGAATGAAGTGAATATTTATTCATGTGAATATGGGCAATATCCATATTCGTATTCATCGCGGATGAACATCGCTCTGACTGCAGCCATACTGGTGGAAGAGCACTTACGCCGTCTTATTACTAACCTTCTGTACTTGTGGATGAAGACCATTTTCTCGCGATGCTCAATGGATGAATCTTCTTGTCCAAGCCTTAGGGCAAAATCAGCCGGGAGCTCTTGGATGCCGTTGCAGACCTTGGAAACCGCCTTGGTGTCCAGCTGAGAACCACCTATGTCTTTGGAAAGGAGTTCGGCAAATTCCTGAATGAATCCATCTCTTCTCGAAGTCTCTACACTAGCCCCAGATGAGTACATAGTCTGGGTGTCCCATGATGAAGACCCTGAGTCACCTTGAGGGACCTGTAAGCTTGCATCCTGATCCGGTTGCCAGACATACGATTGTAACGAGTGAGTGATGCATAGCCTGAGTCTGTGGGAAGTCCAGAGGGGGGTTGGCAAGTTTTGTCGACTGACACTGGACGTGTGTTGTTCAGAAGAATGTCCAATTGGGGGGACAAAATCGCTCTTCTGGCCAGGATCAAGATCGGAGTCGGCAGTGTGTGCCCGGATTTCATCTTGCCATTGTCGGGCTAGTGGAACTAAAGGACCTGGAAGCTCTATGCGTTTTCGATGGGCATGTCCGCAGCAATTGTTTAGGATACACTCTTGAGGTAAATCAAGGCCGACGGCCTAGCAAGCACCACATTATGCCGGTGGATGCGGCCCAGCACGTATCTATTATGGCCCTGTGGATCTTGTCCTGCGATTATCTCATGTTCTTCACCCAGCATGGCTAGGACGGCCGTCAGCTCCGTGCTTAAGCGCACATACAGCCAACGTGGTAGTTTGGAACCCTTAGGTCGGGCATCATAGAGGAGTGGTTAGGGTGGCAGCGGAGGAGTCGCACGAAGGATCAGGCTGAACCTTTAGTAAGCAGGAGGTCCTCAAACTTTTGACAGACCGGCGTGGCGATGGAGAAGTCCTGAACAGGCATACACGCAAGAAGGACAGACAGTCGTATTGGGATGCATGACGTGGCGACCAGGCTGAGAAATGTTGCCACGGCTCGAGGAAGGAGCACCCGCCACAAAGATGAAAGCATAGACAGGATCGCATAGACAGGATCGCATGAGGCGACAACGAGGCCCAAGCAGCGGAGGTAAGGAGGAGCATGTCTAGTGCCTGCGACATGGCGGTCAGGGCTGAGGAAAATAGACGACATCCCAGGACATCGTAGCAGACGAGGCTGGAGCAGGGGCGACCTCTGGTGACCTGTTGCGCCTCTCTCTGTGGTTGGGCTAAATAGCCAGAGGGCGCTTGGCCAGCTGTCAGGCGGCGGTGCGCATGAAGGTTTGTCCTAAGGTGGATCCCTGCGAGACTTGCCGAGCCTCGGTCCATTAAATGTACGCACAGAAGAGTGTCATTACCGTATTCGAAACGAGCTGCTGCTTCAGTGATTAATATGAGATCCAACAAAAGGCCAGGCCATTTTTAGCCCATCCCCATCCCCCAACCTTCCACCTATCCAAATGGGTACAATTGCCTGGATGGCTTCGCTCTACTGTCTTTTCGTTTAGGTCGTTATTCAGTTGGCCACAATGCCGGAGCCGATAACCATCGCCACGGCGGTGGCTGGGCTGCTAAAAGAAACCAATAGCGTTTCCACCACATTGATTGGTTTCTGTACAGGTGTTCAGACAGCCCTGAAGGTTGTTCAGGATGCGCTGGATGAGTCCAGAGCCGTAGCCAATATCCTCCGCCAACTCGAGTCGTATCTCAACGGCACCAGCGTGGCACCGCGATCGCGGCCATCCCTCCTTACGCTCGAAGAAGTCGTAAGTACCCTCACCGACTGTGTTCGTGCTCTCTCAGAGCTAGAGTATGTCCTGAACAAACTGAAGACAGGAAAGACGGGAGCCATGGACAAACTGAAGTGAATGTGGCACAATGACGCAGTGATCAAGATCACACAGCGGATCGAAAGACACAAGACATCGTTGGCTCTGATGCTGAATATTCTGGCGTTGTGGGCCTTCACCACCAATATTGTTTCACCTAGCAGCTAATGAATGGCTATGCAGTGAAAGTCAGCACGATGCAGCCGAGGCGTCTGCTAGGTTGACAACTCTGATTGAAGAGCTGCTCGCAGAAAATCGAAGCCTGATAACGTATCTCCAGACTTCTGACTATACAAAGCCAACGGTAGTTCCTCTCTCCGGCCTTGCGTGTGATGGCACCTCGCCCGTCGTTCCCACCATCGTTCGTAGCTCTGCTCATGGCGATGGACTTACGTTTCCGTTGCCCAGAGAAAGTCAAGCCAACTCCAACTCCGACGGCAGCAAGAGCATCTCAGTTACACTCGACATTGAGGTGATTCTTCAAAAAAGTTGGGTTTACCAACGAGCGCAAAATCGTAATGTTAGATCGTCTGTGATACGCGACGGGCAGACCTTCGGATTATCATTTCTTTCCGATATCAGCCTGGCCGAGATCTCCAATATCTCCGTTATGACCCTTCCGATCACAATTGCCGACATCACCAACGGCCAGCATTATACATCAGCACCTCTGCATTCGTCCACGAATACTCTTGCAAAGGAAAGTGTGTCAAATCATGATTCGCTCGATCTTTCACTCCAATCCAGTGCCCGACGACTTTCAGCATATGATAACACATTTATAGGCCGCCTTTGTGCCATCTTTGAGGAGCCGGTAGAATATACAATACGAGGGGAACGCATACTTATGTTCAAGTGTCGCCATACAGGCCATGAGGCCTACTTCTACTTCTACCAACAACTCCGGCCAGACTCAAAGGTATGTCCAGAGTGTGAGGCAGACTGGGACTTGCATCCTACCAGGAGTGGAACGTTGTTAGACATAGGTAGGTTAGGAATGTCAGAGATACATGCTAGCACGTGTCTCACGCTACACAGAAGCACTTACCATCATGGTTCGGTCTGTTGCGAAAGAAGATCTCGAGGTGACTTCTGCACAAGCAGACGGAGCTCTCCCGATATCCTACAGCGGATCTGACGTCGCCGAGACCACGAAGCCAACAACTTCCACCACTCTTCGAGTAGCGAGTACCATCGCTGGGCCCGGAACCACTCCTTTCATTGAACCCCCAATATCGACAGATAGAGCAGCTGACGAGCATCATGACGTGCCTGCAACCATTCAGAGTGTTTCTCAGCAAGAACAGGCCCACCGGGATCATATCTCGCCGTTGTCTGAAATCCACGGATGTGGCAAGACTAGCCGTTGCGTTCGCAGCCTTATATCCCATAGACTCCTCTCCAGAGCATTTGAGCAAGCTAACAATGCGGTCTCCTTTGACAACGCCTTGGATGTTCAAGGCGCAGGAGTAGCGTACAAGAGAGCCCGTGAGTTAGTACTGCAAGCACTACATCGTGCTCAGTGCTCCGACAACAAGTTCAAAATTTTGTGCATTCGCGATATGTACCTCAAACGTATTGAAGAACTCAAAGACTTGAAGTCAATGAACCATGGGACAGAAAAGACTACGACATTGATGAATGAGATGATCAGGGTCATACAGCGTTGATGTGGGCAAGCGAGTTTGGGAACGAGAAAGTGGTGCGGATGCTGCTCGGCAAGGGAGCGGATTTCAATGCTCAAGGAGGGTGGTATGGCAATGCACTCCAAGCAGCATCGGCGGGTGGTCAGGAGAAGGTGGTGCAAACACTCCTTGACAGTGGAGCTGACCTTGAGACGAGAGATAAATATAGCCGCACAGCTTTTTGGGGGGCCGTAGCAAACGGCCATATAGCAGTAGTCAAATAACTAATACCAAGTAGGATCACTATAGTCAGATCCAATTGCTACCCGCTGCGGGCAACGGTCACGAAACAGTCGTGGAACTCCTAATGGTAAAGACCTTAAGGGTCTATCTTCTAAGGATAAATTTAGCCGGACGGCGCTTTCTTAAGCTTCTAAAAAAGGACAAATAAACATTATGGAGCTTTTTCGTGAAAAATACCATGAGAATAGTAGAACCATTCGTGATGAAGATCTAAATATTGGGCCACCATCTACACCTAACCAAGAAAGCGGCATATTCTACGATATCTACCTATCACATATCCTGCATATTAATATTCACCACCATTGCGAAACCTGCAATCATGGAGACTTCGATGTTTGGCTTAGGGTATATCAAGGTAGTGGAGGCATCGCCGCCTAGGCCATGAAAGCCGTGGACGGCCTCTACTAATGGAAGCCCGTGATCGGCAAATTTGACCTTACCTGTGGTCAATCTTCATAAATATACTGCGTTTGCGAGGAAGACGTGCGCTGGATGCAACCCGAGTCTGCCTGTGTTGACACGAACATCTCAGTTTCGCATACAGGTGTTTTTGGAAGACTACCAGATCGACGAAGGAGATTTCGTTGACAGAGGAACCATTGCATTCCATTGCATTCCATTGCTCTGCGTTAAACGGCAAGGACGTGCTTTTTCTTGTGGTCAGCGTAACAATGAGACTTGCTCTTCCTTTACTTGACCACATAATCTTTTAATCTGAAAGCTCTTGACGTCTGGAAGTGAACATGCTTAAATCGAGTTACCGCACGCCTACGAGAAGGCCTCGTGCACCCAAAGGGCGGTCAAGAGTCATCTCCAGCAGCTCGCCTTTAAGAATTTCGCTCTTGTCACATGGGTGCCGCAATGTTAAAACTCGACGACATGTGCACAACCGGTCAATTGGGAGAGCTACAATGGCACCAGAATTAAGACACTTCCATATGCCAGACGCCGCACTGGTTTCCCAATATAGCCCAACTCTACTCGCAATTTCTCTATTCGTGCGATTCGCCTATCTTACAAGCTACCGCTTTTGGAGTGGATGGGGGTGAAAGAGCAAGCTGTCAACAAATTTGGAGTCCCGCAGACACTGCGGAGCAAATGCACGGCGTTAACGCATACTTAGAGAATGGACTAGCACCCGAAAAGGTCAATCTAGGATTTGCATTCTACGTCAGACGGTGCAAGACAGATCCCAACGGAAATTGTAGTATGCTTGCCATAGGCTGTCAAACCATGCTCATGGATGACCAATCCTCTGGTGCCTTTTGATTATAGTTCGTTGTGGTTGGTAAGAGGAAGCGCACGGGGAATTCGCGTCTCCCGTAGAGTATGAATGTAAGGTTGCTGGAAGATTCCCCTGGAGATCTTCTATGTCCTGTCTCGTTAAGGCCGCAAGGAGGGCCTTGACCTCTGCGTCTGTCAGCACCGTCAAAGGCATGGCTGAAGAGATACATGTCGAGTCGGGCTTCGCTCTGGTACTGATTGCAGAGGTCTCAAGATAAAACGTATCTAAGAAGGCTTCGGATGATCGGTCTTAGATCACTAGACAGTTAAAGCCGCACGATGTCGCCCGGGGATAGAGAATTAAATGAACGAGCCTAAACGCTAGGACGAAGGAGGCTCGTGATCCTAAAAGGCACCCTCGCCGAGGATGTACTATCGTAGAAACAGAAAATGTGTGAGTCTTAGTATAATGTACGATGTCCCTCGCCTCCTTTGTCATCACACATGATTTGTCGCTTATGCTTACAAGCTGTTTGGGTGCCGTTCATTACTTGAGCATGTGGCAACAACTCACCGTTTATCAGTTGCCTTCCATGGTTAAGTAATACCTAGGTAGTCCGAAGGCCGTAAACGTCTACTCCCCACCGTCGGCCCTTCGGCATCGGGAACTATTCTTATCTTCTTGTCGATATGGTCGAGCGCTCGAGTCTTCGCTATCTGCAGGTGGCTATGAGTTAGGCTGATTTTGAGTGTGTTAGGCTAAGGACCCCGCAATCGGTAAGGAACCAGACCTAGGTCATAGAAGTCATCAATAGAGTCCCGGTATCAGCTCCCTCCCGCATTGTGGCATGTTCGCGCGAATGGTAAAGACCGAAGCGAATTCTACCCTTAACCTCGCCGATAACGATCACGGAGCGAGATCTGGTGGTTATCAATTTTACACGAGGGTTAGAAGCGGGTCAACTAGAAGGAATGTGAAAACGGAGGACGGAAACAGAGATGGTTGTGCCTCGTTGAGATTGTTTGAAGGCCGGATTGAAACTCTCTTGCTCTCGCACAGGACAAATCTAAGCGAGGTCTGCAATGGTGCAGGAAGCTCGGTATTCAGCATCCAAACCATGGCGGTGAGATGGCCTCTGATATCGCAGCACGAAGCTGTTCATTGAGAGTCGCGATACTGATAGGGACCCTGGTAAAAGGCTACCAGAGCCCAAAACAGAAAGAGAATAGCTCTTTAGGAACGAAGAAAGCCCTCGTCCTGGCCCGCACGCCCGCAAGACGATTCGTTGCGATGCTTACCTCGCAATCGCTGGATGCGAGAGGATCTCGACCAAACATTTCAAGCTTCCGACCATGCAGAGGACAAGCAATGCAAGGCCGAGATTCCGATCGTTGGCACAGTGGAGCCCATATGGGGTCGACTGAAAGAGTCAAAATGCGGGGAGATGGGGTCCCCGCAAACGTGTGTCGAAGTTGATCGACTTTTTTCCTGCTTTAGACCTCGTATTGCGGTTCTTCTTCAAATTTGTCGGATAGAAGCGACTTGGCAATTCAGACGAGGAGCATAAACAACAGCCGCAATACATTAAATCCTCTTTTTCCCAACAACGATACTTACAATGGATATTTCCTCAAGGGCCCTTGGCAACCACATTCCCCATTCTCTCTTGGTTCAACAACGAGCGCCAATTCATCGAGCAAGATGGAAGACCAAAAACAACACAGCCATAAGGCTGCCGAGTACGAACACCAAGTGGAAGCTGAGGACTCTGTAACCGAGGTGACTGGGTTTGTTACCGATGCCGACCAGCTCACATGGAAATACTTTGTCAGCAAAAACTTCATTGGTACTTACATGGCTCAAGCTTTGGGATTCAGTTCAGCTATTGCTGCCTTTGCATATATTGCACCAGTCCTATCTAACATCAACGAGGACCTGGGACCGAGCCCAAGCTACGTTTGGATATCCTATGTCTATAACACCTGTTTTGCGGTGGCCTATCCCTTAATCGGTGTCCTCTCGGATCTCTTTGGCCGGAGATACTTCATGATCGGAGGATGTCTTCTATCTGCAATTGGAGCTGTGACCTGTTCTCGAGCACAGAATATCCCCACAGTCATTGGCGGCAACGTTCTGATGGGCATTGGCAGCACAACTCAATACTGCTACTCTTTCGTCCTCGGGGAATTGGTCCCTGTCAGGTACAGGTTCATTACCTCAGTCTCGCTGAATCTCTGGTCAATCCCCTCTGGAATATTTGCTCCAGTGATTGCGAGAAGTTTTCTTCTGACTGCTGCAAGCTGGCGCGGCATTTATTACTATCTCGCCGCCCTTAATGCCTTGGTAACTATTCTCTGGGTGTTGTTCTATTTCCCACCAAACTTTCAACAGAAACATGGAAGCGATCGAAAAATGTACTGGATCAAACACTTTGACTACGGCGGCTCCTTTCTCTTCATCAGCGGTATCGTCGTCTTCCTATTCGGCTTGTCCGCCGGGGGGTCCGTGTATCCGTGGAAGTCGGCACCAGTCATCCTAATGATCGTTCTTGGCTTTATGACTCTGATCGCAACGGGAATATGGGAGGTCTTGACTGAGTCGAAAGAGTCAATCCTTCCTCCACGTATTTTTCGTAATGTGCCCTGGCTTGCTGCAAGCGTGGTCCAAGGCCTTTCCGGTGGCACGTACTATGCTGGGGCGATCGTCATACCCCTGCAGGTTTCTCTCTTATACAACAACGGAAACAATACTTACATGGGTATTATCACCGCCATGCCGGCTTGGGGACAGTTTGCTGGCGCGGTTCTAGGAGGCTGTCTCGCTACCAGGATTCCTAATCATCGACTGCAGAATATAGTTTGCTTTATGATTTGCACTATTGCTGTTGGTTGTAAGTGGGAAACACCTTGTTGACGGGCGACCAGCCAGCTAACCAAATGACATGTAGGCTGCGCTCTCATTACGCCTGATAACAAAGGCCTCATGTTGGCCCTGATCTTTCTTACAAACGCTCCAGCAGGATGGTTGGACCTGATATCCATCGTCGACGCGTCGATTGTAGTGAAAAATCAGCAGGACTTGGGCACCGCTGGCAGTATTTCATGTTCCATCAGGAGCGCAATCACCAGCATCGTATCTGTGGTTTACGCGACTGTATTGACAAACGGACTGAAAACAAAAATTCCAGAAATGGTCCCTCCCGTCCTGGTGAAGGCTGGACTGCCCATATCAAGTATTCCGGCCATGATCAACGCACTGGGTATCCGGACCCCCGAAGCGTACTCGTCGGTTCCTGGCATTTCTCCAGAGATCATAGATCTTGGTCTTGTGGCATACAAGGAGGCTTACGTTTCATCTTTTCGACTGGTCTACCTTGTCGGGATTGCTTTTGGCGCGCTCGGGTTATTGACTGCATTTTTCACACCAAACACAGACCATCTTCTGAATGCAAAAGTGGCTGCAACGCTGCACAATGATAAAACGAGAATTGATGAAGAAAAGACTGAACCACGTGTTAGTGAACGAGGGCTGGAAACGGGAAAATTTGGCTCGCCATCCTCTCCAGGACCGGAAGTTTCCGGGTAGGCATTGACATGTGTCACGCCAACCTTTTGGCCTTGTTATGGTTCACGAGTTTCGAAAGCCTAGGATCTTTGGTTGTGAATAAGTATATAATGTCTGAGGGTGACTTTTGGGATGAGCGCAACAAGTGAATCCTTACGGTTGACCTAGGAAGTGATTCACTTGCCATCAGGGCTGGCCAATCGACATCGGGTCTGTTGGAGTAGCGACTGGCCTCTAGGTATATCTTCTGGTGAGGTAGTGAGGACAGAGATATTTAAGATATTTCGGTTATCTGAGTTGCAGACTCCCACAAATTGGGTAATCATGAATTATCCCTCGCTTTTCCATGTGCTTAGACGTTGATTGGCAACGTAGTTCCAGCTGATAAGCCTGACGACGGAGAGTAGACGCGATATATGACTCGATCAGCATCCGCGTCTCTAGCACACATCGTGTAGGCGCCAAGGGTCCCAGGAGAATGTTAGGGATTGCGCGGAGGGGGTTACTTGCTGTTGGATCTCTTCTGGGTATCCATTCAAGTAGTCTCGAGATGAAGCAGATAGGGAGGTGATATAAATAGCTCACATATATGACTGCTAGTAGGTCACTGGGAGCGGTTCAGTGTGGTACAGTTTTGGAGCTCTTTTTTCTTGTGATGGCAACAAAGGCAGATCCATGCAAGGTGCAGCGGTGATAAGTCTCTGTCGTGGGATGCTTTTTCGAAACAACGTAGGAGGAAGTATTATACTCCCCAATGGTAGATTCTGTGCTACTCGTCCGTGATCGATAAACATGCGATTCTCGCCCGGTATGTACAGCAGGGCGATTAGCGAAATACGTCTTCGAACGAAGAGACGGATACGAGATTGATCGGGTTGGAAAGCAACCAGACACGGTTTGTCCAACACTCACTAGCAACCTGTCAAACTCTTACTTTCTTGAAGAACTATTAAGTGCATGCTCCATTCCTCGCCAGCAAATCCAACGAGGTGTGCATAAAACTTTGCAGGTTGTGCAAGAACCATTCGACTGGCTTTCTTGATGTCAATGGTTCGTGGCTAAGCGGCTAGCTAACAGCGGAATAGGGAAGACTCACCATCCGGAGGCCACAAGCCTGGAAAGTTCGGTTTGCCCCCAGTAGGTGCTCCCTAGGTGGTTTAGGCTTGGATACAATTCACGCCAAAACCTTAGGTATGCTAATTAACTGTAGGGCTGCCCGTGAAACTTGACATCCCTTCCCCTCCCCGTCCCCACACTTCCCCAGTATTGCGAGCCCGACAGGCCCCTCGGATCGATGCAACACGAAAGAAGGCTCGCCAGCAATCCAAGCTAACTGCCGTCGAGTTGGAAGAACAACTTCAATTGGTACTTACGCGCGAGCAGGTGCTCTGATCAACCGCCTCAAAGACGATAACATGCGGCTACGGATGAAGCTAGGCCAGTATCAATCGAAGCTCGAATACCTCGTTCTGGCAGGAAAAGAGATGCTCGAGTCGGATGAGACGTTCAACACCGACGGTGATTGGAATTTCGAGGACGACGGCAAGCTCTCGGCAAGTGTTGCGCGACAAGGACAGCAGCAGGGAACCTCAGAAGATCGGAGTATTGCAATGCCGAAAGCTATTGCCTCCCTTTCTGGTGACCACATCACTGTGGACTCAGTCCTGTCTGAGGTCTTCAGCTTCTGTCAAAAACCAGCGACAAGTTGCAAAGTCCGTGAGTCGTCTACATCACTTTCGAACCAACAATTATTGGAGTATCTCATGACCTGGAAGCTCTTCAGCGGCCGTGCGACGTCTGGCGTTCAGATTTTGATTCAGCGCTTTAGTTTGGATAAGGCTCCTCGTAGCCTCTCCAGAGCTGCGGAGTCTCACCCCCTTTTGGAACAAAATCTGACCCTGACTGGTAGGGAGAGTCCTTCAAATCATCGAGTCGGATCTCTTTTATGAGTCCATGCTAGGACATCTTCTATGTGGAAAGGAGATATTCAAAGAACTCACAGACACTAGTCTTAGCCCAAAAGCTTCCACTTCTCGACTATCTGAACTTGAACGGCAGCAACGAGCAGTAGCAGTCTGTGCCTACGAATCCATGCGGCTCTGTTGCAACTTATTCAGGACAAATGCTGAATACGCCACCTTGTTCTGGGCACAGTACAAATTTTAATACAAAGTAACGACTCGTTCCCTCTGTTGGTCGGGCAAACCGGATTCTGGGCTGACGAAGTTTTCCCTTTAGTTTTTGGTATTCCCGACCCATGAGAATCTGGCGAAATGCCCCCTTTGGCATCGACCAAGGCTCACTCAACTTACCCAGAGCCATCCATTGTTCATTGATTTTCTGGTATGGTGCGTGATCGAGGCTTTGTGGATTTTGGATCTTGAACATTCGCTGACATCATCATGCCCTATCCAGGCCTGCTTTGAGGGAAGAACTTGTCAGAAGCTGGGACAAATATGATTCGAACCAACTTCTGGTCGAACTTATCAAAAACTTCGAGGTGCGCAATGTCGACTTTGAACGCTCACCCTTGATTCGAATCGCTTCGGACGCTTCCGATTTTCAGCTTGACGAAGCATTCGAGGCTGCCATGTACAACCTGGAAAATTATTGCACTTTGGCGCCCTTTTCCAAACATTATCCTGAGCTTGAACAACTAGTTTCTGGCTTTCAATCAGCCTCTAACTTCGAAGCTCTAACCGGAATGCAAGGCAGTGACCCAAATAGTGGCAAAGCGAATATCCCTGCATCTCTTAACCGGACAGACACCTTTGACCGTGTAAAAATGGATTCGCATCTAGCGAGTCCCCAACATCAAGCAACAATAGCGATGTATAGCCAACTTCCTTATTCCAAGACGTCAATCCAAAACGACTCAACTTTGGATGATCTCAACAAGACGTGCGAAAAGGATGATCGAAATGAACAAGATCGAAACTCTCATGCCCATCACGATCTCCTCTGGGAGTTCTCAGAACCTGTCGGAGTCCCTATAGTGAATGGAGAGACTTTCGATGCGATGTTGGCAAGCGCCCAAGACGATGGGATGAGCTTATATCTATTGTCTTCGGATCCAATGGGCACCGAGCATTTTTTCTATGACGAGACTCGATAGGCATGACTCATGCTACAACTGAACGGGTTGTCTCCTTGCACGACGTTGTCACGTCGTAAATTCGAAATAGGAAGCAGACAAATAAGCGTCTGAGCATACCGCAGAAGCAAAATTACAGTCTTCTACTATGAAGCAACATAATAGCTACTGACTCCAGAATACCACTTGTAAACACTGAATCGTAACAGTGAACTACGAAGTGGTACAAAGCCCACTGGGAAGAGGAACTGCGGACCGCAGTTTCGAATAATCGTCATCTCTAGTTAATATGCTGGGCGATATCTGCATAATAGGCTCTGTGGATGGTCCACTGCTCGAGAAAACATCAGGCCTGGAGCGCATGACCCTGGGTTGACTTTGCGGGACTCGTCGCACCTCTTTCGTGGGGCGTAGGCCGGATCTATTCTGGAACCGAGTGTACAACTGTCGAACAAGCGTGTGACCCGTAGGCTATATATATTAGCGCTAGTAAGACATGCCCTGGACTAATGGTGGGTCTGTCACGAGGTGTCGTGCATGATCGACATATAAATTGACATACCATTTGGCTGAGGTACCACCACCGGAAACTGTTCTGAGCGGATAGAATAGGCCGTGTCGTTGCAAAATGTAGCCCTACTCTTGTTCTGGTAATGAGTATTTCATCGTGCTGACACTAAACTGCGAGGGTTCTATTTGTATACCACTTAAGTTCCTAGTCTCACGTCTCGCAGAACAACGTCGTTCTGCAGTGACTTCTCTTTCTTTCTTTAGAAAAAAGAACCGGTCTACTTGGCTTTAGCTGTGGCGTCCACTGAAGATCCTCTACGACCCGCGACTCTACCTATCGGGCACCGTGAATTACTGCCTGACGGAGCTGCGGGAAAAGGTCAGGGTGTTGATATCTATGAGTTTAAAGCCCACAAAAGGACTGGCACCATCCCTCCACCTCCACCGACCGACAACTATACGAACAAGGTATCACCTAACCCAGAACGTGCATCGCTTAGCGACGATCGTCGACGATCGTCAGGATGTGATTATAATCGGTGCAGGGTTTTCCGGCATTTCTGCAATGTATCGCGCCAGGAAAATGGGATTAAAGGCCAAAATCTTCGAGTCCGGCCTTGATTTTGGAGGAGTGTGGTATTGGAATAGATACCCTGGGGCTAGAGTAGACTCGGAGTTACCTTTCTACCAGCTGAACATTCCCGAGGCGTACAAGTCTTTCGAGTTCACTCAGCGATTCCCGGACTACAACGAGCTCCGTCGATATATGACTCATTTAGGTAGAGCCTTAGACTACGTAAGGATGTAATAATTTTCGGGGCAGAAGTCTACGGTGCCGAGTACGACCAAGGTCGAGGGCTTTAGACTATTAGGACAACTAAGGCTCATACAGCTACTTCAAAATACCTCGTCCTGGCAACAGGCCTCCTGCATAAAAGGTACTGCCCTGATTTCCCAGAGTTTTTAAACTACAAGGGCGAGGTGTACCATTCTAGCTTCTGGCATTCCGGTGTTGATTGTAGGAAGAAGAAGGTGGTGGTCATCGGCTTAGGTGCAATAGCTGTGCAGATTGTGCAGGAATTAGCGAAACAGACGGCGGATGGAGGATCGCTGACAAACTATATGTGTTGTAAGTGAGAACTGAATTTCTCACTTTTTCTAGTGTTCGCTCACGGTCAGTTTTCCAGGACCGAGTACCTGCAATGCGTCAGCGAAATATCTCTCCAGAGGAGCAGGAAAGCCTACGGGCATATTATCCTATTCTCTTTAAAGAAGGCCGTTAATCTAGAGGAGGATTCCCCATCGCGGTGCTGAATGTGGCGTCTTCAACCATACAGCTGAGCAACGCGAACGTTTGCTCGCGGAGCTCTGGGCCCGAGGAGCGTTTAACTTCCTTCTTAGGACGTATCTAGATATCGCTGTGTTCCCAAAAGTAAATCGCGAAGTATATAACTTTTGGGCGAAGAAAGTCTGCGTAAGAATAACAGATCCTGTTAAGAAAGATTTAATGGACCCCCTAGAGCCTTCATACCCTCTTAGTTCGAAGCGGCCGCCTCTTGAGCGTGACTACTATGAATGTATCGATATAGAATACGTCGACATTGTCGACTTAAAGAAGACTCATCGAGACATTAACTGAGTATGGCATTATTACTGGATCTGATTATATCGAGAAACAGTTCGATATGGTCGTCCTTGCAGCAGGTTTTAATAGCTTTACCGGGTCGTAAGTTTCTTTCCTTTTCTACTTTTACTTACAATAGTACCGAGGGACGCTGACTAAGGGAACTTTATCACTATTAGGTTGACCAATATAGGCCTCCGAAATAAGTACGGAGTAGACATTAAGGACCTCTAGAAAGAAGGCGTGCGAAGGTACCTAGGAATCCTGATGAACGGATTTTGGCAAGGACCCTACTCCCGCCTCCCCCATGGAGCACTTTCTAGGGCGTACGGGGCCTTCGGCTGGTGGTGGGTCTGCGCTCTACTAGTAGGCGCAACCACGCTGTCGAGCAACCACGACATGCAGTGCCTCTCTCGTTGTAGCCTAGCCCAATCTGTGATATGAAGCTTTTACATACCTAGATAGGTATGCACACAGACGTATATCAGAGCCAGAGTCCGCAGCTTGTCGGTCGGTATCGACATAATGATACTCATGTATGGCACTTACTGAATCCTTCTTCCGTTACTCTAATTGCCCCCACACTCGGCGAGCGGGCGAGCCAGAACGTGACACTCATCGCGCTGCTCGGGCCCCACGCCCTACATCTCGCAAATGAGCGAACAACGTTCATGGCACTGTGTGTTTAACTGCACGCATATAGTCTGGACACGAAATACAGACGACCCAGGCAAAGGCGCAGCGTGACAGGACCACTCCAAAGGCATCGGTGCCATGGTTAAAGTCGACACTGCTAAGTCAGGCATTTCAGCCAAACATCCCTCGCTATACATCCTCTCTAGACATTTTCAGGAACGCAAACCTGATCCCCGTCAGCATGGTGGTTCGGGCACACTTGATGATCCTTACATTGTCACCTTCTTGTCCCATGATCCCGACAACCCACTCGAGTTCTCAACCACCAAAAAGTATTTCCTGACTGTGCTTGTTGCCATTACTACCTTGTCACCGACCTTTGTCTCAACAACCTACACGGCAAGCATCCAGGAGCTGACTGGACATTTCCACTGTTCTATAGAGGTGGCAACTCTTGGAGTCTCGGTCTTTGTACTCGCCTTCGCTTTGGGACCCCTTCTTTGGGCGCCCTTGAGTGAACTCTATGGACGTCGTCCAATCTTCATCGTGGCTTACGCCGGTTTGACCGTTTTTACTGCCGCGGGCACAGGCTCTAGGTCAATCGGAGCACTGATTATCATGAGGTTTCTCGCTGGGTTTTTCGGAGCCTGCCCTCTTACCAATGGCGGTGGCACTGTGGCCGACATGTTCATTCTCAGGGAGCGCGGCAAAGCCATGGGAATCTTTTCGGCCGCCCCATTCTTGGGACCAGCCCTTGGGCCTATTTTCGGGGGCTTCGTGTCCGAAAGCTTGGGTTGGCGATGGCTACAAGGCCTCATGGCCATCATCACGGGACTCATCTGGATCATTAACATTCTAGTTCTTCCTGAGACGTATGCGCCAGTGCTTCTGCAACGCATGGCGACCAAGTACACTCGTCAGACAGAAAACACTTATATTTCGGTTCTAGACGTGGGATGTTCTCCAGTTGACCCAGCAAGCGCTTTCAGGCAAGCACTCCTCCGACCATGGGCTTTACTTTTCCGAGAGCCGATAGTTTTCCTTATTTCGATATTCATGGCGGTTATATATGGTACCCTGTATATGTTCTTTGGAGCATTTCCCATCGTTTTTGGTGAAAACAGAGGCTGGAGTCAAGGAATTTCGGGCCTCGCATTCCTAGGCATTGCAGTCGGTATGACCCTAGGGATAATATACTGTATTCTGGATAACCGGCGTTATATTAGGGTTGCCGATAGGTATAAAGGGAGTCCTCCCCCAGAAGCCCGCCTACCTCCTGCACTAGTTGGTGCAGTAGCTCTTCCAATTGGTCTCTTCACCTTTGCATGGACCAACGGTTCCGAGATCCCCTGGATCGTGCCTATCATCGCCTCGGCACCATTCGCCTTCAGCATGGTGTTGGTTTTTCTCGCCGGTACCAATTATCTATGTGATTCCTACACCATCTATGCGGCATCTGTGCTTGCGGCAGCCTCAGTCATTCGATCCGTCTGTGGTGCAACATTTCCAATGTTTGTCAAGATAATGTAGACCTCCCCGCTCTGTCACTCAGCCTCCCTCGTCAGATTACTGACAAAGCCCAGGTATGACCGACTTGGGATTCATTGGGCGTCCTCAGTCCCTGGATTCATCTCGATAGCTTGTCTCCCATTCCCGTTTTTGTTCTATAGCAAAGGCGCCTCTATCCGTGCGAAGTGCAAGTATTCTGCCATGGCTCAGAAAGTAAGCGATGATATGAATCGGAAGGCAATAGCTCCTTGTGAAGCGATAGCACCGGGGCTATAAGCAGCTGGCTCTGGGACTACTGCTTCTGAGAAGACAGACAGATTGGGCTGGGACCAAGGCAATTTATGTAGCGTACAGCAGCTCACAGGATTTCTCGGGAGTAATTGCACGACCTTACGGTGCCTCTCTCCACTGAGCAGACAATTATAGAGCTTTGGAAAGAATATATTATATCTACCGAGGTAATTAGACTTTGACTAGGTACAATATCAATGTAACTACAGAAGATATGACTAGTATTTACATAGGGCGCCTATGTACAAATCTTAGGGTCTCAGTGCATAATACTAAAATTATTACTGCTTCAAAAAGAAACCTTGATTAGCCCATTTACAATTTATATCTTTCAAGGACTCAGTAAGAGCCTTTAGCCTGCTGTTAGATTTCTGAACGTCGTCGATTTTGTTATAATCTTCCGCCTGAGCGCGGGAGAGGAACCGCGTCACGAGGGTAAACTTTCCCGCAGTGTTCACGTCTCGAATTGCCCAGAATGTTTCCACCTTCACTGTATTTTTAGCTATGTGGGCAAAATCAACAAGGGTTTCGACAATCTCCTTGATATTAGCCTCCAGTGTCTGGAAGGAGGTAAGGCGAGTGAGCTGTTTTTCATCAAGCTGAGGAGAGCCTATAAAAGCCTGGACTCCGGGAACGGGCTCCAGATAGTCGCAGATAAGGCCCCGTTGTTCGATTCTTGGATCTGTGGGAATGGGCGGTAACTCCTCTTTCCTGCGCTCCAGTCCTGGTAGATCTACCCTTACTCTATGGTCATGAACTCAACGAAAGGTGTCGACTGAATGCAATAGAAGTCGGATCCTATCTCATGATTTGTATTGGTATTTGGGGGGTAGCGGGAGAAGATGGGAAAAGGGGGGTTGGTGACATGCATACATGTCAATTCACCATAAGCGTGGACATTAATACCCTTCTCGCCGTTATAGATCTCAATTACGTGGATTAAGTCGAGATCATCTTCCGGATAGAGCCAATAGTAGCACCCGCACCAAATATGGATTGTCAGCCTCGTGCATAGTAATGAAAGCCGACGGTGTTCACGCCTGACCTGGTTGTCTCCTCATTATCCCAGACTGACTGAGCCAAAGCCACGAACTCACGCTTAACATCTTCGAGGTGATCCTCATATGGTGTCAAAATTGCAAGGACCACTGGCGAAAGGGTTGATAGGTCAGGCATTTTAGATTATTCTTTGATAGACGTCAGTATCCAGTATCAGCTTGCGTCGTCCGTCGTAGGCCTACCCTAGGAGGCGTGGAAGGGGGATTCTCTTTAGCTTTTAGACCTGGTGAAGGGTGCGCTGTGCGGCGATTTTCGAATGGCGTCGTCAGCCTCGTCTAGGGTAACACTTAGAGGGCTGGTGCAAATTTAGATTCTGACATGGGCCGGAATGCTAACTTAAGGAATGTCGCACCATAGCGACATTTGGAGTTTTACTAGATCGAAATAGATATTATGACCCTGTCTACCGTCTTTGCATTCCCTTCTAGACGACTTTCAGCACTAGACGACATTACCTTGCTACGATATGCTGCCCCGCCTTGGTTTTTGTCACGAGACAAGATCACTTATTGGCTTAGCTGTCCGTACGGGTAGCCATATTGAGCTGAAGAGCCCGTAGCTGGGAGACGTCCACGTCTAGACAGATATCTATAAAGACTTACACTCGCGGTAATGCGTTTCAAATAATCATCTACAACTAGCCGACCACAAACAATCTCGAGACTTCTAGAAGTAAATACCTAGGATATCTGACAATCAGACAGATGGACTTTACCGACAAGGTAGGTCAAGAATGGCGAAGTTCGCCTCTGGTAAAAGGCTGATGTGCGTATGAGGTCACTATTGTCAGTGGGTGTGCTTCAGGGATTGGCCTGGCAACCACTCAATCGCTCCTGAGCTTTGGTGCGAAGGTGTTTGGGTTGGATATTAACTAGGCTGACCTGACCCATCCTTCCTTCACGTTTCATCGATATAACATTACATCTCTTTAAGGTGTCTTAGAAGCCATTTAAACTTGTCTGGGGTATTACGGTGCGCGAATTAACATGCTGGTAAATGTGGCCGGGGGGTTATAGACGCTTTCGCAAGCGCCGATGCTGTTACGGAAAGGGAATGGGATCGTATTCTAAGCATTAATCTTACGGCTTGCGTAGGATGGATCGCAGGAATGAGAGCGTGGAGTTCCGGCCAAGAGCTACAATTATAGGAGAGATTGCGGACGGTCACCAGCTAAACGAGAGCCTCCAAAGTAGCTTTCTGGTTGTTGGAATTGAGGGCTATTAGCCTTATAATAGTATCGTAGTAGCCTTGCTTAGGGAGTCTACTGTCACGGGTTAAACCCGTACAATGCTCTAGGAGTACTCCCTAGGGCGTAATACCCCTTACGTAAGGGAGTACTCCCTGGAGCGCAACACCCCTCACGTGACTTCTACTATCGATTATCTCCCCGACAACTATATCGACCCACTATAGGAGGAAGGAGAGAGTATTTCCTCTATCTGTACGGTAGAGAGGTTTCCTCTCTTCTTTCCTCTCCTTAGCTTTAGAATCCTCGTTATACGGTAGTTAGGTTAATCGCAAGACTCCTTTCTAAACCCTCACATCTACCTATCATTACTTTAGTGATAATAGGATACTCTACTGCCTTATAGGAGTACGCTATAATTAAAACACTCTTCTACCCTTAGATAATAAAAAAATAACTAAAGCAATTAATTTAGTTAATTATAACTACCTAATTAGGGTATAACCTCTTTTACTAGTTTATAGTAGCCCTTAGTGTTACTTCCTCCTTAACTAACTACTTTATAGTATTAACCGTACCCTACTTTAGTAAATATATCCTTAATTAGGCTATCGCGCTACTTTTTTATTAGATGTTTATTAGTATTAAGTTTAATGCCGTAAGTATTGAGTAGGTAATAGCGAAAAGTCGTTATTACTATAGTCGAATAGGTTAAATTAATATAATATTTATAATAGTATATCTCTTTATTCTCTCGTACGTAGTAAGGAGGCTCTAAATCCTTAGGATCTCGTATATAAACCTAGGTATTTATAGTTGTCTTGCGCTTTCGATTTCCGTAGCTGCTAAAGGATAGGTTCGGGGGAGTCGAGAGTATAGATAATTCGCCGGTACTAGGCGCGCTATAGTCCTTTAGGGGTAGCGAGAAGGGTATTATACGGGTTTCGACCGAGAGTCCGCGCTAGAGGTATCGAAAATAGCTTTATTCTAGCGCCTAAGGCTACTTAGCCTACTATAGCGTTCGGTATAATATTGTTCCGTAGTATTTCTATACTTATAGAGTATTCTCGTATTATCTATAAGTATAGATTATAGAATATAGAAAATTCTATATAGATTAACTTATTCTATACGTTTATAGATATAAAGCCTAACGCGGGCTATATACTAATAGAAAATTCGAAATATTATATCGTAGAGGCTTAATTATATAAGGCGAGGTGTACTACCGAATTTATTAGATTTACTAATTAGTCGCCCGAAGGGCCCGAGGGTTACGCTACCTTACGCTATATATCGCCGGCGAACTCGTACGCGAGACGCAATAGCTTACGAGGAATTATTTTATTGAAGGAAAGAGAAATATTACTATTAACTCCCGTAAACTATACTATTACGCACCCTTAATCCCGGGATAGTTAGACTAGGGTTAGTAACTCTAGATTATTATAAATAAGCGAGTATATAAGTATTATTATGTGTCTAATTTCGCCGATAAACTCCGATATCGAAACCTTAGAACTCTACGCCCCCCGTATCGCGAAGTCGTCTTTACTCGCTAAATACTTAAATTAATTGTGACGGGTTAGACCCGTAGTTTGGACTTGGTCATGTGACCTGCGTTGCCGTGGCTACGGAGTAGCACGGTACTCAATGTTTTCAGTTCGTACGAGAGTTAGACTCTTGTTTTCTCTTCAGTTTTACCTCCTCGTCATACGATAGTATAGTTAGTTGTAGAACTCTTTGCTAAACCCTCACATTAATATAAGATTACCTTAAGCGTAACGCTTAAACTAAAGTCTTAAATATTTACTATCTATAGGGATATATAGATCTACCTCCTCCTCCGCGCGTATACTATAATAATTCACCCTTATCTAGAAGTAAATATAGTATACTATTAACTCTAACAATAGTATTATACGTCGTTCCCTTAATTCTATTAGCTATTTTTATTATCGCTATCTAGTAGGTAAATTATAAGATACTATAGTAAAGGTGATAAATACTAACCTTTACTTATATAGCCTTTAGCTACTAATCGAAAATTAGAAAAGAGCTACTGTAACTAAGATACTAGAGCTAAGTTAAGAATAAAGAAAATAAGTAATTCTTTACCTATTTTCCTATTCTATTACTTAGGAGGAAAATATAAACTTTTATTATTCGGAGTATAGTTTAAAAGAGGAGGAATATACGGCCCTACTACATAACGGAGATATATAGTATTTTTAAATTCTCCTTAATTATTGAACCTAACTTTAGCTAACGGCTTATTTAAGCTAGTGGGCTTTATTTAGAAGTACTTATACTATAGGAGAAAGTACGAAGGTTGCCTTACTATTACTATAATAGGTTAGACCTATAGTTTAGACTTAGTTATATAACCTACGTTACCGTAGCTACGAAGTAGTACGGTACTTAATGTTTTTAGTTCGTACGAGAGTTAGACTCTTTATTACGGCTACGACACTCTCCTTTATAAGGCTATACTATAGTACAGCCACCTTATCCCACGTATCCCAATAACAGCGCCATTAAAGCACCCTAAATATCCCTCGACAACTATTCGAACACTACCGATATATCTAAGACGACCTTAAGATAGATGCTAGTATATCTAAGACCTCCGTAAGGAGGTCTAAGACGTCTTAACCCTTTAGAACGCTCTCGACCCGGTTATAGGAAGGATTTAAAGGACAGTAGAGCTAGGATACTAGCTATATATATAACTAAAGTAACCCTTCTCTCTTTTATATTCTTTATCTCT